>Ga0105051_10000508_pt1 | contig 53720 bp, 44 predicted proteins | sample FRY02_FD_78383 | JGI IMG/M metagenome (GOLD analysis project Ga0105051, IMG submission 78383) | Freshwater microbial communities from Lake Fryxell liftoff mats and glacier meltwater in Antarctica - FRY-02 (megahit assembly) | ecosystem: Environmental > Aquatic > Freshwater > Ice > Glacier... | reverse complement strand
CCGGCAATCCATCGGGCTGGTACGGCGGCATGAAGTGCATCATCTCTTCAAGGGATTCATCGGTGTCGAGATACCAGTCTTCCACGAAAATCAGTTGTATTTCACGGGCTGCCGGACCGCTGATGCGCACCATGCAGTCGACCCACGGAGCAAATCGAGGCTGGACGGCGAATTCGGGCGCCGCGATATTCATGCTGCCAAGCCAGGCGATTTCACCATCACAGATCATCGTCTTGCGGTGATTGCGAATGTCAATGCGATGGAAGAGCGCGCGAAAGTAGTGCGCCGGCAACGCAGCGACCACGCGCACTCCCTTGGCTCGCATCGTGGCGCACTGCGCACTCTTGAGGAATGCACTGGAACCATGACCATCCACCAACACACGGCATGTCACTCCGCGTGTGCAGGCAGTGATCAACGCATCGCCGACCGCTTGACCGACACGATCGTCGAGCCAAATGTAACTCGTCAGATGGATGGTTTGTTTGGCCGATTGGATATCCGCGATCATGCCCACGATGGAACTCGCTGAGTCGCCAAGCAGCGTTGTGTGATTTCCAGCCAGTGGTGGTGAATGACTGGCTCGTTGGGCGATTGTGGCGATTTGCATGTCGATTGGATCGATCTTCAGCTCGTGCGCTCGTGCGTCGTCGTGTCGGTGATATTGCGCCTTGTCAAAGCGGTCGAGAATCAAACTGTGCACTCGCGCTCGACGCGATCCCAACTTCGACTCCCCAATGAGTAAGTACATGATGATGCCAACGATCGGGAAGGTGATGATCACCAGCAACCACGCCATGGCCGCCGATGGTCGAGCGCCTTTGCGCAAGATGACAAGCACCATGAAGAAAGCCTGTAAAAGAAGCTCCAGTACAAGTAAAAACAAGGCCCAACGAGGCTCAATTGGCCAGGTTGAAGGCACCGACAAATCGAATGGTATTGGTGCCTCGCCTGCGATGGTCGTCAGCAGCATCAAAGCGCGGAATTCAGGTCAGAATTTCGACTACGGTCAGTCGCCGTTCGCCCCGCGGCAGATCAACACGCACGGTTTCGCCGATTCGTATTTTCATCAAGGCCCCACCGATTGGACTCGTTGTGGTCACCTCGCGGTGTTCGCTGGCCGCACCCTCGCCCAAGCTGCTGACGATCTTGTAAATCTCGGTCTTTCCAGAACCTTCATCGCGAACCCGCACGACGGCTCCTAAGAAAACCATGTCGCTGGGCATTTCGCCTTCGCGAATGACTTGGACCTCGGCGATGCGAATTTCCAAATCCCGAATGCGCAGGTTGTTCATCGATTTGTCTTCACGCGCCGCGTGATAGTCGGAGTTCTCGCGCAAGTCGCCGTGCCCGCGTGCTTCCGCGATGCGCTCGGTCAACACCTTGTCGAGCGCGTGATAGTCGCCAAGCAGCTTCTCGAGTTTTTCCTTGTCGATTTGGGTTACGAATTCCATGGAAGTTCCTCTACGCTATCCCACTCGCCGTCCAATCGCAACTGCGCTCGACTGTGAATCAAGCGCACGAGATGCGGCGATAGCGATCAAAAATCCTAGTGCGCAGATGACGCTTGCGACAATCGACGCGTGCAAGAGGTCGTTCCACTGCACGGTGTCGGGCAGTGAGGCCGGAGAGTTGATGCGAGCGAGCAGCCCAGGAATTCCACTGGGAAACCAGCTCGAAAGATTGGGGTGGACCAATCCGATTGCCGCCAGCGGCAGTTGGAAACCCACACCAATCAGCAGGCATGCAAGCATCGCCGCGGTCCGTGCAATGGAACTTCGCATCGCCTGTCCTGCGGCGATTATTCCCGTGACGGCGAGCAGTCCGCAGATTCCATGCAGGTCGATGAGCAGTGTTCGCTCAATCGGCCAAGCAGTTCCAAGTCGCAGCGGCCAAATCAAGAGTTGCCAAAGACACGCCAAGGCGAGCGCATCGACGATCGCGCACCATACGACGCGTTCACGCGGTGGCTGGCTCAATCGCATCAGTGGCCATGCGATCCACATGCCAGCTGCGCACATGAGCACAGTCATGACGATGGCGGGGGAGAGGCTCGATGGCGCTAAATACAGCGGCATTTGCAGCGGAAATGCAATGAGCGTTGATGCAATGATCCAGCCGCCTGCGGCGAGCACCAATCCTCGCGGCGGTTCAATGGCTGCCGACATAATCCACGGAGAGGTCGATCGACTGTGGACCAGCGCCGTCGATTCGACCGTACTGACTTGTCAGCATGTCGAGATAGCGCAACTTCTGCGCGGCTGGAACTTCCGCCGACGCTTCACTTCCAGGTGCTCTTCCCCAAATGAGTTTGCACTGCCGAGTTGTCATGAGCGCGAGGGTTTGCTTGGTTGCGAACTCGCTGACATCGACCGCGTCGACCTGCCCGCGCCAGCGTTGCATGCCGACAATCTTCGCCATCTCAATTCCCGCTCGAAGATCCGCGCCGCCCCACACTTGACCAGGCTTGGTCGGCCGCGGCAAGGATGCGCCCAAGATTCTCGTCAATTTTGGCGCAGTTCCAGCCGCATAACTGCGGGGCATCAGTCGAGCGCGGCTATCGAGCAAATGTTCGCCATCGCGATCAACGACGAGTGCGACGGGATCGACGAATGTGGCGTCGACTTCGAGGGATGTCGCTGTCACGCGACGAACTTGTCGAACTTCGTCAAACCAACCGCACGCGGCCAGCGCGATCTGCGCGCGTGCGAGTCCGTCGCGGTCGTATGCGGATATTCCTGCTTCGCGCGCCACGAGATCTTGAATCGGCGCGAGGTCGGTCGGAGTCATCCATGACGGCGCGTCGACCAACGACACTTCGATGTGCTCGCCGACCGCAGCCTGCGCATGGCGGCGCAGGTTTGGAACCGACCATCCAAAGGTCGCGCAGGCCAATACGATCACAGCAACGGCAGTACCGCTCCAGAGTGCAATCGCTTTGGTTTGTTCATTCATTGGGTCGATCCTGCGGGCTTTGGCTTTCTTCGACGAGCGTCGCTGTGCCAGTGTCACTCGCGCTCTGCTGCGACGATGAATGGGATGAATCGGATGAATCGGATGAATCGACTGCGGAACGCGTCTCGGCGTCAGGCGCCGCTGCCTCCGATTTCGGTTGCACTCTGCGCTGAACGCCCTTCATACGAGCGATCGATCGCTCGACGAGTCGCTCGCACATCTTTGAGAGTGTAATTCCAGCGTGCGCGGCAGCCTTGGGCACGAGAGAATGATCGGTCAGCCCCGGCATCGAATTGATCTCCAAGAACCATGCTCCAGCGTCGTCGACCATGAAGTCCACGCGCGCAAGATCTCTGCATCCAATGCGCTCATAAATCAGTCGCGATGCGTGGGCAATTTCTTGCTTGACCTCGTCAGGCAGAACTGGATCGAGAATGTATTGCGTGTCCGAGCGCTCATATTTCGCGCTGTAATCGTAAAACTCCTGACTCGTGATGACCTCGATCATCGGCAAGAGTTCGCGCTCGAGAATGCCCACAGTGATCTCGCGTCCAGTGATCAACTTCTCGGCCATGAGTCGGGGATACTTTCCCTCGAGCTCTGCACGGGCGGCTGCGAATTGCGCACGATCCAAACAGCGGCGGACTCCGACGCTCGATCCATCGTCAACTGGTTTCACAATCACCGGCGCTTCAAGGTCGCACTCCGCACCCGCAACGAGAATGCGAGCGGGGGCGGTCCGAATGCCCGCTGATCGGGCGAACAATTTCGATGAGATCTTGTCCATGGCGATTCGCGCTGCGCGTGGACGACTGCCGATGTATGGCCTTCCGTCTGCCTCCATCAAGTCCTGCAATGGTCCACCCTCGCCGAATGGTCCGTGAAGGACTGGGAAAATCACGTCGCCTTCGAGCGCGCGCAGTTGTGACAGCGTGACAGTGTCGACGACTTGCTCGTTCACCGCGTAGCAGCCAACTTCGCGCAGCGCCATCGCAACCATAGCGCCCGACCGCAAACTCACTTCGCGCTCTGCATCAGGTCCGCCCATAAGAACAAGCACTTTGATATCGCTCATCGAATCTCACCTCTCTGTTGACCAACCGTCGTCCACGCCGGTTTGCAACCATGTGTACCAACCTGCGAAAGACTCTCCGACCAAACCACGACCTCTCGCTCGAGCAGAATGCCCGAATGATCGAAGACCCGCTGTTGTACATCAACTGCCAGAGCGAGTACATCGTTGGCCGCACCGCCAGTTTTGAGGCCTATGAAATTGCCGTGCATCTGGCTGACGAACGCCCCGCCAATCTCATGTCCTTTCAGTCCCGCCAGATCAATCAATCGTCCAGCGCTGGTGCGTTGGCCAGTCGCGGGGTCGATGGGATTTTTGAACATGCATCCAGCGGAATGGTCTGCCATCGGTTGCGTGCGGCTCTTATATTCAAAGACTTCTAGGACATGTTTACGGATCGCAGCGCCGTCGCCCGGAGTCAGCATCCAATTCGCAGCGATGATGATTCCATCGGGCAATTCGCAGTGGCGATATGCGAAGCACAATTGCGCGGCGGGAATGTGGCGAATCTCGCCAGACATCGTGAGCAATTCGATGGAGTGAATGCTCTGCGCGGTGTCGCCATATGCACCGCCTGCATTCATGCGCACCGCGCCGCCGACCGTCGCGGGTATGCCCGCAAGATGTGAGAGCCCAGTGACGGCGCGCCGAGGCGATTCCTGCACGAGTGCCATCACGGCGACGCCCGCTCCGATGCGGGTTGGTTGGTCGCTCGTTTTTTCCTGCCACGCGATGAGTTGAAAGGCCGGCGCATCGAGTCGCACGACAACGCCATCGACGCCGTCATCTGCGACCAAGACATTCGCTCCTGAACCTAGCACTCGCAGTGCGATGCCGTTCTGGTGACAGCGTGCGCACAGAATCTGCAACGCATCAATCGTGCGGGGGGAGATGAGCACTTGCGCGTGACCGCCGCTGCGATACCAAGTCAGCGGTCCCAGTGGAGCATTGAGTTTCGCGTCGACATCGAGATCGTTCCAGATATTCTCAGCCACAATTGCAAGCGCACTCATCGCGGTGTTACTCCAGTGGACTCGCCGCAGCTCGCGGCGGCAAGACAGCGGCGGTTGTTCCCGAATGCTGCGCGGATTCGCGGACGAAATCGTGGCCGATCTTCCACACGGGACCGGCGCCCATCACCACAATCAGATCGCCATCTTGCGCTTGGCGGTGCAGGAAATCGCCGATATCGCCAAAGTCATCAATCGCACGGGCGTTGGTGCCGCGCGCATTGAGTTTGGCGACGAGATCCGCGGACGAAACCAGCGTGCGCTCGATTTCACTATCGCGCACGAAGTAAATCGGCGGCACGATGACCAGATCGGCGCGCGAAAAACTCTGCGCAAATTGTTCGAGCAAGAATCGCGTGCGGCTGTGTTGATGTGGTTGAAAGACACAGATGATGCGACGAGGGTCTTGTGCGTTGCGCAGCGCCGTCAGTGTTCGTTCGCACTCGGTTGGATGATGACCATAGTCGTCGAAGACACGAACATTCGCGCCATTTCGAGCGACACATGCGCCGAGGTATTGCATCCGTCGATCGACGCCGTCGAAACTCTCTAGTCCACGCTTGATCGCCGCTGCATCGGATCCAAGCCACGAGGCAAGAATGGCCGCCGCCGCGGAATTGAGGGCGTTGTGCTCGCCGCAGAGTTGACCTTGCCACGCGATGAATTCCTCGTTGTGATGTGTCACGATGGTCGCATTGGTCGTTGGCTCGTAATCAACTTTGTAATCGGCGGTCGGCGACCAACCAAATGTGCTGACAGCGCATTGCAATCCGCTTGCGACAGCTCGGCGGTGCGCGCCCTCGTGGGCGATCAAGAGTTTTCCACCAACGCTCGCAGCAGGTAATCGCCCAGCGAAAACGCGAAATGCCTTGACGATCTCATCGAGCGATGCGTACACATCCAAGTGATCCTCTTCTACATTGTTGATCAGCGCGAGCGTCGGCTGATGCCAGTGGAAGGAGCGATTGAACTCACATGCTTCGGCCACAAAGATGCCAGGATGGCCACTCAGCGGTCCGCATGGAATCGTCGCACTGCCCGTTCTCGTTCCGCCACTCAACTGCGGACAATGCGCGCCGACGATCACGGATGGATCGAGTCCAGATTCGATCAGCAGATGCGCCAGAAGCGCGGTGGTCGTGCTCTTGCCGTGTGTGCCAGCGATCGATACACCAGTCTGACCGCTCTGCGCCCAGCCAAGTGCCTGCGCATAGGTCATCGTTTCGATTCCCAGCGCCAGTGCCTTGGTGAGTTCAGGATGGCCAGCCGCAACGGCGGCGGAAAAAACGACCAAGTCAATCTTGGCCGTGATCGCACTCGGCGAGCTGCCGATCAAGACTGGAATTCCAGCCGCACAAAGTGCAGTAGTGATATCGCTTGCGAGTTGGTCACTCCCGCGAACAGTGGCTCCGCGAGACTTCATCATGAGGGCAAGCCCGCTGGTACCGCATCCGCCAATTCCAATGAAATGGACGGTGCGACCACCAAAGACTGCCGCATCCGTGCGTGCGTTCATAGGTATGGAGATTATCGGCAGAAAGCCTCGTGCGCCCTTGGAAATCCGCACCACGGCGTTGATCCGTACACTCTCTTCACGATGGCACATGCCAAGGAAGTCGTCCGTGCGCAGGTACTCATCGTTGATGATGAGAGCGATCACGCCCAAACAATGGCCGAGGCTTTGCAAAAGCCCGGGCATATTTGCACCATTGTCGGTGGCCGGCAGGCGGCCGAGGAGGAACTTCGCCACGGTAATTTCGATGTGATCGTCACCGATCTTTCAATGGAGACTCCGCGCTCGGGAATGGAAGTTTTGGAATTGGTCGCGCGATTGCAGCCTCATGCGACGACCATTATGGTCACTGCTCACGGCGATATTCCAACCGCCAAAGAAGCCTTGCGAGCTGGCGCGTACGACTTCATCGTCAAGCCCCTTGATTTGGTGGTTTTTCGAAATCTCGTGCAGCGCGCGGCCGAATCAGTACTCTTGCGCCACCAGAACGAGAGCTTGCGTGGACAGGTCGACGCAGCCTATGGATTTGAAGGAATCATCGGAGAATCCGCGGCAATTCGCCAGGTGATCACTTCCATTCGCCAAGTGGCGCCGACCAATATTCCGGTGCTCATCTGCGGCGAAAGCGGCACCGGCAAGGAACTCGTCGCGCAAGCGATTCATCAACATTCCAAGCGGCGCGAGCGTCGGTTCGTGCCTTTCAATGCGGCGGGTCAGGCGGAGAGCCTGCTGGAGGATCAACTGTTTGGTCATGTACGCGGCGCATACACCGGCGCCGACAAGGACCGTGAGGGAGTCTTTGAATATGGCGATCGCGGTACGGTCTTTCTCGATGAAATCGGCGACACGCCGCTGTCAATGCAACCCAAACTGCTACGGGTTCTGGAAAAGGGTGAGATCGTTCGGCTTGGTTCCAATGATGCGCGCAAAGTTGATGTTCGCTTCGTCAGTGCGACCAATCGAGATCTGCGCACGATGATTAAGCAGGGGCAATTTCGCGAGGATCTTTTCTATCGTCTGCGCGGAGTCGAGATCACCATCCCTCCACTGCGCGAGCGGCGCGAGGACATTCCGATGCTGGTGCGCCATGCTGCGGGTCGTTTCGCCCGCGAACTCGATCGACCGATTCCAACGATCAGCGAGCCCGCGATGTTGCGCTTGGTCGCCTTCGATTGGCCTGGAAATGTGCGGGAATTGATGAACATCGTGCACCGGATGATGGTGGGATGCACATCCAATGTGCTCGATGTCCACGATGTTCCAGCCGAGATTCATACCGGCGATAGCGACGATGCGTCCGTGGGGCTCGGCAGCCTCGCTGGATGCGGACTTGGCCGACTGGAAAAGGAGGCGATTCGCCAGACGCTCGCCATGGCCGAGGGCAATCGCGAACGCGCCGCACAGATGCTGGGAATTGGTGAACGGACTCTCTATCGAAAGCTCAAGGAGTATGGACTCCGCTAGTGCGGCGTTCGCGCGAGCATGCCTTGGATCCTCTTTCGACATTTTCTAGCTGAACTCACGAAGGTCTTGTTTCTCACCACCGCGATCATTGTGGTGGTGGTCGCCTTTGGTGCGGTCATCAAACCACTCACCGGAAATTTGCTGGGGCCAGGTGGAATTCTCAAATACATCTTCTTGGCGATGGTGCCGATGTTGCAATATGCGCTGCCATTTGCTGCGGGCTTTGCGGCGACCATCGTCACGCACCGCTTCGCATCGGACAACGAGATTCAAGCGATGTCCGTGAGCGGCATCTCGTATCGCGTCATCCTGCTTCCGCAAATTGTGCTGGGAATCGTGCTGACCATCTTCATGTTTTTCTTGGTGCAAACACTCATTCCCCGATTTCTTGGAAAGATGGACGATGTGATCGCCCACGATGCAGCCGAGGTGTTCGTGAACACGATTCGCTCGGGCGAGTCCTTTTTGGCGGGCAGCTATTTGATTTCAGCCGATCGCGTCGCGCTGGTTGAGGATTTTTCAGATTCGTCGCTCCAGCGCGTGCGCATGGAGAGAGTCGTAGCCATCGAGGTCGATGGAAATGGCCGACTCATCACAGAATTCGTAGCGCGCAGCGGCTCGGCGGATCTCTATTCCTCGCAGAGCGATTTGATTGTCAAGGTTGCCTTTCGCGATGCGACGATCATGCGTCCAGGCGAGTCGACGCTGGCATTTGCAAAGTTGATTGAGCCGGTTCCAAATGTGATACCAGTCGGTTGGGAGCGCAGCCCCAAGTATTTGCCGTGGTCGGAACTCTTGGCGGTCTATCGAGATCCAAGCAAGGGCGCACTGGTCGAGGATGTACGCAGAAAATATCAGCCGTCGATTGCTGCGGCGATCTTGATGGATCAACTCAGCAAACAGATTGCTGCGACCGGCACGGGGCTTCTGGTGAGCGAGGAAGCCGATCGCTCCTATGAGATTCGCGATGCGATGTTGGGTGGGACGGGGCTCATTCCAGTGCCGCCTGCGAAGAAAATAACTTTGATCGAACGACAGGGGACCCTTGCTCTGCGCGAGGCTTCCGCGGTTGGCGCGCAGTTGCTCGCAACCGCCGACGCAGCGCTCTCGCCCCAAAGTAATCGTCTCGACTTGATTGTGCCCGAGGCGAAGGCGAGAGACCTTCGATCGAGCGGTGATCGAGCGGTCCGGTGGCCGACACGAATCGTGGGACTCTCCGTCGGTTCCGGCACCGTGGAGCATGTTCCATCCCTGCAGGAATCAATCGAGCAAGCGCGCAGTATCGCCGCGCAAACAACGCCACCATTGAATGCATATTCCGCGGCCGCCACGACATTCATCGCCAGCATCGAAAAGGGAATCGTCGACACCAAGCATGAGGCCCTCTCGCACCTTGTGATGCGATTCGCGCAGCCGATCAGCGTCGCGTTGATGCTGCTGCTCGGTGGGATTCTGGCGATTTGGCGCCGAGACAGCTTGCCCCTGACCGTCTTTCTCTTGGCGTTTCTGCCTGCGCTTGCAAATGTTCTGATGATCGCATCTGGCCAGGGAATAGTGCGCTCAGGTAAGGTCGTAAGTGGATTGACAGTGATGTGGATGGGAAGTCTGATTTTCTTGGTGCTCATCGTGGGCATTGGAAGGAGAATGGCTCGTCGTTGATGGCGATCGGTGAAGGCTCATGCGAATACTGACCCGATTCATCTTGCTACGCTTTCTTGGCAATTTCGCGCTGTTATTCGCATTCTTGTTTCTCTTTGGAATCTCGATCGATGTGATCATCGGTTGGGGTCACTTCACGGCAGCAGCCGATCGCATCGCCACGGCGAAAGCTGGGATGGCGCAAGAGGGTGGTTTTTTCGGCGCACTGCGGTTGATTCTCGAATTTCATGGCCCGCGTATTTTTCAGTTCTATCAGTTCATGATGCCGCTGATCGCACTTGGGGCAATGGGATTCACCGCCTCGGCGATGATGCGCAGTCGTGAATTGGTCGCACTGCTTGCGATTGGAGTGTCGATGCGCCGTGCCGTGATGCCAGTGCTGCTGGGCATGGCCATCTTGTGCGTGTTGCAACTGGTCAACCAAGAGTTTCTCGTGCCGCATTTGCGGGAGCGCTTGCTATTGGCGCACAATGACATCGGTCGCACGGTTGTCAAAACTATGTCGCTTCCATTGACGACCGATTCACAGGGACGACTCATCCATGCGGCGCGATTCGATCCAAGCACGGAGACTCTCACTGGTCTCTATGCGCTGGAACGCTCGCCCGAAGGTGCGGTCGTGCGCCGCATCGAAGCGCCATCGGCGACTTGGTCACAGCAACAACACGCGTGGATTCTGCACGGCGGCAAATCTGGAGTGCCACGGGAATCTGCCGAGACTCCCAGCGGCGAGCGGCGGGCGATGTTTGTCGAACAACCCATTGCATTGTTGGTGACCGATCTCGATCCAAAGACCATTGCGCTGCGCCAGCGATTTCTTATGCGGCAAATGCTCTCTAGCAGCGAGGTCGCCGAATTGTCGCGCAGTTCGGCCTTTGATCCATCGTCGCTGGCTCGATTGACCGTTGGCAAGTTTGCCTCGTTGCTCATCGGTTTTCTTGTCATGGCAATCTCAATCCCTTTCTTCGCCCTTCGCGAACCAGTGCCGCTCCTTCCGCAAGCGGTGCGGTGCGCGGCGGTTGGCGTGCCACTGATCCTGACGGGAATGATTGTTGTCGCACTCCCGCTCTCGCCGCTGACACCCACTGTGGGAGTATTTCTTCCAGTGGCGCTGCTGATTCCAGTCGCAGTCTGGAGATTCGCATTCATCAAGACTTGACGAATGGAAAAGTTGAAGGGGAGAGGGCTCGTTTATGTCACGATGACATGCTGACATGCTGACATGCTGACATGCTGTGACGCTGACAATATCGCCAAGTGCCTTACGAGCTCGGCGAGCGAGGCCTTCGATTCCATGAATCGTTGAGTGCGTCCTCAAAGATGGTCGGCTTTGCCTTGCGCAAGAGCATTCGTGCGATGCGATCCATTTCCACTCGCTCCTGCACTCGGCGCGCGGCGCGTTGGTCATCAGCACGAGTGGTCGATGGATTGGCGCCATCACCGGGAATCTCATCGCGCATTTGCAAGATCGCATATCCATTCTCAAGCAGGATGGCCGCCGAGCATTCGCCTGGCTTCATTGTGAAGAGAACCTCGCGAAAAGCAGGGGGAAACGAGGGATCAAGCCGTGCGATGGGTGCGAGTAATCCTCCGCGTGCGGCGCTCGAATCGGTTGAGACCTGCGCGGCGATTTCAGAAAATGCCTCACCAGCCGCCATGCGCTCGCGGACTTTTTCAGCGCTCGAAATATCCGCCACCACAATCAGGCGCGCACTGCGGCGCGGACCGTGTGCCACATCGTACGCCTGTCGAATGGCGCCTTCGCTTATTGTGACTTCGCGCTTGGCCAGCGCGCGCAGAGCCGCGTTTCGCCACAGCAGTGCGGTCCAACGAGCTGGACCGAGCGATTGTGCGTTGCGCAGAGCGGTGAGCAGTTGTGATGCACGAGCGGGATCCGTTGCAAGAGCTTCCAGCGCTGCTTGCTCTTCGCGTGCGAGTGCTGCATCGTCAATCGTGATTCCAGCCATGCGCAATTCTGCGCGCAAGAATTGTTCCAGCGCGAGCTCTTCCAAGATTTGACCGCCCGATATTTCAAGCAGGCGCGGGCGCAGCATCTCCCAGTCGATCGTCTCGCCGTCGAGCAGGGCTGGTGGTCGAGAGTCGACGCGGACCCGCGGCGAATCGGGTGCGAGGGATGATTTCGGTGTGGTATCGCTTCGCGCGTTGTTTGAAGTGCTGGCAACTGAACTGAGTCCCGGTCGTTCACTCGCGCACGCAGCAAGCACGCTGAGGCACAGCGCCCACGCACACGCGGCGCCGAACCGCGCGCCACGCCGCGCACTGCGCATGAGCGACATGAGCGAAAATACTTTCAGACTCGCTGCCATCGGTGCATCGTGGACAGAATTGGCCAACTCGTCAACGCCCGATTGCATAGAGCGAACCTCCGCTTGCCAGTCGTAGGGGCTGAAGGCGGGCAGTCAATGCACTCACAGCGGCTGGATGAATCGCTGGATCGAGCCATCCCGCTCTGCGCCAGACATTCAACATCGTCTCATCGACAACAAGATGAGTCCAACCTGCCTGACGCAGTGCGGTGATCGCCGCTTCGGGATCGCCACCACTTGACGCGAGCGCTTGACCGACTGGATTTTCATTCCACACCGTGGAATATCCAGGAATCATCCGCCACCAGAAAACAGCCGAGCCTCCAAGTGAAATCACCCGCGCATCGGCCGGCAGTCCGCGCAAAACCGCTGGTAGCGCATCGCCACCGCTTTCGCCCATGAAGAGTGGCTCGAGCCCAATACCAGTCGCGGGACTCGATTGAGCTTCGATGAGCGGTCCATCGGTTGCATACGCCCACAGTGGCTGCAAGCACCAGCCAAAGAGCAACAGCGACAGCGCAATTCGCCCAAACATTCCAGCGCGGTAGAGATGGACCATCACCAGTGAACACAGCACCACCAGTGGTACCGCAGTTGGAATCAAGAAGCGTCCCTTGGCATGCGTGAAGTAAAGCCACATGAACAATTGCACAGCGACGACGATGATCATCATCACAGCCGTCGCTCGCGCATGTCGGCGACATAAGAGAATCAGCCCGGCGCATCCACCCAACCATGGCAGGATCGACCAGAACGGACGCCACGGATCCAAACTCGTGGGCGCTGCGGTCAATCCCGCACAGAGATATTGATCTCGTAGCGCACTCCACCACTGATCAACAGCGATTGATCCATGCGCACTATGGAAGGTTTTGGCTTGAATTGCAGTCAATCCGCCATCGCCCAAGATTGGAAAGAATGGGGACCCATTCGCCAGAGCTCCTCGCATCCACCACGGACTGAGCAACAAGAATCCAGCGCACAGCATGAGCGCCGCGGTGAGCATCGTTCCTCGAATCGTCGCCCTTCGCATACGGAGATCCCTTGCAAATGCAATCAGTGTTAAGACTCCCACCGGTGCCGTGACAAAGAGTGCAGCCGTCAGTTTGCATCCCATCGCGCCAGCGCAGAGGATCGCAAGTGCGATGCACACGCCTCGAGTCAATCCATCTGCGCTGCGCACCAGCAACCAGAGCGCTGCGGCCAACAGCATCACAACTGGCATCTCGTCATACGCCAGTGAACCTGTGACAATAATCCACGGCAATCCCAGCAGAAGTGCGGCGGCGCACCATCCCACGGCAGCTCGCAGTGACGGCGGCATTTCTCGCGCACCCGCTCGCGCGTTCATGCGTTCATACGCAACCTGCGCGAGGTTTGCGACCATCATCGCCGCAGCGAGAGCGAAGAGTGCGTGGAGCACTTGTGCATCGAGCGCGCCATCTTGCGCCGATCCGCGCATCGCCATGACATGCAGGTATGCGCATTCCATGAAGGATGGAAATGTTGAATAGATATTGTGCTGCAATGTCTGCACACTGCCCAGTGCGAGCCATTCGCGCGGCAGTTGCAGGTGATACGAAAGTGCGTCGTATCCACCAAATTCCGTTGACCAAAGCCATCCTGGCGCCGAGGCAGCAGCGAGTAACAAAACCGCCACCGCTGGTGCGATGGTCCATGCCATGAATGGATTGGATGGATTGAATGGATTGGATGGCGCCGCAGCATCGGGCCGCTGGTCTGGCGAATTGGAAATTTCGCCACGACCCCATCGGCCAGCAATCGTCCAGCGTGGATCGAAATTGCGCCAGAGTGCGAAGATTCCAGGCAGCACGAGCAGCGTCGCAGGAATTTCGGTCGGCTCGATTGAAAAGAATCCAAGCGTCGCGGCCGCGACATCAAGCACAAGCATGCCCACACAACCGAGGGCGAGGGCGACAGTCCAGTGCGCATCGCGCACTTGCAGGATTTTCACAGCCGCCACGCCAAGGCCAAATGCGCCGAGCATCCACGCAAGCGGTCCCGGAAGATGCAGCAGAATGCGCATGATCGCGGCTGGTCCGCGCGGGGCGCCATCGAATGTCATCAATCCGCCAATCCACATCGCCGCCAACAGCACCGCCAGCGCGATCATCCATCTCACTCGCCGATGCTGCAAGAAAAAACCCCGCGGATTCGCATGATTTGCATGGCGCGTATCGCGGGGTTGAAGTTGAGCGATTGAAAAAACCGAGTCCGTCAGGTCTTGCTTCGCCTTGGTCATGAAGTGGTCATGACTTCGCCGCAACAACTCGCGGAGCCGCAACAGCTCCCGCAACCAGCGCAGCCAGCTTGTCAAAGGTCACTGGGTCATGAATCGCAATTTCGCTGAGCATCTTGCGATTGAGCAGAATATTTGCAGTGTTCAGCGCCGCAATGAACTGGCTGTATCGAATGCCACGCATGCGACAAGCCGCCGTGATTCGGATGATCCACAAACTGCGGAAGTCTCGTCGGCGCAGGCGGCGATGAATCCATGCGTTGCGACCAGCACGCATGAGCGCGACCTTGGCTTGTTGCTTCAGACGACTCTTGGTTCCGAAATATCCGCGTGCTTCGCGGAGCAATTTTCTTCGGGCTTGGGTGCGTGCCGCACCTTTTCGTGCTCGTGACATATGAAACTCCCTGCAATAATCGGAGTGGGCAGTCCTCGGGTGTGACGCTCGACGGGGCCGTCCACTCGGACGGGCTTTCGAACCCGGCGGGCAGTGCGAATATCAACCGCTCTTGGCGGCCTTCTCTACTTTCGAAGTCGTTTTCGACGGCGCTTTCGAAACTGCTTTCGAAGGTGTTTTGGAAACTGCTGTCGAACCTGCTGTCGAATCAATGACTGAATCGATCGTCGCCTTCTCCAACTTCTTGCGCTTGTGTTGCTGCTGCGAGAGCAATCCACGGTTGAGAAGTTTGCCGAACATCTTGGTGTCTCCATCGCGGGCGAATCGCGCCTTGCGATAAGTTTGCACGGTGGTTCCGCGCTTGTTGCTCTTGAGATGGCGGCTATTTGGACTGAAGAACCGAACCTTGCCAGTCTTGGTCACTTTGATCCGCTTTGCGAGGCCTTTATGTGTCTTTTGCTTGGGCATGTTGAACCGTTTCGTCGGGTCGTCAAGCGTACATCAAGCCGATGGATTTCGCAAGATCCTTGCAAGCGGATTCTCCGAATTCTCATGGGGCTCGTTAGTTAGCTAACAAGATCTCCAGCGGGCTGCCAGAATGCGCCCGAATATTCATTGATTCCCTGCCATTTTTCTCGCGAATCACCCAGAAATTGTCCGACAGGTTCATTGGACCCTGCATCGCAATCGGCGAGACCATCCAAACAACACTTCCGTCAGTAAACAGGACATTTTGGCCCCGTTGGTCGTGATTGACGGAACTGCAATCGAATGACCCAGGAATGATTCCCTTTCGAAGCATCGTTTGTACTGGATTGGCATCGGCGGCCACTGGACTGCGACTCATCGCCGAAAGATGGATCTGCGATCGATGCAATGGAATTCGGTACGACAAATTCCGCGAGCCGTTGCAGCGCGTGCATTTCGCATCGCAATATCCCTTGGATGAAAGCATGTCCAAATGGCGAGCGTGGTCGAGAATGCCGCTATCGGTCGCAGCGACATTGTTCGAGTTTGAGTCGCTCAAGAATGACGCGATGCCAGCAGCCATCGGCATCACGCCGCGATTGTCGGCCGAATATGCGGAGAGTCCTCCACCAAGGGTTCTCAGTCCGCTCGCGCACAACGCTTGAGATTGACCTTGACGGACTTGCCCTGCGACTGGAATGGCAACGCCAGCTGCGACGATCAGCACGGCTGCGACGGCGAGGATGTTGGGCAACCCAAAGCGTCGGCGAAAAGATGGCTGCGCTTGCGAGGAAATATTCATGCGCTCGGCTTGGCGCCGCTCTTCTTGGGCAATGCGCGCGAGTGTCGCATCGACGAGCGCATCGTTCGGCGGCGCAACTGGATAGGAGTCAATCTGGGCGAGCTCGCCCAAGAGTCGACGCGCGTTGACGCGAAGTTCCTGCGGCATGCGATCGATCGAAGCGGGATCAAATTGAGCCGCAATCAGGAAATCGAGCGCTCGCGCGTCGGTGGGATCGATATGTAATTCGTCAGTTTCGTTCATGCAAATTCGCCTGCGCCCAAAGTGTAAAAAGAGATGTGTTCTTTACAGATCATTTTTTTCTGCTGCCTTTCGCCATCGCGCTGAAAAGAGGGCAACGGCCGCGTGCATTCTGCTTTTGATGGTCCCCAGTGGAACTTGCAAGGCATCTGCGACTTGCTGATAGCTCATGCGCCGAAAATATCCCAAGAGAATCACTTCACGGTGATGCGATGGCAGTCCGTCGATGACGCGCTTGACCAATGCCTGTTGGTCGCCCGCTTCACTGCGTGCGTCCGGCCGCTCCTGATTCCCTTCCAACATGTCTCCCAACTTGGGTCCATCTGAATCTGCGCCGATGTTCGCGTCAAGACTGGCAACCTTTCGCCGCTTGTGCTTGCGATGAAAGTCGCGCGCTTTGTTTGCGGCAACGGTGAAGAGCCACGGCTTAAAGTTGCGCTCTTGATCGAATGTCGCAGCAGAAAGATGGACTTGAAGAAATGTGTCTTGAAACACATCGTCGGCCGCAGCGGAAGATCCAAGGAAGCGCGCAAGGAATCCGTGAAGCTCGTTGCGGTATCTCTCGACAAGAGTCGGGAACGCACTCGCATCGCCCTCAAGATGCGCTCGAAGGAGCGACTCATCTGGGCGAACATCATCGCGATACGGCACCATAGAATTTGCCAAGGTACTCGACTCATGCGTTGCAGCAATTGCGTGCGCTCGTTTCAAGGTGCAAGACCGGTTGGTACCGCCAACCGCTGGCGCAAATGCTCGCACGACAATCTGCGCCAACAGGGTGGGCAGATTATTCTGTCCATGCCCACCAAGCGAGAGGTCGTTGCAGCCTAGCATCGGGTTGCTACGATCAGACTTCACAATCGGTTCGGAGACAACTATGCCAGTACCAATCAGCCAAATGTGGACGGTCGCCAGTTATGTCCTTGGCCAAAAGCTCAAGGGAAATCGCCGCTATCCCTTGGTCATGATGCTCGAACCGCTCTTGCGTTGCAATTTGGCTTGCGCCGGGTGCGGCAAGATTCAATTTCCCGCGCACATCCTCAAGCGTGACCTCTCAGTCGCCGACTGCATGAAAGCGGTAGATGAGTGCGGCGCGCCGATGGTCTCGATTCCCGGCGGCGAACCGCTACTTCATCCGCAGATTTCACAGATTGTCGACGAATTGGTCAAGCGCAAGAAGTACATCTATCTCTGCACCAACGCGCTCCTGCTCAAGGAGAAACTGGAAGAGGGTTGGTTCAAGCCGAGCAAATATCTCACCTTCAGCGTGCATATGGACGGCGTCGAAGAGCAGCATGATTTCGCGGTCTGTCGCGACGGGACATACCAGAAGGCAGTCGATGGAATTCGCCTCGCGGTGGACCGCGGATTTCGAGTCACCACCAACACCACACTCTTCGCTGGCGCCGATCCCAATTCGGTCCGCGAATTCTTCGATCAGATGATGGATCTGGGAGTCGAGGGAATGATGATCAGTCCTGGTTACGCATATGACAAAGCGCCAGATCAGAAGAGTTTCTTGAAGCGGCAGTCCACGAACGCACTCTTTGAGATGATTCTTTCAAATCGCAAAGATGGTCGTAATCGCTGGCGTTTCAATCAGTCCGCGCTCTTTCTCGAGTTTCTCATGGGCAAGCGTTCCTTTGAATGCACGCCGTGGGGCAATCCAACATTCAATCTCTTTGGATGGCAGAGGCCGTGCTATCTCTTGAACGAGGGTTATGTCGACACCTTCAAGGAGTTGATGGAAGAGACAGAATTTGAGCAATATGGTCGCGCGTCGGGAAATGCCAAGTGCCAGAATTGCATGGTGCACTGCGGTCATGAACCAACCGCGGTCGATTACACATTCTCCAGCATCTCTGGAATGTTGGCGACTGTGAAGGCGATGATGTTCAGCACATATGCCAATCCGCGTGCGAAGGCTGCGCTGCGTGAGTTCGCCAAACAACCATCGGGTCCGCATGCGCACCTGGTGCAACTGGGATTGGCTGCGGATGTGGGAGTCCTCGCCGGTTCCGCCGCGAACGCCAACTGATTCGGCCTTCAGCGAGCCTTGGCTTCGAATGCTGGCGTTCGTCCTGCCAAGACTTCAAGCACATCGCGAACAACCCAACTCATGTTGGTCATCGCCGTGTTGGTTCGGCTGGCCAAGTGTGGAGCGAGAAATGCGTTGGGCATGTTCACCAGCGGATTGTCGGCGGTGAATGGCTCTGGTTCATGCACATCGGCAATCGCGCGAGCTTGGGGATGGGCTTGCAGAAAGAGCGCAAGCGCCGCAGTCTGCAACACCATGCCGCGACTTGTATTGATGAGCACAACGGCGGGGCGCATCAAGCCGATGAGTGGGGCGCCAACGAAATCGCGGTTGCTCGGTCGTCCGTCAATATGAATTGAAATGACATCCGACTCACGCATGAGAGTCTGCACATCGACGCTGCATGCGCCGTGTGTGCGCGCGAGATCAATCGGCAGAATATCGTTGAAAAGCACGCGAAATCCAATAGCACCAGCGACAGCAGCGAGTCGACTTCCTACGCGCCCCAATCCAAGAATGCCCAGAGTGAGTTCGTTCATCTGACGGTCTGCGACGATTTCGCGCCGAGCAGCTTCCCACGCGTCGAGCGTCAAGACATGATCGAGAAAGACGCGTGGTCGCAGTGCATCTGCCAGCAGACAGACAACATATTCAACGACCGCTTGGGTGTTGGCATCGGGCGTGTGCACCACACGAATTCCACGCTGCGCACACGCGGTGAGGTCGATGTTGTCCACTCCAACACCAGCGCGTCCGACGACTTTCAACTTTGGCATCCGCGCCAGCAGTGCGGTATCGACTTGGGTGTATGTTCGCACGACAAGCCCCGTCGCCTCGGCGGCATGTTGGGCGAACGCGCTGGATTCCACGCCACCCTCAATTACCTGCGCACATCCCTTCAGCCACGCCAAAGGCTCGTCTGCGAGGCGCTCGGTGACCAAAATATATGGGTTTTTTTCGAGCATTTTTTGCCTTTGCGCAGTCCGATGCTACGGTAAGAATGTGAGCACCGCGATTTTTCGCAAGATGAGTCTTTCATACCCGACGCTATGGGTTGGAGTTGTCGCATCCTTGGCGGTCGCGAGTGGTGTCTTGGCCGATGAGATTGGATACGACGCGCTGCTCGCCCGATTGAGCGGGCAAGCGATCCCAACTGGTGCGGGCATTCGTGTCGCGCAGGTGGAGGCATCGGTTGATACCAATCCGCTGACCTATGGACCAGACCAATCGCTGGCGGAATTTTCGGGAAAGTCATTCTTTGCGCAAAGTGGAACGCCCCTGGCGAGTTGGCATGCGACGACCGTCGGTCAATTGTTGTATTCGAATTCGATTTCCAACTCGATCGCCACCGGAGTCACCAACATCTATCTCTGGGAAGCAAACAGTTTCATCACAGGCGTGTTGCGTTACGGACAACCCGCCACCACCGCACCGCTTGTTCCACCAACCCCGGCGCTGAAGATTTACAACCATAGTTGGATAGGCGGTTTGGATGGCGCGACTCCAACTGCGGGAGACAACGACATTCTGCGGCGCGCTGATTTCGCAATGAATCGAGATGACACACTCTTCATCTTGGGAATGAATAACGGTGCGACTGCGCCGACCTATCCATTGATGGCGATGGGCTATCACGGACTTTCGGTTGGTCGGATGGATGGGGATCACTCGCACGGGAATGTTCCCGGCACAGCAGATGGTCCTGGCCGAATGAAGCCAGAAATTGTTGCGCCAGGAAATGCCACCAGTTGGACAGCTCCGGTTGTTGGATCCGTCGCAGCGCTGCTCTTTGAAACGGCCGCGACACATCCAAATCTCGCGCTGAATACGAATGCCGATGAGACGGTCGTCATCAAAGCGGTTCTGTTGGCCGGTGCTCGACATCGAGTAGGGTGGACAAACAATCCAACAACCAGTGGCGCGAGCCGAGGCGTTACGAGCAAACCACTCGATGCGACTTACGGCGTCGATGTTGTCAATGTCGATCGCAGCCATCGAATCCTGACGGCCGGTGAGCGCGATGGAACTTCTACGAGTGCCGCCGCTCAAGTCTCGCCGCCCGCAGCATGGGATTATGAGTCGATCCCGTTTGGTGCGATACGCTATTGGCGTATCCGTTCCACGCAGTTGATTCCCGAGTTGTCGATCATCGCAACCTGGAATCGCACTGGGGCAAATGCTGGCGCGGTTCCATCGGTTGCCAATGTGGATCTCACTTTGTTCCGGATCAATGCAGCTGGTGCATTGGAGGAGCTCGAAGGCGAGGCAGGCGCGGTGTACTACGCAAGTGGGAATGTGGCGAGTCGTTCGTTCGTCGACAATATTGAGCACATCTATCTGAAGAATCTCGCCGCGGGCGAGTATGTCATCGAAGCGAAGCGTTCTGGAATTGCCACGACTGCCACCTCGTTTGCTCTCGCGTGGATCATGGCGCCGATGCTGGGTGATATCAATCAAGATGGCAGAGTGGATGGACTCGACCTTGCAGCAGTGTTGAGCGGGTGGGGTGGAAACTCGGCAGGCGATGTCAACGGAGACGGCGTAGTCGATGGCGCGGACCTCGCATTTGTACTTTCCAACTGGGGCTGAGCCCTCGAGCGCATCCGCAAACCTGACTTTTCTTCTGGGACTACTCTTGCGCAACCGTGCGAGCGCGCCGAACCGACATGTTCATCCTGGTGGGACTGCTTGGCATCTTGGGATGCTTCTTGCTTGTTCCCATTTGGTATTCGATTCACGGCGCACTGCATGATTCCCAAGGATGGACGCTCTTTCATGTGCTCGATGTTTTTCGAGATCCGCAACTGCGCGCGGGCCTTTGGAATGCGCTGCTGATTGGTCTGCTGACGACGATCATCGCGTCCGCATTGGCGATACCGATGGCCTCAATCAGCGCGCGTTATGCATTTGCTGGGAAGGGTTTTCTCAATGCGTTGTTGCTCGCGCCGCTCATATTGCCGCCGTTTGTGGGGGCGATCGGCATCGAGGCGATCATCGGGCGAACGGGCAGTATCAACACCGCACTGCAAGGACTCGGTCTGCTTTCTCATCCAATCGATTTCATGCTCGACGGCGGATTCGCGTTCATCGTCCTGCTCCAAGCGCTCCATCTCTATCCGATTCTCTATCTCAATCTGCTTGCGGCGCTGGCGAACATTGATCCGGGACTCGAGGAGGCCGCACGCAATGTCGGCGCTGGACCGTGGCGACGATTCACGCGTATCACGCTGCCGATGCTGCGTCCCGGTTTCTTTGCTGGCGCGACGATTGTCTTTGTCTGGAGTTTCACTGAGCTGGGAACGCCGCTCATGTTTGGTTTCCGCACCGTCACAAGTGTGCAGATTTTCGATGGACTCAAGGAAATCGAAATGTCGCGTCAGCCGTACGCATTGACATTGGTGATGTTCGTGGTGGCAACGAGTGTGTTTCTCATCGGGCGAGCCACACTCGGCCGATCACGCGGGACCGTGTCGACGAAAGCATCGGTGCGTCGCACGGAAACTCCCCTGGGCTGGCGCGGATCGATCGGTGCATGGGCGTTGCTTGGCGGAGTCGCGTTTGTCGCATGTCTTCCACACATTGGCGTGATGCTCTCTGCATTCAGCGTGCCGGGCAGTTGGTACAACTCGGTGCTTCCGCAAGCGTGGACACTTTCGAACTTCGCCAATGCGCTGCATCATCCACTGGCTGCAGGAGCGATTCGGAATTCACTTTATTTGGCTGGATTTGCAGTCGTTCTCGATCTCATTCTCGGTGTCGCAGCCGCGCGCATTTTGGTCCGCACCAAATTGCCGCTGCGATGGCTGCTCGATGTGCTGGTGATGTTGCCCCTCGCGGTCCCTGGTCTGGTGCTTGCGTTTGGTTTCGTCTCGATGAGTTTGCAGTGGCCATTTGCGGGCACCGCTCCAGTCTGGTTGAGCGGGTTGCAATCCATCATGCCCGCACAGTGGTGGGGATGGTTTTCGCAAGCGCCGCTCGCCGCGTGGGGAAACATCGTCGGCGCGCAACCCAATCCGATTCCATTTCTTATCATCGCATATGCCATCCGGCGATTGCCATATGTGGTGAGGTCGACTGTTGCGGGATTGGAGCAGACACCAGTCGATCTGGAAGAGGCGGCTGCGAGTGTTGGTGCGAAGCCCGGTCGTGTTCTGCGCAAGATCGTCATTCCACTCGTCGCGGCGAACATAATCGCGGGGGCGTTGTTGGCGTTCAGCCTGTCGATGCTGGAAGTTTCTGACTCGTTGTTGCTGGCGCAGCGAGAGGCAGATTATCCCGTGACCAAAGCGATCTACACCCTTTTCGACCGACTCGGGGATGGCCCGGCGATTGCAAGTGCCATGGGAACATGGGCGATGCTTTTGCTGGCGGCAACCCTGATGGCTGCGAGTTCGGTGATGGGCAAGAGACTTGGCGCCGTCTTCCGCGGGTAGTTCCTATACTTCTTGTTCTATGCCGTTCACATTGCAACCCGACGAGGGTTACGGGCTCGATATCGAGAGCACCGACTATCTGAAGGATCATTTCCAAGCGCCCGATCGTTGGATTCTCAATTTCGGTCCTCAGCATCCCGCCACGCACACCACGCTGCGTCTGGTGCTTGAATTGGATGGCGAACGCATCGCGCGCGCGACGCCTCATATTGGATATCTGCACTCCGGATTCGAGAAACTCGGCGAGCATCACGATTACAACCAGTATGTCTGCACGATCAGTCGCATGGATTACGCCTCGCCCATCTGTAACGATGTCGCGTGGCACACCGCCGTCGAGACGCTTTTCGGAATTGATTTGACTCCGCGTTGCAAGGTGATTCGCACGATCATGGCGGAACTTGGTCGCATCCAGAATCACTTGCTCGCCATCGGCGCTGCGGCGTTGGACCTCGGCGCATTTACTGGATTCCTCTATGGATTCAACGAACGAGAGTTCATTTACGACATCCTCGATTATGTCTCGGGTCAACGCTTCCATCCAGATTGGACACGGGTTGGCGGCGCGTGGCGCGACATTCCCGATGATGAAGTCTTCATTCGCATGGTGAAGGAGTTCATCCATGTTCGCATGGCCAAGGCAATCGGAGATATTGAGTCGCTGCTCAATCGCAATCGCATCTTCGTTGATCGCCTCGAAGGAGTTGGCGCGATCACGGCGGCCGATGCGATCGCTTGGGGAGCGACGGGTCCGATCGCTCGTGCATCGGGAGTTCGGCGCGACATGCGCAAGGACGATCCATATCTCTGCTTCGCCCCAAATTGGGATGGAAATGGCGCAGAACCAGTGCATTTCATCGTTCCTGTCGCGACGACGGGTGACTGTCTTGCGCGCTATTTCGTGCGGCTTGAGGAATTGAAGCAGTCCGTGTCGATCATTTCGCAACTGATTGATCGCATTCCAAAGGGACCGATCGATGCGCATGCCAACAACAAAGTGCGCTTGCCAGCCCCGGGCGATGTGTATGGTTCGATCGAAGGAACGATTCAGCAGTTTGAGTTGATGATGCTCAACCGTGGCTTTGTCGCTCCTGTTGGCGAGGCATACGGCGGCATCGAAGGCCCCAATGGCGAACTGGGCTATCTCATCGTCGCGGATGGAAGGCGATGCCCGTGGCGTGTGCGCGTACGGCCGCCGATTTTCTATAATTTTCAGTTGTTCCCTAAGTTGATCGAAGGACACCAACTCGCTGACGCCGTTGCAGTTCTTGGATCGCTCAACATTATCGCAGCCGAGCTTGACCGCTAATCGCGGTGGCTTCAAGAAACGAGTCCACGCATGTCATGGAAAACCAAACCGTCCGGCACGATAAAAATACCGACTCGCAGTGAGCCGTATTGCACACCGGAGATGCGCGCGAACTGGCAAGAAAAACTCTTGCCGCGATATGCGACAACGCATGGCGCGCTGATGCCGATTCTGCACGATGTGCAGCACCAGTACCGTCACATTCCATACCAGGCGATGATTGAGATCGCGTCGTTCCTGAAGATTCCGCCATCGGAAGTGCTCGATACTGTTTCCTTTTACGAGGAATACACCACGCATCCAGTTGGCAAGTGCGTGATTGGTGTGTGTCACTCATTTGCCTGCGAAATCTGCGGACATCAGGCCATTTTGGATCGCGTGCGCACACGCTTGGGCATCGAGCCACATGAGACAACCGCCGATGGCGCCTTCACATTGCTGACGATGGAATGTCTTGGGTCTTGCGATACCGCGCCAGTCGCGCTTTTCAATGATGTTCTGCACGAAGGACTCACGGTTGAGAAAGTCGACCAACTCATCGACGAAGTCTTGGCGCAGCCAGTCAGCGGAGCGAAGCACGGATGACCGCGCTTCCGCCCCGAACCGATTCGCCGAGTATCGCGCGCAGTTGCGGGGAGTTCATTGCGCACATTCTCAAGGCCATTCGTACTCCCATTGCGCGTCCGTCGCCGCACGCCTCGATCGATGTGCCGTCCGAGGAAGTTCGCACGGTGCGTGCGATGTTCCGCGACGAGCAGGTTGGCGAAGTCGTGCATCGCCGCATCGTGATCGATCAAGTCGTTGTGCATGATGCATCATCAGGTCAGTCGGCAGAACCATCCACATGAAACTCGCAGAGCCCATTCTCACCAAACGCATTCCGTCCTTTCCGCACGGCGACCCGAAAGATCGACACATCGTCGGTTACGACGAATTTGTGAAGACGCAGGGATATGAGGGGCTTGCGAAATCGCTTGACATGGAACCGGCCAGCATTGTCGCGTTGGTGAAAGACGCGGTGTTGCGCGGTCGCGGCGGCGCTGGATTTCCAGCTGGTTTGAAGTGGTCTTTCTTGGCGCCCGAAGATGGCAAGGGCCACCGCTATCTCTGCGTCAATTGCGATGAAGCAGAGCCCGGCACATTCAAGGATCGCCTGCTCGTCGACTTTGATCCGCATCTCGTTCTGGAAGGAATCGCCATCGCCTGCTGGGCGTGCAAATTGGATGTCGCATACTTCTTCATTCGCGGTGAGTATCACCATCAGGCCAAGGTGATGGAGAACGCCATCGCCGAGGCATATCGTGCGGGTATTTTCGGCAAGCAGGGGCTCATGAATGGCAAAGTCAAGCATGCGGTTGAGTGCTTCATGCATCGCAGTGCAGGCGCATACATCTGCGGCGAAGAAACTGGATTGCTTGAGGCGATTGAAGGCAAGCGTGGATGGCCGCGTGTGAAGCCGCCATTCCCCGCCGTCAAAGGAGTTTTCGGTCGACCCACGATTGTCAATAATGTCGAGACACTTGCGGCCGTGCCAGACATCGTCGTGCGCGGCGTTGCGTGGTGGAAATCGATCGGTGTCGAAAGTTCATTTGGTGGCGTGCCTTCGTATGGCACCAAGTTGATGGGTGTCTCGGGCCATGTGAATCGTCCGGGATGCTTTGAAGCACCGCTTGGAATACCGCTGAGTTCGCTGGTCAATGATTATTGCGGCGGCATGCGCAACGGTAAGAAGTTCAAGGGAGCCATCCCAGGCGGCGTGTCGGTTGGTGTTCTTGGAACGGATCAATTCGACGCGGCGATGGATTTTGACATCGGTCGTCGCTGCGATGTGCTGGGTCTGGGCACAGCATGTCCGACGATCTTTGACGAAGACACCGACATGGTCGCGGTCGCTCGCAATTGCGCGCGATTTTTCATGAACGAGTCATGCGGTCAATGCACGCCATGTCGCGAAGGCACTGGCTGGACCTTTAAGTTGCTCACCCGCATCGAGCGCGGCGATGCCACAACGGCCGACTTGGATTTGCTGCTGGAAGTGGCTAGTTCCATGGGTCTTGCAGAAGGCACGACGATTTGTGGATTAGCCGATGGCAACAACTGGCTGGTTCGCACGATCGTCGGCAAGTTCCGCAGCGAATTCGAGCGGCGCGTCAAACCAAAGTTTATTCCAGTGCACCTCGTGGCGCGTTGAGCACTTCCCGCACATCGATCGACTTTGTTTCAGTTGTGCCTCTCGATGAGGCTCAGTGGATCGCTCTCTTGGCACGAATGATCGCATTGCTTCCGGCGGTCGATGGCAAGCACTCCCAGTTCAGCCGGCTCTCTGTTCGTGTCGTGCTCGACGACGAGATGTCGATGCTGCACGAGAGATACTCCAAAATTTCTGGAACGACCGATGTGCTGACCTTTGTGCAGCATGATCCGCACGCGGGTGTCGAGGTTGATCTGGCAATCTGCGCTGACGAAGCGGCTCGGCGCTCGGCTGATCTGGGACACTCCCTCGAGAATGAACTCGCCTTGTATGCCGTGCATGGTCTCTTGCATGCCGCGGGATTCAATGATCACAATGAATCGGATGCTCGGTCCATGCATCTGCAGGAAGATCGCATCTTGACCGAACTGGGTATTGGTGCGGTCTATGTGCCGCCAGGAGAAAAGCCATGACGATCGGACTCTTGTTGTCACTCGTCGGACTGTTGTTCGTGACGACGCTTCTATCGGCGTTGAGTTTGGCACTGGCGCTGGTCAGTGCGACGGCGATTGCCAGGCGATGCGCCGCATATGGCCGTGCTGCCGCTGGTGAATGGATCATCGCCAAGTCCAGCGACTTGGATCATTCGATCGCATTTTTTCGAACCTTCGGCCGACTCTCGTGTTTCCTTGTGGTTCTAGAAATGTTTCACGCCGCCGATTCGCTTGCTGCGCTGACTTGGAAGTCCATCGTGCTGGCATTGTTCAGTGCGAGCATCCTGGTTTGGTTGACGACGAGTGTCATTGCGGCCGCGATCGCCCGACACGGCGGCGTTGGATTGGTGGTCAACACCTATCCCATCTTGGCCTTGATGTACTGGGTGACTCGTCCGATCTTGTGGGTTGGCAGATTCGTCGACGAAGCGGTGCGGCGTTTGCTCGGCGCGCTGCCGAGGGACAAGACATTGGAACTGGAATTGATGCACTCGATCTCGGATAGTGCTCGCGCAGGTGGGATCGACGCGGTATCGGCGCGCATTATTCAAAACGCCGTGGAGTTCCGCGGCACGGTCGTCTCGGAAGTGATGACGCCGCGAACGCAGATCGAAGGGATCAAGTACACCGACGATCTCGCGGAGATCCGCGCGTTTATCGAGACGGCCGGTCATTCGCGCATTCCAGTCTTTCAGGACAGCGAAGATCAGGTCGTGGGCATTCTGTATGTCAAAGATCTCGTGCGCTTTCTTGGGCAATCGCCCAATGACTTTCGCCTGCAGCCAATTCTGCGCATGCCATCGCGTGTTCCAGAGACGAAGCCCGTGAGCGAGTTACTCTTGGAATTCCAGCGAACGGAAGTGCATCTGGCACTGGTCGTCGATGAATTCGGCGGTACATCCGGCCTCATCACGATTGAAGATGTTCTGGAAGAAATCGTGGGCGAAATTTATGACGAGCACGAACCGACAACCGAGATCATGCCGCAGATCAATGGATCACCCGAGAGTGGATGGGATGTTGATGGACGCATATCTCTGGAAGATTTAGCGGCGGCGACCAAACTCTCGCTGCCGACCGATGTCGATTTCGTCACCGTTGCGGGGCTAATTCTCTTGCATTTTGGGCGCATTCCACTCGTCGGTGAGGCATTCTCTGCACATGGCGGGCGATTCACGGTGCTCTCATCAACACCGGTGCGTGTGGTCAAAGTGAAGGTCGAATTGTTGCCGCACACCAGTCGGTGATCGCTTGCGCAACAGCGAGAGTGGTTCATGCAATCGACTCACTTGCGCTGGGCATTGCCCAGAATCTCAAGTGAACACGCGGCTCTCAACCGAATTCATCGCCCTTGAAGGTTGATGCGAGATAGGCCTCGCGAACCATCGGATCGTTGATGATCGATTTAGGATCGCCATCACGCAGGTTCTTGCCTTCGTGGATGATGTATGCGCGGGTGCAGATTCGAAGAGTCTGCTGAACATTGTGATCGGTCAGCAGAATGGCGATGCCTTGCTGCGATAAGCGCCGAACCTCGGCTTGTAGCTCCTCGACCGTGTGTGGGTCGACGGCCGCGAAGGGTTCGTCGAGCAGAATGAGGCGAGGACGCGTGATGAGTGAACGCGCAATTTCAAGGCGTCGGCGTTCGCCGCCCGAACATGTTCGCGCTTGCTCTTTGCGCTTGTGCTCGAGTCCGAACTGCGCGAGTAATTGATCGCATGTCGCGCGCTGCTGCGCACGCGTGAGCGGGCGGGTCTGCAGAATCGCCAACAGATTGTTCTCGACGGAAAGTCGTTGAAAGACGCTGGGTTCCTGCGAGAGATATCCCATGCCAGCGCGTGCATGTTGATACATCGGTTCGCTGGTGACATCCTTGCCGTCGAATGTCACGCGTCCCGCTTCGGGGCTGATCATGCCAATGGCCATGCGAAAACTCGTGGTCTTTCCAGCGCCGTTTCGCCCTAGTAATCCGACAATTTCGCCCGCATCGACCGTGAACGAAACATCGTTGACGACACGGCGACCGTTGTAACTCTTGACCAGTCCATGTGCTTCAAGAAGGCTCACGGCGCGAGTGTAAAGGAACAGTAGAATCGCCGTCCATGGTGAGATGGCGAATCTTGGCTCTGTCAGTTCTTGCGCTAGCGACAGTTTGCACGGGTTGCGTTCGCCGCACGATCGCCATCACATCGACTCCGTCCGAGGCGCTCGTCTTTGTCAACGACCGTGAGATTGGACGCACGCCGTGCGAAGTCGATTTCATCTTCTACGGCGAATACGATGTGCGCCTGAAACTGGACGGATACGAATCAATCGTTGGATCTGGGACCGCATCAGCGCCAGTCTGGGACTTCATCGGTGCGGACCTCATCGTCGAGGTTGTGCCACTGAATCTGGAAAGTCGCGTCGATTGGCATTTCGATTTTATTTTAGCGAACAATAATCATGCTGAATTGCTCGCGCGGGCGAAGCAGTTGCAAGATTCGGCGCGCGGCGAGCCCATTCAAGATTCCACCGAGATGCCGCGGCAGATCGCGCCAGTATCTGATGCATCGAGTACTCCGCCAATCACCGAGCAGGGGGCGCTGCCACCAAAGGGCCCCGCGGTGGTTCCAGTTCCACCGACGGATTTACCAAGCGATGTGCCTGGACTTCCAAACGGCCCTGCGCCGAAGTAAAAATCAAATGCACTGCTGTGCGCGGCTCATTCTTTCGCAGCGTTGATGTGCGGCGCGTGGCGTGATGCGATCGATGACTGGTTGTGCTTGGCAAGTGCATCCATCAGCGCACGAACAACGGCTTCGTTAGTTTGTGGCCAGTCGATCTTGGGCAACAATCCAAGCTCAACCCAAGCGACCGCCTGCGCCGCGAGTGCGCGCGGCACCGAACCCGCAGGCAACTGGACTAGAAAAAGGTGAAAGTGGGGATGGGGCCTGCCAGCCGGCGCGGGCGGCTCGACGACCCCCGCGTCGAGCCAGATGTACGACGGGTCGGTGCAGTCCACACCAGTTTCTTCGAGCAATTCTCGGGCCGCGGCCGCGGCAGGCGATTCGCCGATCTCGATCTTTCCACCTGGAATTTCCCACTCGCCCGGCAGGATTTGTGCATCGGCAGTGCGCTTTGCCACCAGAATTTCCTGCTTCTGCGTGGCGATCGACCTTCGCCAGAGCGCCACGAGTGCCACGGGCACCCGAGCTGGCTGCACAGGGCTGGAAAGACCGCAATTTGGGGGCTGGGCCGTCATAGGTCGTTTCTAGGTAAATGTTTAGAAATGCACGAAAAAAGGTTCGATTCTGCCATTGACCGCGAGAGACTTGGCAGGATACTGTGGTCAACCCACCTCGTCTTCTTTGCGGCTTCCTTCAAGAGGTCGTGATCAACGCCGTTCGATCGTGTCGGAGCGATCGAGCGGTTTTTTTATGTCGACATATTCTTGAGTGTTATGGTGCGACATCACTCGATCATCACTGTTGCGTTGCTTGCACATTCGTTGAGCGCACTCAATGCGCGTGCATCGGCCGATGCATTTCAATTCAAGCCAACCGTTGATTCAGGAGTGCAACTGACATCAACATCAAGCGTGACTGCTGCCTCGATCACGGCGTCGAGCATTGACTTGTTCGACTCACTGCAAGTTGCATCGTCGATTGCAACGGGGGATGAGTCGTCGGCATCAACTCAAGCTGCATCGTCGGCTGCAACGGGAGATGAGTCGTCGGCATCAACTCAAGCTGCATCGTCGACTGTATCGCCTGCGCAATCATCGACTCCGTCGCCACGCGCATCGCCCACGCCGCGATTCGGTGCGGAGGGTTCATGGCGTTGGCAAGCGCTCGCCGCGGCGACGAGTGACTTCAGCGGAGCTGAGCAACTTGAGTTTGGCGGGAGTTTGAGTTGGTTCTTTGTCGAAGATTTCTCAATTGATTTTCAGATTGAAGGTGACTACATCACGCAGCCAGTCAACAATGCATGGGGCGGCGGCGCGACGCTGCTTTTTCGCTGGCACTTCATCAACACCGACTCGTGGTCTCTCTATGGCGATGCCGGATCTGGATTACTCGGCACGACAGTCAACACGCCCTCGGGTGGAACATCCTTCAACTTCACGCCGCAGGCCGGCGGCGGATTTTCATACGAGATTTCTCCGGATGTTCGATTGATGGTCGGTGCGCGTTGGTATCACATCTCCAACGCCAACACGGGCGAGACAAATCCTGGGCGAAATAGCCTGATGGGATATGTCATGATTAGTTTTCCATTTTGAATGCGGCGTATGCCATGAGGTAGGGCGGTAGGGCGGTCGTTGAGCGGCGCGGAAGGTTTGCCGCTGGAGCGGAATTGCCCAGGGCATGGTCGTTGGTGGTGGTTCTCGATCCATCGATTCGAGTGAGCCAACGAGAAGTCGCACGGTGCTGAAGTCTGCGGTGATTGCTCGGCGGCCCCGCCATGCGCCAAAATATGCGTTTGCATGTCAATAAAGGCGATTGCTCGCTCATGGCTCGCTCATGTCGCTCATGGGAAGTTCACCCTTGCGCCGCACCTTGCACCATGCGACAATGCGCCCATGAACGAAGTGAGGGGTTTTTCACCGACGGTTGAAGCGAAGCAGCCAGCTGGTCGGACAACTTTCGATCCACAAACACAATCGGCAGAGGGCGATGGTTCTCCAGCTGAGGTGGTTGCTGTGGTCGACTTGCTTCGCTCTGCACGAGATGCTGAACGGGCGCTGCTCAGTGCTTCGGTGGATGTCGCAACCAAGACCGCCGCGCAAGGTCGACCCGATGCATTTGAACTTGTGACTGGGTCAAATAGTCTCGCTCGCGGAGCCGCGGAAGTGGCGGAGTTGATCCGCCGAGTGGAGGCGAAGGTCGCTGCGAGAGCGAAGACTCAATGTTCTGCGGGATGTTCTGCGGGGATCACGCCATGAGCGAGTCGGTGCAGGGCAGTATTGTGACGGACACAGATCGAGTCGCGTTGCATGCAGCGCTTGATGAGGCGTTTGGTTACCGCGGCGATGTCACGGTTGTGACTAACGATGGGCGTCGCATTGTGGGTTACATCTTCGACATTCGCTCTGGCAAGGCTCTGGCTGAATCGTTCGTGCGCGTTCTCACGGCGTCGAGCGACGAGCGTGTGGTGGTGCGTTACGACGAGATTCAGTCCCTTGAATTTACTGGTCGAGATACTGCGGCAGGAAAGAGCTGGGAGAATTGGCTCAAGCGATATGCGCAGAAGAAGTTGGCCGGCGAGCTTGCTGGCATCGACCCCGATCACGGCGAGTGATGGCGAGTGATGGCGAGTGATGGCGAGTGATGGCGAGTGATCTGGTGGGGTGAGCAATACTTTGAGTTACAGATGCGATCCCGGGGATCGGTGATGCGTTCTTTCGTGGCTGCCGTGCATGAAATATTTGCGAGCCGAGTCATGCGTGCCATGCCACCGCGCATCCAAATCGTTCGCGCGCTCAGCCTCGCTCGATCAACATCGTCACAGCGTTGCCGCCGCCGAGGCAGAGACTGCAGATGCCTCTGCGACCGTTGGTTCGAATGAGATGATGAATGAGCGTCACAAGCACGCGCGCTCCGCTGGCGCCGATGGGATGCCCAAGCGCCACACCGCCTCCGCCGATATTGAGCTTTTCCTCGCTGATTTTGAGGTATTTTACATTGCAGAGCACCTGCGCGGCAAAGGCTTCGTTGATCTCAAAGAGGTCGATGTCCTGCACCGACAGCGAGTGATCCTTGAGAATTTTTTCGATGCCAAGCGCTGGAGCGAAGAAGAGTTCCTTGGGTTCGACTCCCACGGTGTTGGATCCAATAATGCGTGCCATCACAGTCGCGCCGAGCGATTGAGCGGCCGCTTGCGATGTGACGACGAGCGCAGCCGCGCCATCTGAAATTTGACTGGCATTGGCAGCGGTGACTGTTCCATCTGGTTTGAATGCTGGCTTGAGCTTGGCGAGAGCGTCGGCGGAACTATCGGCTCGGAATCCCTCATCTACGGCCAGCCCAGTTTTCTGCTTGAGTTGTTCGGCCGTCAAGGCAACGATTTCTTTGGTGTACCAACCTTGGCTTGTCGCATGCGCCGCGCGCACATGACTCTGGGCGCTGAACCGATCTTGATCGGCGCGCGAGATTCCGTGAGTGGTGGCGATATGTTCAGCCGCCAAACCCATACCCCAATTCTCAAACGCGCATCGCAGTCCGTCATATTCCATGTGGTCGATGGCTTCGAATTTGCCGTACCGCACACCCGTGCGAACCGACGCCAAGTGCGGAGCGAGATCCATATTTTCCATGCCGCCTGCAACGACGACATGATTGTCGCCCGCACGGATTGACTGCGCGGCCATCATGACCGCGTGCAGGCCAGACCCGCAGACTTTGTTGACGGTTACTGCGCTGAGCGTCGCGGGAAGTCCAGCGCGAAGTCCTGCTTGGCGGGCAGGATTCTGGCCAAGCCCGGCTTGCAAGACACATCCCATGATGCACTCGTCAACCATGGCCGCGGATCCCGGTGCATCGGCTAAAGCGGCGGCGATGACGAAGGCCCCAAGTTGTGGCGCTGGAACCTTGGCGAGAGAGCCTTGGAACTTGCCAACGGGCGTGCGGCGGGCTGCGATGATCACTGGGTTGGACATGAGAATCTCCTTGGAAGTTGTAGCTCAAGCGAAGACTGCGGGGCGGCGAGAATACCGCTCTTTTGCAGCAGTGCGGCAATGAGCATGGCAGTTCCTCAACCTCATCGTCGCTGCGCGGTGGGGGTATGCAACGCAGCGCACTCGGCGGTCATTCGTACCCGCAACCCCCCCCGAACCGGCCTTCGTCAAGCGCCGTATGAAGCACATAGAGGAAGCATCGTGCGACCTCGCCAATCAAACAATGAACCGTTCGACCACAGGGATCGTGCGGTTCATTTTTGTGCGACGGTCCGTACGGCCGCACTTTCCCCACACGCAACACCTTGACGCGCGTGGATGCCGACATGGTGTGTGTTGATTGCAAACACTTTTTTTAAGCAGCGCGCGCGGCGGCACGCGTGGCGGCGCGCGTGGCAGCACTTGGTCATGTCCGCGCTGAATTTGTGGTTCAATGGGTTCTAGGAGATCCAGCATGGACCAATCCGCGTCAAGCACGAACAATCTTTTTTCCCTGCAGAGCCACATTCTCGCCGAAGAGTCGCGGTATCCGGGAGCGAGCGGCGACTTCTCGTGGATTGTCAGCGCCATCTCGCTTGCTGGCAAGGCGATCGCCCACCGTGTGCGTCGAGCACGCCTCGAAGGAGCGCTTGGTGATGAGGGATCGACGAATGTCCAAGGTGAATCGCAGCAGCGCATGGATGTCATAGCCAACGAGATTCTCATGCGCTGCCTTGGTTCGCGCGCGTCGATCGCGGTGCTTGCAAGCGAGGAGGATGAAGAGCCGACCATCCTGCGCCGAGGAAGCGATGGTGGAAAGTATTGCGTGCTCTTTGATCCACTTGATGGTTCGAGCACGCTCGATACGAATGGTGCGGTCGGGACGATCTTCACCATTCTGCGCAATGATCCGCTTGTCGAATCCGCTGAGCGAACTATCTGCCAGCCTGGGCGAATGCAGATCGCCGCCGGTTACATCTTGTATGGACCATCGACCGCGTTTGTGATCACCACTGGGGCGGGAGTGAGTCTCTTCGAACTCGATCCCTTCGTCGGTTCGTTCATTCTGGTCAAGCAGAACATGCGGATTCCCAGCGCAAAGCGCGTCTATTCGGTGAACGAGGCATACAGCGAGTCGTTTCCTCAGGGATATCAGAACTATCTCGCGTGGGCGCACTCCAACGGTTATTCATCGCGCTATATCGGCAGCTTGTGCGCAGATGTGCACCGCATCCTGATCAACGGTGGAGTCTTCTTGTATCCACCAACTCATTCGCATCCCGATGGAAAGTTGCGCTTGCTGTATGAAGCTAATCCGATGGCAATGATCATCGAGCAAGCCGGCGGCATGAGTATGTGCGGCATGACGCCGACACTCGATGTGCAACCCAAGAAACTCCATGAGCGCGTACCTCTCGTGCTCGGCAGCACCGATGAGGTGCTGAAAGTCATGCGCCACTTGCAATAGGTGTTGCAATAGGTGTTGCAATAGGTGTTGCAATAGGTGTTGCAATAGGTGTGGCAAGGCATCGTCGATCGCACACTGCGTGGAATGAAAAACCCGCCGCGACGCTCGTGCGTTGCGGCGGGGTACACACTTCGGGTCCGTCCTGGACCCCGATTAAAAATCCGCAGTGGCCAGACTTGAGAGTCGGTCACCCTGAATCAGCCGGGTTCTCCCCGCCGGTAACAGGGGGTTGGAGTCCACCGTTTCCGTGCGTATCCAACCAGTGCAAGGAAATTCCGTTCACTCGCCAACCGCTTCAAATAACTCAAAACCTGAACCACTGCGAATATTGAAGGGAGCAGGCATCGTCGGAGTGATCGATGCCCGCTCCCAATGATTCAACGCATATCAACCGCATCCCATGCTGTTGCCGCAATTCCAGCAGCGATAGCAGGTGCCGTTGCGAACTGTGATCGATCCGCACCCATCACATGCTGGAGCATCGCCCATCATGGCGGTTGCAGCCTGATCCGCCGCAGATCCAGCGGGAGTGCCGAGTTGGCGCATTTCGCCATGTTCGACAATGATCGGAGTCGTCGCGGATGGGTCGCGATTCAACGCACCGCCCACAGATGACACGGAAGGCATGGATGAATTGAAACTGGGTCGAGGGGTTGATGCATGACTTGCGATCTTCTCCTCGGCGGATACGCCGCGGGCTGTTGGTCCGATCTGTTCGATCGATTCGTCGAATCCAGTCTTGAATCGATTGCTCTGCCATTGGGATGTTTCCTCCGTATGTATGGGTCTTGTTGGTGATGGTGGGATCTCAACTGTTCTCATGGAATCCTGAAGTCGCGCGGTGTCGATCGGCGGCTCGTGATCGCCCGCCGACATTCCCGAGATGCGCTGTGGTGAATTGGCCTCGCGATATCCGCTGATAAATTGCATGCCAAACCACCTGAAGATGTAATCGACCAGACTCTTGGCGAATGGGATATCGGAATTTTGCGTAATACCCATCGGCTCGAATCTTTGATGAGCGAACTTCGTGACGAGGCTTTCCACTGGGACTCCATATTGCAAGGCGACGCTGATCGCAGTGCCCAGAGAATCCATAAGGCCGCCAATCGTCGATCCTTCTTTGGCCATCGTGATGAACAGCTCGCCAGGTCGTCCGTCTTCGTAGAGTCCAACGATCAGATATCCCTCATGTCCCGCCACATTGAACTTGTGGGTGATGGACTGTCGTGTGTTTGGAAGACGGCGACGCATTGGCTTTTCGATGACGCGTTCCACGATGCGTTCGACGACGCGCTCGACAACGCGTTCGACGACGCGTTCGACTTCGATCAAGCGCTCGACTTCGACGACGCGAGGCTCGATCTTGACATCATGAGTTGTCGAGGCTTCGAGACCTTCAAGATCTTCCGCTTCGGCATGGTCAGATGCATCTGATTTCGTTGATAACGGTTGGCTGAGTTTGCATCCGTCTCGATAGAGCGCATTGGCCTTTAAACCGAGTTCCCACGAGAGTTGATAACAGTCGGCCATGTCCTCGACTGTCGCTTCATTTGGAAGATTGATTGTCTTGGAAATCGCTCCCGAGATGAATGGCTGCGCGGCCGCCATCATGTGGATATGACCACTCGGCTTGATGAATCGCGTTCCAAGTGTTCCGCACCGATTGGCGCAGTCGAAGACCGCGATGTGCTCTGCCAAGAGGTGTGGAGCGCCCTCGATGGTCAGCGTTCCGCAGATAATCCGGTTGAGTTCGTCAATCTGTCGACCACTGAGTCCCAGTGCGCGAAGTCCGTTGAAGCGTTCGTCAGCGCGCGCGGTGGTCGGGTTGATTCCCAGTGCGCTCATGACCCGTTCTGGCAACGACCAAGCATTGAATGCAAAGGAGAGTTCAAAGACGATGGGCAGATTGTTTTCAATCTTCACCAACTCATCGCCAGTGAATCCCTTGGAAAGCAGGAATTCACGCAGAGTTCCCGAGGAACATCCATCGGCGGCAGCAGGGATTTCTTCGTCCAAAGTGAGCGTTCCCATCACATAGTCGAGAATCTCGTCGGTCTTCTTTGCGTCATATCCAAGTGCACTCAGCGCGGGCCGCACGGACTGGTTGGCGATCTTGAAATATCCGCCGCCAGCGAGTTTCTTGAACTTGGTGAGGGCGAAATCTGGTTCGACTCCGGTGGTGTCGCAGTCCATCAACAATCCAATGGTTCCAGTTGGAGCGATGACGGTGACTTGCGCATTGCGATAACCGAACTGCTGTCCAAGGGCGAGTGCATCATCCCACGCGCTTGTGGCGGCGAGAAGCACATCTGCAGAGTTGCTGAGATTGATGCGACTGCTCTTGAAGAGTTCGTGATTGATCGGCACCGGGCGCGCGCGCAACGACTCATATTCGTCGCTCGTCCGTGGCAATCCGTGCGCGGCTCGGCGATGATTGCGAACGACTCGCAGCATGTGCTCGCGATTGTCGTCATAGCCCTCGAAGGCTCCATGTTCCGCAGCAAGCAGCGCGCTTGATGCGTATGAGCGACCTGTCAGCACCGCCGAGAGCGCTCCGCAAATCGCGCGACCTTCGTCGCTGTCGTATGGAATGCCCACCTGCATCAGCATCGCGCCGAGGTTGGCGTATCCCAGCCCAAGCGTGCGATATTTCCACGAAAGCTCAGCAATTTCCTTCGAGGGGAAACTCGCCATGAGCACGGAGATTTCCAGCACGATTGTCCAGAGATGGATGGCGTGTTCATAGCCGGCGATGTCGAAGGTGCGGGTCTTGGAATCATAGAACTTGAGCAAATTGATCGACGCGAGATTGCACGCTGTGTTGTCGAGAAACATGTATTCGCTGCAAGGATTGCTCGCGTTGATTCGTCCGCCATTTGGACATGTGTGCCACGCGTTGATGGTTGAGTCGTACTGCACGCCAGGATCTGCGCAGTGCCATGCGGCTTCGTTGATCTGCTTCCACAGATCGCGCGCATCAAGAGTCTTGGAAACTTGACCATCTGTTCGGCGGTTGAGGTTCCATGTTCCACCGGTATTGACGGCATCCATGAATTCATCGCTGAGTCGAACAGAATTGTTTGAGTTCTGTCCGCTGATGCTGGTATACGATTCGCCGTTGAAGTCGTAATCGAGCTTGAGACCGAGTCGAACTGCGACGGCCTTCTGCTTTGTATTGAGCCGCTTCATTCCTTCCACCAGCGCGGCGACCTTAATCTCCTCGCGGACTTTCCAGTTCACGAATGCTTCGATATCTGGATGATCAACATTGAGGCAGACCATCTTCGCCGCACGACGGGTCGTTCCGCCAGATTTGATTGCACCAGCCGCACGATCGCCAATCTTCAGGAAACTCATCAATCCCGAACTCTTGCCGCCGCCCGAGAGAGTTTCGGTATCGCCGCGAAGATTCGAGAAGTTCGTGCCAGTTCCGGAGCCATACTTAAAGAGCCGAGCCTCACGCACCCACAGGTCCATGATGCCGCCTTCGTTGACCAAATCATCTCGCACAGATTGAATGAAGCATGCGTGCGGTTGCGGATGGGTGTATGAATCGGGGGCCAGCTGCAATGCCCCAGTTTTGTGGTCAGCGATCCAGTGACCCTGCGCTGGACCGTTGATGCCATACGCCCATGCGAGTCCGGTGTTGAACCACTGCGGGCTGTTGGGCGCAGCCATTTGGTTGAGCAGCATGTAGGCAATTTCGTCGTAAAAAGCCTGCGCATCCTCGGATGATTCGAAGTATCCATGGCTCTCGCCCCAGTGTTTCCAGCAACCCGCAAGGCGATGGACCACTTGTTTCACCGAGCGTTCTGGTCCAGTGGTCGGCGTTCCATCCGCACCGATTTGTGGAACACCTGCTTTGCGGAAATATTTGCTCACCACGATGTCGGTCGCGAGTTGACTCCACTCCTTTGGAATCTGCGCGTCGTCCATCGCGAAGACCACCGAACCATCGGGGTTTGTGATCTTGCTTGAACGCGTGGTCCATTCGTTAGTGGTGTAGACATCCGTGTCCTTGATTGTGAATCGTCGAGAAATCTTCATATGGTTGCATCCTGCGGGAAGAAAGATGATGGTGAGAGGGACCGAGACAATGTGAGGTGCGCCGAACGTCGGCGACCCCGTGTGGGGCGTGTGGGTGCATGCGGAAGAAAGCAGACTGTTACTGATGTTCGATACGACCGTCGACCTTTGGAAGAGTTAGGCCTTGTTGATTTTGATACTTGCCGCCCTTGTCTGCGTAACTCGTCGCGCAGACTCGGTCGGCCTTCAAGAAAAGCATTTGGGCGATGCCCTCGTTGGCATAGATCTTGGCGGGCAGAGGCGTGGTGTTGGAAATTTCGATGGTCACCTTTCCGCGCCACTCTGGTTCGAGCGGAGTGACATTGACGATGATGCCACAGCGGGCGTATGTCGACTTGCCGACACAGATCGCCAGCACATCGCGGGGAACAGAGAAGATTTCAATGGTTTCGGCGAGTGCGAAGGAATTGGGTGGAATCACGACATGGTCGCGATTGGTCTGCGTGGTGTCGATCGAGATAAACAAATCGGTTGAAAAGTTTTTTGGATCGACAACCGCAACTCCACCCGAAGTTGCGTTGGTGAAAATTTTGAACTTTGTTCCAACTCGAACGTCATATCCATAGCTCGAAACGCCGTAGGAAATAATTCCATCTCGTTTACGGCTCTCTTCGAATGGTTCGATCCCGATCAATTCACGGATTTGCGTGTCGCAGAGAATGCCCATTTGAAATTCAACTCCTCTTTACAGAACCCCAAACAAGTCCGCGCAGCACCGTGTTGCTTGGCCAACGCGAACCACTCTACCCCAACATCTTGTGGTGGCAAGAGCATTTTGACCACAATATCTTGAATTTTATTAGACAGAGTCGGAAATGTCTTAACATACTGTGAACACAAGGGTTTGCGGATGCAACAGCGCCACCGCTGTCGGCTGGACCTTGTGGAGTGGTTGTCAATGGCTGTCGGATTCGCCTTTAGACTCACTGCGTGGATGTTGATTCTCAGGAGCCGTGGCTGATTGATTTGACGGATTCGCAGCGCCGTGCGGTGACACATCATGGTGGACCGCTGCTGGTTCTCGCAGGTCCTGGATCCGGCAAAACACGCGTGATTACACGGCGAATTGCCTACAGAATCAGTTGTGGCGTTCCCGCATGGCACATCTTGGCGCTGACATTTTCTAATAAAGCCGCGCGTGAAATGAAGACCCGTGTCGACGCGCTGGTGCCGCTGGACACCCCGGGTCGGCGCGGATTGATCGTGAGCACTTTTCACTCGTTTTCTGCGGGAATTCTGCGCCGATATGGTGCGCACAGTCTCGCAGCTGGTGTGGGTACAGCTCCGCTTGCCGCTGATTTTTCAATCTTCGATATGGACGATTCGCACGCGATCATGAAGTCGGCAATCGTCCAAGCCAACCTCGACACGGCGCAGTGGCAGGTTGGCTCGGTGGCGACGGAGATTTCAAGTGCGAAGAATCGACTGCAATGCGCGGCGGAATATGCCAGCACCGCACTGGATTTTCGCCAGCGCACCATCGCCAAGGTGTACGCCAATTATGAGCGAGATATGTTGCGTCAAAATGCGCTGGACTTTGACGATCTATTGATGCGCACGGCGCGACTCTTGCGCGATGACCCGAGCATTCTCGCTGAATTGCAGGGGCGATTCACCGAAGTGCTCGTCGATGAATATCAGGACACCAATCACGCGCAGTTCACGATCGCGCATTGCATCGCAAGCAAACACCGCACGATCTGCGTGGTGGGCGATCCAGATCAGTCGATTTATGCGTGGCGCGGCGCGGATATTTCCAACATCCTGGAATTCGAAGAGCAGTATCCCGGTGCCGAAGTCGTGGCACTCGGCGAGAACTTTCGCTCGACGGCGCACATCGTCGCGGCCGCAGATCGCCTGATTCGCAACAATTCTCAGCGCCGTCACAAGGATCTCTTCACCGCACTGGGCGATGGCGCAGCGCCGAAAATCGTCAGTTTGCGCGACGAAACTGCCGAATCCAACTATGTCGTCGAAGAGTTCGAGCGAGCCAACCGCGATGGAATTCCCTGGCGACAGATGGCGATCCTCTATCGCATGAACGCACTCAGCCGCACGCTCGAGGACGCACTGCGCCGACGGGGCATTCCCTATGTGATCGCTCGCGGCACCGCATTTTATGAGCGCCGTGAAGTACGCGACACGCTGAGCTATTTGCGGGCGCTGGTCAATCCGCTCGATGAGAACGCGCTTCGCCGGATCATCAATGTTCCCGTGCGCGGTGTCGGTGCGACGACGATCAACAAGATTGCCAGCGCCGCCACAGCGCGCGGCATCTCGCTGCTCGAGGCGATGACTCTGGCACGGCAATGTTCCATCTCTGAGCGAACGGCGAAGTCCATTGATGGACTGGTGTCGTTGCTGACGCGGTATCGCAGTGAACTGTCCATCAAGCCCGCTGAAAATCTTGGCGCATTCGTCGCGCGACTCATCACCGAAGCAGGACTCGAGCGTGCCGCAGCTGCGATTGCCGATGATGATCAAGACGCCGTCGATCGCAAGGCCAATGTGCAAGAGGTCGCCAATGCAGCAAGTCTCTTTGCGCTTCCCCAGGGCGCGCCCGAGAGTGCGCCGTCGACGCTTGGCGACGCACTGCGCGGATTTCTCGAATCGGTCGCACTCGTGGCTGATTCGGATGCGATCGATCCAGAGCGCGGCGTGGTCACGCTGATGTCGCTGCATGCATCCAAGGGACTTGAATTCCACACAGTCGCCATCGTTGGTCTTGAGGAAGGTTTGTTGCCGCATGCGCGTTCGATGGATTCCCCCAAGGCAATCGAAGAAGAGCGGAGATTGTTGTTCGTCGGCATCACGCGCAGTCAGTGCAATTTGCTCATGACGCACGCCCAAACAAGAGCCGTGCGCGGTTTGCGAATGCGCACCATTGAGAGCGGATTTTTGCGTGAATTAGGCGGTGAAGGTGTGCAGAGACTCGACCTCTCGCATGGTGATGGATTCAGCGACGACGGCCACTCGGATGTTGGTGGCTCGCGCAGAGCTCAGTCTGCAATGCGAGTCGGCATGATCGTTCGTCACGGGCAATTTGGCATCGGCCGCATTGAACAAGTCATGCCGCGTGGCAGTCTGACGAGCGTGCAAGTGCGATTCGGCGCCGCGGGCGTGCGCACCCTCGTGCTCGAATATGCCAAGCTCGAAGTGATCACTGAGCGATAGCGAATTCGCTTGCGTCCACGGCGCAGCGCGATGCGTCTAAATCGCAGCGCGATGAATCCAAATCGCAACGCGATGCATCCAAATCGCAACGCGATGCATTCAAGTCGCAGCGTGATGCAATTGATTCGCACTATCGTGCTATTTGCACATGCCAGTCTGCCACATCATGAATGACAACTGATCCGCTTTCTCGGTGATGCGATTGGCAAGTGGTTTGCCTTGGCCGTGTCCAGCTTCACGGTCGACCCATAACAGAATCGGATCGTTTGCATCATCGTTGGCTGCGAGTGCTTGCATGCGTGCCACCATCTTGCGCGCATGCAGTGGATGCACGCGTGAATCATTTTCACCCGCGGTGAAAAGCATGGCGGGATACTTGGTCGCCTTGATGACATGGTGGTAGGGGCTGTACTTGAAAAGCCAGTCAAATTGCGCGGAATCCTCGCTCGATCCATATTCCGGCACCCAGTATTTGGCCAGCAAGAACTGCTGGTATCGAAGCATGTCCAGCAGCGGCACGGCGCTGATCGCGGCGCAGAACAGATCAGGTCGTTGCGTGACAGCGACTCCAGTCAGCAGTCCTCCATTGGATCCACCTTGGATCGCTAGATGCTGCGAGTTGGTGTAGTTGTTGGCGATGAGCCACTCTGCACACGCATAGAAATCGTCAAAGACATTCTGCTTGTTGCCGAGCATGCCAGCACGGTGCCAGTCTTCTCCATACTCGCTGCCGCCGCGAAGATTGGCGATTACATAGACCCCGCCGCCCTCATACCAAGGCCAGTTTGTCGGATTGAAACTCGGATCGAGACTGACATTGAATCCACCGTATCCATACAGAATTGTTGGCGCATCGCCCGCGAGTATCAAACCTTTCTTGTGGACGATGAACATTGGAATCTTCGTTCCATCCTTGCTTGCGACGAAAACTTGAGAAACGCTCACACTCGCCGGATCGACCGGCACCGACGGTCTCGCCCACAACTTCATCGCGCCAGTCTTGAAATCGACGGTGTAGACCGAACGCGGTTCGTTGAAACTGGTGTAACTCAAGAACCCAGTTGTGCGAGTGAGGTCGCTCGAGACCGCCGCACTGCCGAGCCCAGGCAGCTTGATTTCGCCAAGATTCACGCCGTTTGCGGTGAATCGCTCCAGTCTGCTTGTGACATCTTTGGAATAATTCGCAACCAGCACTCCGCCGGCATATTCGACCCCATCGAGTACGGCATCGGCGCGAGTTGGAATGATCACCTTCCAATTGGCCTGCGCTGGATTATTCATGTCGACCGACCAGAGCGCTCCCTTGGGCGCATCAAGCGACGAGAGCATGAACATCGTGTCGCCGATCATCGTGACGGGACGGAAGGTCGCGTCCTTGCCGACCGCGACGGGAACAAGCGTCAGTGCATCGCTGCGCATGCCAGCGCGTCGCCACATTTCAACATCGCCAACAAACAAATCGTTCGCCTGCCAGCCGCGTGAGATCGAAACGACGAGCCATCGACCATCGCGCGAAAGCCCCGCACCAGGAATGCGGCTCGGATCAGTTTGCTTCATGATGAGCGGATCGTGGCGGCTATGGCGTCCCATTTCATGCCAGCGAATTTCTCGCGAGTATGGATCACTCGCGTTGGCGAGCTGCGAATAGACAAAGGCATTTGCTTGCGGCGACCAACCCTCGAACGAAACCTTGCCAACGATTTCATCGCTCAGCCAATGACGGCTCTGCACATCCATCACCTGTAGCACGCTCATCTCGCTGCCGGATTTGGATGTTCCAAAGGCGAGCAGCTTGCCATCGGGCGACGGTCGCCACCAATCAAGACTGGTGAGCCCCTTGGCATCGAGCGTGTTGACATCGAGCACGACTTGTTTCTCGCCTCGCGATGGACCCACTGGTGCATCGCCGGGGGTATCGCCGGGGGTATCGCCGGGGGTATCGCCGGGGGTATCGCCGGGGGTATCGCCAGTGTCACTCCCATCCGCGGTGTCAGCCGCGAAGTAAAGAATCGGCTGATTCTGCGCGCCTTCGCGCTCGGTCCAAAATGCAAGCCCGCCTTCGCGCACCGGCATGCCAACGGATCCGATGGACATGAGCGGCGCAAGTTGCGCTTCGAGTCGCGCGTGGCAAGGCAATGCCCGCAAGACCGCCTTGGTGCGATCGTTCTGCGCGGTCGTCCACGCTTGCACCTCGGGCGAATCCTTCTCGAGCATTTCAAGCCATCGATATTCATCGACGATGGTCGTGCCATGGATGGAATCGCTGACAGGTTCGCAGCGTGCGACGGGTGGAACGGCCGATGCATCAACGCCAGCGGGCTTTAAATTAGTATTGGACGTAAGGCAGCGTGCGCCGGGTGGAATGGCCGATGCATCAACGCACACAGCAGCGATAAGCGCGGTGATCAGGACCGTACAGCGGGCAGGGGAGAGATGTTTCATTATTCGATTTTTCATAGTTGTATTCTCATGCGATCCAATGCTCAATCGCCACTCATCGCCGGCCCCGATGTCGTTCGCATGCGAATCGTCTGTGGCATGGCGCCGATGCCATCGAGCAGTTTGGGATCTTCAAAGCGCTCGACATCGAGGATGACATAACTCGTGCGAGGATTGGACTGCAGATATTCAGCGTTGATGTTGATACCTGCCTGGGCCAAAAGTGTGTGCATCGACCCCAGAACTCCAGGCACATTGCGGTGGACATGCAAGATGCGCAGTTGTCCTTCGCGCAAGACCGGCAGATCAACTTGCGGAATGTTGACCGCCGTATCGGTTGAACCGTAATGCCAAAATCTCACTAGTTTTTCAGCCACTTCGATCGCAATCGACTCCTGCGCTTCCTCGGTTGAACCACCAATATGCGGAGTGAGAATCGCCGTCGGACACGACTGCATCGGCGAAGTGAATGGATCGCCAGCCGCTGCGGGCTCGGTTGGAAAGACATCGATCGCAGCACCGCCGAGTCGTCCACTGCGCAGCGCGACCGCAAGCGCATCGAGATCGACAACAGATCCACGCGCGTTGTTGATTAAGATCGCCCCAGGCTTCATCATCCCGATTTGCGCTGGACCGATGAGCCCTGCTGTGTTTTTCATTTCCGGCACATGCAGGGTGACGCAGTCCGCTTCGCGCAAGAGAGCCTCGAGCGTCGGTCGCGACTGAGCGTTTCCCAGCGGCAACTTGCGCACGACATCATGAAAAATCACCCGCATTCCCAGCGATTCTGCCAGCACACTCACCTGCGAACCAATGTGCCCATATCCCACGATGCCCAGCACACGCCCGCGCACTTCATGCGAGTGACTCGCAGACTTGTCCCAGCGACCCGCGTGCAACTGAGCGGACTTTTCAAAGAGCCGCCGAAAGAGACAGATCGCTTCCGCCACCGTCATCTCCGCAACACTGCGTGTGTTACTGAAGGGCGAATTGAAAACCGCCGCGCCAATCGATTCCGCCGCGGCCAGATCGACTTGATTCGTGCCGATGCAGAAACAGCCAATCGCCATGAGATGTCCGTGCTGAGCGAAATGCGTGGCGCGCAATTCCGTCTTGGAACGAATGCCAACGACGGTCGCACCGGCGAGTGCGCAATCGAGTTCGCTTCCTGCAAGTGCACCGCTGATGGACTGCACAGAAAATCCAGCCGCGCTGAGAATCTCGTTCGCCGCAGGGTGAATCGATTCGAGCAGTACGGCCTTCGGTGCGGAAGTCATATGGTTCAAGAGTATCTGCGAGCCGTGAGGATGGTGGATGCGGCTGCGATTGATGAACGCGCCCCGCACGCTCTGCCAATGTCACCCCATCTCACCCCACCACATCAGGAAGCGCAAAGAGATCCGCCGTCAGATTGATCGGTCCGTCGGGTGTGATCAACACATCGGCTTCGTAATGCACGCTGAGTGATCCATCGCCCGTGTAGATCGGCCAGGTCGTGCCGTTGGAGATGATTTCAGTCGTGCCCACGGCGATCATCGGTTCAACGGCGATCAACATTCCAGGCTTGAAGGTTGACCACGCTTCGGTCCACTCGCCAGGAAAACTTGGCACAACATTCGAGACGAACGGTGGCGCGTGAAGTGTCTTGCCATACCCGTGACCGCCGAGTCCGCGCACGAGGCAGAATCCAAATTCCTTCTCAACGCATTCTTGCACTGTGCGTGCCCAGTCGATGAGCGGTCGTCCAGGTTGCATCGCGGCGACTCCTCGGCGCAAACTTTCGCGGCCGCTTCGCAGGAGTGAGTGAGCAACATCGTCGCCGCCTTTGATGAGGAAAGTCCACGCCGCATCGCCAATCCAGCCGCGGTGCCGTACGCCGATGTCGATCGAGACCAAATCGCCTTGGACAATTCCCTTGGTGCTCATGTCGTGCGTGCCATGAACGATGCACTCATTCACCGAGATGCACGCATGACTTGGGAAGGGCGGGTGACCGCGCGTCTTGTAACCCAAGAAACACGATTTGCAATTCAGTTGGTCGAGCGTGCGTTGCACAAACGAGTCAATGTGCGCGAGTGTCTGGCCTTCCTTGAGAAAATCCGCCAGCGCCTCATGGGTTCGCGCGACGCACGCCGCAGCGGCAGTTGCTGCTTCAATATCTTTGGCGGACGGCATCCCCAAAGCCTAACGCACTCCAAGCGTCTGTGTCACAGGATCACGCCGCGCGCCATCACAACTTCGGGCAGTGGTCCAGAGATTTCATAGCCAAGCGCACGCTCATCGGTGCAGGGCCAGAGCACCAGATCCGCCGACTTGCCAATTGCGATGGAACCGCACTCGTGGGCGGCGCCAACAACACACGCCGCGTTCCATGTCGTTGCAGTGATCGCCTCCGCCGGAGTCATGCGCATCTCGCGCACTGCGAAACTGAGCACGATCGGCATGCCACGCACTGGCGCGCTGCCGGGATTTGCGTTGGTCGCCAGTGCAAGTGCTCCGCCAGCGTCGATGAACTGACGCGCTCGAATGAAGGGATTTCCAAGGCAAAATGAAGTCACTGGAAGCCCGACGGCGATGGTGGAACTGCGTGCAACCAATTGCAAATCATGATCGCTTGCGCATTCCAAATGATCAACGCTCTTGGCGCCAAGTGCTAGCGCCGCAGGGATCATGCCCAGTGCATTGAATTGATCGGTGTGCACGCGCACGCCCAGTCCAAGTTTTTTCGCTTGGACAAAATATCGATTGCACTGCTCCAGCGACCATGCGCCGCTCTCGCAGTATGCATCCACCGTCAGTCCTGGATATTTCCGCGCCACCGCAGGCAGCGCATCGTCGATCATCTGCTCGACACACGCAGGATTTTCAGGATCAATCGCATGTGCGCCCAGAAAAGTCGGCACGACGCGCAGAGCAGATCGCTGTGCCGCCAGCGTGATCGCATCGAGCATGCGCATTTCAGTATCGAGATCGAGCCCGTATCCCGACTTCACCTCCGCCGTCGTTGTGCCATACGCGGCCATCTGCCGCAGCCGGCGCAGCAATTCATCCGCGAGCGTTGCCGTCGCGGTCGCACGCACGCAACGAACGGTCGACATGATGCCGCCGCCCGCATTCAAGATGTCCAGATAGGAACGGCCAGCGAGTTTCATTTCCCATTCATCGATGCGCTCGCCTGCCCAGCACGCATGCGTGTGGCAATCCACAAATCCTGGCATCAGCACGCGACCCTGCGCGTCAATCACATGCTCGCCGTCGTGCACTCTCTGCGGAGCGCCAGGTGAAACTTCCGCGATGCGTCCATCCACAATCCGCACATAACCACGGTCAATGATCGCAAGATCGCGCAGCGCCAGCCCGCGCCGCGGCAGATTCGAAGCCTCGCCAGCATGATGCAGGCTGATGATGCGAGCATTGAGAAAGAGAGACCCATTCACGGTGGGCACGGTACCGTATCGCCTCATGCTGCTCTTTGTTATTCGACATGCCAAGGCCGCGGACCGATCGACCCAAGAGTGGCCGGATGATTCCCAACGACCGCTGACCAAGGATGGGCGACGAAAGTTCAAGCCACTCGCACGGCGCGTGGGCGATGTGTACGACCATCCAGCGCGCGTGCTGTCAAGTGGATTCGTTCGCGCATGGCAGACCGCGCGACTCCTTGAGTCGGCCGCAGGTTGGCCAGAGCCGACGCGATGCGAGCAACTTGAATGCGATTATTTCGGCGGAGTTGCGAGCGTCTGCGAACTTCTCGCGCAGTGTGAAGATGCATCGATCGCACTCGTCGGCCATGAGCCGATGCTGAGTGAATTGGTCAGCGAACTGATCGGCACCGAATTGCCATCGATTGTGATGAAGAAGGGTGCGATTGCAGTCCTGGAAATCGCGATGACCCTGCACGCCGCCGGCGAACGGAATTCGCTCTTTGGAACAGCGTCGTTGGTGGCGCTGCTGGATCCCCAGTCGGTCGGCGGAAGATCAAAGAAACGCTAGACTCGCCGTCGCGAGAACGAATTATGAGCACCCCCGAAGCGCCGACGATCAAGAAAACGAACTATGTTGAGATGATTTGGGATGGAACTGTATTGATCGTTCGTCCAGGTGGTCCCAACATCGGTCAGCGCGAGGCGCCGATCATGAGTGGTGACATCGATCCGCATATGAAATCACTCGGCCAGGCCATGAAGTTCATGGTGCTCGATCTTTCAGGTGTTCAATTCATGAGCAGCATGGGTATCGGCACCTGCATCAATTGCCGCAACGGCGCGGCCGCACTTGGCGCCAAGCCCATTTTGTACGGGGCAAATAAGGATTTACGCGCGCTGCTGGCGATGATGAAAATTGAAAAGCTCTTCGCGATCGCTGAATCGCGCGAGGCTCTCAACAAACTCGTTGGTCGCTGATCACGCGCGATCCCAATCGCACGCGCAATCCCAATCCCAATCGCAATCGAATGTCGCACACATTCACGCATCGGCCAAGCGAACTCTCACTCGTGCGCCAGTGCGCTGGCCTTGCGATGGGTGTGAATGACAATGTCCGCACCGTGCACATCCTCTTCACTGAGTTGCGCGGCATCATCGGGCTGAAGTGAAATCACCAGAATCTTGGCGGTGGGGCAGAGTCGCGCAAATTGAGCCACCGTACCGAGGCGCTCCTGAAGATGAAATCCGCCCGCAATATGAATGATCGCCCATCCGTCATTGAACGCACGCGCTGCACTCGTCCCCATGGTGCGATCCCAGACTCGCTGGGATCGATGTATGCGATCAACATCGTCGTCGGTGGGCTCACTCGGTTCTGTCGCCTCCTCGATGGCGCGCTCCTTATACATCGTGCGCATCAGATCGCGCAGACGCTCCCAGTCGCCGTCACGCGCAAGATCTGGGTCAATTTCAAAGAGCGCCCGCTCTTCTGCCGCGAGTGCGGCGAGTGACTCATATCCATCGAGCCGTGCTTGCGAGACATACTTGCGCGGCGCGTTGGCGGCGACGACGCGTGCGCCGCGATGTCGAGCGCAGTCAATCATCGGTTGATACCACGGCAACCATGTGCCATCTCCAGCCCAATTGCGTGAGTTCGTTGCGGTCATGAATTCATCGACGCTGGTGGTGTGCGCGAGGTACGAGTCAACGGCAGATTGCTCATCGCGCTCGAGCATTTCCAAAGACAGCGCAGCCTTGGGATGCGCCGCGAGAAATGCATCGACGAGTGCATGCTCGACTCGGTGCGCGCTGGCATCATCATGCGTCTCGCCGACAAAGACGGCATCGGCTTGTTCGAGGCGTCGCAAGGCGTCGTCCCACGAAATCTGCGCGCGAGATGGGCCATCGAATACTGCAAGCGTCTGGGGTGCTGGCGCCTGTGCGATCGCATCAGCCGGTGCGATCTTCCTCGCACTGGTTGCGCAGCCGCAGAAGCATGCGAGATGGAATACTGCTGCAAGCGGAATCCAACCCCTCGGATTTTGAAGAATTCGTGCAAGAGGATTTGGTTTTCTCGCCATTGGGGTTAGGCTAGGGCAGATGATGCATGCCCTGTTGTCAATCGTCGTCCTGTTGAGCGTCGCCAACGGTGATGCTGGATCGCCAACGAGCGCCGCGGGCGATGTCACGAGTGTGGTGCGTGTTCAACTTAAGTCGACGCGGGATGTCATGGTGATGGAATCGTTATCAGGCGATATGTGGTCGCATGGCATCTACGGCGGTGAAGCGGATTACCAAGTCTCGAGTGAACAGCGCGCAGCGCTCGATCGCACGAGCTTGCAGTATTGCGTCGTGATCCCCGATGTCGATGCGCTGGTGCAAGCTGAGGCGAAGCGGCTCGCGCAACCTCCACAAGAAGGCGGCGAAGAGGGCGGCGTTGCAGATCTCGCATGGTTCAGCGACTTCAAAGATCTTGCCGCGATCAATGCACGGCTCGACGCCCTCGCTGCGGCTCGCCCTGATCTTGCGTCGATCATTGTCGTGGGGCAATCACTCGAGGGTCGTCCCATTCGCGGACTTCGCATCAGCGCCGTTGCGCCGGGAAATCCTGTGCCTGGCATCGTGCTCAATGCGACGCAACATGCGCGCGAGTGGGGCGCCACCATGACTGGAATGTTCATGGCCGACCGCCTCGTCGAGACGGCCGACAGCGATCCAGTCGTGCATGACCTCTTGAGTCGCGCTGAATTTTTCGTCATCCCAGTCGTCAATGTCGACGGATATTTCTTCACCTGGGCTGATAGTGCCAATCGACTCTGGCGCAAGAATCGCAGAAACAACGGCGACGGAACATTTGGCGTCGATCCAAATCGAAACTGGGGATATGAGTGGGGAGGCGCGGGATCGAGCAACCAAACTTCCAGCGAGACATATCGCGGAACGGGTCCGTTTTCCGAACCCGAGACGATCGCGATGCGCACATTCTTTGAGGCGCGTCCATACATTGTTGCCAACATCGACTTTCATTCGTACAGCCAACTCGTGCTCTCGCCGTGGGCTTATACAACGCAGTTGGCACCAGATGGAGCACTCTTTCAATCCATTGGCAATGCCATGACGACCGCGATCGCCGCAGAGACGGGCGTGAATTACATCGCCGGTCCAGTTGGTTCGACGCTTTATTTGGCCAGCGGCGGATCGGTCGACTGGGTGTATGGCTCACGCACAGCGTTGGCATGGACCGTCGAAGTGCGCGATACAGGAACATATGGATTCATCATGCCGCCAGCGGAGATTCTGCCGTGTGCACGGGAATGTTTCGCCGCGATGCTGGCAATGGCGCAAGCAACGGCGGAGTCGGTGCTCATCAGTTTGCCCAGCGGCGCGCCGACGCAACTCATCCCCAATCAGTCCACCTCATTTCAAGTGAAAGTGCGCGAGGTCATTCCAGGTTCGGTTCTTGCACGCCAACTTTTCTGGCGTACGAACGCGCTTGCGTGGCAATCGAGCCCGCTTGCACTCGTATCGGGTGACATTTATACGGCGACGATTCCTGCTTCAGTATGCGGCGCGGTGGTGGATTTTTATCTCGAGGCCACGCGTGCAAATGGCGCTGCGGTGCGTTATCCAACGACAGCGCCCGCGGCATTCCTGAGTGCCACAGCCTCTGGCGAAACAACTCTCGCCGCATATGACTTTGAAATCGCCGATGCAGGTTGGTTGTATGGCATCGCTGGCGACACAGCGACGACTGGGCAGTGGATTCGAGGAGATCCCATTGCCACCACGGCTCAGCCCGAAGACGATCACACGATTACTCCTGGAGTTCAGTGCGCATTCACCGGACAAGGTGCGGTTGGCGGTGCGGCTGGAGCATCTGATGTCGACGGCGGCATCACGACATTGCAATCGCCAGTCCTGTGCGTGATGTCGGCCTCAGCGCGTTTGCGATACTGGTACTGGTACACGAACAATTTGGGCGGATCGCCCAATCTCGATGAGTTCATCACGCAAGTTTCCGGTGACGGCGTTACATGGACGACCGCGGCGACCGTTACCAGCAGCGCAACGCAGTGGCGTGAAGCCGACATCGCACTCGATGGGCTCGTTGCAGTGGGTTCGAATCTGCGAGTCCGTTTTCTAGCGCAAGATTTGGGCGGTGGCTCACTTGTTGAAGCGGCCATCGACGATCTTCGAGTCTTGCGAGTTGGTTGCACGGTTGTGCCAGGCGATGTCAACGGTGACGGGCTTGTCAATGGCACCGATCTGACAACGCTCCTTGCGCAGTGGGGCGGTTCAGGTAGCGCTGACTTCAACGGCGATCAAGTCGTCGATGGCTTTGACCTGGCGCTTCTCCTGGCAAATTGGCAGTGATTCCCTCAATTCAGTTTGCATCACACTAGACTCACTCGCGTGGCTCTCGAAGCGGCGATCATCCTCTGCGAAACTGGACCGGTGGCCAAGCGGCTGCCCGGCTTTGAGCATCGTCCACAGCAACTTGAAATGGCGGCGGCGGTGGATGCATGTCTCGATCGCAAGGGTCGATTGATGGTTGAAGCTGGTACGGGAGTTGGAAAGAGTTTCGCATATCTCGTGCCTGCCATTCGCCGCATCGTTGAACACCGCGAGCGCGTCATCATTTGCACCAACACCATCGCGCTTCAGGAGCAGTTGGTCGAGAAAGATATTCCGCTGCTCAACGCCGTGATTTCCGAGGAATTCAGCACAGTCTTGGTGAAGGGTCGCGGCAATTATGTTTCACTGCGGCGGCTGAAACTTGCCAGCGCACGGCAGGATCGTCTCTTCGGCGGCGAGGAAGAACGGCATGCTTTACACGGTCTCGAGGACTGGGCGTATGAAACGCACGACGGCACGACGACATCACTGCCAGTGATGCCGCCGCACACGGTGTGGGAGCAGGCGCAATCCGATGCGGGAAATTGCATGGGACGCAAATGTCCGACATATGAAAAATGTTTTTATCAAGCGGCGCGGCGGCGAATGGAAGGCGGCGATTTGCTCGTCTGCAATCACGCGCTTTTTTTCAGCGACTTGGCGATGCGTGCGGCGGGAGGGCGTGGGTTTTTGCCGCCGTATCACCATGTGATTCTCGACGAGGCGCACTGCATCGAGGAAGTCGCCGCGGATCACTTCGGCGCGCGGCTCAGCGAGGGAGCCATCGCGCATCTCTTGCGTACGCTTTGGAATCCATCGAACAATCGCGGGATGATCGCGGACTTGCCAATGAAGGATGGCGGCGACGAGACGCTCGAATCAACGATCCGCCAAGTGGACATCTGCCGTACTGCGGCCGATGGTTTCTTCAACGATCTTTGGCGCTGGCGGGCCGCGCAACGCGGTGAGGGGGAATGCCGAATTCGCAGCGCGGATGTCGTGGGCGATTCGCTCAGCGCTCCGCTCAAGCAGCTGGGGACATTGCTGCAACTTGTGCGCGAACGGGCGGCGGATGAGGCGGATTCGTACGAGGTCAACGCCTATGCGCAGCGCGCCACAGCGCTGGCAACTGCCTGTGAATCGCTCATTTCACAGAGCATGCCCGGCTGTGTGTACTGGATGAATGCATCGAGTCGACGCAAGGCGCGTTCGAACGCACGCCCTGAAATTTCCATCGCTGCCGCTGCGATTGAGGTTGGTCCAATCCTGGCGCAGCATCTTTTCAGTCAGGATATCTCTGTCGTGCTGACATCGGGCACATTGGCGACGAGCCGTGGCAACTGCATCGCGGCGGCTTGCAACATGGGAATGACCGACCCTCAAGTGCTCGTCGTCGGCAGTCCATTTGATTACGCGCGCCAAGTGCGTGTCTTTCTCGAGCCGCAGATTCCAGATCCGCGCGAT
>Ga0105051_10000487_pt1 | contig 54634 bp, 48 predicted proteins | sample FRY02_FD_78383 | JGI IMG/M metagenome (GOLD analysis project Ga0105051, IMG submission 78383) | Freshwater microbial communities from Lake Fryxell liftoff mats and glacier meltwater in Antarctica - FRY-02 (megahit assembly) | ecosystem: Environmental > Aquatic > Freshwater > Ice > Glacier... | reverse complement strand
TGGGGAAAACCGGGATCAAGAAGCAAAGCGAAAAGTTGATGAATACGCCGGTGTTCAAGCAATTCGATGGCACATGATTGGCCAATTGCAGAGTAATAAACTCAACTCAATCGCGCGCTGGGCGGACGTTGTTGAGTCCCTGGACAGACTGGATTTGGTTGCACCTTTGGAAAGAGCGGCCATACTTGCTAAGCGGACTTTGCAGGTGTTAATCCAAATAAACCTTGACCCGGCTGATTCGCCTCATCGTGGTGGATTGGACCCACAGGCGGTTCCGCAATTCCTGGTGGAACTGAGCAATGCTCCACACCTGATCCTTGGGGGAGTCATGGCCGTTGCTCCGCATCCTGACCTGGGAGTAGACCCTGAAGCGGCCTTTGCTCAGCTTGCTGGTGTCTCGACCTTTATTCAAAAATCCCATCAGGAGGCAACGGTAATCTCAGCCGGCATGTCAGGGGATGTCGAACAAGCTGTCCAGTCGGGCGCGACACAAGTGCGACTTGGCAGTGCGATCCTCGGGCAGAGGTAATCCGTGCAGTAAAGTAGGGCCGAGTTCTTTATGCTCGAAAACGGGAATAGGAGAGTAGGCAATGGCTCGTGGAATCCGTCGAATGGCTGTCTATCTCGGTTTAGTTGAAGACGATTCTTATTCTGATGAAAGCACCAATGGCGGTTACGACGATCCCAGGAGTTCCCGCAACTCGCCAGAGCGGTACGAGTCCAGGGTTCAGACATCTAATCGCGCTGGCGGTTCACGTGGATTCGCCGATGATTACGGACACGATGGGGCTGCGAACCCACAATCGCCGCGGCCGCGTGAGTCCCGCGGCGTTCGGACGATACGTCGTGACGAGGAACTCCCCAGCCGCAATGTTGCGCCTTCCCCGTTACCGCAGCGAAATTTTGAATTTGGGCGCATTGAATCCATTCATCCGCGTTCCTACAATGACGCGCGGCGCATCGGTGAAGAGTACCGCGAGGGAATTCCGGTCATCATGAATCTGGGAGACCTTGATGACAGTGATGCCAAGCGGATCATTGACTTCGCGGCCGGACTCGTTTTCGGCTGTAGGGGCAGTATTGAGAGGGTCACCAATAAAGTTTTTCTTCTTTCACCGGTCAATGTTGACGTGGGAGACCAAGCACGGGCGCAGGTTGCCCAGGACGGTTTCTTCAATCAAAGTTAACTCGGGTAGGTTTTGAGAGTGAATACCGTCGGCGCATGGATCGCCAATATCCTCTTCCTCTATCTTTTGGTGCTGATCGGTCGTTTAATATTTGATTTTGTCCAAGTTTTTGCTCGTGACTGGCGTCCTTCGGGAATCGTCCTTGTCATTGTCGAAGGGATATACACCCTCACCGAACCCCCGCTGAAATTGATTAGGCGGGTTATTCCACCACTTCGGCTGGGTCAAGTTTCATTGGATCTGGGATTTCTGATCCTTTTGATCGGCCTGCAGATCCTGATTGGGATTTTCCGCGGACTTTAGGCCTTGTCAATTCCAAAGTCGGCATCGATGTCACTTTCGGATCCCGTTACGGTGAAGCTGGACACATTGTGGGTTACGCGCCGCACGGTCACGGCGAGAACTTCAGCCGCTATCTCGGTCCCGTGCGCCTGCATCGTGTCGGCGACATCGGTACTCTCCGACGTCCACGTAATATGTGTTCGATCACTTATTTCTAGCCCGGCATTCTTTCGTCCTTCTTGAAGGGCCCGTACGATGTCCCGAGCCATACCGGCCAGGCCCAATTCCCGGGTGATATGAAGGTCAAGAGCGAAACTAGCACCGGCATCCGTAGCCACGGCCCAACCTTCGACCGGGGTTTCTGTGACAACTAGGTCATCAAGACTAATCGTTGCGGCTCCTTCGAGCCCGTCAATGTCGAAAGTCACCGTGCCGCTACTTCGCAGGGTGTTCACCAATTCTGTTGCATCTTGCAGCGAGATATGTGTGGCAACGAGCGGGGTTTGTTTTCCAAATCGGGCACCGAGTGAGCGAAAGTTGGGTTTGAGTGAAATTTCTACCAACTCACTTTCGGAGGTGTCAAGGGTGAGAAGTTCCCGCACATTGAGTTCCTGGGCGACCTCGGCAATCAATTCAGTGGGAAGATCGCTCCAGCCGGGTGCGCTAATGAGCGCGCGGCCAAGTGGTTGTCGGGTTTTAATCGAGCTGGTTGCCCGAGCTGAGCGACCGAGTTCGGTGATGCGTCGCGCAAGCTCCATATGTTTCTGCAGTTGTGAATCCACGCTTGACTCGTCGGGCCAACGCGCCAAGTGAACTGAAGGTGGTAGGTGCGGCTGGGTTGCGCGGAAAAGATCCTGCCACACTCGCTCGGTAATAAATGGGGTGTAGGGAGCCATGCATAGTGTGACGATTTGAACGGCGTCATGCAAAGTTGCTAAGGCCGCCGGGTCGCCATCCCAGAATCGTCGTCGGGTTCTGCGCACATACCAATTGGAGAGGTCATCAATGAATTCCGTGATTAAACGGCCACCAAGTTGTGTATCAAAATTGTCAAGTGCACTATCGACTTCGGCACTGAGCGAGTGCGCCTGCGCTAGGAGCCAACGATCCATGATGGGGCGTTGGTCAACGGGCGGTGCCCCGTCAGCGGGCGACCAAGGGGCGCTCCGGGCGTACAGGGAAAGAAAGGAAACTGTATTCCAGTACGTGAGTAAATTTTTACGAACAATGTCTGCGATTGCGGTGTGCCCCACCCGCCGTGATTGCCAGGGTGAACCACTCGCCAACATGAACCAACGGACGGCATCGGCGCCATGTTGGTCCATCAGGGGGATAGGTTCGAGAACATTACCGAGGTGCTTGCTCATTTTGCGACCATCTTCGTCCAAAATGTGGCCTAGGCACACAACGTTTTTATACGAAGACTCGTCAAACACCAAGGTCCCAATGGCCATCAGGGTGTAGAACCATCCCCGTGTTTGATCAATTGCTTCGCACACAAAGTCAGCCGGATATTGAGCGGTAAAATCCTTCTTATTGTGTTGTGGGTACCACTGGGCCGCAAATGGCATTGCGCCTGAGTCGTACCAGCAGTCAATGACTTCAGGTACGCGGGTTGCTGTTGCTTCGCACTGCGGGCAAGGGATTGTGATGTCGTCAATGTAGGGGCGGTGGGGGTCTAGGTCGCAGATTTCCTGCCCCGCTAGGTCACCGAGCTCGGCAAGGGATTCGACGACGGTTAAATGCTCGTTGTCACATCGCCAAATAGGTAGTGGCGTTCCCCAGTAACGATTGCGTGAAAGAGCCCAATCAACATTATTCGTCAACCAGTCGCCGTATCGGCCCCACTTGATCGTGTCCGGAAACCAGTTTGTCTTTTCATTTTCAGACATGAGTCGGTCTTTGATGGCCGTTGTCTTGATGTACCACGATGGTTGGGCGTAGTAAATAAGTGGGGTGTGGCACCTCCAGCAATGTGGGTACGAGTGCTCATAAGGTTCTTCACGAAAGAGCAGGTCTCGTTCGCGCAAGTTGTCGGTGAGAGCTGTATCCGCTTTTTTAAAAAATTGGCCACCGACGAGAGGGGTTTCTGGCATAAACGTTCCATCGGGTGCTATCGGATTAACGACAGGCAAACCGTATGCGCGGCAAGTGATCAAGTCGTCGGCGCCAAATGCTGGCGCCTGATGAACGAGGCCGGTTCCATCGCTGGTCGTGACGTAGTCGGCAAGGATCACAAAGTGAGAGTCAGGGATGTCAATCAGGTCAAACGGTCGTTCATAGGCCAGTCGCTCAATGTCCCTACCAAGGAATGTCTCCATAATCTGGTAGCGAGCTAAACCGTCCTCGTTGAGGGCTGAACCAAAAAGGCTTTCAACTAATTCGAGTGCCACCACATGGTGCTGATCGGCGCTTGCAATGACGCAGTAGGTTGCTGCTGGTTTCACCGCGACGGCCGTGTTTGACACCAGGGTCCACGGAGTTGTTGTCCAAACCAGTAACGAAAGGTTTGGGTATCGAGTGGCCAACTCTCCCTGCTTTACCGGGAAACGGACATATACCGATGGGTCAAGTACGTCCTCATAACCTTGGGCCAATTCATGGTCACTCAAACCGGTCCCGCAACGTGGGCAATACGGTGAAACTCGGTGGTCCTGAACGAGCAGCCCCGCGTTAAAGATTTGTTTTAATGACCACCAAACACTTTGAATGTAGTTGGAGTCCATGGTCCAATACGCACTGTCCATGTCAACCCAGTAGCCCATGCGCTTTGTTAGCTCGGCGAATGCGTCAACGTGACGCACAACCGATTCGCGGCATTTAGCGTTAAACTCTGCAATTCCATAGTTCTCAATATCCTGTTTGCCCGAAAAGCCCAGTTCCTTCTCAACGCCAAGTTCAACGGGGAGCCCGTGGCAGTCCCACCCGGCCTGACGGACGACGTGATAGCCCTTCATGGTTCGATACCGGGGGAAAACGTCTTTGAAAGCCCGGGCCTCTATGTGGTGGGTACCCGGTGCGCCATTTGCCGTCGGCGGGCCCTCATAAAAAGTCCACGTTGGACGTCCCTGACTGCTGTCCATCGAGGCGGCAAAAGTTCCTTCAGCGTCCCACAGGGCTAGTACCTCATGCTCTAGGTCGGACAGGTTCACCGTGGGCGGGACCACCTTGTACATGTAAGTGCGATCTCCTCTAAAAGATGAACGTGTCAAAATTTCGTGTCGGTGCTTGTCTAAGGCTTGTTTAAAGCTTGGCTAAGGACGGGGCAGTGCATAACTTTAGCGCGCGGGCAATAACATACGCAGGTGCCTCGACGGGCGCACTTTCACATAACCACAAGCAAGTGACGCAGAGCAACCTATTGGACTAAGGGGGCGGCGAAATTGGTCGCAAAGAAGGTACTGCCGAAGAAATACGCTGCAAAAAAGACAACGGTCAAGAAAGCCGCCCCGGTTAAGAAAGCCGCCCCGGTTAAGAAAGCCGCCCCGGTTAAGAAAGCCGCCCCGGTTAAGAAAGCCGCCCCGGTTAAGAAAGCCGCCCCGGTTAAGAAAGCCGCGCCGGTTAAGAAAGCCGCGCCGGTTAAGAAAGCCGCGCCGGTTAAGAAAGCCGCGCCGGTTAAGAAGGGATCCGCCACTTTGGTCGAAGATGTGGCCGTCGAAATAGTGCCTGTCGTAAAAACCGTTTTTGAGAAGTTGGTCCCGGTTACCACGCCACCATCCAAAGGGAAGAAAGCCGCTGGGATCGTGAAAGTCATTTCCCCCCGCCCAGTGGTGAAGTCCCCAGCAATTGTTGTCCGTGAAGACGAAAGCACGTGGACGAAAGTTGAGTTGAACAAGGTCCGCAAGTCACTCAATGAAGACGAGGCCCGACTTCTGGAGGAAATTGCTACGACCGAGCAAGGGCTCGCGGACCTCATTCGCGACTCAGGAGATGGCGCCGGCGATGACCAAGCCGATGCAGGCAGCAAGACTTTCGAGCGGGAACATGAAATGTCCATGGCCAATAATGCCCGGGACATGTTGGAGCAAGTTCGCCAAGCGATTGGTCGCATCGATGACCGAAGTTATGGTGGCTGCGACGCCTGCGGTAAGGGTATTGGCAAATTGCGTCTGCAGGCGTTCCCGCGGGCAACACTATGCATGTCATGCAAGGTTGCTGAAGAGCGCCAGTAAGTGCACGCGAGAAACTACTTGATTGCAATCGCGTAGAGTGAGGGGATGTCTGAACTTCTTGCGTCAACGAGTAGTGAGCCAGATAAGCGCAAGCGGCGCGACCTTTCTCTTTTCGGTCTAACGGCGCTGGTGATCGTTATTTTAGATCAAATTGCCAAATTTTGGGCACAAGAATATTTGCTTCCGCGTCGGGCATCGGGTGAGGGTTCAATTGAGCTTCTAGGTGGTTTTCTCAAATTTACTTACGCCGAAAATACCGGTGCCGCTTTCTCGATAGGGACTGGAATCACGTGGGTGTTCACCTTGGTTGCAATAGTCGTTGTCGGTGTGATCTTCCGGTATGCACTCAAGCTCGGTAGCTTGCCGTGGGCGTTTGCGTTGGGTGGACTGCTGGGTGGCTCCCTCGGGAATTTGATTGACCGAATGTTTCGTGCGCCAGGTCCGTTCCGAGGCTTCGTCGTCGACTATATCCATTTGCCGTATTGGGCGATCTTCAATATCGCGGACATGGCGATTGTCACATCGGGAATTGGCATTGCGCTCTTATTGGTTCGAGGGGTGCCCATCGAGGGAAAACCGACGCGTTTTAATCCCCATAGTGGGTCGGATTCGTGATCCGCGAGTTCACTATTCCTGAAGGCCTCGCGGGCGAGCGGCTTGACGTAGCCTTAACCCGGCTTCTGGGACTGAGTCGCTCCGCATCCGTTGCCCTGATCGAGGCGGGTGCCATCTGTGTCTCCGACCGGCCATTAGTAAAAAGTGATCGGGTGCTTGAAGGCCAGCGGATCGATGTCGATTTGGATATCTCCCCGTCAAAAGAAACCCTTGAAATTATCGCCGAACCCGTCCCAGGGATGACAATTATTTATGATGATTCGGATCTCGTTGTCGTTGACAAACCGGCCGGGGTTGCGGCCCACCCGAGCCGCGGTTGGGAAGGTCCCACGGTCATTGGTGGGCTAGCCGCAGCCGGCTACAGCATCAGCACCTCGGGAGCACCAGAGCGCGAAGGGATAGTTCATCGGCTTGATGCTGGTACTTCCGGTCTCATGGCGGTAGCCAAAAATGAAATCTCTTATTCCCGAATGAAGAATCTGTTTCGCAACCGGGAAGTGAACAAGGTCTATCACGCTGTTGTCCAAGGCTTACTCGATCCTCTCGTGGGAACAATTGACGCCGCAATTGGACGCCATCCGGGGCACGAATACAAATACGCGATCACCAAGGATGGTAAACCCAGCATTACCCACTACGAGACTCTGGAAGCCTTCCGTCACGCCTCATTGGTTCAGGTACAGTTGGAAACTGGTCGAACCCACCAAATTCGGGTACACATGTCAGCGATGCGTCACCCGATCGTGGGTGACACCATGTACGGTGGAGATCCGGTTTTAGCCGCCCGATTAGGTCTTGACCGCCAATGGTTACACGCGGTTGAACTGGCATTTGATCACCCGCGGACCGGCGAACGAGTGGAATTAACAAGTGAATACAGCGAAGACCTCATCCGTGCACTCCGCATTTTGCGCGACGCCTGATCGTGATTCACTGCTCCTTCCCCTTGGGCAGTGCACAGGTGAAGGGGAGCCGTTGAGGTAATGAGCAGGAATGGTTTTCTGTTGGTGAATTGTGATGCGATAAGGGTGATTGTGTGGGTGAGTCGGTAGGAAAGGGCGATTTCGTCCACCTTCATGTGCATACCGAGTACTCCATGCTTGACGGTGCCTCAAAACTCGACGACCTTTTTACAGCGGCGCAATCTCAAGGAATGCCGGCTATCGCCATGACAGATCACGGCAACCTTTTTGGCGCCTACGATTTCTGGAAAAAAGGAAAAGCGTACGGGGTAAAGCCGATCATCGGACTTGAAGGTTATTACGCACCGCAAGGTCGTTTCGAACGCTCCCCATTTGATTTTGGTGGTGGTTTTGACGAAGGAGCCCCGGAGGACCCGGGGGCCGGTCGCGGTAAACACAGTTACACCCACATGACACTGTGGGCGGAAAACACCCTCGGGATGCACAATCTATTTCGACTGTCATCCCTCGCGAGTATCGAGGGCCACTACCACAAGCCTCGCTTTGACCGTGAACTTTTAGACCGGTACGGCAAGGGCCTGATAGGAACGACCGGCTGTGCGAGCGGAGAGGTAAATCGCTGGTTGCAAGCGGGGCAATACAAGAAAGCTTTGGCGTGCGCGGCGGACTACCGAGATATCTTTGGCGCCGGTAATTTCTTCGCCGAGATCATGGATCACGGACTCGCGATCGAACGTAACTTCATGCCGGACCTGGTCAAAATCGCGAAAGCGCTCAATTTGCCGCTCATTGCAACGAATGACATGCACTATGTTCATGAAAGCGATGCCGACACACATGACGTGTTGCTGTGCATTGGAACCCGAACAACACTTGATGACCCGAAGAGATTCAGGTTCGGTGCTCGTGATTTCTATTTAAAGTCGGCCGCGCAAATGCGAGATCTGTGGAGTGAATTTCCCGAAGCATGTGACAACACGCTCGTGATCGCCGAGCGTTGCAATGTGGAATTCAATGAAGGCGCCAACCTGATGCCACGAGCTGATATTCCCGTTGGGGAAAGTGAAGAGTCCTGGCTGGTCAAGGAAGTCGAAATCGGCCTAGCGAACAGATACCCAACCGGAGTTCCCGACAAAGTGCGTACCCAAGCCGAATACGAACTGGGAGTGATTGCCCAAATGGGGTTCCCCGGGTACTTTCTGGTGGTCGCCGATCTCGTGCAGCATGCGAAAAATAGCGGGATCCGAGTGGGACCCGGTCGAGGTTCGGCGGCCGGCGCCATGATCGCCTACGCATTAGGCATCACGGACCTTGATCCCATCGAGCACGGATTGCTGTTCGAAAGGTTCCTCAACCCTGAGCGAATCTCAATGCCAGATATCGACATTGACTTTGACGAACGACGTCGCTCCGACATGATCCGTTACGCCACGGAAAAATACGGTGAAGAACGGGTTGCGCAGATCGTCACCTATGGCTCCATCAAAGCGAAAGCAGCGATCAAAGATAGCGCTCGCGTTTTAGGTTTGCCATATGCGGTGGGCGATCGAATTACGAAAGCGATGCCACCCTCGGTCATGGGTAAAGACATCACCTTGCAAGGGGCGTTTGACCCCGATCATCCTCGTTACTCGGAGGCCGCTGAGTTTCGCGCACTCTACGCGAGTGACCCTGAATTCCACACGGTTGTCGACACGGCCAAGGGACTCGAAGGGCTCAAACGGCAGCCGGGGGTGCACGCCGCAGGGGTAATTTTGTGTAGCGAACCACTCATGGACGTGATTCCCGTGTGGAAACGGGAGCAAGATGGTGCCATCATTACCCAGTTTGATATGGGGGCGTGTGAATCCCTTGGACTCCTCAAAATGGACTTCTTGGGGTTGCGTAACCTCAGCGTCCTCGACGAATGTCTGGAAAACATTACCCGTAATACGGGCGCCGTCATCGTTTTGGAAAACCTGACCCTTGATGACGAGGTGACATACGAACTCCTTTCGCGCGGCGACACTTTAGGGGTTTTCCAACTTGATGGTGGACCGATGCGTTCCTTGCTGCGATCTATGGCCCCGGACAATTTCAAAGACATCTCTGCGGTCCTTGCGCTTTACCGACCCGGGCCAATGGGGGCGAATGCCCACAACGACTATGCCGATCGAAAAAATGGTCGCAAGCCGGTTGTCCCGATCCATCCAGAACTTGAAGTCCCACTGAGTGACATTCTCGGAGACACGTACGGCCTGATTGTCTATCAGGAACAGGTCATGGCGATCGCGCAGCAGTTGGCAGGTTATTCCCTTGGGAAAGCGGATCTCTTGCGTCGGGCAATGAGTAAGAAGAAAAAAGAAATTCTTGAACAGGAGTTCGTTCCCTTCAGCGAGGGAATGCGGGAACGTGGATTTTCAGACCCCGCGATTAATAAGTTGTGGGAGGTGCTCGTTCCCTTCTCTGACTACGCGTTCAATAAGGCCCACACTGCCGGATACGGTCTGGTGTCGTACTGGACCGCATACCTAAAAGCGAATTACCCGGCTGAGTACATGGCGGCACTGCTCACCTCAATGGCCGATGACAAAGAACGCTCAGCCATCTATCTCAATGAGTGTCGTCGCATGGGAATCAAAGTGTTACCACCTGATGTCAACGATTCTGATGCGAACTACACCCCACGTGGGAGTGACATTCGTTTTGGATTAACCGCGATCCGCAATGTGGGGACTAACGTCGTGGAGTCCATTATTGCCACCCGAAACAAAGTGGGGCGTTTCGCTGACTTCCATGACTTCATTGCCAAAGTCGATATCGCCGCTTGTAATAGGCGCGTTGTTGAGTCACTGGTGAAAGCGGGAGCATTCGACAGTTTGGGCCACACCCGTAAGGGACTGACAGCGGTATATGAGCAAGTCATTGATGCGGCGGTCGATATTAAACGCTCGGAGGCCGTCGGACAGTTCGATCTGTTCGGGGGATTGGATAACGGTACTGACGAATTGTTGTTTGAACGACCGGTGATTGGAATTACCGAATGGGACAAATCACTGCTCTTAGCCCACGAGCGGGACATGTTGGGCCTGTATGTGTCTGACCATCCGCTCTTCGGCATGGAAAGTGCATTAGCCCAATTATCAGATCGGAGCATCGCCTCAGTCTTGATCGACGAACAGCTGGATGGGCAGGTCGTTTCATTGGGGGGCTTGGTCACCGGGGTTGTTCGCAAAACGACCAAAAAGGGTTCGGCCTGGGCGATTGTGACGCTGGAAGACCTCGAAGGAAGTTTGGAAGTCATGGTATTCCCGGCTTCCTATGCATCCTTTGGAACGCTCCTCGTGGATGACTCAATTTTGGTGATTCGGACCAAGATTGATCGAAGTGATGAAGATGGCGTGCGGGCCATAGCGCTCGAAGTGAGCGCACCGGATTTATCGGGTGCACCGACGGGACCTGTTCGGTTGACCTTGGCTGCGACCCGATGCGTGCCACCGCTCGTTGCGCGCCTTAAAAATATCTTGGCCCAGCATCCGGGCACGACCGAGGTGCAATTGCACTTGAGTGGTGGGACGTCAACGACCGTGATGAAACTCGACGACAGGTATCGAGTCACCCCCTCACCGTCACTCTTTGGCGATTTGAAGGCACTATTGGGGTCGTCATGTCTGATGTAGTGGAAACTCAACGCAATGAAGCGCCGGTGCGAAGGCGTAAGGCGTTAACCGTCTTTGTTACTGGGCTGATAGCGGGGTTGCTGTCCGGCGCAGCACTTGGAGTGCTGTGGTGGGCGTTGGCCCCGCGAGTCTCCGTAGTCATTTTTCCTGATCGGGTTGTTCCCGAAGGTTTTCAACCCCAAGAATATTTTGCCGCCAATATTGCTTTTGGTGCACTCGGTGCACTCGCAGGCGTTCTTATCGCTATCGGACTTGTTTCCATGCGCAGGGAGCATGTGTTGGCTTCGCTGGTGGCGGCGCTTGCATCCTCTGTCGTTGGCACCTGGGCAATGTGGTGGGTGGGCTCACATTTGGGGTTTGTTGACTTAGAAAATCTCAAGATGCCCGATTCAACGGTTCTTGATGGCCCACTTGAAGTTACGCTGCCGGCAATGTTTCTGATGTGGCCATTGGGTTCAAGTGTGGTGATCCTGATGATGGCATTGGGTGATGTATTTGCCGACCGGAAACGACGGAAAGGCTATTCAGCCTGAATCGCTGCGGTACGTGCATCAAGAACTCGTACTAAGTCGACCGGTGACATACAAATTTCGAGACCACGGCGGCCGCCACTAACGTAAATTAACTCATACGTGTGGGCACTTGCGTCGATCACCGTTGTGAGTTGTTTCTTGTGGCCAAAAGGGCTGATGCCACCCACAACGTATCCGCTCATTCGTTGGGCAAGGGCTGCATCCATGGGCTCGATAGAGCGGGCACCGATTGCAGCGGCTAGTTTTTTCGCACTAATTTTTCTGACAACCGGAGCGATGGCAACGGCAGAAACATTTTTGTCCCCGAACATAATCGTTTTAAATACTTGGTTCTCATCAAGTTTCAAATTGCTTGCAGCTTCTTTGCCAAACCCAGACCCGACGTCACTCTCAAATTTGTGCAATGTGTATGAGATACCGAATGAATCCAGGAGGACCGTGGCGGGAGTAATGGCGATGTGTTTCATCATTAATCATTCTAATTGGGCGATAAATAATTCGAAAACAGATCAACAGCCGGTAGTGCGCCGAAATGAGTGATCATCGCTGTCTCTCGTTTGAGGAGCTCGCGAATGAGAATAAGTCGATCCTGACTGCTGTGGGCGCCCAGTAATTCCTGTCGTTCGGCCGTTGGCAGAAGGATTGCGGCAGTGAGCAAATAAGAGACAATTGTTGGGTCGGTCGGTAATTCCTCAAACATTGACACGTTGCCATTGAGTTCACGCGAGAGAGCTGCGCGGTAGGCAGAAAAGTCGTTGAGAGCGCCGCGGGTGAGCAGGTTGATTTCATCTGTCAGCGGGGTTTCGGGTTCTGGGAGCCATTCCACATCTGCGTGCATGAGGGGAGTGCTGGCATCCAATGTATTAATTCGAAATCGGCGTGAACCTGTTGTCACAATGTCGTAGCGACCATCTTGGTGGGAATTGACCTCACGCAAAATCGTTGACGTACCGACCGGATGTAAGGCATCAATACCGGAGGTCGACATGTCGTATCCGTCGCGAACAGCAACTATTCCAAATTCGCGTTCTTCGACGTCGGGAATTTCGAGTAGTTCCTGGACCATTAATCGGTAGCGAGGCTCAAAAATGTGGAGTGGGAGAACTAAGCCCGGCACCAAAATAGTGTTCAGTGGAAAGAGCGGGATGTTGGCAAGCACTAGCACAGACTAAACTCATGTACATGATTCGGCGCATCGATCTGCGAGAGAACGCCTCTGACGGCAATTCCATGACCAATGTGGTTCCTCGAGCCGCCACCAATGTCGCAGACGCCACGAAAATAATCACCCCAATCCTGGAAGATGTTCGCGAGAATGGAGCGCAGGCCCTCGCTCGATGGTCACTCACCCTCGATGGCGTCACTCCTCCCTCACTTCGAGTTCCGGCCGCCGAACTCGAAAATGCGGCCGCACATCTCGACCCCGTCGTGCGGGCAGCGTTGATCGAGTCAATCCGACGGGCACGAATGGTGCACGCGGACCAGGTGCGCGGTGAAACCGTCACTCAGGTCGTCGAGGGTGGAACTATTACGGAACGATGGATCCCTGTTGATCGAGTGGGGCTTTACGTTCCTGGTGGCCAGGCGGTCTATCCGAGCAGTGTCGTGATGAATGTTGTTCCAGCGCAAGTTGCTGGTGTCCAATCCATTGCAGTTGTCTCGCCCCCGCAGAAAGACTGTGGTGGCTGGCCGCATCCCGTGATCATGGCTGCGTGTCACCTTTTGGGAGTTGACGAACTTTACGCTGTTGGTGGTGCCCAAGCCGTCGCTATGTTGGCGTATGGAGTTCACCTTCCCGAAGGGGAGTGCCGACCGGTTGATTTGGTGACGGGTCCGGGAAATATTTACGTGGCAGCGGCCAAACGCGCATTACAAGGAATTATCGGCATTGATTCAGAAGCCGGACCGACTGAAATCTTAATTTTGGCAGATGACACGGCGGATCCCGAGCATGTTGCGGCGGATCTCATCAGTCAAGCTGAACACGACGAACTTGCAGCCGCGGTTTTAGTGACCGACAGCGAGGAATTGGCCAATCGGGTCGAGGAATCACTCGCCGCGCGGGTACCTCTGGCCAAGCACTCCCAGCGGATCGAGACTGCACTTCGTGGAATTCAAAGTGCGATCATCTTGGTAGTTGATCTTGAGCAGGGACTTGCGGTTGTTAACGACTACGCCGCCGAACATTTAGAAATTCATGTGGTGAATGCTCGAGAAGTTGCACGCAGGGTCAAGCATGCCGGCGCAATTTTTGTTGGAACCTACGCCCCGGTCTCACTCGGTGACTACTGTGCCGGCTCCAACCATGTCTTACCCACGGCAGGATCGGCCAAACATTCATCGGGCCTATCTGTCCAAACTTTTCTGCGTGGGATTCAAATCATTGAATATTCACGGCAGGCCTTAATGGAGGTCGCTCCCCACGTACTGGCGCTTTCAAGCGCCGAAGACCTGCCCGCGCACGGTCAGGCGATCTCCGCTCGGACCGACCAGTGAGTGAGTTTGAATTACCGTTACGCGGCGATCTCAAAGGACAAACACCCTATGGCGCACCGGCTGACCCGGTTCCTGTTCGACTAAATGTCAATGAAAACCCTTATCCACCGAGTGAGGCGGTCGTTGCAGCAATTTCTCAGGCTGTCGGTGCGGCGACCCGCGGAATCAACAGGTACCCCGACCGCGATGCGGTTGATTTGCGGGAGGCGCTGCGGGCCTACCTTGACTTCGAGTCCGGGGTGAACATTAATTGTGACCGTATCTGGGCGGCTAACGGCTCAAATGAAATCATGGCCCAGGTATTCAGTGCGTTTGGCGGCCCCGGGACAACGGCGTTGACATTTGATCCCACCTACTCCATGTACCCGGAATATGCCCGTGATTCATTTACGGAAATGGTCTCAATTCCACGGCGGAGTGATTTCACGATAGACATCGATTCGGCAATTGCAGCAGTTAACGAACATCAACCCACCCTCGTGATTCTCACCTCACCCAATAATCCCACCGGGACCTCCATCGGGTTGGCCGACATCGAAGCCGTGCTCGTCGCGTCAGAGGCCATCGGCGCTGTGGTTGTGGTCGACGAAGCGTACGCAGAGTTTCGACGTGATAGAGGAGCAACCGCGCTGACCCTGTTGGATCGATACCCAAACCTCGTGGTCTCTCGAACTATGAGCAAGGCATTTGGCTACGCCGGTGGTCGCCTGGGCTACTGCGCTGTCAGTAGCAGTGAAATTGTTCAGGCCCTTCAATTGGTGAGACTGCCCTACCACCTGTCGGCAATTTCACAGGCAGCAGCAATTGCAGCTTTGGGGTTTGCCAAGGAGTCACTGGAACGCGTTGCCGAAATTACAAACGCGCGAAATAAGATGCAAACCGAACTCGTCAGCATGGGGCTCGTTGTTGCTCAAAGTGACGCAAACTTTTTGTTTTTTGGAGAGTTTGCGGATCGGCACGTGATTTGGAGTGGACTATTTCACCAAGGAATCTTGATCCGAGAAACTGGGCCCTCTGGCTGGCTTCGGGTCAGTATCGGAACTGCCCATGAAAATGAATTATTTGTCACATGTCTCAAAACGTTAATCTGAGCACAGGAGGAAAAACATGACCAGAATTGCACGGATTGAACGAGAGACGAAGGAAAGTAGTGTGCTCGTTGAGTTGTCCCTTGACGGTACCGGACACAGCACGATTGCGACCGGTGTTCCCTTCTTCGATCACATGCTTGCTCAACTCGCGAAACATGGTGGATTTGATTTAGAGGTAAAAACACTCGGGGATCTACATGTTGATGCACACCACACGGTGGAAGACACAAGTTTGGCCTTGGGACAGGCGTTGAATCAGGCATTGGGGGACCGGTCCGGTCTCACTCGGTATGGCGATGCGCTAGTTCCACTTGATGAATGCCTGGTCCAAAGCGCGGTAGACCTTTCTGGGCGTCCCTATTTGGTGCACACTGAGCCAGTTCTCGTTGAATTAATTGGCACGTACGACACGACCCTGACCCGCCACATCTGGGAATCAATCGTTGCAACATCACAAATAACTCTGCATGTGAATGTGCTCACCGGGCGTAACGCACACCATGTCGTGGAAGCACAATTTAAAAGTGTAGCCCGGTCGTTGCGAACGGCGGTCGCCCGAGATGCTCGCGTGGTAGGAGTGCCGTCAACGAAAGGCACACTAACCGCTTCACAGTAGAGGGATATATTTTTATGTCACCCACGGTTGCCGTCCTTGATTACGGCTTTGGCAACGTTCGATCCGCACTGCGCGCAGTCGACTACGTCGGTGCAACCGCTATTTTGAGTTCAGATTTCGACATATGTCTCAATGCTGACGGACTTATTATTCCCGGAGTCGGAGCCTTCGCCGCCTGCATGCGAGGAATAAATGGGGTCCGCGGAGGTCCACTTGTTGACGCCCGGTTAGTTGCCAAGCGCCCGGTGCTCGGCATCTGTGTCGGCATGCAGATCATGTTTGCGCAGGGAAATGAGCACGGAATATCCACCGAAGGGTTGGGTCAGTGGCCTGGCGTGGTCGATCCGTTGGTGGCCCCGATTGTCCCGCACATGGGATGGAACAGCGTTGCACCCCCGGTGTCGACCTCATTATTTTCCGGAGTCGAGTCCGAATTGTTTTATTTCGTGCATTCCTATGCGGCACAGCAGTGGACTATGACTGACACGGATCCCTTTCAGCACCATCCGATGCTCACGTGGAGTGATTACGGAGCACCATTCATTGCGGCGGTAGAAAATGGTCCGCTCTCGGCCGTCCAATTCCACCCGGAGAAGAGTGGCGAAGCCGGGCTCACGCTGATCAACAACTGGGTCGGCACCCTCACCTAGACTGCCGTCATGTCATTCACCCTACTGCCCGCCGTAGACGTCAAAAATGGTCAAGCTGTTCGCCTGGTTCAAGGGAAGGCAGGAAGTGAAACTGTTTACGGTTCACCACTTGAGGCTGCCCAAACCTGGGTCAATCAGGGTGCCGAGTGGATTCACTTGGTTGACCTTGACGCAGCTTTCGGTACGGGGGACAACGCTGCCTTAATATCTCGCGTGGTCGAGACAATTGGGCGAGACGTCAAAGTCGAACTCTCTGGCGGAATCCGAAGTGATGAGAGTTTGAAGGCGGCCCTTGCTACGGGTTGCGCACGAGTAAATCTGGGAACTGCTGCCTTAGAAGATCCCGACTGGACCGAGTCGGTCATTGCCGAGCATGGTGAGCGAATTGCTGTTGGTCTCGACGTCAAGGGACACACGTTGGCGGCCCGCGGTTGGACAACGGAAGGCGGTGACCTGTGGGAAACAATCGGTAGGCTCGATGCCGCCGGCTGTGTCCGCTACGTGGTCACTGACGTTCTTAAAGACGGCACAATGCACGGCCCTAATTTTCACCTTTTGAAGCAGGTAGCCGAGGCCACCCGCGCGAAGGTAATCGCATCGGGGGGAATCTCCACCTTGGAAGATTTACACAAATTAGCCGAAATGAAAGGGATAGAAGGCGCAATTATTGGTAAAGCACTCTACGAACAGGCCTTTAGTCTCCCGGAAGCACTTGTCGCCGTTGAAGGTCGTTATGACCCCTACCAGTGGGGACCTCCACAGCCGTGACCTTGGCCGCTCGAGTAATTGCCTGTCTTGATGTTGATGCTGGTCGGGTTGTGAAAGGCGTGAATTTCGTTGACCTCGTTGACGCTGGTGACCCGATCGAACTGGCATCCTTGTACGGCTCGGCCGGAATCGATGAACTCGTTTTCCTTGACATCACCGCATCGAGTTCAGATCGCGAGACAACACTTGAACTGGTGCGCCGCAGTGCCGACCAAGTCTTTATCCCGGTAACGGTCGGCGGGGGCGTCCGCAGCATCGAGGACATTGACGCACTACTTCGAGCGGGTGCCGACAAAGTTTCGATCAACACGGCTGCGATTGCCCGTCCAGAACTTTTACGCGAGGCGGCACTGCGATTCGGATCTCAATGCATTGTGCTATCCCTGGACGCCCGCCGTGAGTCAGATCAACCGAGTGGGTTTGGAGTTACCACTCACGGCGGTCGCGAGTCCGCGGGGCTTGACGCAGTGCAATGGGCCCAAACCGCGGCCGACTGCGGTGTCGGCGAAATTCTGCTCAACTCGATGGATGCGGACGGTACCAAGTCCGGCTTTGATCTGGAGTTGATTCAAGCGGTGCGTGCTGTGGTGACCATTCCGATCATTGCCAGCGGCGGGGCGGGTGCTCCAAGTGATTTTGCTGCCGCGATACAAGCGGGTGCTCAAGGTGTTTTAGCCGCGAGTATTTTTCATTTTGGTGAAGTCTCGGTGGCTGAGGTAAAAAGCGCACTCAAGGCTGAGTCCATTCCGGTGCGTGAGCCAACTAAGTTGGTGCCATGAGCGAAGCCAGCGAATTCATTTCCCGGATTCGGTTCAATGAAGACGGTCTCGTACCGGTCATTACCCAAGACTCAGTGAGTAAAGAAGTCCTGATGTTGGCCTGGATGAATGTTGCAGCCGTGCAGTTGACCCTTGATACGGGTCGAGGAACGTATTTTTCGCGCAGCCGAAATAAAATCTGGGTCAAAGGTGAAGAATCGGGAAACAGTCAGGCGGTCAAAAGTGTGCGAGCCGATTGTGACGGGGATACCCTTTTGTTACTCGTCGAGCAACGCGGACCGGCTTGTCACACGGGTAACCCGACGTGCTTTTTCGATCAAGGAATTGACGCGTGACACACCCACATGTCGATACACCAGATCTCGAGAAATTTCGAGAGTTTGCCGAAACCCAGAGAGTCGTGGCGGTATCGAGAACCCTTTTGGTCGACCACGTCAGCGCGATCGGAGCGTTTCATGCTCTGTGCGGGGAACGTGCTGGCACATTTTTATTGGAATCAGCGGAGGCCGGTGTTCAGTGGTCGCGCTACTCGTTTATTGGAGTCAACAGCGCCGCAATGCTTTCCGAGTCGCAGGGTGAGGCCGTGTGGAGTGGTCGAGTACCGCAGGGCCTGCCTCAAAGCGGACCCGCCCTTGACGTGCTGGAATCAACGCTAGCCCTGCTGCAAACCCAGAAAACCATGGTTTCAGGGGCGGGAGATTTCCCTTTCACGGGCGGGCTCGTCGGATATCTGTCGTACGACATTGTGCGCAACTGGGAGCACATTGGTGATTCGACACGTGACTCATTGGATATCCCCGACCTCAGTTTCCTACTGGCTTCAGACATTGCCGTGGTTGACCACCTTCACAGCACGGTAACGTTAATCGCCAACGCAATTAATTTTGATAATTCCCCCGAGCGGGTCGAACAGGCCTACGCCGAATCGAGTGCGCGGCTTGACCACATGCAAGCGTCATTGATGAACATTGAATCAAGCGGGGCAGTGGCCGCACCGGTACTCGATACGGAATTGCACTTACCGCCACGGGTCACACACGAAGAGGAATTCCTAGAAAACATTGACACGGTTAAGGAATACATTCGGGCCGGCGACGCTTTTCAAGTGGTGCTTTCCCAAAGGTTCAGTGTTCCCACGCGAGCCAGTGGTCTCAATATCTATCGGATACTGAGATCAACGAATCCCAGTCCCTATATGTACCTGCTACGAGTCCCCGAATTCCAAGATTTTAGTCGGGTGGCATTTGAAATTATTGGATCTTCACCAGAAGCCTTGGTCACCGTGCGTGACGGGAACGCGGTGGTCCACCCCATCGCTGGGACTCGATGGAGAAGCGCAGATCCTGACCGAGATCGTGAATTGGCACAAGACCTGTTAGCAGATAAAAAAGAAAGAGCAGAGCATCTCATGCTGGTTGACCTGGCACGTAATGATCTTGGACGGGTCTGTACCCCCGGAAGCGTCAACGTGGTTGATTTTATGCACGTTGAACGATACTCACACGTCATGCACTTAGTATCCACGGTGACGGGTGAGCTTGACGGACAGCAAAATGCGTTCACGGCGCTTCGGGCGACCTTCCCCGCTGGAACACTTTCAGGTGCGCCAAAGCCACGCGCAATGCAGATCATCGAAGAATTGGAGTCCGAACGTCGTGGACTTTACGGTGGTTGTGTCGGTTATTTCGACTTTGCCGGAAACATGGACATGGCGATCGCCATTCGCACTGCTTTACTCAAGGCCGGTATCGCGCACATCCAAGCAGGTGCGGGCATTGTTGCCGACTCGGTCCCGGCAAGTGAAAACGACGAATGCGTCAACAAGGCAATGGCGGTCATCCGAGCCGTTGCCCTTGCCCAACGACTTGAGGTGTAGCAAAAATGCGAAACGCATCACCCTCAAGGATTTATCTCCTGACCATTGCGTTGCAGTCGATCCTGGCCGGTGCTCTGCTATGGATTGGTGGCCTCACCTGGGGTTCGATCAACAGTGACCTGGTAACTCAGGAATTGACCGGATCGGTTGTAAATCCATTTATTTTTGCCGTGTGGGCGGTCTGCCTGGCAGTGGTCATTGGCGTCTTGGCCACCCGTACCTGGGGGCGGAGAATTTTGGGAACCCTAGGGGCAGTCGTCTGCGCAGCGGGGATCTATTCCCTGATAGTGCTTGATAAGGATGGGCTCAACGCTCTGTGGTTTGTGTCAATCCTGCTCTGTGGTGGATTAATGGCCACGAACGTATTGACGTTAGTGGTGTCAAAGAATTGGCCAACCTTGGGTGGAAAATATTCGCGGTCAGCCCCGCCCGAGCAAGACGCGTGGGCACTGCTTGATGCCGGTGTGGACCCAACCCTTGAGTCAGATCCAGAGAATGGTCGCCCCCATGATTAACTTGTCGCATGAGTGACCAACAGACGGATCATGGTTCCACCCCTGCAGCGTGGACCACGGTGGCTATTGTCATTCTGGCTTTTTTCGTGAGTACTCTCGCGCTCGTTTTGGCTAATTGGCCAATGTTCTGGGTTGGTGTTGGGATGGTAGTTCTCGGCCCAGTGGTTGGCAAGGTCATGGCCATGATGGGTCTGGGCAAGAAAACTATTAACGCGTAAATGTTGGTGCATTCACGGTGACCGCGTGAGGGTTCTCGTGGTTGAAGATGAGCGGCCAATATCCGATCTCATTGCCGTCTACCTCACCCGCGAAGGCTGTGAAGTGCACGTGCGCTCCGACGGGGAATCAGGACTGGCCGCCGCACAAAGTGAAAGTTTTGATCTGATAATTCTTGACGTTGGACTCCCCAAGCTTGACGGCACGCACATCTGTCGGCAACTGCGTGCATCCAACGACTGGACCCCAATCATTTTCTGTACAGCACGCGATGACGAAGTCGATCGCGTGCTGGGTCTTGAATTGGGAGCCGACGACTACGTGACGAAACCGTTTAGTCCAAGGGAACTTGTCGCCAGAGTTAAGGCAATTGTGCGCAGATCTGCCGATCAGGTGATTGCGCATGAAGTCCTTACTTCAGAAAATGTCCAGTTGAATCTGAAAACACGGCGTACAACGCACAACGGAGAAGCGGTAGCCCTGACGGCAACGGAGTTCGACCTCGTCGCCTATCTCATGGCTCGCCCCGGCCGGGTCGTTGAACGCTCGGAATTACTGGAAAATGTTTGGGGGTATTCGGACGCGATGGGAACCCGAACAGTTGACGTTCATGTTGCTCAGATCCGGACAAAAATTGGCGCCGACACACCGATTCGCACTGTTCGTGGGGTTGGTTATTCATGGGAAGCAACCCCACATGAAATTGCGTAATTGGAGTATTGTCGGGCTCCTTGTCCTTCTTACGAGTGCGGTTGCCGCGATCGCGATTGTGGTTGCGGGACTGGTGTCGTATCCGCTGATAGTCTCGAGTTCACAAGATGTTGGCGCTAAGAATCTTGCCCAATTGGCCACCGTGACCGCCAACGCGATCGAACAACAGGAATCAGGATCGGGAGCTGGGGTTGGGCAAAGCTTGATCAAGACACTGCAGCGGGAATCGATCTCGGCCTATCTGATTCCGCAAGGTTCACCAAATCTGGGCGACCTGCCTTTCGATTTTCCACAAACCTATGTCGACCAACTCAATGAGGGTCGTGACATTTCCGGCCGAGTATCTTCAAGTGAGAGTGAATACTTGATTGAGGGTAGACCATTAACTGTTGGTGGTTCGGTAGTTTTGATTCAACCTATTTCAGTTGCCGGAGCCAGCGCAGGAGCGATTATTTGGCGACTTGCGTTGGCACTCGCCATTGGATTAATAATTGCGATCCCGCTGGGAATTTTTGCAGCGCAGAGGTTAGCCCGGCCGCTGCGCCGGGCAAGCAAAGCAGCGATATCAATGGCGAGTGGATCGCGCGGCGTGGATTTAGTATCCATGGGGCCACAGGAGGTCGATGAAATTTCGGCTTCACTCAATGCGCTTGATTCCGCACTGATCGCATCGGAGGCGCGCCAGCGCGAATTTCTGCTGTCTGTCTCCCACGAATTTAGGACCCCACTCACCGCGGTAAAAGGTTACAGTGAAGCGATCTCAGACGGCATTTTTTCGGGAGACAAAGCAATCGATGCGGCGCGACTGATTTCATCTGAATCAGCGCGCCTCGATCGACTAGTTAATGACCTTCTGGACTTGGCGAGACTCGGGGCGGTTGATTTTGCCATTTCGCAAGTACCAATAGACCTACATGAATTTGCACGTGAAGTGCGTCAAGTCTGGGGTTACCGATGCCGAGAATCACAGGTGATTCTTAAGTGTGAAATCTTGGTGCAGGGTGGATTCATTGGTGATCCCATTCGGATTCGACAAATTGTGGACAACTTGGCGGAAAATGCACTTCGATTAAGCCCAAGCGAAAGCGTCTTGGCAATTCGCATCGAGCAGCTCATCAGTTCCCTCCTAATCGAGGTTCGGGACTCAGGCCCGGGCCTGAGTCCCGACGACCAAAAAGTGGCTTTTGAACCCGGTGCGCTGTATGAACGTTATCGAGGAGTGAGACCGGTGGGAACCGGGATTGGCTTAGCACTCGTGGGTCGGTTGGCGATCCGAATGGGAGGAAGCGCGAGCGTTGGACCGGCACCTGAAGGCGGAGCCAGCTTTACCGTTGAAATCCCGCAACGCGGTGAAATCTTAATTCCAAAATGAAAATGCCGGGGGTACCGGGATACGCGGGACCTACTCTCTGATACTCAGTGCTCAGTGCTCAGTGCTCGGTGATCATCGGTGTCGCTGTTCCTAGCGACGTCATTTCGGACATCGTTTGGGGATTCGGCTCCTCATTAAATTTCTGATTTGGTCACGGCTACGCTAACCGGATGACGGTCTTAGACGACATAATCCGCGGAGTGCGCGAAGACCTCGCAGTGCGAATGGAACATACCTCGCTCGATCAATTGAAAGAGCGCGCGTTGCGGGTGCGCCAAGCCCAAGACGTTACCGCAATTCTTAGTGGTCCAGATGTTTGCGTGATCGCAGAAGTCAAGAGATCAAGCCCCAGCAAGGGTGTCCTCGCGGCCATTCCCCACCCCGGATTCCTTGCGGCCGAGTACGAAGCCGGTGGGGCGCATTGCATTAGCGTTCTCACCGAAGAACGCTCCTTCGGTGGAAGTCTGGCCGACCTAATAGAAGTGCGGACGGCGGTGGATATTCCGGTACTGCGAAAAGACTTTGTGATCGGGAGTTACCAGCTGTGGGAAGCAAAAGCCTATGGCGCCGACATGGTGCTGTTGATTGTTGCAGCCTTAGAGCAAAAAGTTTTGGTATCCCTGATTGAGCGAACGAAGAGTCTGGGTCTGACTGCACTCGTTGAGGTACACGATGAAGAAGAAATAGATCGTGCACTGGGAGCCGGGGCCACCGTTATTGGTGTGAATGCGCGAAATTTAAAGACCTTAGAAGTGGATCGCTCAACATTTAGTCGCGTTGTTGAGCGGATCCCCACCTCATGTATTCGAATTGCGGAATCTGGTGTTCGCGACCATCATGACCTTATGAATTATGCTGACGCAGGAGCAGACGCCGTTCTCGTGGGGGAGTCACTCGTTGTTGGTGGGAATCCCAGGGAAGCAGTGCGAGAATTAGTCGCCGCGGGGGCGCACCCTTCGTGTCGTTCACGGGGCCGAGAATGACCACCTCAGAGGTTGATCGCGAGGTTGAGCTGCCGGGCCATTTTGGACCCTACGGCGGAAGATTCGTGCCGGAAGCTTTGACGAGCGCGCTGGATCAACTTGATGCGGCCTTTCACACAGCCACCTCTGATCCAGAGTTCGCCACCCAACTGTCGGATTTAGAACGTGATTACACGGGTCGGCCTTCGCCGTTGACCCGTGCGCTCAGGTTCGGTGAATATTGCAATGGTGCCCGGGTTTATTTCAAACGCGAGGACCTGAATCACACCGGATCGCACAAAATAAATAACGCACTCGGGCAGGCGCTCCTGGCGCAACGCATGGGTAAAACGAGGGTCATCGCTGAAACGGGCGCAGGTCAACACGGGGTCGCGACGGCGACGGCCGCGGCGCTGCTGGGGTTGGAATGTGTTGTGTACATGGGTGAGGAGGACACCAGGCGTCAGGCACTTAACGTCGCTCGCATGAGACTTCTGGGCGCTGAAGTTGTCTCTGTCACAAATGGCAGCAGGACCCTGAAAGACGCCATCAACGAGGCCATGCGAGATTGGGTTGCCTCGGTTGAAAACACCCATTATGTCCTTGGAACCGTCACCGGACCCTCGCCGTTTCCTGACATGGTACGTCATTTCCATTCGGTGATTGGACGCGAAACTCGTGAGCAGATCTTGGCGGTGGAAGGACGTTTACCCGATGCCGTAGCTGCTTGTGTCGGTGGTGGGTCCAACGCCATGGGCCTTTTCAGTGGCTTCATGGACGATCAAGAGGTGCAATTACGCGGATACGAGGCTGGTGGTGACGGCGTCGAAACCGGTCGGCATGCGGCACGATTTGCAGCCGGCACGCCAGGGGTACTGCACGGTGCCCGCACCTACGTTATGCAGGACAAATGGGGACAAACAATTCCTTCACACTCCATCAGTGCCGGGCTTGATTACCCGGGGGTAGGCCCCGAGCACGCATGGTTGCACGACACTGGACGCGCGATCTACGAACCGATCACCGACTCTGAGGCCATGGAAGCCTTCGCGTTGTGCTCACGCACCGAGGGGATTATCCCGGCTATTGAAACCGCCCACGGGCTGGCCGGGGTCATTCGTTTGGGCCAAGAACTTGGGCCAGACTCCGTGATTGTCTTAAACCTCAGCGGACGTGGCGATAAAGATGTTGCGACGGCGGCTCGTTGGTTTGGAATCCAGCTTGAACATAGTGAGTCCGGTGTCAGTATTGAAATGGCCGAGGGTCGCTAACCCGTGCACTCTGGGGGTGGCGGCTCAATAGGGGTGGCATTTGCCCAAGCAAAAAGCGAGGGTAGGGCACTGCTTATCGGTTATCTTCCTGCAGGTTTCCCTACTCTGGCGGATTCAATTGAACTCGTACAAGCCATGTGCGAGGGCGGAGTGGATCTCGTTGAGGTCGGGCTCCCGTACTCGGATCCGCTCATGGATGGACCGGTTATTCAACAAGCGGTTGATCAAGCGTTAACCAACGGAGCTACCCCTGAATCCGTGCTCACGGTTGTCACGGCAGTTGCCGAGCTCGGCGTCGTTCCGGTTGTCATGACGTACTGGAACCCCATCGAGCAATTTGGGGTGGAAAACTTCGCTCGGGAACTCCAGCAAGCAGGTGGCGTGGGGGTGATCACCCCGGATCTCACCATCGAAGAAGGTAAACCTTGGATCTCGGCCGCAGTCGCCCATAACGTTGACCCGATTTTCCTGGTCGCGCCCTCGTCCACGAACGAGAGAATCGACAAGATTTGCCGTCAGACCAAGGGATTCGTGTATGCGGCGTCAACCATGGGGGTCACGGGTGCGCGTGATCAAGTGAGCAATATGGCGCCCGAGTTAGTGGCCCGTGTTCGTAAATGTACCGACCTCCCAATCGCGGTTGGTCTTGGAGTATCCAATGGCGTTCAGGCGGCTGAGATCGCTACCTACGCCGACGGGGTCATTGTCGGATCGGCTTTCGTTAAGGCCGCAAATGCCGGTGGCGCGAAGGCGGTTGCCGAACTGGCACGGGAACTGGCCAAAGGGGTACGTCACGGTCGGTAGCAGCCTTCGCTTATTCTACAGCGTGAGCCTGTTCGATTATGATCAAATCAAGGTGAAGAGGAGCAGGTGCAATGGGTGAAAAGGGTCGCCGCGAACGAGCCGCTGAAGCACGTGGCGCGGCACAGGCATCTGAGAAACGGCGCGAACGCTTGGTTCGCATCATTGGCGGCGCTGCCGTCGTCGCCGTCATGGCCGGAATCATTGGTGTGGCGGTGTACGCGAGTAGCACTACCTCCAACACCGATGCACGTGGCTCGACCGGTGGCATTGTTGATCCGGATCCAGCGGCTGTATTACCCGTTGGTGTCTTAACCAAAGATTCGCCGACTCCTTTTGGGGTGCCCTACGGTTCGGGTGGTGCCGATCTACCGATCCTTGAGGTGTGGGAGGACTTTCAATGTCCAGCCTGTGGTGCCCTTGAAATAGCCAACGGCGTAGGGATCGAACAGCTCGCTGAAGAAGGCAAAGTTCAACTCATTTACCGCCCAACCGCATTCCTCGATGTAAATCTAGGAAATGATTCATCCCATCGCGCCATCGCCGCCTGGGGTTGCGCAATCGACGTAGGCAAGACCAAAGAATTCCGCAATGCGGTCTTTGCCAACCAGCCAGCCGTCGAAGGTGCCGGCTACACCGACGAGCAGCTTTTGTCCTTCGCTACTGACTCTGGTATCACCGATGCAGATCTTCCGACCTTTTCCCAATGTCTCACCGAAGGTAAATATCTTCCATGGGCGGCAAATACGAATCAAGAGTTTCTTACCGGACAAATAGGTGGAACGCCATCAGGTTTTCTCAACGGTGAACCTGTGGAAACAGCAATCTTGGCAGACCCGATTGCCCTCGCTGACCTCGTGGCTTCCAAGTCGTAGTTCGCTACCAACATGCACCTGAAAACATTCATCCCTAGTCCAGAAAACGGAGTGTGGGACTTAGGCCCGATCCCCATTAGGGCCTACGCAATGTTTATCGTGTTGGGAATCATCGTTGCCGTCCTCCTGGGCAGTAAGCGTTATGAAGCACGTGGTGGCCGTCCGGGAGTGATCACCGACATTGCCGTGTGGGCGGTTCCCTTCGGTATTGTCGGCGGGCGCATCTACCACGTGATCACCGACTGGCAGATTTATTTTGGCGACGAAGGCAAAGGGTTCATCGCTGCCCTAAGAATCTGGGATGGCGGTCTGGGGATTTGGGGCGCGGTGGCCCTGGGTGCGGTCGGAGCCTGGATCGGTGCTCGCCGAGCCGGGGTTGCCCTCCCACCAATAGCCGATGCGGTCGCCCCGGGAATCGCACTTGCTCAAGCGATCGGGCGTTGGGGAAACTATTTCAACCAAGAACTCTTTGGTTCTCCAACGACATTGCCGTGGGGATTAGAAATTGCAGCAGAAAAAAGACCGCTCGCCTTTGCGGATTTCGCAACATTTCACCCCACCTTTCTCTATGAGTCTTTGTGGCTGGTGGGAGTGGCGTTAGTCGTTATCTGGGCGGATCGAAGATTCACCCTGGGCCACGGCCGGGCATTTGCCCTGTACGTGCTGTTGTACACCGTGGGCAGATTCTGGATTGAATCACTCCGCGTCGACAGTGCCAATGAAATCTTGGGCCTACGTCTTAACGTGTGGACCTCACTCGTGGTGGGTTTGGGAGCGCTGGCGTATCTGGTGATTGCAGCCCGAATGCGTCCCGGGCGGGAAGTCATTGCTGCACCCGTTGAGCCAACTGAAACAAAAACGGTATAGTTTGCGCCTCGGGCCAACGTCGTCCCGGACTTTCTGAATCAGTTCACTTTCATTATTCAGATCACATCCATGTTCAGTGCGACGTATGAGGAGTTTCATCATGGCGATTAGTTCGCAACCCAACGCTCAAGGACTCTATAACCCGGCAGATGAACATGACGCGTGTGGTGTTGCTTTCGTTGCTACCCTGACCGGGATTCCATCCCATGAAATTGTGGAAAAGGCACTCACGGCGCTGACCAATCTTGAACACCGAGGTGCATCAGGCAGCGAGCCGGACAGCGGTGACGGCGCCGGCATCTTGTTACAGGTACCCGATCTTTTTATGCGAAAGAACGTTGACTTTGAATTGCCCGTGGCCGGCGAATACGCGGTTGGTACCGCTTTTTTTGACCAAGGACAAAGCCAGGTAGCCATGGCTGCTTTAGCGGAACTTGCCATCGAAGAAGGTTTGATCATTCTCGGTTGGCGACACGTGCCCACAAATGACTCGATGATCGGATCAATGGCGAAATCATGTATGCCAGATTTTTGGCAGTTGTTCATTACCGACAATACGTCGGCGGGTATTTCCCTTGATCGCGCCGTTTACGGATTCCGTAAACGTGCCGAACGCGACCTCGATGTCTATTTTTCATCTCTTTCAAGCCGTACCTTGCTCTACAAGGGCATGCTCACCACCGGGCAACTGGCTCCGTTCTTCCCCGAATTAACGGACCCACTCATGCACAGCGCGCTGGCACTTGTCCACTCTCGTTTTTCGACCAACACATTTCCATCGTGGCCGCTGGCGCACCCATACCGATTGATTGCCCATAACGGAGAGATCAACACCGTGCGCGGAAATCGAAACTGGATGAGAGCCCGTGAAGCAATGTTAACTTCAGACATTTTGCCAGGGGATTTGACCAGACTGTTCCCCATCTGTTCACCGGATGCAAGTGACTCGGCTTCATTTGATGAAGCCCTAGAGCTTTTGCATTTAGGTGGCCGTTCCCTCCCACACTCGGTTTTGATGATGATCCCTGAAGCCTGGGAAAATAATGTCAACATGTCACTGGCGCGCAGGGCGTTCTACGAATTTCATGCGACGCTCATGGAGCCGTGGGACGGTCCGGCAAATGTGTGTTTCACCGACGGAACCGTTATTGGAGCGGTGTTGGATCGCAATGGCTTGCGACCTGGACGTTTCTGGGTGTGCACCGACGGGCTGGTTATTTTGGCCTCGGAAGCCGGGGTTCTCGACATCGACCCAAGCACGGTAATTCGTAAAGGTCGATTGCAGCCGGGAAAGATGTTCCTCGTGGACACGGCCGCGGGCCGGGTGATTGAAGACGAAGAGATTAAGGACTCACTAGCCGGTGAAAATCCTTATCAGGATTGGCTGGCCCGCGGACTGATTCACCTTGGCGCGTTACCCGAACGCGAACATATTGTCCACACCCGCGAGTCGGTTGCACGTCGCCAACAGACCTTTGGTTATACCCAAGAGGATGTTCGTCTGATTATCGAACCCATGGCGAGAAATGGCACCGAAGCGATTGGGTCAATGGGAACTGATACTCCGATTGCCGCTCTCTCCGATCGTCCGCGCATGCTTTTTGACTACTTCAGCCAACTTTTCGCTCAGGTGACGAACCCACCACTTGATGCAATCCGTGAAGAGATCGTTACTTCCTTGGGGAGCATTATTGGCCCACAAGGAAATCTGTTGGAAGCTTCACCGGCCCATTGCCGTCAGGTGGTGCTGCCCTTCCCGGTTATCGACAACGACGAACTCGCAAAAATTTTGCATATTAACGCTGATGGAAAATTACCGGAGTTTGCGGCAGCTCGCATCAAAGGTCTCTACAACGTTCACGGTGGTGGTTCCGCCCTCGAAAAACGCATCGTTGAAATTTTTAATGAAGTTGATGCCCTCATTCGACAGGGTAAAAGGTTCATTGTTCTTTCAGACCGTGATAGCAATGCCGGCCTCGCCCCAATCCCGTCCCTTTTGCTGTGTGCGGCTGTGCATCATCATTTAGTGCGCACCAAGAACCGCACCATGATCAGCCTGCTCATCGAAACTGGTGACGTACGCGAAGTGCACCATGTTGCGCTGTTGGTCGGTTACGGGGCTGCGGCTATCAACCCGTACCTGGTGCTGGAGACCGTGGAGGACCTCGTTCGTCGCAACGTGATTTCTGACATTTCGCCAGAAAAGGCGATGCGCAATGTCATCAAGTCGTTGGGCAAAGGCTTACTCAAAGTGATGTCCAAGATGGGCGTTTCAACTGTTGCGTCTTATCGTGGTGCCCAGATTTTTGAAGCGATTGGTCTCTCGCAGGAATTTATCAATGAATACTTCACCGGTACGACCTCGAAACTTGGCGGCATCGGTATCGACGTTATCGCGCAAGAAAATGCCGCACGGCATGCTGATGCCTATCCCGTCTCTGGTATCTCACCGGCGCATCGAACATTGCAAGATGGTGGCGAGTACCAATGGCGACGAGAAGGATCACCCCACTTGTTTGACCCGGAAACCGTGTTTCGGTTGCAGCATGCCACCAGATCGAAACGATTTGACATTTTCCGTGAGTACACCGCCCGGGTAAACGATCAGTCAGAACGACTCATGACCTTGCGCGGTCTCTTCGAGTTCACGTCACCGAGGCCCGCAATTTCCATTGACGCGGTGGAGCCCATTGAGAGCATCGTAAAGAAGTTTTCAACCGGCGCCATGTCTTATGGGTCTATTTCGGCAGAGGCGCACGAGACACTTGCCATCGCCATGAATCGACTTGGGGCCAAATCGAATACGGGCGAAGGTGGCGAGGATCCGGAGCGGTTCTTACCGATGAGCAATGGTGATCTCAAACGTTCGGCCATTAAACAGGTTGCCTCCGGTCGTTTTGGTGTGACCAGCGAATACTTGGTGAACAGCGATGACATCCAAATCAAGATGTCGCAGGGGGCCAAGCCAGGTGAGGGTGGTCAGCTACCCGGCAACAAGGTGTATCCGTGGATTGCGAAGACTCGACATTCCACACCGGGAGTGACATTAATTTCACCACCACCACATCACGACATTTATTCGATTGAAGACTTAGCACAATTGATTCACGACCTGAAAAATGCTAACTCTGATGCGCGGATTCACGTGAAATTGGTTGCCGAAGTTGGGGTGGGCACGGTTGCGGCCGGGGTCGCCAAAGCACATGCCGACGTCATTTTGATTTCTGGGCACGACGGTGGGACAGGTGCATCACCACTGACCTCACTAAAACACGCGGGTGCTCCGTGGGAATTGGGCCTGGCTGAAACTCAGCAGACGCTGCTTCTTAATGGTCTCCGTGATCGCGTTGTCGTGCAAGCCGATGGCCAACTTAAAACCGGACGCGATGTCATCATCGCAACACTTTTGGGAGCCGAAGAATTTGGTTTCGCAACGGCTCCCTTGGTTGTCATGGGGTGCATCATGATGCGGGTTTGTCACCTAGACACGTGCCCGGTTGGCGTTGCTACGCAAAACCCGGTCCTGCGCGAGAAGTTCACGGGTAAGCCGGAGTTCGTTGAAACGTTCTTCGAGTTCATTGCCCAAGAGGTTCGCGAAATCCTAGCCGAACTTGGCTTCACCTCACTCGATGAAGCTGTGGGCCAAGTTGAAGTGCTCAACATGAACAAGGCCATTACCCATTGGAAAGCTGACGGTCTCAACCTTGAACCGATTCTCCATCTCCCGAAGTTGCAGGGGCTTGGCCACCGCAGACACATGCGGAATCAGGACCACGGCCTGGAATTTGCCCTCGATCAGGAACTGTTGCGCATGAGTGCGGATGCTCTGGAAACGGGCCTGCCCACTAAAATTGATGTCCCGATCCGCAACGTAAACCGCACCGTCGGCACGATGCTGGGTAGCGCAATCACCCGACGTGGAGGATTGCCCGATGGAACCATTGACATTTCATTTACCGGTTCTGCGGGGCAAAGTTTCGGGGCATTCATTCCCCAAGGGTTGACTTTGCGGCTGGTAGGGGATGCGAATGATTACGTCGGAAAGGGTCTTTCCGGTGGCCGGATCGTGGTTCACCCACATGCCGAAGCGCCATTTGACCCGAGTGAAAACACAATCGCGGGTAATGTGATCGGCTACGGGGCTACATCCGGTGAACTATTTTTGCGCGGTCGAGTCGGTGAACGTTTTTGTGTGCGCAACTCGGGTGCTCATGCTGTTGCAGAAGGTATCGGTGACCACGGCTGTGAATATATGACCGGTGGCCGGGTTGTCGTCTTGGGACCAACCGGACGAAACTTTGGCGCCGGCATGTCAGGGGGTATCGCATACGTCCTAGACCTTGACCCAGCGTTAATCAATCACGAATTAGTCGAACTCAATCAACTCGATGAAAGTGATTCGCACGAGCTGTTTGATTTAATTTCCAAGCATGTTGAGCACACGGGATCTACTCGGGGAAGTGGTCTGCTGGCAACCTGGACCTCGTCGATTATTCGGTTCACGAAAGTGATCCCGCGTGATTACAAACGAGTTCTAGAGATTGAAGCGGATGCACTCAGTCGTGGTGAAGATCCCATGTTGGCAATTATGAGCAGGATTTAGTCATGTCTATAGCGTTAAGGAGCGACAATGGGTGATCCACGTGGGTTCATGACAACGGAACGAGAAGTTCCCAAGCGTCGACCGGTTGACATCCGGATTAGAGATTGGCGCGAAGTATACGAAGAATTTGAACCGCGTGATGTCGAATTGCAAGCTGGGCGCTGCATGGATTGTGGTATCCCCTTTTGTCACAACGGTTGTCCCTTGGGGAATCTCATTCCGGAATGGAATGAATTAATCAATGATCGGGACTGGGGACAGGCGATCGAGCGGTTGCATGCAACAAATAATTTTCCTGAGTTCACCGGGCGGTTGTGTCCGGCACCATGCGAAAGCGCATGTGTTCTTGGGATAAATGAAGAGCCGGTAACGATCAAGCAAATTGAAGTGTCAATTGTTGACCGCGCCTGGCAATCGGGCTGGATCAAGCCAGCCCCACCCGAAAGTCTTTCCGGGCGCACGGTCGCGGTCATCGGTTCAGGACCATCGGGTCTGGCGACGGCTCAGCAACTTGCTCGAGCGGGCCACACGGTTGCGGTGTTCGAACGAGCAGATCGAATCGGGGGGCTTTTGCGGTACGGGATCCCAGAATTCAAAATGGAAAAGCATCATCTCGATCAACGACTGGGTCAGATGGAAGCTGAAGGCGTCAAGTTCCGGCCAGGGGTAGAGATCGGGGTAGACCTGACCGGTTCGGATTTACGTCACCGCTATGACGCGATCGTTGTGTGTATCGGTGCGACCGTGGCTCGTGAACTTGAGGTACCGGGCCGTGACCTCACCGGAATCTATCAAGCAATGGATTTTTTGCCGTTGGCTAATCGGGTACAAGAGGGTGACTTGGAAGTATCACCGTATGACGTTGCGGGAAAACATGTTGTCATTCTTGGCGGTGGCGACACCGGCGCTGACTGTCTTGGAACCTCCCATCGTCAGGGAGCGGCGAGTGTTACTCAACTTGAGATCATGCCGAATCCGGGTACAGAGCGGAGTGAAAATTCACCGTGGCCGACCTATCCCATGATTTATCGCGTTAGCAGTGCACACGAAGAGGGTGGGGAGAGACTATTTTCGATGTCCACTCAAAAATTCCTCACCGAGGATGGCCACAACGTATCTGGTATTGAACTCGCCGAAGTGGAGTTCGGCAAGGCAGGTTTTGCCGTCGTCCCCGGGACGGAGCGGATCGTCAAAGCCGATGTGGTGCTCCTTGCGATGGGCTTCACCGGGCCAGAGCCGGCGCCCTATGTTGAACAATTAGGACTTGAACTTGATGCCCGCGGCAATATCAAGCGCGATGCCCAATTTGCCACCGGTTCAGAAGGGGTTTTCGTGGCGGGTGACGCAGGTCGTGGCCAGTCCTTGATCGTTTGGGCCATCGCAGAGGGTCGAGCGGCCGCGGCGGCCGTTGATCGGTTCTTAATGGGTTCGACCAACCTGCCGAGCCCAGTTACCGCATTGGACCGCCCGCTCGTTATTTAAGAAAACAGTGTGTAACCGGTTACAGTAAGGTGCGCACATGAGACGAGCCAAAATTGTCGCCACACTTGGGCCGGCAACTGCCAGTGCGCAGGCTGTTTTGGAGTTGGTTGAAGCCGGTATGGATGTCGCTCGGCTGAACTTGTCCCACGGGGATTATGCAGATCACGCAGCCGCTTACAACTGGGTTCGGGAAGCATCCGATGCGTCCGGGCGCAGTGTGGCGATCTTGGTAGACCTACAAGGTCCGAAAATTAGGCTTGGGCGGTTTGCCTCCGGCCCGGTTGAGTTAATCGTCGGGGAAGAATTTATCGTGACCACTGAAGAGTGCCCGGGTGATGCACATATGGTTTCGACAACTTTTACCGGCCTTCCCGGTGACGTGAATCCGGGTGACCGCGTTCTCGTCGACGACGGTCGAATTGAATTGCAAGTGACCAAGGTTGTCGGACCGCGGGTACACACGATCGTGATTGACGGTGGGATGGTTTCCAACAACAAGGGTTTCAATCTGCCAGGTGTAGCCGTCAGCGTCCCGGCGCTATCGGAAAAAGATCGCGAGGATTTGCGTTGGGGTTTGCGCATCGGTGCGGATCTCATTGCATTATCTTTCGTTCGTTCCTCTGCAGACATTCATGACGTTCATGCGATCATGGATGAGGAAGGCATCCGAGTTCCAGTCTTGGCAAAAGTGGAAAAGCCGCAGGCCGTTGACAACATCGAAGACATTATCGCCGCATTTGACGGGGTAATGGTCGCGCGCGGAGATCTCGGCGTCGAACTCCCGCTCGAGATGGTTCCGCTCGTGCAAAAAAGGGCAATTCAAATGTGTCGTGAGGCTGGAAAGCCAGTAATCGTGGCAACTCAAATGCTTGATTCGATGATCACCGAAAGCCGGCCAACCCGGGCTGAAGTCAGTGACGTAGCAAATGCCGTTCTCGACGGTGCCGATGCACTCATGCTTTCAGGTGAAACGAGCGTTGGAGCGCACCCCGCGCATGTGGTGGAAACGATGGCGACGATTATGGAGCACTTAGAAGAAGAGGCACTTGATCGAATCCCACCCCTAATGGATTCACCAACCGGCTCAACCGCTCGGGCGCTCACCCATGCTGCGGTCGACGTCGCGGTCGGGACGGGCTCCTCATATCTCATTGCGTTCACTGAAACCGGTCGATCCGCCCGATTGATTTCGCGCTGGCGAGCGCGTACGCCGCTGCTTGCCTTCACACCCAATCCCAGAGTTCGCAGTCAGTTGTCACTTACCTGGGGTGTTGAAACCTTTTTGGTGCCGCAAGTGAGCCACACCGATGACATGGTGGCTCAAGTTGATCGCGCTTTACTCGACATTGGTCGAGCGACGTCTGGGCAGCGAGTGGTGATTGTGGCGGGTGTGCCTCCTGGTGTCCCCGGGACAACCAATGGAATGCGCGTCCACAAAATCGGATCAGCGGGCCGCGGTGGCGGTGTTTAACCCATCCCCACCAATCGGGTAAGTTTGGGCCAGTACACCAAGTAAGTCACCAACCTTTAAGACCCGTCCAGTGAGGCGGGAAAGGACGAGTACATGACGAAGCCATTGAGCGCGGGGACGACACCTCACTCGGAAACCGGTAGTCGGGTAGTGGCCGACCCCGACGATATCTCGCGGGCCTTGCGCCGGCTTGCGCACCAAGTCGTTGAAAATGTGAAAGACGTTAGCAACGTGGTCATGATGGGTATTCCCACCCGCGGTGTTCCTCTGGCCGCGCGGTTGGCAAAAAATATCAGTGAGATCGAAGGGGTCAGCATCCCCGTCGGGTCCCTTGACGTAACCCTTTTTCGTGATGACCTACGAATGCGTCCGTCCAAGGCGTTAGAGCACACTCATATTCCGTCGGTCGGAATTAATGGAAAAATTGTTATCTTGGTTGACGACGTTCTCTTCTCCGGTCGTACCATTCGAGCAGCCCTTGATGCACTGAATGAATATGGGCGTCCGGCTGTCGTACAGCTGGCCGTTTTAGTTGATCGAGGACATAGGGAACTACCCATTCGAGCCGATTATGTGGGCAAAAACCTACCCACTTCCCTGAGTGAAAAAGTATTGGTGCAGATAAGTGAAATTGATTCAATCGACCAAGTCGTCATTTTATCCGGCGAGGATTCAACGTGAAGCATCTTATTTCGGTGCAGGACTTACGTCGTGTTGATACTTTTCACATACTTGACACGGCCCTAGAACTTGACCGGGTCACTAATGGTGGCAACAAGTTGCTGCCAACATTGCGAGGTCGCACGGTTGTCAATCTTTTTTACGAAGACTCAACGCGAACGCGAATTTCATTTGAACGAGCCGCAAAAAGACTGTCCGCGGACGTCATTCACTTCTCGGCAAAGGGTTCAAGCGTCTCAAAGGGGGAGAGTCTTAAGGACACGGCCTTAACCCTGAATGCCATGGGCGCAGACATGATTGTTGTGCGGCATTCATCTCCCGGTGCGGCGCACCGTTTGGCGCACGCCGGATGGCTTGACGCGAGCGTGCTCAATGCGGGTGACGGTCGGCATGAACACCCGACTCAGGCGCTAGGAGACGCCTTCACCATCCGAGCACACCTTCGCCCAGGGGCAATGGATTTTGACGGATTGACCATTGGGATCGTGGGAGACGTCCTACATTCGAGGGTTGCTCGCTCAAATATTTTTCTTTTAGCGAGCCTTGGAGCTCGGGTGGTGGTGATTGGTCCGCCGACCCTGTTACCCGTTGGGATGGCGGGTTGGCCGTGCGAGGTGGGTTACTCACTGGATGCGCGGCTCCCTGAATTAGATGCCATCATGATGCTGCGAGTACAGCAGGAGCGGATGAACGGAACCTTTTTTCCGAGCGAACTTGAATACAGTCGGTCTTTCGGTCTTAATCGTGCGCGGGCACAGGTGCTACCCGAGCATGCAATCGTGATGCATCCCGGCCCGATGAATCGTGGAATTGAAATTACCGCTGAAGTCGCAGATGGCCCTCGAAGTGTGATCACCGAACAGGTGGCAAATGGACTTAAAGTGCGGATGGCGTGCATGTACTTGCTGATAGGAGGAGAGGCCAGTGCCGCTTAATTCTTATCTGATTCGTGGATCCCAACCCTATGGTGAAAATGAGCAAGACATCCGGATTGTTGACGGATTCATTTCCGAGATTGGCCTGGACGTGGAACCCGGGAATCTCCACGTGATCGAGGCGAGCGGTTCGGTGAGCCTGCCCTCATTTGTAGATCTACACACGCATCTGCGTGAACCAGGACGAGAGGACGCTGAGACGATTGCCTCAGGCTCGCGCGCGGCAACCCTGGGTGGATTTTCGGCCGTGTTCGCCATGGCAAACACCAGTCCGGTTGCAGACACCGCCGGGGTGGTTGAGCAAGTATGGCGAATCGGCCGGGCGACCGGTCTGGTCGACGTCTTTCCGATCGGCGCGGTAAGCGTTGGCCTGCACGGCGAGTCCCTCGCAGAGTTAGGCGCCATGGCGGCTTCAGCGGCTGGGGTGACCGTATTCAGTGACGACGGTCATTGTGTGTCCGATCCACTCCTGATGCGTCGTGCTCTGGAATATGTGAAAATTTTTGACGGAGTAATCGCCCAGCACGCACAGGACCCCCGGTTGACCCAGGGCGCTCAAATGAATGAAGGGGAACTTTCAGGGATTTTGGGGTTAGCGGGTTGGCCCGCTGTCGCCGAAGAAGCAATTATCGCTCGTGACGTGCTGCTGGCCTCACACGTTGGCTCTCGATTACACGTGTGCCATGTCTCAACTGCTGGCAGTGTCGCAATTCTGCGTTGGGCAAAAGAAATGGGTATTCGAGTGACCGCCGAAGTCACCCCCCATCATTTATTGCTCACCGAAGACTTAGTTTCTACTTTTGATCCGGTCTACAAGGTGAATCCGCCGCTGCGCTCGCGTGCGGACACACTGGCGCTGCGCGCAGCCCTGGCTGACGGAACAATCGACGCTGTGGCAACCGACCATGCACCGCATCCACATGAATCAAAGGATTGTGAGTGGGATAGCGCCTCCTTTGGAATGCTTGGACTTGAAACTGCGCTGGGTGTCGTTGTCGCGGCAATGTCAGAGACACCGCAGTGGAATTGGCGTACTTTGAGTGATCGCATGTCGAGTGCACCCGCAAAAATTGGCCGGGCGCAGAATCATGGACGCCCACTGGCAATTGGTGAGCCAGCGCACATTGTGCTCATCGATCCACATCAAGCTCGCGAAGTCGTTGCCATCGAGCTCGCATCGCTATCGGGAAATACGCCGTATGCCGGCATGACACTGCCGGTGAGTGTCACCGACGTCTTTTTCAACGGGGTCCATCAGGTACGGGGCGGTGAGCTCGTTGGCTGAATCCTCCATGGAAGTCACGCAATGGCCACTACGTCTGGCTTTGGTGGCCGCGATGGTATTGATGATTGTTGGTGTGCTGTTGCTCATGTTGCGTAGTTGGCGAAAAATGCGAGGCGGTGATCGACTTGGTTTAACTAACCTACCCGCTCCCATGATTCACGCACCGCAAGGCTTTGATCCGGATCCGGAAATTGATGTACTTTTCTTGGGCACGTCGCTGCACGGTCAATGGCTCTCCAAGGTGCTCATCCACGACCTAGGTACCCGCTCGCGTGCCCGGGTGAGCTGGGATCTCAACGGGATCTGGATCGAGCGCACCGGTGCATCGGACCTATACATTCCACGTTCAAGCGTGGTGGAAGTGACTTTGGGATCGGGGGTCGCTGGAAGTGTAAGGGCGAAAAACAGTGTCGTTGTTTTTGTTTGGGACTTGGGGGAGTATCGAATTGCTACAGGAGTGCGGGCAGACACCGTACAGGGACATGAACGCTTGATTCACCTACTAGAAAGTGAGACAGGCCCAGAATGAGCAGTGCGAAACCATCGATTCTGGTCCTCGAAGATGGATACTCACTCGTGGGCAAAGGATTCGGTGCCCCTGGGGTGGCCTTTGGCGAGGCGGTTTTCTCAACCGGTATGACCGGATATCAAGAAACCCTTACCGATCCGTCCTACTGTGGTCAAATCGTTGTCATGACCGCCCCGCATATCGGTAATACCGGTATCAATCTCGAAGACTCGGAATCGCGGCGAATGTGGCCATCTGGTTTTGTTGTTCGTGAGCTATCCCGTGTCGTATCCAATTGGCGGGCTACGGGCACGCTCGCCGACGAACTTGCCGCCAATGCAATCGTGGGAATCGAGAGTGTTGACACCCGAGCACTCACCCGGCACCTACGCGAGCGCGGTGCTATGCGGATGGGTGTCTTTTCTGATTCGACCGACGCGAATCTCACCGAACTCATTGCCGCAGTAAATGATTCGCCGGTCATGCTTGGGGCAAGTTTCACCGAGCAGGTAACGACTCCGAAAAATTACGTAATTGCGGCGCAGGGTGTGAAAAAAGCCACCTGCGTGGCCCTTGATCTGGGAATTAAGTCCATGACGCCCCAGCGCATGTCCGAACGGGGCATTGAAGTCCATGTCGTCAACGCCAACACAACATGGAGCGAGATATCTGCATTAAAACCCGATGGGGTATTCCTTTCGAACGGGCCCGGTGACCCTGCGACGGCGGTGAGCGCCATCGCTCTCGTGCAAGCGGCACTGAGCGCCAAAATACCTTTGTTTGGAATCTGTTTTGGCAATCAAATTTTAGGTCGAGCTTTAGGATTAGAGACCTACAAAATGCAATATGGCCATCGTGGGATCAACCAACCGGTGAAAGACTTAACCACCGGAAAAGTTGAGATCACCTCACACAATCACGGGTTTGCTGTTCGCGCACCCGAGTCATTGGAATTTAATACCGCCTACGGCCGGGCCCGCATTTCACATATGTGTCTGAATGACAATGTCGTGGAGGGCATCGAGTTACTGGATCAAAGTGCATTCAGTGTTCAATACCACCCCGAAGCGGCAGCAGGACCGCATGATTCCGACCACCTTTTTGAACGGTTCCTAGAAAAGATGAATCCGCATGCCTAAGCGCGACGATATTACGTCAGTCATGGTGATTGGATCAGGCCCAATTGTGATCGGCCAAGCATGTGAGTTCGACTACTCGGGCACCCAGGCATGTCGAGTGTTGCGTGATGAAGGTATTCGGGTGATTTTGGTCAATTCGAATCCGGCCACCATCATGACCGACCCGGAGTTTGCTGACGCAACCTACATTGAACCGATTACAACGCAGTATTTGGAGTTGATCATCGCAAAGGAGCGTCCGGATGCACTGCTGCCAACACTGGGTGGACAAACGGCACTCAATGCCGCAATCCAACTCGACAAAGCGGGGATTCTCAAAAAATACAACGTCGAACTCATTGGTGCCGATATCGAGGCAATTGAAAGGGGGGAGAACCGCGAAAAGTTCCGTGCAATTGTTCAAGAAATCGGTGCCGAAAGCGCTCGCTCGCATATCTGTCACACCATGGAGGACGCCCTCCATGGCGTTATTGAACTTGGTTACCCGGTAGTTGTGCGTCCTTCCTTCACGATGGGAGGTGCGGGTTCAGGAATCGCGTACAACGAGGAAGATTTGGTTCGCATTGCGGGACTTGGACTCCAGGCGAGTCCGACTTCTGAGGTTTTGCTAGAGGAGTCCATCATCGGGTGGAAAGAATTTGAACTTGAGTTAATGCGAGACAAAAATGACAACGTGGTGGTGGTCTGTTCGATTGAAAACATCGATCCCATGGGAGTACATACGGGTGACTCCATCACGGTTGCTCCCGCACTGACATTGACAGACCGAGAGTTCCAGAAATTGCGGGACGTTGGGATTGAAATAATTCGTGCGGTTGGTGTGGAGACCGGCGGGTGCAATATCCAGTTTGCGGTTAATCCCGATGACGGTCGTTTAATAGTTATTGAGATGAACCCTCGTGTGTCAAGGTCATCCGCCTTGGCTTCGAAGGCAACCGGGTTTCCGATAGCTAAAATAGCAGCGCGCCTAGCAATTGGTTATTCACTTGACGAGATCCAGAACGACATCACGACCGTGACGCCAGCATCATTTGAGCCAACCCTTGATTACATCGTCGTCAAAGTTCCGCGTTTCGCATTTGAGAAATTTCCTGGCGCGGATACGACGTTGACCACCACAATGAAAAGTGTGGGTGAAGCCATGGCTATCGGCCGAAATTTCCCTGAGGCCCTACAAAAAGCACTGCGTTCGACCGAGCAAAAGTCCGCAATTTTCAGGTGGGATCAACCGCGAGACGCCGGGGAGATTCCACAGTTGCTCCGCGACATGAAGAGACCACATGACTCGCGATTGACCTTGGCCCAACGGGCATTGTGGTTGGGCGCTACCAATGCGCAGGTGCATGAAGCGACAAATATTGACCCATGGTTTCTGGATCAAATTGAACGAATCAATGAAATGGCAGATCAGATTCGCGATTGTGTCGAACTGGGTGCCCCGCTTCTCTTTGAGGCAAAGTCACTGGGATTCAGCGACATGCAATTAGGGGCTTTACGCGGTGTTGGGGAAATGCACATTCGGGAGTTGCGTAAACAGTTGGGAATTAATCCCATTTTTAAAACGGTAGACACGTGTGCAGCCGAGTTCGCCGCAAAGACCCCCTACCACTATTCGTCATATGATTTTGAGACCGAAGTCATTCCATCGGATCGTCGCAAGATCATCATCTTGGGTTCGGGTCCTAACCGAATCGGTCAAGGAATTGAGTTCGACTATTCCTGCGTTCATGCGGCAATGACATTGAGCGAAGCCGGATTCGAAACGATCATGATTAACTGCAATCCGGAGACCGTGTCAACAGACTACGACACCGCAGACCGTCTTTATTTTGAACCGCTGACATTCGAAGACGTTATGGCTGTCATCGATGCGGAAAGTGCCGCCGGGGAATTAGTCGGTGTGATCGTGCAACTGGGCGGCCAAACGCCACTTGGCTTGGCCCAGCCGCTCGCCGATGCTGGCGTTCCCATCATTGGCACCCAACCCTCGTCGATACATTTGGCTGAAGATCGAGAAATGTTCTCTCAAGTTCTTACGGCAGCGAACGTTCCCGCGCCCGCCCACGGGACCGCTCGATCATTTGAGCAAGCGAGGGAAATTGCCAATCGAATTGGGTATCCAGTTCTTGTGCGTCCAAGCTATGTACTCGGTGGTAGAGGAATGGAGATTGCCTACGAAGAGGGCATGCTCAAGGACTATTTAGAACGTGCCACCCAAATAAACCCGGAGCACCCAGTCTTAGTTGACCGTTTCCTTGACGACGCGATCGAAATAGACGTCGATGCACTCTTTGATGGAGCTGATCTTTATCTCGCAGGAGTTATGGAACACATTGAAGAGGCTGGGATTCACTCAGGTGATTCTGCGTGTGTGCTTCCCCCGATCACGTTGGGTCGCGAGGAAATTGAACGGATCCGCAAGTCCACGCACGCTATTGCAGCTGGAGTGGGTGTCATTGGTCTAATCAATATTCAATTCGCCTTGGTTTCAGATATTCTCTACATTCTTGAGGCGAATCCGCGTGCATCCCGAACCGTGCCATTCGTCTCCAAGGCGACCGGCGTACCTATAGCCAAAGCAGCGGCTCGAATCATGGCGGGGGAGAGCATCGCATCCCTTCGGGCAAGCGGAGTACTGCCCACAACCGGTGATGGTGGTCAATTGCCCCCGGGGAGCCCGGTATCGGTGAAGGAAGCTGTCTTGCCATTTGGTCGCTTCCATGGTGTGGATACGGTCTTGGGTCCTGAAATGAAGTCGACCGGAGAAGTCATGGGAATTGACGCATCATTCGGGGTCGCGTTCGCGAAGTCGCAGGTGGCAGCCTTTGCTGGCGGATTGCCAACACGGGGAACCGCTTTTGTTTCACTGGCCAACCGAGACAAGCGGGCCGCCATATTCCCCATCAAGCGACTCTCCGATTTGGGTTTTGACATCGTCGCGACCGAAGGCACAGCGGATATCTTGCAACGTAACGGTATCCCCGTGCGGGTCATCCGAAAACAATCCGAAGGTGCCGGCCCTCATGGGGAGCCCACGGCCGTTGATGCAATCAACAGAGGTGAGATAAATCTGATTGTCAATACTCCCTACGGCGTTGGACCAAGAAAAGACGGATACGAAATTCGAACCGCCGCGGTATTGCGTGGAGTCCCATGTATTACAACAGTTCAAGGTCTTGCAGCCGCAGTTCAGGGAATCGACTCGCTATTACACGACCAGCCTGCGGTGAAATCGATCCAAGAACATGCACAAAGGCCACATTGGGGCGGCGTGTAGCGTGGCGCCTGTGAATTCCAGGGCAATCCAGGTTATGGGTGAAGTACTCGATGTCCAGCGAACTGGTAAATATTTTGTCATGTCGGTTACCGCCCCCGGAATCGCGGAGCGCACCCAACCGGGCCAATTCATCACCGTAGGGATGGGCGGCGAGGAGAGTTCCATGATTTTACGCAGGTCCTTTGCAATTCAGCGCGTGCAATCCCGCGGAATGTACGGTGGCACCTTAGATTTCGTGGTGTCTCCCGTCGGCAAGGGGACTCATTGGTTGACCAAGTTGCGGCGACATGACCCCTTGAGTTTGGTGGGTCCGCTAGGCAAACCCTTTACGCTACCCACGAAACCTGTGACCTGTGTCCTTGTCGGTGGTGGTTACGGTTCGGCACCGTTAATCATGTTGGCGGAAAGATTGCGTGATCGGGGCTGCCGGGTGGACACAATCATTGGGGCTTCGACAGAGGAAAAACTGTATGGAGGTCTGGAGTTAAAGAGAGTATCAACGTCGCTCACCTTGACCACCGAAGATGGCACCGTTGGAATCCAGGGACGGGTGACGGATGCCTTGATCACGACGTTGGAGTCAGCAAAAGTCGATGTCGTTTACGCGTGCGGGCCGATGCCCATGTTGGCGAGCGTGGCCCAAGTATCCACGGCGGGCAAAGTATTCAGCCAATGTTCGGTTGAGGAGTCCATGGCGTGCGGAATTGGCGTGTGCATGACGTGCGTTCTGCCCGTGATTGGTGATGACGGCGTTACCCGCATGCTCCGTTCCTGCATTGACGGTCCAGTTTTTAGGGGGGATCGTGTTCGGTGGTCCGACATCGGCACCATCCCAGAGGGTACGTGGGGTAAGGAGGCGGCGCGACCATGACGGGAGCCGTAACCTTAACGGGAAATACAACGGGTGAAGCTCATTTATCCGGGTTCGATTTGCGAGCCATCGTCGGGTCCCTTGAATTGAACTCACCAATTTTGACGGCATCGGGGTGCGCCGCAGCCGGGCGTGAACTCGATAATTATTTCGACATTACCGCCATCGGCGGCATTGTCACCAAAAGCATCATGCTCGCACCGCGTTCGGGCCGGGCCACACCTCGCATGGCGGAAACCCCGAGTGGCATGCTCAATTCAATAGGCCTTCAAGGTCCAGGTATTGAAAATTTTATCGAGAATGATTTGGCGTGGCTGCAACAGCGCGGAGCTCGCACAATCGTTTCCATTGCTGGGGGTACCGTTGACGAGTTTGGTAAAGTTGCGGCGAAACTTCGCATGGCAGGCGGGTTTGACGCAATCGAAGTTAATATTTCTTGTCCCAACGTGGAAGATCGCGGCCAAGTCTTCGCGTGTCACCCCGATTCAGCAGCACAAGTAATTCAAACTGTCCGGCGAAACAGTGATAACAAGATACCCATTTTTGCCAAGTTGTCACCCGATGTTACCGACATCGTTGAGATCGCGGCCTCCGTTACGCAAGCTGGTGCAACCGGTGTTTCAGTCATCAACACTCTGCTCGGCATGGTCATCAACACAACGACCATGCGACCAGCGCTAGCCGGTGTGACCGGAGGGCTTTCCGGCCCCGCAATCAGGCCGATCGCGGTCCGGTGTATTTGGCAGATCCGCAACGCGCTCCCTGATGTCCCCATTATCGGAATGGGCGGGGTTCGCACCGGACACGATGCGCTCGAGATGATTCTTGCTGGCGCCAATGCAGTCTGCGTTGGCACTTCGATCTTTACCGACCCCGCTGCCCCCATGCGTATTCAAAGTGAGCTGGAACAAGAACTACGAGCCCGTGGTTTCACCAGCCTTTTGCAGGCGGTCTCGTACGCCCACCGGGATGTCGACCACGTCATGGTGACTAATGCGCTAACGGAGGTTTCTCATCAAAGCGATGACGGCTGGGACTTCATCTCCGAATAGTTGACTTCTGAAAGAAGGCTGTGAATGGGAACTGCACCAATTGCCCTTGCCCTTGATTCTTGCGAGATCGCCGTTTTACGGGACTGGGCGGGTCACACTCGAACGGTTGTTTCCACCCTCAAAATTGGATTAGAAACCTTTTATCGCAATGGCGCCGAAGCAATTGAGGTGGTGCGTGATAGCGGTTGCGATCTATTTCTGGACGTCAAATTACATGACATACCCAACACGGTCGGGGGAGCGGCCGCGGCTTTGGCCCGCTTCTCCCCGAAGTACCTCACCGTGCACGCTTCCGGTGGACCGGACATGGTACGAGCAGCATGCCAAGCACTGCCAGAAACCTTGATAACGGCAGTGACCGTGTTGACAAGTCTGGATGACCAGGCACTGATGGAAGTCGGGATCTGCATTCCGGCCCACGACACTGTGCTGCGTCAAGCCGCATCGGCTGTCTCAGCCGGAGCGAGAGCGATTGTGTGCTCACCACATGAAGTTACCCGGGTCCGTGCGGAAGTTGGTGGGGACATCATTTTGATCACCCCAGGCGTGCGGCCGCAGGGCGCCGCCCCGCATGACCAAAAGCGGGTCATGACCCCCGCTGAAGCGCTCACAGCTGGCGCAGATCTGCTCGTTATTGGACGCCCGATTACGGGGAGCCCAAATATAAACGCGGCGGCGGTTGCCATCGCTCGTGAAATTGAATCGGCATGAACAATGCACCTGCCGGTCTGAGCCAATTAGCTCCTTTGATCGTGGTTTCGGGACCTTCAGGGGTCGGCAAAAGTACCGTTGTGGCCTGCGCCCTCGACATGAACCCGCACTTGTGGCTTTCCGTATCGGCCACAACCCGCTCACCTCGAGCAGGGGAAGTCGACGGTCTCTCCTACTCCTTCGTCTCACAATCGGCGTTCTCCCAGCTGGTTGAATCCGGGCAGATGCTGGAGTGGGCGCAGTACGCGGGTAACAGATACGGAACACCCAGTGATCCGGTTCGAGTGAAACGTGAAACCGGTGTGCCGGTAATTTTGGAGATTGAGGTTAAGGGCGCCCGTCAGGTTCGGCAGCGGGCGCCCGATGCAATTCTGGTGTTCATCTCACCACCGAGTGTGGCCGAATTGGACGCCCGCTTGCGAGGCAGGGGAACCGAAGACGAGGTGGCCTTGGCTGCTCGGATGGAGATTGCCCACGAAGAGTTAGCGGCCATGTCAGAGTTTGATCACGTGCTGGTTAACTCCGATGTAACTCTCACCGCCGCCGCCTTGCTAAGATTATGTGCTGACCACCGAAATGAGGATTCATGAACGTACGCCCTGAAGGCATTACCCATCCCTCCATCGACGACCTCTTGACGAAGACAGACTCCAAGTACTCTTTAGTGAGTTACGCCGCCAAGCGTGCTCGCCAGATCAATGCCTACTACGCCCAACTGGGTGAAGGACTCCTGGAATACATCGGGCCGCTGGTTGAGACCCACGCACAGGAGAAGCCGCTTTCGATCTCACTTCGCGAGATCGACGCTGGTCTTTTGACCTCTGCGCGCACATTCCCTGAATCACAGATTGCATCCGGTGGCACCGACAACGGCCTCACCGCCGCAAGCGTCGAGGTTGAGAAGGACTAACTTGCCTCGGGTAATCCTGGGCGTGTGCGGTGGAATTGCCGCATACAAATCCGTAGAACTCCTGCGCCTGCTTACCCAAGCGGGTCATGACGTCAGCGTTGTGCCCACCGCAAACGCTCTGCGTTTCGTCGGCTTGCCAACTTTTGAAGCTCTTTCGGGCAATCCGATTCTCACAAGTTTGTGGGATGGTGGCGGCAACGTCACCCATGTCGCCCAGGGACTCGCAGCCGACGTCATTGTGATCGCACCGGCAACCGCTGACTTTATGGCGCGGGCTACCCACGGAATTGCAAGCGACCTACTCGCTAACATTTTGCTGACCGCAACCTGCCCGGTGGTCCTCGCCCCGGCCATGCATACGCAAATGTGGGAACACCCGGCCACCAGAACCAATGTGGCGACCTTGCGCAAGCGCGGGTACATCGTGCTTGATCCAGACACCGGACCACTGACTGGATCAGACAGCGGGAGCGGCAGGCTACCCGCTCCGCAACAAATTTTTGACGCGCTAGAGGCGCAATTCAATGCAAATACGGGTGTTCTGTTGGGTCGACACATCGTGATTAGTGCCGGCGGAACCCAAGAAGACTGGGATCCGGTGCGGTTCATCGGAAACCGAAGTAGTGGCAAACAGGGTGTTGCCTTGGCGAGGGCGGCAATGGCCGCGGGCGCTTGGGTCACCCTCGTGGTCGGGCACATGGACATTGAGCCACCCGCGGGTGCCACCGTAATCCGGGCTTTGCGTGGTGAAGACATGCACAAAACTCTGATCGGGCTCATGGCTGACCAACCTGATTGTGTCATTATGGCCGCGGCGGTTGCTGACTTTAGGCCGGCCGTGCAACCAAGCGCCAAGATTAAAAAAGCACACGGCGTTCAACATCTTCAACTTGAGCAAACAGCCGATATTCTGGCAGATATATGCGCACACAGAGGTGCTGGAACGACCCCTTTTATCCTCGGATTTGCGGCCGAAACAACGCAAAACCATGAGGAACTGATCGCACTCGCGTTGGCAAAACTTGCCGCCAAAGGCGCTGATGCAATCGTTGTCAACAATGTCAGCGGTGGCGAAATTTTTGGATCAGATAACACCGAGGTTCTGTTTGTGCAGGCCCACAACACAATTGGACCGATTCAGGGGTCAAAACTACATATTGCGCACGCCGTGGTTCATCGCATTGCCCAATTATTGGAGCCGTTAGACTCCAGTGTTCACCCACATCAGAATTAGGCATTCAAAAATCATCGAATTCACCTAGTAAAAGCGAAAAGGGGAGTCACGTGGCTCATCGTCTATTCACTTCGGAGTCGGTCACCGAAGGTCACCCAGACAAGATGGCGGATCAGATCAGCGACGCCATCCTTGATGACCTCCTTCGGCAGGATCCGGCTAGTCGGGTGGCGGTTGAGACGATGCTCACGACCGGGCAGGTACACGTTGTCGGTGAAGTCACAACCGAAGGTTTCGCCGACGTCATGGGTCTGGTCCGCAACACCGTGCTCAACATTGGGTACGACAGCTCGGACAAAGGTTTTGACGGTGGCTCATGTGGTATTTCAGTGTCCATCGGGCAACAGTCGCCAGATATCTCCCAAGGTGTCAACGACGCAATCGAAGAGCGCGAGGGTGGCAGTGTTGACCCGCTGGACCGTCAGGGCGCTGGTGACCAAGGCCTGATGTTCGGTTACGCGTGCACCGACACAGACGAACTCATGCCACTTCCCATCTCACTCGCTCACAAACTTGCCCAGCAACTCTCCGCCGTTCGAAAGTCCGGCGAAATGAACTACCTGCGGCCCGACGGCAAGACCCAGGTAACGATTGCTTACAACGAAAATGACCAGCCGCTGCATATTGAAACAATTGTGGTGAGTAGTCAGCACGCCAAAGGTATTGACCTTGACGGTCAGCTCGCACCTGAAGTGAAGAGATTTGTGGTTGACCCCATTTTGGCCAGCGTAGATTTGGACTCATCACATGTTCGACTCCTAGTAAACCCAACCGGAAATTTCGTTGTCGGCGGCCCAATGGGTGATGCAGGGCTGACCGGGCGGAAAATTATTGTTGACACCTACGGTGGCATGGCGCGACATGGCGGTGGTGCCTTTTCCGGGAAGGATCCCTCAAAGGTTGACCGCTCCGGGGCTTACGCAATGCGTTGGGTTGCCAAGAATGTGGTTTCGGCCGGCCTGGCAACCCGGTGTGAGGTTCAGGTCGCTTATGCGATTGGTAGAGCCCACCCGGTAGGGGTTTTCGTTGAGACATTCGGCACCGGAATTGTGCCCGACGAGCGGATTCAGCAAGCCGTCTTGAGCGTTTTTGATCTTCGTCCAGCCGCGATTATTCGTGACTTGGAGCTCTTGCGCCCGATCTACCAGACCACGGCCGCCTACGGTCACTTTGGTCGACTCGCAGAAGGCGGACTATTCACCTGGGAGCGAGTGGATCGCGCAGACGCGCTTAAAGCCGCCGTAACGAAATAGCTTCTGACCCCCTTCGAGTGATCACATAGCCGCAGATGGAACAAGCCGATCAGCTTTTTTTGTTGGCGGACCCTACGACCGCGCGCAAACGAGTGACGACGGTTCGCCAGAAAAATTGCGAATCTGCTCACGTCAATCCAGTGGCTCGTGTTCGAGTCAATGTTCCCGTTTCCCACCTTGATCGGGACTTTGACTATTTGGTGCCGGCCAGCCTTGAGGCGCAGTGTCACATTGGAGATCGGGTCCGGGTCCGTTTCGCGGGCAAGTTAGCCGACGCGATTGTCGTCGACCGGATACCCGTATCCGAATTCACAAAGTTGGCTTTCATTGAGCGAGCCGTAGGCCCCGCGCTGACCGTGGAAACACTCGATTTGGTGCACGCGGTTGCTGATAGATACGTGGGCATGTTCTGGGATGTGGTGCGGTCCGCCGTTCCTAACAAGTCCAAAGCGGGGCAGGGCCGTACCGCCACAAAAAATTCTGGGTCGAATTCCCTGAATGAAAGTGCATGGGCGGCATATGCCCAAGGCCCAGCCTTATTAGCCAAGCTGACCGTGGGCGAGAGAGTTCGTGCGATATGGGCAAGTGCTCCGGCATCCCGGTGGTGGGAGGAAATTGCAGGACTTGTTCATTCCCTGCAGGCAGCCGATCCGGATGCTGGAGTCATCCTTCTTGTACCCGATGCGCAATCAATTGAGCGACTCACCGCAATAATCCCGCAGTCGGTAATCATGTCAACTCATCTGGATCAAGGCGAAAGATACCAAAATTTTTTGGAGATACATTCGGGCCGCGGAAAAATCGTGATCGGGACCCGATCGGCGGTATTCGCACCGGTTAAAAACCTTAAGGCGGTCATCATGTGGGATGACTTCAATGATGCGTATGCCGATGCTCATGCCCCTTATTGGGACGCTCGCGAAGTCGCTGCGCTGCGGAGTCATAGTTCGAACTGTTCATTAATCATTGGTGGATTTTCTCGATCCGTGACCACGCAATCATGGTGCGAATCAGGGTGGTGCGAGAGCATCACCGCAAACACGTCGGTGATCGAGTCAGTACGCGCACAGATGCGGTCAATCACCGACACAATTCTTGAGCGTGACCCACATCAATCTCGAATACCTCAACTGGCCTGGCAGGCTATCAAGGATTCCCTCCCTCATGGTCCCGTCTTGGTATCGGTTGGTCGCCGTGGATACATCCCCTCTTTCCTCTGCGCACGGTGCGGTGAGCGAGCGATCTGCGCGTGTGGGGGTGCGATCCAATATGCATACGGGAGCGGGTCAGGGGAAGCCCTGACATGTTCCCGTTGCGGGGCACGTGGCTGGCATTGCGCGTGCGGAGGGACCGAAATCAAAGCTCTTGCGATTGGCGCAGAGCGCACGGCTGAAGAATTGGGACGAGCCTTCGCTGGCACACCCGTTCTGTGGTCACAGCAAGAGCACGTCATCACTTCGGTGGACGCGCAATCACGAATTGTCGTTGCAACACAGGGAGCCGAGCCGTTTGCGAAAAATGGATTTGCCGCAATCGTGATTCTTGATGCACATGCACCCTCCATCTCACTGACCTCCAGTGAATCATTGGTACGTCGGGCATTCGCCGCTGCTGTTCGGGCACAAGTGGGTGCACCGATTGTGGTGACAGGCGACCCGGGGCATCGAGAGAGTCAAGCCGTAACCCGTTGGGATAGTCCGTGGTTTGCGGGCCGGGAGTTACTCGATCGCGAACACGCCCGTTTACCCCCATCAGTTCGAGTGGCCCTGTTAACTGGTGATCGTGCCGCAGTTCTTTCGGTTGCCGAAAAAGCGCGGGAGAGCGTTGAAGTACAGCTCTTAGGGCCAATCGACGGGGAAACTTCGAAGGTTTTTCTCAAGGTGCGACGAGCTGATGCAATGGCGCTGTCACGCGCCTTGGTCCACATCATGCGAACTCGATCGGCTGATTCAAAGAATTCATTTATCCGGATCCAGATGGATCCGCGTGATTTCTAACCCTCAACGTCATGTCCTAGACTCAGGGCATGGCGATCCAACCCATTAGAATTTTTGGCGACCCCGTTTTGCGCACCCCCGCGGCCGAGGTTGTCGACTTCGACAAGGAATTGCACAAGTTAGTGGCGGACCTCACCGACACCATGGAAGAGGCACCCGGGGTTGGCCTGGCGGCTCCGCAATTGGGGGTCTCCCTTCGAGTATTCACCTACTGGGTTGATGACGAACTCGGTCACCTGGTCAACCCAACTCTCAAACTCTCCGAAGACATGGAACTAGGTGAAGAAGGTTGTCTCTCGTTGCCCGGTCTTTCATTTGATACACCACGCTCCCGGAGCGTGGTTGCAAAGGGTTTCAACATGTATGGGGAACCGATTGAACTGGTGGGCACGGATCTGATGGCACGATGCGTCCAACACGAAACCGATCACCTCGACGGAATTATCTTCATTGACAGACTTGGCGTGGAGGAACGCAAAGAAGCGATGAAGGAAATCCGTGCCAGTGAATGGTTTGGAGACGACTTGTTCGTCAAAACCAGCCCACACAATATCTCATCAAAATGGATGTAAATTGAAATTAGTTTTCGCCGGAACACCGGAAGTCGCACTCACCTCATTGGACAGCCTGATGTCATCCCAGCATGAAGTGTTGGCGGTAATCACCCAGCCCCCAGCACAATCTGGCAGGGGACGTGAATTGCGACGAAGCCCGGTGCATGAACGTGCGCTGAGCCAAGGAATTGACGTCTTTCACCCCGTATCGGTCCGTGAACTCGACTCGGTCCTGCGAACTCTTCAACCGGATGTGATTCCAGTCGTTGCATACGGTCAGTTGATACCCCAAGACATGCTCAACATCCCGGAACATGGCTGGATCAATGTACATTTCTCTCTTTTACCACAGTGGCGTGGAGCGGCTCCGGTTCACCACAGCATCTGGCACGGTGACTCGATTACTGGCGCAACCACGTTTCTCATTGATCCGGGCCTGGATAGTGGACCAATTCTTGGTCAGGTAACTCAAATAATTGATCCCAGGGATACCAGTGGTGTACTACTCAAAGCCCTAGCGGAGTCAGGGTCCCAACTGCTTCGACAAACACTTGACGCATTAGAAACAGGGATGATCACGCCGGTTCCCCAACAAAATGATTTGGCCACCTACGCGCCAAAGATCAATAAATCAGATTCTCGCGTGAACTGGGCGCTGCCGGCAATCGAAATTGATCGTCGCATTCGAGCCATGACACCGACGCCTGGGGCATGGACCATGATTGATCCCGATGACGATGCTCACTCAATGACAATTGCTCCTGTCGTAGTAAATCGCGATGTTCAATTGGATCCGGGAGCCATTTCATTGGTTGACAAGCGCGTATGTGTTGGCAGCGCGACGTATGCACTTGAACTAACCCAGGTGAAACCTGCTGGGAAAAAATTCATGAATGCAACAGACTGGCTGCGCGGATTGCGCAGGGAAACGGTGAGATTTTCTTAATGGAAGAAGAAGCGAAGAATTATCCCAGCAATGACCAGCCGCGTCTGGCAGCGCTTGAGTTATTGCGCTTGGTGCGAGACGAGGGCGCCTACGCGAATCTGGCGTTGCCCCAAGTGCTACGCAAATACAAACTAATGGGACGAGATGCAGCGTTTACCGTGGAACTTGCCTACGGTGTTCTGCGCAACCAGTCCCTCTACGACGCGATGGCGCAGAAGTGTTCATCCCGCGCCTTGGTCGACGTCGAATTGGAAATCGTCGACATCTTGCGTTTGGGCGTGCACCAGATCTATGCCATGCGGGTACCCGATCATGCGGCGGTGGATACGTGCGCGTCATTGGCACGCTCAACCGCCAAAGGGAAAGACGAGGGTCACACAAAGGCTCGCGTTGGATTCGTTAATGCTGTCTTGCGCTGCATCACGAAATCAGAGTTCGATATTGAAACGTTGAGTCTGGGTAGTCGATACTCGCATCAGGACTGGATTGTCCAAGCCTTCGAGGAATCCCTTGCTCGAAATGGACTCGCCGCAGGTGACCTTGAGACACTCCTGCGGGCAAATAACACCGCGGTGGATCCGGTCATTGCAGTTCGGTCAGGGGATCTAGAAATCAAAGGAACGATCCCGGGTCGGTGGAGTAAGCAGGCTCGGGTTCTTACTGGGGTAATCCCGCTGGAACTTGATGCGGTTCGTGAGGGAACTGCAATTGTTCAAGACGAGGGTAGTCAATTGGTGGCGCAAGCATTTTTACTGGCGGAGCCAACCGGTCCGGAAAGCGCTTGGCTTGACATGTGCGCCGGACCTGGCGGCAAGGCTGCTCTCATTTCTGACGCCGTTCCTCCCGGCATCGAATTTATTGCCGTTGACCTCCACAAACATCGCGTGGATCTGATGAGCAAAATTGTAGGTCCATCCGCCGCACTACTGACAGGAGATGCGCGAGAGCGCCCCTGGGGTAATCGCTTTTTCGATCGGGTATTGCTCGACGCACCATGCTCAGGCCTGGGCGCACTACGTCGTAGACCGGAAGCTCGCTGGCGCAAGACGAGAAAAGATACATTGGCACTTGCGGGGCTGCAGGAAGAATTACTGCTAGCTGCAATTGACTCAACGCGAGTGGGCGGGATAGTGGCTTATGTAACGTGTTCTCCCTATCTTGAGGAGACCTGGGCCGTTATTGAAAGCGCGCTCCAGGCTCGCTCCAACGTTCAACTCGAAGACGCCAGGAATTTATTCCCCGGAGTGAGTGATCTGGGACCTGGTCCGTGTGTTCAACTCTGGCCACATGTGCATGGGACCGACGCGATGTTCTTCGCTCTTTTGCGCCGGGTCTAGTACGCGAAAGATAGTCTGTGAGCATGCTGATTTCGCCAAGTGTTTTGAATAGCAACCTGGGCCGTCTGAGTGAGGAAATATCCAAAGTTGAAGGAGTCGCAGACTTGATTCACCTTGATGTCATGGACAACCAATTTGTGCCAAACCTGACTTTCGGGCTACCGGTTGTCGCCAGCGTAATCGCGCAGACGTCTTTGCGAGCCGACGTACATCTGATGATCAACGATCCAGATCGTTGGGCGCCGGCGTACGGAGAGGCAGGCGCCTATTCGGTGACTTTCCACATTGAGTCGGCAAAGGATCCCCGCACTCTGTGCAAGAACATCAAATCAACGGGTGCCAGGTCGGCCGCCGCCCTTAACCCGGGAACCGACCTTGACTCCCTTAATGGGTTATTTGAGCACCTCGACATGATTCTGATCATGACGGTTGAACCTGGTTTTGGCGGCCAGCCATTCATGCGCAATATGATGCCTAAAGTCGCTAAGGCGCGTGAGATGGGTGGTGCGGAAATGTGGATCGAGGTTGACGGAGGGGTGTCCCTGGACACCATCATGGAATGCAAAGAGGCCGGAGCGAATGTTTTTGTGGCCGGGTCGTGCGTCTACTCCAATCCTGATCCAGCCCAAGTAGTACGTGATCTTAAAGCGCTGGTGGGGACGTAAGTGAGTATCGATACGCAATTTATTAGGCAGACTATTGAACTGGCCAAGAATGGTCCGTACTCAGCCAACCCGCGCGTTGGAGCAGTATGCGTTCGCAATGGGAAAGTAGTGGGAACCGGCTACCACCGTGGTGCGGGGACAGCGCACGCCGAGGTAGAAGCGCTTGCAGCCGCCGGAGACAAGGCGGTGAACGCCGATCTCTACGTTTCATTGGAACCATGTTCGCACTTTGGTCGCACTTCACCGTGTACTCATGCCATTATTGATGCCGGTGTCAAACGGGTCATCTACGCCCAACCCGACCCGAACATTGAGGCCCGTGGTGGGGCGAACGCACTTCGAGCCGCTGGATTAGAAGTCATTGGTGAGATCGAAGTAGAGCTTTCATCCGCGTTGAACCGAGAGTGGAATTACCGGATGCGAACAGGTATCCCTTTTGTCACCTGGAAATTTGCGCAAAGCCTTGATGGACGTGTGGCGGCAAAG
>Ga0105051_10000479_pt1 | contig 55040 bp, 42 predicted proteins | sample FRY02_FD_78383 | JGI IMG/M metagenome (GOLD analysis project Ga0105051, IMG submission 78383) | Freshwater microbial communities from Lake Fryxell liftoff mats and glacier meltwater in Antarctica - FRY-02 (megahit assembly) | ecosystem: Environmental > Aquatic > Freshwater > Ice > Glacier... | reverse complement strand
TTAGTACAAAATCGTATTCATGATTCACTAAGCCGATCGCTTGTTTTAGTTGCAGTTCTCTTTTATCCATTCCTACTAGATCAATTTCTGCTCCTGACAATTCCCTATTGGCAGGCAGCACATCATAATCACCACTTTCTGAGCGAACCCGTGCTTCGTTTATCGATGCTTCTCCGATCAACACATCGTAGAGATTATGGGATAATGCACTTTTGTCTATGCCGCTCCCCATCGTTGCATTGCCTTGCGGGTCGAGATCGATTAGTAATACACGTTTATTGTGTTTTGCTAACCCAGCGGCTAAATTGATTGCGGTTGTTGTTTTGCCTACTCCCCCTTTTTGATTCGCAATACAAAATACCTTTGCTAATTGCAATGATTGTTCTGTCATGATGTTTTTTTCCGTTTAATCCATAACAAGCATCGCTTGGCATTCAATTTAGGTACTTTTAGTTGTTCTGTCCGTTCGACGAACCATTCTGTGTTTTGCTCTAATGCGCTTATTTCATCAAGTGGCTCTTTACCCTTCATTGCCAACAAAACGCCATTTTGTTTTATTCGCGGTCCTGTTAGTTTTGCGAAATCCTCTAAGCTAGCAAAAGCACGACTTGTTGCAAGATCACAATCCGATTGAGACAGATCCTCTACCCTTGAGTGTGTAGTGTTGAGGTTTGTTAGTTTAAGAACCCCGGCCATTTGACGAATAAACGATATTTTTTTTTCGACGGGATCGACACAGGTAACGGTCACATGCGGAAGGACAATCGCAATAACAACGCCGGGAAGGCCTGCACCTGACCCCACATCGAGAATATTGGGGTGCTCAAGACTTTCTTTACTAAGATAACTTTGCAGTCCCGGGATGATAGCAAGACTATCAAAGATGTGCTGAATGAGTGCCTGTTCAGGATCCCGAATTGAAGTCAAATTGTATGTTTGGTTCCACTTTAATAGTTGGCTTAAATAGTCAAGTAATTGTTCTCTTTGTCTCTCTGTGAGATGAATCAACAGTTCATGACATGCTTGCTCTAATTTTTTGAAGTTACTGATTTCTTGCATTTTTTGGTGCATCAAACTTGTTTCACAGGTTGAGCGTGATAATGCCGTTTCAAGTGAATCAACAATAATGAAATAGCGGCAGGTGTCATCCCTGAAATTCTAGAGGCTTGTCCAATGGTTTCTGGCCGATGGGACCGTAATTTTTGCCGCACCTCAAAAGAGAGGCTGGTAATCGAATCAAAATCCATTACGTCCGGAATTTGTTGATATTCATAGGATTGTTGCCGCTGAATTTCTTCCTGTTGTCTGGCAATATATCCTTCGTACTTAATTTGTATTTCTACTTGCTCAGCACACTCTCCAGGTGGAAGTCCTTGGGGTATTTCAACGTTTTCATTATAAGATATATTTTGAAGGGCTTGATAAGAAACGTTAGGGCGCTTTAGTAATTCTGATAGTAAGTACTCACGTTTAATTTCTTTCCCGAGCGTATTTTCTGCCGCTTCTGGTCGCAACATTCTGGGATTCACCCACGTCGAACGTAACCGTTGTATTTCTTTTTCAACAGTTTCTTGTTTAATATTGAATGTTTTCCAACGATGATCATCAACCAAATTGAATGCTCTACCAATTTCCGTAAGACGCCAATCTGCGTTGTCTTCTCGAAGGCTCAGACGGTATTCTGCGCGAGAGGTAAACATTCTGTACGGCTCAGTGACGCCTTTGGTGACTAGATCATCAACAAGTACGCCAAGATAAGCTTGATCACGTCGTAATATTAATGGGCTTTGCTCTCTTGAATACTGAGCAGCATTAATACCGGCTAACAAGCCTTGAGCGGCTGCCTCTTCATAACCAGTCGTGCCATTAATTTGTCCTGCAAAAAATAGTCCATCAATCTGTTTTGTCTCTAACGATGTTTTCAGTCCACGGGGATCAAAAAAATCATACTCAATCGCATAGCCAGGTCTAACAATATGCGCGTCCTCCAAACCTTTGAGAGATCGAATTAATTCTAATTGAACATCAAAGGGCAAAGAGGTGGAAACACCATTAGGATATACCTCATGGGTATCAAGTCCTTCTGGTTCTAAAAAAACTTGATGAGAGTCTTTATCAGCAAATCTATGTACTTTATCTTCAATTGACGGGCAATATCTTGGTCCAACCCCTTCAATTACACCGCTATACATAGGAGAACGGTCTAAGCCATTTCTAATAATTTCATGCGTTTTTTCATTGGTATGCGTCACCCAACAAGGAATTTGTTTTGGGTGCATACCAACATTACCCAGAAATGAAAAGACAGGTACCGGATCGAAATCACCGGGTTGTTCATCTAAAACAGCATAATTAATCGTTCTGCCATCTATCCTTGGCGGAGTTCCTGTTTTCAAGCGTCCCTGCGGCAATTTCATTTCTTTTAGTCGCTGCCCCAACGATGTTGCTGAGGGATCACTCGCTCGGCCAGCTGAATAGTTGTTTAAACCCACATGTACTAATCCGTTAAGGAATGTACCGGCTGTTAATACAACTGATTTTGATTTGAACACCACCCCAGTTTGAGTAACCGCACCTGTAACTCGATTTCCTTCAAGTATGAGATCATCCACAGACTGTTGAAAGAGCCACAGGTTTTTTTGATTTTCTAATCGACCGCGAATAGCTTGTCTATATAAAACACGGTCAGCTTGTGCTCTCGTTGCACGAACAGCGGGCCCTTTTGAACTATTCAGTATCTTAAACTGTATTCCAGCCTCATCCGTTGCTAAGGCCATTGCACCGCCTATTGCATCAACTTCTTTAACTAAGTGACCTTTTCCAATTCCACCAATAGATGGATTGCAAGACATTTGACCTAATGTTTCGATATTGTGTGTCAACAATAGCGTTGATGCACCACTCCGTGCAGAAGCTAATGCGGCTTCTGTACCTGCATGTCCTCCACCCACAATGATTACATCAAATATTTTTGGATAGTTCATTGATTTTCAATACTATGTTGGCTCACTCACATTATAAGCCTCTCAATGTTTCACGTGAAACATCACTTATCTTTGATGCATCGTATGTCTGATAACTTAGGAGGTTGGCATGTTTCACGTGAAACAAACATCAGACAGGTTTTGAGATTAAATGTAAAAGCATTTTATTTAAAATAAGAAATCAATACTTGTGGGTAACTTTGTGGATAACAGTAGTAATAACTATAGGATAGATTGTTGATAACGTAATAGGAAAGACTTAACTACTTGTGATCTAAACACTTTTAGGCTGAGACCAAAACCTAGCCAAGACATAAACATATATAGGTCCCGTTAATAAAACCACCCCGACCATCCTCGAAACTTGAAATGCAGTAACAAAAGGAACACCAAGCTGTAAAACTTTAGCTGTAATAGCCATTTCAGCAATACCACCAGGAGCAACACTTACGAATAGAGTACTAAATTCTAAATCTGTAGCGTAGGCTAATACAAGTGCGAAGCAAAAAGCAAAAAACATTGCTGAAATGCTGAAACTAACAACGCCAAACAAGAATATAGGGGAGGTTTTGAAAAAACCAGGGCGGAACTTATCTCCTAGAGACAAGCCAATAAGTAACTGAGCAGCCTTGGATAGTTCAGAGGGTACAGAAGAGAAGTGAACTTGTGCAATAGTGAAACCCATAGCAACAAACATAGGCCCCAATACCCATGCATTAGATATTCCGAAATAATGGGCAACTAAACCACCCAAACCCGTTAGTACGGCAATTTGAATCAATCCAATGTATTGAAAATCACGAAGATCAGACAGTGAATTTTCTATTCCGTTGACATTAAAAATTTCACAAACAAAAGGAATAGCTAGAACAACCAATACAACTCTTATTGTGTGTGCACTTGCTACTAAGTCTGCTCTTACACCAAATTTTTCAGCCAAAACTGCCATTTCATTTGCACCACCAATTGCAGATGAAAACCACGCAGTTTTTATATCTACTTTACCAAATCGACTCAGTAAAAAAGTTCCATACAAGCCTAAAAGCAAAGCAAATAACAAACCAGCAAACATTGCGAACCAATGGTTTGAAATAACACCAACAACTTTAGGTGTGAAATATAAACCTAACGTCAAACCAATTACCCACTGACCTGTATTACGCAATAGAACGGAAGATCTAACTGGAATAGAAGATAATCTTAATGCCGCAATAATAAGAAGAGGTCCAAGGGTCCAGGGTAATGGAATATTTAATTTTTCAGCAATCAGTGCACCTATTACTGATGCAATCAATCCAATAAGTAATTTTAAAATCTGATTCACAAGTCACATACCAATTAAAAATGCGTATTATCAAGCAATAACACTTTGAAAAGAGTTGAACTACACCATGCAACTGAAATCAAAATTACCAGACATTGGAAGCACCATTTTCACCACAATGAGCAAAATGGCGGTCGAATACAACGCTATCAACTTAGGGCAGGGCTTTCCTGACTTTAATGCAGATCCAGACCTGCTTTACCTTGTTAGTCAAGCTATGGCCGATGGATACAACCAGTATCCTTATATGACAGGTGTTTTAGAGCTTCGGCAGATTATCAGCTCAAAAATTAAATCACTGTACGACCATGACTATGATCCAGATACAGAAATAACGGTAACAAGTGGTGCTACAGAAGCAATAATGTCAGCAATACTGGCGACTGTGCATTCAGGGGATGAAGTTATCATTCTTGAACCATGTTATGACTGTTACGTCCCAGCAATAAGGCTCGCTGGAGGTATACCTATACGAGTTCCGATGATTCCTCCATCGGATAAGCAGTCCTTTTTTACGGTTGATTGGGACCGAGTAAAAATGAGTATTACAAACAACACCAAGATGCTCATTGTGAATTCTCCTCACAATCCAACAGGCTCAATATTTACAGATGCAGATTTAGATGCACTTGAAAGAATCGTTGAAGCAAATGACATCCTCTTATTATCTGATGAAGTGTACGAACATATTATTTTTGATCAAGCTCAACACAAGAGTCTTGCTTCTAGACCTGCTTTAGCCAATCGTAGTTTTGTTATATCTTCTTTTGGTAAAACAACACATACAACAGGTTGGAAAGTTGGTTACTGTTGCGCACCAAAAAATATGACTGTTGAACTTAGAAAAGTGCATCAGTTTGTTGTCTTCACCGTTCCATCGCCATTTCAATATGCGCTCGCGACCTATACGAAAATTCCAGACACTTATCTCAATTTAGCAATGTTCTATGAAAAAAAACGCGATAGGTTGCGAGAGGGACTAAATAAAACGCGTTTTAAACCTCTAGAAAGCAAGGGAACATTTTTTTTGTTAGCGGACTATAGCCAAATATCAAACCAATCGGAATCTGAATTTTCGATTTGGTTAGCACAACAACATGGTGTTGTGGTTATTCCAGTTTCAGCCTTTTATGCAGATCCAGCAGCAACAAATTCAAATCACAACATTGTTCGATTTTGTTTTGCAAAAAAGGACACCACCCTTGATAACGCACTCGATCGTTTACTGAGAATTTGATTTAAACATAAAAGTTTGTTTTTAAAATATTAAGGATATTTAAGTTTTACCTTGCTGGATGATTTTATGTTTTCTGTATATCTTTTTGTTTATATATAAAGATTGATAGATAAGACATCCTGTGGATAACAGGTAAAAGATGAATTATTTCAATGAAATCAATTAGATAAACAAAAAATTACTTGTGTGTAATGTCTGTGTGAAAATGTGGATCAACTTGCATAAGTTTGTTGATCTGAAGATTTAGGCTTCTTGTTGTCTTTTCGTACATAACTTGTTCACAGTGTGCGAGCCCTTGTTATCCACAGGACATTTATTTTAAAGAAAATTGTAACAAGGGAAAGACACATCAAAAAAACAACACTATCGATATCAATTAGAGAATTATTTTCCGATACAAAAATTAGAGAAAATCTCACCTAACAATTCATCAGGCGTCATCTGACCAGTAATTGATCCTAATTGCTCGTGAGCAAGGCGAAGCTCTTCTGCAAATAAGTCCAACAACCGATCATTTTGCATAGCATAGGTATTTGCAATGCAAAGGTGACTTGCAGCAGCTTCTAATGCATCAATATGTCGTTGTCTAGCAAGCCATGGAGTTTCATGTCCAGGTTGCCATCCCGCAATGCTTAACAGGCGCTCTGTAAGATCGTTCAAACCACAACCAGTCTTGGCCGAAACATAAATTACTTTGTCAGTTGGTTCAGACGGAGCCATTAACAAGTCCGACTTATTGAAGACCGTTAATAAGACGCAATTTGAAGAAAGATGTTTGGCAATCTTTTCATCAAGATTGTGATCATCACTTAAAGGATCTCTCAGATTAAGGACAACATCTGCTCGAGCAATCTCTGCCCAACTACGTTCGATACCCATGGATTCAATTTTATCGGTCGTATCACGAAGACCTGCCGTATCAACAATCGTAATAGGTATACCTTTCAAATATAGAACTTGAGATACCTTATCGCGTGTTGTACCAGCGATATCGGTCACAATTGCAAGATCTTCACCTGCTAAAGCATTTAAGAGACTGGATTTACCAACATTGGGCTCACCTGCCAATACAACATGCAGGCCTTCACGTAGAACCATTCCTTGCTTAGAGCGACTAAGGATTTCTGATAGTTGAAGTTGAATCGTGGTTAGCCGCTCTTTTGCTTGGTATTTTTCCAAAAATTCGATTTCTTCTTCTGGAAAGTCCAACGTTGCTTCGACCATCATTCGTAGATGAATAATTGCATCGTTCAGGCTATTGATTTTTGATGAAAAAACTCCACTAAAAGAAGACATCGCGGCACGTGCTGCTGCTTCTGAGGATGCATCAATTAAATCGGCGATTGCTTCTGCTTGAGCGAGATCAATTTTGTCGTTTAAAAAGGCTCGAAGCGTAAACTCACCAGGATCAGCCATACGAACGTTAAAGGCTGAACCCACACTCAGACATCGCCGCAACAGCGTTTGCATAACTGCAGGGCCACCATGGCCTTGTAATTCAAGTACATCTTCACCGGTATAAGAGTGAGGCGCTTTGAAATAAAGAGCTATACCTTGATCAATAGCGACATGGTTCTCATCCCTCATTACACAATAATGAGCGAATCTAGGCGTGAGCGCTAATCCAAGTAGACTAAAAATAAAAGGCCCCAAATTGGGGCCTGAAACACGTATGATGCCGATGCCGCCCCGACCAGGGGCGGTGGCAATCGCAACAATAGGTTGACTTGACGACGTCATAGCAATTTGTAAAGTTTATCTGTGAGGTGTTGCCGCAAGAGCAGCCATCTGACGCATTATGTACCACTGTTGCGCAATGGAAAGTATGTTGTTCACGCACCAGTAAAGAACTAAACCAGAAGGAAAGAAAAACATCATGGCACCGAAAACAAGAGGCATGAACAACATGACTTTTGCTTGCATTGGATCTGGTGGCGTAGGATTGAGCTTCATCTGAATAAACATTGTTGCCATCATGATGACAGGCAAGATGAAGTATGGATCTTGAACCGCAAGGTCTTTTACCCAAAGAATCCAAGGCGCACCACGCAGTTCAACACTTGAACCTAATACATAGTAAAGAGAAATAAAGACAGGTATCTGAATCACAATGGGTAAGCAACCACCAAGCGGATTAATTTTCTCGGTGCGATACATCTCCATCATTGCAGTATTTAACTTTTGACGGTCATCGCCAAATTTCTCTTTTAATGCTTTAAGTCGTGGTGCCACCATTTTCATTTTGGCCATCGACCGATAGCTCGCAGCTGAAAGCGGATAGAAAGCAGCTTTGATCAATATCGTTAACATAACAATTGTCCATCCCCAATTGCCCAGCAGGGAATGTAACCAAGTCATCAGAGCAAACAAAGGTTTGGCGATAATGGTCAGTAAACCGTAATCAACCACGAGATCAAGGCCAGGAGCCACTTCTTCGAGTCGGTCTTGATCTTGAGGGCCAACCCATAACTTGGCAGGAACCGTAATTTGTCCTCCAGCAGGAATTACTCCGACAGGTTCAATGCTGCGAACCGCAAATAAATTCTTTTGCAATTCAATCATTTCGTAACTACGGGTCTTACCTTGTGGTGGAACCCACGCTGTCACAAAGTAGTGCTGAACCATCGCAAACCAGCCATTGTCGGTTTCTTTGATATAAGTCGCTTTGCGCTTTTCGATTTCAGAGAAAGAAACTTTTTGAAACTTGTCCTGATCGGAATAGATAACTGGACCTGAAAAACTAACGGGACCCGTCATAAAGCTTGGTGTTGAATTTTCGCTTTCTGGATCTTTACCGTCGCGTGAAATCTGCAGGTAAATAGAGGGGCTTACTGTTTGAGCAGACAAGTTCTCAATCTGATGATCTACATGAATAGCATAGCTGCCACGCTCAAGAGTGAACGTCTTAGTGAGTTTGACGCCACTAGATTCAGAAACAAACTTGATGATGAGTTGGTCATCAACAAGCTCTCGTTGCTGAGTGGTGAGCGTGAAATTTGCCAAATGCGTTGGATATAAGCTGCCAGCAGGAGCGCCGGTTAGGCCAGATTGAACAACATAAGTTTGAGCGGCGCTTTTATTGAGTAGAACAAATGGCTGACCCTTGTTTTCGCGACTTGGGAAATTGAGTAGCTCTGCGCGTATGAGTTGAGCGCCTTGTAATTCAAACGTTAGTTGCAAAACATCCGTGTTAAACACAATCGTCTGAGCTTGGCTAGTGGCAGCAGTTGCAACACCAGGTACAGTTGAAATTGCTGTGGCTGAGGGTGTTGCCGCAGTGGGTGCTGTTGGTACACCTGCAATCGCATTGGCCGAATCAGGTGACGATCCAGCAGCTGGCGTTGTAGTAGGTGTCACAGGTTGAGATGTTCCACCTAAAAGAGGGGGATTACCTTGGTGGACTTGCCAGTTGTTCCACAGCATCAGCAGGGAAAACGAGAAAATCATCAATAGGATGGTGCGTCGGATATCCATTCTTGCCCAAATAAAAAAAGCTCACCAGAGAAGGCTCGCAGTTTAGCGTTAATCAGAGTGATTGCGTGGTCGGCAGGTTGTCGAAAGGTGATTGTGGGGTTTAGTTGGTGATGAACCGCACGGTACAGGATCGTATCCTCCTTTACACCAAGGATGGCAACGAAATAAACGTTTGGTAGCGTAATACAAACCCAATAGAGGTCCACAGGTTCGTATGGCTTCGATAGCATAGTTTGAACAGCTAGGTGTGAATCGACACCAATGACCAAACCAAGGGCTAAGCAAAAACTGGTAAGCCCTGATCGGTGCTATTAAGATAGATTTAACAAGATCAATCATCGCTGCGCTCGCAAAAAATGAGCATCCGCTTCTTTGCGGGCAATAAACTTTAGTTCAGTTAATGACACTGTTCCAACAGGCTTATGCAAGCGCACAACATAATCAGACGGAACTAAATCTAGGCGTTTTATTCGAAAAGCCTCTCGAATCACTCTCTTAATGGCGTTTCGGGTGCTAGCGTGATGCGCAAACCGTTTGGCGATAATCAGACCGAGTCGCGCAATAACAGGCTGGGTCAAAGCATCACTTATGCCCTCTACAGTGAGTTGTGGGGGTGAGTGAGCAGTTACTACGAAAAAAGCCCCACGGGAAATACGACGGCCTGAAAGGGCCGCTGCAAATTCGGTGGGGCGGTGCAAGCGCGCCGCCGCAGGAAACGTGGCGCGAGACATAACAAAGCAAAGGTGCGAGGGTCAGAAAAAGCCTGATTAACCCGCAACAAGCCGTATTAGACGGCTAGACGCTTGCGGCCTTTGGCGCGGCGAGCGTTGATGACAGCACGGCCACCACGAGTTTTCATCCGAACGCGAAAACCGTGCGTGCGCTTGCGGCGGGTTACGGAGGGTTGGTAGGTACGTTTCATGATTAAGGGCCCAACAAAGAGCGAAAAAGTTTAGGAATATCTCGAAAAGCCCTCCATTTCATCAAAAATTACGAGACAAGTCAAATGCTTACATATGTATTAGCCTATAAATACGTGGCGTCCCTGTGGATAACCTGAGCGCTGACAGGGTAGAATCGAGGTTTGATCAGTGAGTCACATGAACGAGTTTTGGCAATCCTGCGTCACTCATTTGGAGCAGGAGTTTCCCCCACAGCAAATCAGCGCATGGATTCGTCCGCTGGTACCGCTCGCATTCGATGAAACGAAGGCGCAACTCCGACTGTCCGCGCCAAATCGATTTAAGCTTGACTGGGTTAAGAAGAATTTCGCACAAAAGATTGAAATGTTTGCAACGCAATGGTTTGAAAAACCAGTGCAAGTGTTGTTCGAACTCGCTGTGGCAAATAGCGATCGATCTAAGGCAACCCTCGCAAATGGCATCAGCACAGTTTCAATCGCAAATGACAGGCCGTCAGTCAATACAAATATCAATACACAAGCGAATATTCCCAATGGATCAGGATCACTTGGCAACAATTCAATAGGATCTGTTGCACAAGAAAATGAACGTGTGCGTGGCAATCTAGCCCCCACGCCAGTGGATGATCGATCTAGACTCAACGTTGACTTAACCTTTGATAATTTTGTAACAGGTAAAGCAAATCAACTCGCACGAGCAGCAGCGATACAAGTCGCAGAAAATCCAGGAACCTCTTACAACCCTCTTTTTCTATATGGAGGCGTGGGCCTTGGAAAAACACATTTAATACACGCCATTGGAAATGCAATGGTATCGGCAGGACATGGCGTTCGTGTTCGCTATGTTCATGCAGATCAGTATGTGTCAGATGTTGTGAAGGCTTACCAAAGGAAGGCTTTTGATGATTTCAAGCGTTACTACCACTCGCTAGATTTACTCTTAATCGATGACATACAGTTTTTCTCTGGGAAAAACCGGACGCAAGAGGAGTTTTTCTATGCGTTTGAAGCAATGGTTGCGCAGCGAAAGCAGATCATTATTACGAGTGATACGTACCCGAAAGAACTTGCTGGTATTGATAGCAGGTTGATTTCAAGGTTTGACTCAGGATTGACCGTAGCGATTGAGCCACCCGAACTTGAAATGCGGGTGGCCATCTTGCAGAGTAAAGCAGAGCAAGAGGGCCTCGTCATGCCTGATGAAGTCGCCTTTTTTATCGCCAAACATTTGAGAAGTAATGTTCGTGAACTAGAAGGTGCGCTTAAGAAGGTGGTGGCCTATGCGAGATTCCATGGGCGAGACGTCGCAAACGTTGATATTTGCAAAGATGCACTTAAAGACTTGCTATCTGTATCTAGCGGACAAGTCACTGTAGAAAACATACAGAAGACGGTTGCTGATTTTTACAAAATTAAGGTCGCCGACATGTATTCGAAACGTCGACCTGCGAACATAGCAATGCCGCGCCAGGTTGCGATGTACCTTGCTAAAGAACTGACGCAAAAAAGCTTACCCGACATTGGCGATATGTTTGGTGGGCGTGATCACACAACTGTTTTGCACGCGGTTAGAAAAATTTCAGACCTGCGGACAAAACAGGCAGATCTTAACCATACGCTGCATGTGCTCGAACAAACTCTAAAGGGATAATTCATGCAACTTGTACAGACACCACGAGACTCGCTGCTTAAGCCATTGTCGACCGTTGCCGGTATTGTTGAACGGCGTCATACGCTGCCAATTCTAGCTAACATCTTATTGCGTAAAGAGGCAGAGCGTGTTTCCTTTATCGCGACAGATCTAGAAGTCCAAATTACGACGCATGTCGATATTGGTATAGGACCAGAAACAGAGTCCTTAACAGTTGCAGCCCGTAAGTTTGTTGATATTTTGCGTGCACTGCCAGACATAGGTGACGTGAAGTTATCTACGGCAAGTGGAAAGCTCGCCATTCAATCGGGGAAAAGCCGATTTTCCGTTCAGACGCTGGCGGCGACAGAGTTCCCAACCATGAAACAACCAGACCGATGGGATGTTTCCTTAACGCTGAGTAGTAAAACATTGAAGCACCTTTTTAATATGGTGCACTTTGCAATGGCGCAGCAAGATATTCGTTATTACTTGAACGGAATGTTGATGGTGTTTGAGCCTGGGATGCTGCGCGCTGTTGCTACAGATGGGCACCGATTAGCCCACAGTTCGACGCCGGTCGATGGTTTGACTACCAAGCATGATGTGATCATTCCGCGTAAGACGGTGTTGGAAATGCAACGCTTATTGGCAGATAGCGATGAGCCCGTCACGATTGATGTTGCTGCGGGACAGATTCGGTTTTCTTTTGGTCATGTCGAGTTGGTGTCTAAACTCGTGGAAGGAAAGTTTCCAGACTTTAACCGAGTGATACCAACTAACTATACGCGTCACTTTGATGTTTCGCGTGAGATCCTCCAAGGTAGCTTGCAACGTGCCGCGATTTTAACCACGGATAAGTTTCGTAGCGTTCGCGTTCAACTTGCTCAGCATGTGTTGAAAATTTCTTCTACCAATGCCGAGCAGGAAGAAGCACAGGAAGAAATTGATATTGATTATGGTCACGAAGCTCTGGATGTCGGTTTCAATGTGAGCTATTTGCTGGATTTTCTGGCCAACGTCAAAGCCGAAACGATTCGCTGGTCAATCATGCCCGATGCGAACGCTTCAGCCCTTATTACTTTGCCTGATGACGAATCGTTTAAATACGTCGTCATGCCCATGCGGATTTAAACATGTCAGATAACAATCTAGTTGTAGACCAAGTTCCTGAAGATAATGATGCCTACGGTGCAGACTCTATCAAGATGCTCAAAGGTCTTGAGGCGGTTAGAAAGCGCCCGGGTATGTATATCGGCGACACGTCCGATGGAACGGGCCTGCATCATATGGTGTTTGAAGTTGTTGACAACGCCATTGATGAGTCGTTAGCTGGACACTGTGATGATATTGTTGTCACGATCCATGGTGATAACTCGATCTCTGTTACGGATAATGGTCGCGGCATTCCTACCGATATCCATAAGGAGGACGAGTTTGGCCGAAGCGCGGCAGAAATCGTACTGACAGAACTACATGCCGGTGGTAAGTTTGACCAAAATTCCTACAAGGTTTCTGGTGGTCTTCACGGGGTGGGTGTTTCTTGTGTCAACGCCTTGTCGTCCTGGTTGCGCCTGACGATTCGTCGCAATGGTCAAGTGCATGAGATGGAGTTTCGTCACGGTGAGCGCGTACAACCTTTGACGGTCACAGGCAAAACAGAAAAGCGTGGAACAGAAGTCCACTTTCTGGCTGACACGACTATTTTTAATAATGTCGAGTATCACTATGAAATCCTGTCTAAGCGCCTACGAGAGCTGTCATTTTTAAATAACGGCGTCAAGATCCGACTCGTCGATCAACGTCAGGGCAAAGAGGAAAACTTTGCTTTCTCGGGCGGTGTGAAAGGCTTTGTCGAATACATCAATCGCACTAAAACTGTGCTGCACCCTAACGTGTTCTCAGTCAGTACAGAGTCGAATGCGGGTGGCACGCTCGTGGGCGTAGATGTGGCGATGCAGTGGAACGATGGCTATAACGAACAGGTACTTTGTTTCACTAACAACATTCCACAGCGGGATGGTGGTGCGCATCTAACCGGTTTGCGTGCTGCAATGACACGGATTCTGAATAAATACATCGCTGATAACGAATTGGCTAAACGCGCCAAGGTTGAGACAACAGGCGACGATATGCGCGAGGGACTGACATGCGTCTTGTCCGTTAAAGTGCCCGAACCAAAGTTCAGCAGTCAGACGAAAGATAAGTTGGTGTCCAGTGAGGTCCGCCCTGCTGTAGAAGAAGCGGTTGCACGCACGCTTGAGTCGTGGTTGCTTGAAAATCCGATTGATGCAAAAGCCTTGTGCGCAAAAATTGTTGAAGCGGCGCGTGCTCGTGAAGCTGCACGCAAAGCGCGTGAGATGACGCGTCGAAAAAGCGTTCTTGAAGGTGCTGGCCTCCCAGGTAAGCTTGCGGACTGCCAGGAAAAAGATCCTGCTCTGTGTGAGTTGTACATTGTGGAGGGAGACTCCGCAGGTGGTTCGGCGAAGCAGGGTCGTGACCGCAAATTTCAGGCAATTCTTCCATTGCGCGGCAAAGTCTTAAACGTCGAAAAAGCACGTTTTGACAAATTGATTGCAAGTGAACAAATCACTACATTGATTACTGCGTTAGGGACGAGTATCGGGCCAGACTTTAATGTTGATAAATTGCGTTATCACCGAATCATCATCATGACTGATGCAGACGTTGATGGTGCGCATATTCGTACATTGTTGCTAACGTTGTTGTATCGCCAGATGCCTGAGTTGGTTGAGCGTGGTTATATTTATATCGCTCAACCACCGCTTTATAAAGTCAAGCACGGCAAAGATGAGCGCTATCTCAAAGACGAAGTTGAAGAAGCAAGCTACATGTTGCAGGTCTCTCTAAAGGATGCCTCGCTTGTTCCCCGTGCTGATGCAGAGCCGATATCGGGTGACGCGCTTGCCGAGCTAGCAAAACAGTATGTCATGGCCGATGGTGTGATTGCGCGTCTCAGTCGTTTTATGGATGAGTCGACTTTGTCGGCGATTGTTGGAGGCGTCACGGTTGAGCTGATCAATGCGGAAGCAGCCGCTGCCGCTGCAGATCGTTTACACGCGGCATTGCAAGACCCGTTGTTGCCAGATCAAGTCGATGTCGTGTCTGAGTATCACCAAGGCTCTGAAAAATATCGGCTAATTGTTCGACGCAAACATCATGGCAATGTGCGTGTGACCGTGCTGGACAATGACTTTGTGGGTGGTGCGGATTACGCCATTCTTGCGCGTGCAGCCGCAACGTTCCAGGGTTTGACGGGCAAGGGTGCCATGGTGGCGCGTGGAGAGGGAGATCGACGCAAAGAGTCGATGGTGGCGGACTTTAGAGAGGCCATGCAATGGTTGCGTAGCGAAGCTGACCGCAATGTGAGTAAGCAGCGCTACAAGGGTTTGGGCGAAATGAATCCTTCACAATTGTGGGAGACCACAATGGATCCAAAAGTTCGTCGTTTGTTACGTGTCCAAATTGAAGATGCGCTTGGTGCAGATGAAATTTTTACAACACTGATGGGCGATCACGTAGAACCACGTCGGGCGTTTATCGAAACACACGCCTTGCAAGCAGCCAATTTGGACGTTTAAAAAATAGGTTGGGTTTGAGATGACGATTGCGAGCTTTTTATGCCCCACGACCATATATATGGGGGTGGGTGCGTATCAGAAAATTTCCGACATTGTTCGTACACTCGAGTGTAAGCGTGTATTTGTTGCACTGGATGGCGCGTTGGTTAATAGCGATTTTTTCGCTCAGATTCGTCAGCTGTTAGTGAGTGAAGGTGTCGAGATTGCCACCTATACTGAAATCGAACCTGATCCAAGCGCTCATACAGTTGAAAAAGCGTTTGCAGTCTGTCAGTCACACCGAGCGACGGTGCTGTTAGCCATTGGAGGCGGCAGTACGATCGATGTTGCTAAGGCGGTTGGTATTCTTGCGACAAATGGCGGTAGGATTCATGATTACGAGGGGATTGAAAAGTTTTCAATGCCACCCCTGCCATTGATTGCGATTCCAACGACGGCCGGCACGGGCTCTGAGGTTTCGGGCTCTTGTGTGATATCAGATACAGACAAGAATCTTAAGATGTCGATTCGTCATGCATCACTCAATCCGGCGGCATATGCGATTCTTGATCCTCTCGCGTTGCGTACGGTACCGGGTCATGTTGCAGCACACTCAGGGATCGATGCTTTTGTGCATGCATTCGAGTCTTATATTTCTCGACAGTCAAATTTGATGACAGATGCGATTAACTTACAGGCAATGGAGTTACTCGCAGGCAATATTCGGCAGTTTGTTGCAAACCGAGAAAATCTCGATGCCGGTTTGAATATGCTTGTGGGCTCAGCGTTGGCTGGCATTACGTTCGGTCAAACAGGTTTAGGTAATGTGCATTGCATGGCCCGCTTTGTGGGTGCACGTTTTCACTTGTCGCATGGTTTATCTAATGCAGTTTGTTTGCCTCATGTCGCTCAATTCAATTTAGCAGCGTGTCCTGAAAAGTTTGCGCGCGTGGCGATTGCTATGGGGCGTCCTGTTCAAAACCTTCCGGTGCTCGATGCCGCACAGGCTGCGGTAGAGGCAATCCGCAGGATGTGTGAGGACCTAGGCATTCCGAGTAGGCTAAGGGATGTGGGTGCCACACCTGACACATTTGCTGAGATGTCTGAGCAGTGTTTATTAGCAAACTACAACCGATGGAACCCGCGCCATACGACGGTTGCGGATTTTCGAGCGTTATTTGAGCGCGCGTATTAAGCCAACGACGACATAGATGGTCGTTGTTGGACGCTTACCAGCCTGAGCCCGCTTCCCACATGACGGGAACCTGTTGTTGTTCGGCGCGCTTGAGTAAGTCAAGTAAAGGATAGGCGCGCTGCTTCAGGCCGACTGGGAGTGACAGCGGGTTGTGTGGCTGATCTGAGTCGTCATCTTCTTCTTGAGACTGCTTAGGCTCAGCCGCGATGGCTTGCTCTATATTGGCAATGGCGGCCTGCAGCTGTTCGGGCATCAGGACGCCTCGAATGAGTAAGTCTTTATCATCGATTTTGCCGATAATTTTAAGGAGTCCTTTTGCGTGCTGTGCGAGCATAAGGATATCTGCCCCAGCTTTGCTATTGAAGGTGACAAGCATAGATGCCTCTTTAGTGAATGGCGATATTGACGGCGAAGTCTTAGCGCATAAGTATCAAGCTTATAGAGTAATCGAAGCCAATGGGTAATTCAGGCTATGATTTGAGCCTTCCTACTGCTACTTTTTATACTCATGCTCCTCGAGCAACAAAACACCCTAATTTCTTGTATCCATGCTGCAGTGGCTGCAGTTTTGCCTGATGCTACGCCAAACATTTTGCTTGAGCGCCCCAAAGTCGCGGCGCACGGCGACTTGGCAACGAACGTAGCGATGCAGTTGGCTAAACCTGCGAAGCGCAATCCGCGTGAGCTTGCACAAGCCATCCTAGATGTCTTGATGGCAGATCCTCTGGCGCGTCAACTGATTGATCAGGCAGAGCTTGCCGGACCAGGTTTTATCAACTTCCGTTTGACGCATGAGGCGCGTACAGCGGTAATGGTCGCGATTGCGCAGCAAGGTGAGGCGTTTGGTCGGTCGCCCCGCAAGGCGCAGAAAGTACTGGTGGAGTTTGTGTCGGCGAACCCGACGGGCCCTTTGCATGTCGGTCATGCGCGCCAAGCGGCTTTAGGGGACGCTTTATGTCGACTGTTTGATGCAAGTGGTTTTGAAGTGAGCCGGGAGTTTTATTACAACGATGCCGGTAATCAAATTCAAAACTTGGCGGTTAGTGTGCAGGCGCGCGCGAAAGGTATCGTGCCAGATGCGGAAAACTATCCAACGGATGGCTACCGTGGTGACTATATTGCTGATATCGCGCAAGACTTTGCTGCAAAAGCCACGGTAAGCGCAAGTGATGGTGAGCAAGTTTTAGCCAATGGGGACTTAAGCGACCTAGATAACATTCGACGGTTTGCGGTGACATATCTGCGACGCGAGCAGGATTTAGACTTACAAGCGTTTGGATTGGCGTTTGATCATTACTATCTAGAAAGCTCGTTATACACATCGGGTCGCGTAGAGGACACGGTCAATCAGTTGATTGCCGGTGGTCATACCTATGAAAGCGAGGGCGCATTGTGGTTGCGTACAACAGAGCTCGGGACTGGGGATGATAAAGATCGTGTGATGCGTAAGTCCGAGGGTGGGTATACCTACTTTGTGCCAGATATTGCTTACCATGTGACTAAATGGCAACGCGGTTTTACGCGTGCGATCAATATCCAGGGCAGTGACCATCATGGCACTGTTGCGCGGGTCCGCGCAGGTCTGCAGGCGCTCGCAATTGGGATTCCTGCGGACTATCCCGCCTATATTTTGCACAAGATGGTCAAAGTTGTCCGCGGTGGCGAGGAAGTTAAGATTTCTAAGCGCGCGGGCAGCTATGTCACGTTACGCGACTTGATTGAGTGGGTAGGCCGCGATGCGGTGCGCTTTTTCCTCATTCAGCGACGTGCTGACACTGAGTTTGTGTTTGACGTGGATTTGGCGCGCTCACAAAGCGAGGAAAATCCGGTTTATTACATCCAGTATGCGCACGCGCGTATTTGTTCGATGCTTGCTACGGCGGGGTTATCGGTTGTCGAGTTGCATGCAGCACAGCCGGCATTATTGACGGCGCCATCAGAGTTAGCACTGATGCAACGTTTGGCTGAGTTCCCGTCGTTGGTGACGCAGGCCGCCTCAGAGTTATCGCCGCACTTGGTTGCCTTCTGGTTGCGTGATTGTGCTTCTGATTTCCATGCTTGGTACAACGCCGAGCGTGTCTTGGTGGATGATGTATCACTCAAGCATGCGCGATTGCGATTGGCGGATGCCACCCGTCAGGTGATTGCCAATGGCTTGGAGCTACTAGGTGTTTCAGCTCCAGAACGGATGTAACATCACGATCATGGTTAAACGAAAATCATCCGGTGGCGGCAGTACAATATATGGCCTGATGGCAGGCTTATTGCTGGGGTTATCTGTTGCAGCGGGTGTTGCGTATTATGTGATCAAAGCGCCGATGCCTTTTATGGATAAGGCAAGCCGTTCTCCTGATGCGTCTGGAGCCCCTGACCCACGAAACGCCCAAGACCCCAATGCGGCACTGGCCACACGTGAAACCGGTCCAGTGACCGCACCGAGTTCGCCCGATCAACCCGTAGGTCAATTGCCACTTGCTGGCTCTGATAGATCAGCGGCAACGGGTTCGGCACGAGCACCGGGGGCAAGTCAGTCAGGCGGCGATGCATTAGGTTCATTAATTGCAACCTTGGCGCCTGCTCCAAGCGCCTCTGGGCGATCGCAGCAGGCCGCGGCCGTGACGCCGCCAGTCCGTTCAGATGCGTCGACACCCACGACTGTTTCCCCTTCAACGCAGGCACCAAAATCGACCGGCCCATACTTTCTGCAGGTAGGCTCATTCAGGGTATTGGAGGACGCGGAAGCTTTGCGTGCCAAAATCATTTTGATGGGCTTACCCGTTGAAATTCAGCGCGCTGAGGTCAATGGATTGCAAGTCAATCGCGTACGGGTTGGCCCGTTTGCTCGGATTGATGATATGAATCAGACACGTATTAGACTCGGTCAGGAAAAAATTCCGACCGCAGTTGTTCGCCAGTAGTTTAATTTTTCAGGACGAACCGATATGAAACACAATCTTTTTTCCAAGTCAGTTGCGACGCTTTTCGTTATCGCGACGATGTTTTTTACGTCTGCTAGTTTTGCGCAAGGCGCATCGGCGGCAAAGGGTAAGTTCATTGAGATCACCCCAGCACAGGCGACGGAACCTGGTAAGGTTGAAGTGCTGGAATTCTTTTCATATGGCTGCGGACACTGTGCAGCGATTGAGCCAATGCTGGAAAAATGGACGAAAGCGCAGCCTGCCGATGTGGTGGTGCGTCCTGTCCCTGTCGCGTTCAACGCGAGCATGAAGCCATTACAAAGGCTTTATTACTCTCTTGAGGCACTGAATCGTCTGGACTTGCATCCTAAAGTGTTTACTGCGATTCACCAGGAGAAAAAGCGCCTGTTTACTAAAGCGGAGATCAAAAGTTGGGTGGGCTCTCAAGGCGTTGATGCAGAGAAATTTGATGCTGCATTTGAGTCATTCGGTGTTTCATCCAAGTCTTCGCGTGCCGATCAGCTTGTAACGGCTTACCGCATTCAGGGTACGCCAACACTCGCAATCGCGGGACGGTATGTCACATCACCCTCGGAGGCTGGCGGTTATCAGCAGACATTGGATGTCGCGAGCGGTCTGATTCGTCAGGTCCGAGGTCAGTAAAATTAGGTGCCGCGCATGATGTAGAACGTGTGGACATGTGCGTATTTGTCACGGTGGAGCTTGGCTTCCTGATATTGTGGCGAATCGTAAAACGCCATTGCATCTTCGTAGCGATCAAACTCGAGAAGTACGCGTCGGCGTGAGTCAGTCGGCCCATTTTTGACCGACACTTCTCCGCCGCGCATGACAAATCGCCCGTTGAATGCTGCAACAGCAGCGGTTGATCTGGGTTGGTAGTGTGCCTTGAAATTGTCCATGTCGTGCACCTCAAGCTCGACGAACACATATCCTTTATCTTTAGACATATCAACGATTCCTTTATTGTTTAATTTTCGCCAAGGCTTGCTTGAGATCTGCCATCAAGTCTTCAGTAGACTCTAGCCCGATGTGCAGACGAATTAAGGCGTGCTCATGATGCTTCCAGTAGCGATGGGAAGACAGGCTCCCTGGTTCAACCCATTGCACCAAACTTTCGAATCCGCCCCAAGAAAAGCCGATTCCAAATAACTCGAGTGCATCTACGAAGGGTTTGGCGGCCTCTGGCGAACATCTGAGCTCAATCGAAAGCATGCCGTTTGAACCCGTGCAGTCGCGTTGCCAAAGTGAATGCCCTGCGTCCTTGTGCCAAGCAGGATGGTAGATTTTAATGACTTCAGGTTGAGTCTCTAAGAAGGCGCAAATCTCAAGGGCATTACGAGCATGTTGTGGCATCCGTATGGCCATCGTTTTGACACCGCGTAATGCGAGCCAGACATCATCGGCACTGACGGAGTTACCCATTGCGTATTGTGCCGAATGGATACGAGCGGCGATGTTCGGATCTTTGACGACGACCGCGCCGAGCATGACATCTGAGTGGCCTGCGACATACTTGGTGCCTGCAACGATAGAGACATCGGCACCCAACATGAGTGGTCGATAAATATATCCCGAGCCCCAGGTGTTGTCGGTCGCCAGAATTAGACCGTGTTCCTTTGCGCGCGCAGCAAGCGCTGGTAAGTCAAGCATTTCATACAGAAGTGAGCCTGGGGACTCAATGTAAATCATCTTGGTATTCGGTTGCACGAGGGATGCAATATCGTCGCGCTCGGCAGAAAAGTAGGTCACCGAAATGCCGAATCCTTGGAGCAAAGCGCGATCAAGGTTACGTACCGGGCCATATACGCAGTCTGCGACAAGGACATGATCGCCTGTTTTTAGTAGCCCTAAAAATGCAATGTTGATGGCTGCCATGCCTGACGGCGCGAGCACGCAGTAGCTGCCACCCTCTAGTTGCATAAACACGTCCTCAAGTGCACGGTGGGTATCCATACCAGATCGACCGTACGTGATGGCCCGCTCTCCGGCCAAGCGACGCGTCATGGCTTTTTCGAGTGCGGCCAAGTTCTCAAACCGTACTGTGCTCGTGCGCATTGAGGGCAAGCTAACGGGCGCAGTACCTGTTTCAGGATCAAAAGGTGCGCTGCCGATATGAAGCAGTCGAGTATCAAGATGGTGCGTAGTCAAGACGAGTCCTTTATTTTCTGACAAAACGGATGATGCCATCCGCGCAAAGTTCGCGCGATAACTGATCTTCGAAATATAGTGCATGCAGGTGTGCAATGGCTTCACCCATTGCAAAAGTCATCTGATGTAGATCGAGCTTTCGTTTGAAAAGAACAGGGAGAATGTCGGTGGTGGATTGTGGTGTCGAACAGGCTTCGAGTACCTCGGCTAGCCTGTCGGCATGATGTTGGTGCTGCTGAGCGATTCTTTCATGCAGGCCCTTAAAGGGCTTGCCGTGCGAGGGCAACACAAGTGTGTCTTGAGGTAAATGTTGAAAGTTATGTAACGAGTTTAGATAGAGTGGTAGAGGGTTTCCCATCGGCTCGTAATCGAACACGCTGACATTTGTCGAAATGCGTGGCAACACCATGTCGCCTGAGATTAGGATGTTTTTATCAGGACAAAAGAAGGAGATGTGTTCGGGCGCGTGACCATACCCCACGATCGCTTGCCAGTCATGGCCATTGATGTTCACGGTGTCTCCATGCATGATGCGTGCATAGGCATCAGGCACTTCAGGCACCAAGCTTGGATAGTAAGAGGCGCGCGCGCGAATTTGCTCGAGAGAATCCGGATCCGTCATGCCATGGCGCTCTAGATGTTCGGCGGCACTTTGCCCCCCTGTCGCGCCGCTCCCTTTGCCTGACGACCAGAGCTTGGCTGTCATGAAGTCCGTCATGCTCATCCAGAGCGGCGCATGCCATTTTTTGCATAACCAACTGGAGAGGCCAACGTGGTCAGGATGCATATGTGTAACGATGACGCGCAGAACGGGTAGGCCATCGAGTTGTGTATTGAAAATTTGTTCCCAGAGCACTTTGACCTCATCTCGACTGATGCCGCAATCAACGATGGTCCAGCCTTCGACGCCTTCGATGCGGTCTCTTAGCAGCCAGAGGTTAATGTGGTCTAGCGCAAAGGGCAGGGGCATGCGTAGCCAGCGTACGCCGGGCGCCAACTCCATCGCGAGGCCAGGGCCAGGGATCGTATCGTTGAATGGGTATTGCAGCTGATGCTCAAGGGGGTTCATGGTCGTGTTGTCTCCAAGCTTGACGGTTTGTTCAGAGCATCATAATTTACGTTTACGTAAACGGCCATTGAAGAAATCATGAATATAGCGACCTGGACGATTTCCGATCTGTCCAAAGAGTTCGACATTACTCCCCGCACGATTCGTTTTTATGAGGACCATGGCATTCTCAATCCGGCACGCGAGGGCAATAAACGCGTGTATGTCGCACGCGATCGTACGCGCTTAAAGCTGGCTTTGCGGGGCAAGCGGCTAGGATTTACCTTGTCGGCGATACGGGGGCTTGTCGATATGTACGAAGGGCCTCGCGATACCCGTCCCCAGTTAAAGCATTATTTGTCGGTACTTGAGGGTCAAAGAGCCAGCCTAGAGCAGCAACGTGTCGACTTAGAGGAAACGTTAGCGGAGATTGTGCAGCAGCAGAAACAGTGCGAGGCGCTTCTTAAGGTCAAAAAGTGACTTATTCGCAGGCTTGTATTACATTGAAGACTACATTGACGTTTACGTAAACGTCAATCACTATCTCTACGTCATTCAACAGAGGTCTAATGCATCGTCATGCCGATTATTGAATCTAAAATTAATAACCGCTCACCTGAGTTCGCTGCGAATGTGCAGGCGATGCAGGAAAAGATCGCTGAGTTAAAGCGTGTACTTGAAAAAATCGCTCAGGGCGGCCCAGAGGCGGCTAGAGCAAAACACAAGGCGCGTGGAAAGCTCTTGCCAAGGGAGCGTGTGGAAGCGTTGCTTGATCAGGGATCGGCATTTTTAGAGCTCTCTCCCCTCGCCGCTTACGGTATGTATCACGACGAGGCGCCCGGGGCCGGCATGATTACCGGAATCGGTCGGGTTTCTGGCATTGAGTGCGTCATCGTGTGCAACGATGCCACCGTTAAGGGTGGCACGTATTATCCAATGACCGTCAAGAAGCATTTGCGTGCTCAAGAAGTCGCCATGCAGAACAATTTGCCATGTATTTATTTGGTGGACTCTGGAGGCGCCAACTTGCCACAACAAGAAGACGTTTTTGCCGATCGGGATCATTTTGGGAGGATATTTTTTAATCAGGCCAATATGTCGGCACAAGGGATCGCACAGATTGCGGTGGTGATGGGATCGTGCACGGCTGGAGGTGCTTACGTACCCGCGATGAGCGATGAGTCCATTATTGTGCGCGATCAGGGGACGATTTTTCTTGGTGGACCGCCTCTTGTGAAAGCGGCGACCGGCGAACAAGTATCGGCTGAGGATCTTGGGGGGGTGATGTACATACCCGCTTATCGGGTGTTGCAGATCATCTGGCTGCCAACGATCATCACGCACTTCAGATTGCCCGAGATGTTGTAAAGAATCTGAATCGAAAAAAACTTGAGCAGCTCGTGACAAAGGCGCCTCGAGACCCGCTTTACAGTGTGGAAGATTTAAATGGCATCGTCCCCGCTGAAACACGTAAGCCCTATGACGTGCGAGAGGTGATTGCGCGTCTTGTGGATGGCTCAGAGTTTGACGAGTTTAAATCGCGCTATGGGACAACACTCGTGACGGGATTTGCTCACTTGCATGGCATCCCAGTTGGCATCGTGGCGAATAATGGCATTTTGTTTTCAGAGTCAGCACAAAAGGGTGCGCACTTTATTGAACTGTGTGCACAACGCAAAATACCATTGATATTTTTACAGAACATTACTGGCTTTATGGTGGGGCGCAAATATGAAAATGAAGGGATCGCGCGCCATGGAGCAAAGCTTGTCACCGCAGTGGCAACCGCCGCAGTGCCAAAATTTACCGTCATTATTGGTGGCTCCTTTGGTGCGGGAAATTATGGAATGTGTGGGCGCGCGTATTCGCCAAGGCTGCTCTTTATGTGGCCGAACGCACGGATTTCAGTCATGGGAGGTGAGCAGGCCGCGAGCGTGCTCGCCACAATCCGCCGAGAAGGGATCGAGACAAAGGGAGGCGTATGGACCTCAGAGGAAGAGGACGCCTTCAAGGCGCCGATACGTGCGCAGTTTGAACGCGAGGGCCACCCCTTTTATGCAAGTGCTCGGTTGTGGGACGACGGTGTCATACAGCCTGCCGATACCCGACGGGTACTCGCGTTAAGTTTGTCAGCCGCACTCAATGCAGAAATTCCAGAGACACGCTTTGGCGTGTTCCGCATGTAACTGCTGAATCAGGAATCAAACGTGTTTAAAACATTACTGATCGCTAATCGCGGCGAAATCGCATGTCGCGTTGCTGCGACGGCTCGTAAATTGGGTATTAAAACGATTGCTGTTTATTCGGATGCAGACGCGGATGCCAAGCATGTCGCGAGTTGTGATGAGGGTGTGCGGATAGGTGGGGCTCCCGCAAGCGAGAGTTATTTAAAACGTGACACGATCCTACAAGTCGCGCTTGAGCACGGTGCAGAGGCGGTACATCCGGGTTACGGATTTTTATCGGAGAATGAGGATTTTGCTGCAGCATGTGCAAGCGCGGGTCTGTGTTTTGTGGGTCCTCCTGCCTCGGCAATCGCAGCGATGGGAAGCAAGTCGGCAGCAAAGACGCTGATGGCACTGGCTGGGGTTCCACTTGTTCCGGGCTATCACGGTGATAACCAAGACCCTCTGTTTTTGGGACAACAGGCTGATGCAATCGGTTACCCCGTGCTGATTAAAGCGAGCGCGGGTGGCGGCGGCAAAGGGATGCGCATCGTGGACGCGTCAGAGGATTTTGCTGCAGCACTTGCGTCCTGTCAGAGAGAATCATTGTCTAGTTTTGGTGATGATCGTGTTTTGATCGAGCGGTATTTACAAAAGCCACGGCATATCGAAATCCAAGTTTTTGCGGACACACATGGGCACTGTATCTATTTGTTTGAGCGCGACTGCTCGGTACAGCGTCGACATCAAAAAGTGATCGAAGAAGCACCTGCGCCGGGTATGGCAGAGGCGATGCGCAAACAAATGGGTGAGGCCGCGGTCGCTGCGGCACGCGCCGTGAATTATGTTGGCGCAGGGACGGTCGAATTCATCGTTGAGCCCGATGGTCGTTTTTATTTCATGGAAATGAACACCCGTTTACAAGTTGAACATCCTGTGACTGAAATGATCACTGGACTGGATCTTGTTGAGTGGCAACTTCGTGTCGCAGCAGGCGAGCCATTGCCCCTGACACAGGCTCAGTTACATATTTCTGGACACGCCATTGAGGCGAGGATTTACGCAGAAAATACACAGAAAGGCTTCCTACCCTCGGTCGGACGTTTGGCGCATTTTCGCCTGCCTGAACATGTTGCGTTTGAGAATGCGGATGTGCGTGTCGATAGTGGCGTTCGTCGTGGTGATGTGATTTCTCCTTATTACGATCCGATGATCGCCAAGTTGATCGTGTGGGGCATTGATCGAGATCAAGCACGCGCGCGCATGTTGCAGGCACTCCTACAAACTGAAGTGGTGGGTGTTCATACGAATATCGAATTTCTATCAAGGCTGATGCAGGATGAGTCGTTTGCAACGGCTGATTTAGACACAGGCTTAATACAACGAAGACGCGAAACGTTGTTGCCGGATGTTGCACCGCAACCTTTGTATATCTTGGCATTTGCGGCCGCGGCAGTGATGTCGCAAGAGTCCAGTCAGTCGTCCTCTGCAACTGCATTCGCAGATCCCTGGGCCGTGCAGGATGGTTGGAGAGTCAGTAGTCGTTGGCGCCAAGACTTTTCTTTTTTGGAGGGTGAAAACCTTAGAGAAATTGTGATCGCTCGTCACGGGACTGAACAGACTCTTGAGGCGGAAGGACTGAGTGCTCCGGTCCGCTGGGAGAGCGAGCGATTGTCTAGCGGGGAGCTGATGCTTAGTGTGGTGTTGGCGGACAAGCGCAAGCATGGGAGGGTCTACATTGAAGGCGAGCGCATAGATGTGTTTGTGGAGGGTGTGCATGCCGTCTTATGTCTTAAAAATCCACTCCGCGATACCGTTCAGGATACTGCGCATGAAAAAGGAGGTCTTACTGCGCCGATGCCCGGAAAAATTATCGCTGTGAATGTCGCCGTGGGACAGGTGGTCAAACAGGGTGAGTCACTGCTTGTGATGGAAGCGATGAAGATGGAGCATACGGTGAATGCGCCTGTCGACGGTTGCGTGAAGGAGGTTTTTTTTGTGGTCGGTGATCAGGTTCAGGAGGGGGCGGCACTTATCCTGTTAGCTTGAGTGTTGCATTTTTTAGATTGGCGAAAATGTATGCCCATGCCACAATGCTGCGAAGGTTGGCATGCTGACAACGATTTTATTGATACGCTATCCCAACCTACCTTGTCGTTTGTTTTTCCAATTTGGGAGCATATTCATGTTTTTAAAATCGTGGGTTAAAGCCTTAAGCGTTGCGGCGCTCGTGGCCGCTGTGAGTGCACCGGTTCAGGCGCAACAGTTTTTTCGTATTGGAACGGGTGGAACGGCGGGTACTTATTATCCTGTCGGTGGCATGATCGCTAACCTCGTCACGCAACCAGGCAAGCTGATTGCCTCGGCCGTCGCGAGTAACGGATCGGTTGCAAACGTCAATGGTATTGTGGGTGGCTCCCTTGAGTCCGGGTTTAGTCAATCAGATGTTGCGTTTTGGGCGTTCAGTGGGACCGGTACTTTTGCGGGCAAGCCCAAGGCCGCAGATCTGCGTTTGATTGCGACCCTTTATCCTGAAAGTATCCACTTGGTTGTTCGCAAGGGCTCTGGCATTAAGTCGGTGGCGGATCTCCGCGGGAAACGCGTCTCTATGGATGAGCCTGGGTCGGGCACGTTGGTGGATGTGCGTTTGATCATGGGCGCATATGGTATGACTGACAAGGATGTAAAAGCTGAGTACATGAAGCCTAATCAGGCGGGCGACAAGATGAAAGACGGCGGACTTGATGCCTTCTTTATCGTGGCGGGTGCGCCAGTGGCTGCAGTGGCTGAGCTCGTGTCGAGTGGCGCAGGTGTCGAGCTGGTTTCCATAGCAGGTCCTGAAATCGACAAGCTTCGCTCTACGCAGAGATTTTTTACACCAGATGTGATCCCAGCGGGTACCTATCAAGGCGTGGGTGCAGTTAAAACGATCGCTGTGAATGCCCAGTGGATTACTTCGGCAAAACAACCTGAATCTGTTGTGTACGAGATCGTCAAGGCGGTTTACTCCGATGCTGCTCAGAAGGCACTTGGTGCAGGCCATGCAAAAGGGAAGTTGATTACATTGAGCAATGCCGTGACGGGTGCTGAGATCCCTTTTCATCCCGGTGCTGAAAAGTTTTATAAAGAAAAAGGTTTGTTGAAATAAGAGGTTTTGATCGTTAGTTTCTCAAGAGCTCTTTATGCAAATCAATGAAGCCAAAGCCCAGGCCCTGACAGAAAAATTTGATCCAGAAATTCGGTTTAGACCACTTGCAGCCGGGGCAACCTGGATTGTTTCGATTCTGTTGGTGTCACTTTCAATTTTTCACTATTACACGGCGGGCTTTGGTTTGTTGCGTGAGTCCACGCATCGAGGCGTACATCTGGCCTTTGTACTCAGTCTGATTTTTTTGGTGTTTGGCTTTAATAAGCGCGCTTATAAGCGAGATCCAAAATCTACATGGCTCTCACCGGGAGGGGTGCCATTATTTGACTGGTTGATCGCTTTGTTGTTGGCGCTCACGGTCTTGTATATCCCTTATATTTTTGAAGAGCTGGCGTTTAAAGTCGGCAATCCTGACACCATCGATGTAGTCATGGGAACGATTCTTCTCGTTGGTCTTCTTGAGGGGACGCGTCGCGCAATGGGATGGCCCTTGCCCATCATTGCGATGGTCTTCATGTTTTATGCGATGTTTGGCCAAGAGTTTCCTGGATTGCTCAAGCATGCAGGCAATAGCTGGTCGCAAATCGTCAATCATTTGTACCTCACCAGCCAGGGTGTTTACGGTGTTGCGATTGGTGTTGTGGCAACGTATGTTTTTCACTTTGTGTTGTTTGGCGTACTCGCGACCCGGATCGGGCTTGGCCAATTATTCCTTGATGTGGCTTCTGCGATTGCAGGGCGTTACTCGGGAGGTCCTGCCAAGGTGTCCGTGTTTGGTTCGGCGATGTTTGGCATGTTGTCAGGCTCCTCAATTGCGAACGCGGTGACCGTTGGGTCACTGACGATTCCAGCGATGATTAGGGTCGGTTATCCCAGACACTTTGCGGCGGCTGTTGAGGCGGCTTCGAGCACGGGTGGTCAAATTACGCCTCCGATCATGGGCGCTGCAGCGTTCCTGATGATTGAATTTTTAAATATTCCTTATCGGGATATTGCTTTGGCGGCAACCTTCCCTGCCTTCTTGTACTTCTTTGGCATGTTTATGCAGGTTCACTTTGAGGCGAAGCGGCAAAACCTGCGTGGCTTGACTGAAGAAGAAATGCCAAGGCTTAAAGAGTCTTTGCGTAAGCGCTGGCCGACGTTGATTCCGCTGGTGATATTGATTGGGGTGTTAGTAAGTGGTCGCACACCTTACCTGGCAGCGTTTGCAGGTATCACGGCATGTATCGTGGTGGGATTGCTCAATCCTGCGCAGCGGTTACGTTGGAAAGATTTGTATGATGCGTTTGAAACGGGCGCTAAATACGCACTCGCGGTGGGGGCTGCGGCAGGTACGGTTGGCATCGTCATCGGTGTGGTGACGCTAACGGGTGTCGGCTTTAAAGTCTCTTTTATCGTCATCGCGGCTTCGCAGGCAATCGCAGGCGCGGCGGCCTCTATGTTGCCTGACTTTTTGGTCAATGTTCAAACGCTGACCTTAGTGGCAGCGCTTGTCATGACGGGGTTGGTCTGCATCTTGATGGGTTGCGGGATCCCCACTACGGCCAACTACATCATTATGGTCTCTGTGGCGGCGCCAACGCTGGTTCAATTGGGCGTACAGCCACTTGCCGCACACATGTTTGTATTTTATTTTGGGATTTTGGCTGATTTGACGCCGCCGGTGGCTTTGGCGGCTTATGCCGCGGCTGGGATGGCGGGGAGTGATCCTTTTAAAACGGGGAATACAGCATTTAGGCTGGGCATCAGCAAGTTGCTTGTACCGTTCGTTTTCATTTTTTCGCCATCGTTATTGCTCGTCCTGAATGGGTTTACCTGGGTTGATTTTTTCATCACCCTTTTTGGGGCCTCTGTCGGTCTAGTGTTGTTGTCCGCATCGTTTTCTGCTTTCTTTCTAACAAATATGAAAACGTGGGAGCGTTGGATTTTTGCAATCGCGGCTTTGTTGTTCATTGCGCCGGGTTGGGAGAGCGGTTTAGCGGGACTCGTTCTGGCGTTGCCTGCTGTGATCACGCAAATTTTGCGTCGTTCAGCTTCGGTTGCAATGTCGCCAGCATAATTGCGACGGTGGTATTAGAGATAGCGTTTGTTGTTTTTGATTTTTAAGGGTAAAGTCATTTCATATGAGGGGTTTGATTGACCCCGGTTAAAACAGGAGCCGTAGCTGCTATGTTCGATATCCTGGTTTACCTGTTTGAGAACTACTACACCCCCGAGGCCTGTCCATCGGCGGATGTCCTAGCTAAACGCTTGGCTGCCGCCGGTTTTGAGCATACTGATATCGACGAGGCACTAGGTTGGCTTGTCGGTTTGGCTGAGACCACAGAGCAGTGCGTGGGCTTAGCGCAGACGCCTGATAGCGGCTTTCGGATCTACGCTGAAAACGAGCAGCAGCACCTCGGTGCCATCGCCATGGGGTTTATCACTTTTCTGGAAACAACCGAAGCGTTATCACCGGCACTGCGCGAAATTGTGATTGATCGCGCGATGGCGACGACAGACGGCCCAGTTTCTTTACAAAAAATCAAGATTATCGCCCTGATGGTGCTTTGGAGCCAAGAGTCCGAGGTGGATCATCTGATTCTTGAAGAGTTGCTGCGCGACGACGGCGACTGTTTGTTGCACTAGTGGGTGCGAGTCTTGGCGCCCTATGTTGGTCGCTTCGCGCCAAGCCCGAGTGGTCCTCTCCATGCGGGCTCTGCGGTCGCTGCGTTAGCTAGCTTTCTTGATGCCCGTGCCCACGGCGGCACTTGGCGCGTGAGGATGGAGGATCTGGACTCACCTAGGAATGCGCCTGGCGCAGATAAAATAATCCTGAGTCAACTTGCAACCCTTGGCATGCACTGGGATGGTGAGGTTTTATATCAATCTCGTCGATTGTCAGCTTATCAGACGGCTTTTGACAGGCTTCTGTCGTTAAAGCTCGTCTACCCCTGTGGATGTACGCGGCGAGAAATTGCTGATTCGGTGTTGCGGATGCAAGGTCACTTTTCTGAAGGTGAGCGCCCATACCCCGGAACCTGTCGCACAGGGCCCACAAAGGGACGCCAGGCGCTTTCTTGGCGTCTGCAGGTACCTGAGGGGCAGATTGCCTTTGAGGATCGCTGGCTCGGTCCAATGGCTCAGGACGTCTCGCGCGATGTGGGAGATTTTGTACTGAGAAGGGCTGATGGCGTTTGGGCCTACCAATTGGCTGTTGTGGTCGATGACGCGGCGCAGGGTGTGACGCAGGTCGTGAGAGGGAAAGACTTGCTTAGCAGCACGGCGCGTCAGCGATTGCTTGGATCTTTACTTGGTTTTCCAGCAATGGAGTACTTGCATGCACCTCTTGTCACCGATGCGACGGGTCAGAAGCTTTCAAAACAAAACGGCGCACAAGCATTAGACTTGGCAGATCCTCTCGGGGTGTTGCAGCGCGCCTGGGGGGTGTTGGGATTTGATCCTTTGCCTGTAAAAAATCTACAGGCCTTTTGGGCTGTAGCAATCCCCATTTGGGTGCAAGGCCAGAGTCGTGCTAACTTGCACGGCATTAATCTCCACTCTGATGATCCGCGCTAGACTGAACTGAAATTCAGTTTGGATGTCGCATGTTGAGAGTTTAAGAGTTGAATCTGGAAAAGAATGACTAAGACACTAATAATTGCTGAGAAGCCTTCTGTCGCGCTTGATATTTCACGCGCGCTAGGTGGTTTTACGCGCGAGGGCGACTATTTTGAGAGCGACAAATTCGTCCTGTCCTCTAGCGTCGGTCACTTACTCAGCCTTGTCGCGCCTAATGATCCGGTTAAAGGGAAATGGAGTTTTACTCACCTACCCGTGATTCCGCCGCAGTTTGAGTTGGGACCTAGCGATAAGAAGTCTGCCGAGCGGTTGAAAATGTTGGTGCGGCTGATTAAGCGCAAGGACGTAAGCGCCATGATCAATGCGTGTGACGCGGGTCGTGAGGGTGAACTTATTTTTCGCTACATCGAACAATACGCGGGACAAAAAAAGCCTGTGCAACGTCTTTGGTTGCAATCGATGACGCAAGACGCCATTCGAGAAGCTTTTGTCACTCTGCGACCAGACACCGTCATGAAACCTCTCGAGGCTGCGGCGCGCTCACGCGCTGAGGCGGATTGGCTTGTGGGCATCAACGGCACTCGCGCGATGACGGCCTTTAATAGCAAAGATGGTGGTTTCTTTAAGACGCCTGTTGGGCGTGTGCAAACGCCAACACTTGCGATTGTTTCTGAGCGTGAAGAGAAAATCCGGCGTTTTGAGCCCCGGAACTATTGGGAAGTTCGTGCCACCTTCGTGGCAGCGGGAGGTCTGTATGAGGGGCGTTGGTTTGACCCTCATTTTAAGAAAGACGCGGAGGATCCGAGTAGACATGAATCGCGCCTCTGGGTTGAGGCGGCCGCAAAGAGCGTTGTCGCAGCTTGCCGAGATCAGCCCGGCATCGTGACAGAGGTCGCCAAGCCCAAGACAGAAGCTTCTCCCGCTTTGTTTGATTTGACCTCGCTGCAACGCGAGGCTAACGGGCGGTTTGGTTTTTCAGCCAAGACAACGCTGTCTTTGGCACAAAGTCTGTATGAGCGACACAAGGCTTTAACCTACCCACGAACGGACTCGAAGCACTTGCCTGAGGACTATATCAATACCGTCAAGGCAACGATCGACGGGATCGCCGAAGGGAACGGTGTGACGCGCAATCTGGCACCGCACGCGAAGACCATCAGTAAAAGTGGCTGGGTTAAGCCGAATAAGCGGATCTTTGACAATAAAAAAGTGTCTGATCACTTTGCCATTATTCCGACATTGCAGATTCCTAAAGAATTGAGTGAGGCTGAGGCGAAGCTGTATGACTTAGTCGTCAAGCGCTTTCTGGCAATTTTCTTCCCGTCTGCCGAGTACCGCATGACCACCCGCACAACGACGGTGCAAATGCATCAGTTTAAAACTGAAGGCAAGGTATTGGTGTCGCCAGGCTGGCTGGCGGTCTATGGCCGCGAAGCGCAGGAAGAGGACGCAACCTTGGTCGCTGTAGTTGAAGGCGAAAAGGTGCGCACAGAAGAGGTCAACTCGGTGGCTTTGGTGACAAAGCCACCTGCCCGCTACAACGAAGGAACGTTGTTGTCGGCGATGGAACATGCAGGAAAGCTCGTCGATGATGACGAGTTTGCTCAGGCGATGGCTGCACGCGGACTCGGTACACCGGCGACGCGAGCGTCGATTATTGAAGGTCTGATCAATGAGTCGTATTTACGACGCGAAGGCCGCGATTTGGTGCCAACGGCTAAGGCGCGCCAGTTGATGACACTGCTGAGGGGTCTAGACGTCAAAGAGCTCACATCGCCAGAGTTGACGGGTGAGTGGGAGCATAAGCTCCAGCAGATTGAGCATGGTGAGCTTGAGCGTGAAGCGTTCATGCGTGAAATCGCACAGATGACACAGGTGATCGTCAAGCGTGCGAAAGAATACGACCGTGACACAGTGCCGGGTGATTACGTCACATTGACCACCCCTTGTCCGAAGTGCGGCAGTGTGGTGAAAGAAAACTATCGCCGTTACGCATGTACGAGTTGCGACTTTTCAATTGGCAAGCATCCTGGCGGCAGGACCTTTGAGCCGTCTGAAGTTGAAATGCTTATTACGGAAAAGCGCATTGGTCCGATGCAAGGATTCATCAGCAAAATGGGCCGACCGTTTGCGGCTATTTTGAAGTTGGATGCTGACTCAAAATTAGAGTTTGACTTTGGTCAGCGCGATGAGGAGTCAAATGAGCCCGTAGACTTTTCTGGCCATACGGCACTTGGACCTTGCCCAAAATGCTCGGCGCGCGTCTTCGAGCATGGTATGAGCTATATCTGCGAGAAATCTGTCGGACCTGAGCGTAATTGTGATTTCCGTTCAGGCAAAGTGATCTTGCAGCAGGAAGTCGGTGCTGAGCAGATGACCAAATTGTTGAGCTCGGGCAAAACGGACCTACTCGAAGGTTTTGTCTCGAGCAGGACGAATCGTAAGTTCAAGGCCTATCTTGCGCGCGGTGAAGACGGTAAAGTGAGTTTCGAGTTTGAGGCACGTCCAGACAAGCCGGGCGGTAAGGCGGCTTCTAAATCGGCGGCAAAAAAGACTACTAAAACTGCGACCAAAACTGCGACTAAAGCCGTGAAAAAAACCGCAACGAAAACCGCAACGAAAACTGCAGCGAAAAAGGCAGTGAAGAAAGCAGTAAAGAAAGCGGTCAAAAAAGCGGTGAAGAAAGTGGCTAAGAAAGTAGTCAGCGACGCGTTAACCGACGAATAATTGGGGAAAGAATGTGAGTACGCATGCAGAAGTAAAGCGAATAACAGTGCCGCAATTGATGGCGTGCAAAGGTGAGCGCAAGATCGTGGCGTTGACGGCCTACAGCGTACCCACGGCGCGTGTGATCGATGACTATGTGGACTTTGTACTGATCGGCGACTCGACGGCCATGGTGGCGTACGGATTACCGAATACCTTATCAATTTCGCTTGAACAGATCGGCCATCATACGGCGGCTGTTGTGCGCGGAACGAAGCGCGCTTGCGTGGTGGCCGATTTGCCTTTTGGCAGCTATCAAGAATCCCTCGGTCAGGCATTCAGGAGTGCCGGTTATTTGTTGAGCCAAGGTGCTGACGCGGTGAAGCTTGAGGGCGGTGTCATCATGGCTGAGACGGTCGAATACCTAGTGAGTCGTGGTATTCCCGTGTTGGCGCACGTAGGCTTGATGCCTCAGTATGTCAACACCATGGGTGGCTATCTTGCTCAAGGTAAAACGCCAGACTCAGCGGCACGTATTTTGGCGGATGCAATTGCCTTGGAAAAGGCAGGTGCGTTTGGTGTCGTGCTAGAGGGTGTGACTGAGCCGCTTGGTGCTGAAATCACAGCCAAACTCATGATTCCGACCATTGGTATTGGGGCGTCGCCCTCTTGTGATGGCCAGATCTTAGTGACGGATGACATGCTAGGTTTGAGTGGCAATCGGGTGCCAAAATTTGTTAAACGTTACGCGGACCTCGATACTGTCATGCGTAATGCGGTTCAGCAGTATGCGGACGAGGTGCGTGGCGGAAAATTTCCTGAAGCTCAGCATTGTTTTGGCGTGAAACGCACTTGATTTTTTGACTCTTGACTCATGACAACTACTGAAAAGCCCTGGCACATTGTCAGGCGATCCAAGGTTCACGGCAATGGTGTCTTTGCTGCACGCAACATTCCTGAAGGTACACGTATTATTGAGTACGGCGGTGAAATAATCAGCGCCAAAGAAGCGGACCGACGACATCCGACTAACCCCGAGGATCCTTTTCATACGTTTTTCTTTTCCTTAAGCTCAGGTAAGGTCATTGACGGAAATGACGAAGGGAACGACGCGAGATGGATCAACCATGCCTGTGAGCCCAACTGCGAAAGTACCGAAGGCAAGGGTGGCAAGCGCGTGCATATCGTGGCTAAGCGCGACATCAAGCGCGGCGAGGAGCTCAATTATGACTATGGGCTCGTGATTGATGATGAGAAGCTCACCAAAAAACTAAAAGCGCAGTATGAGTGTCGTTGTGGTGCAGAAAGTTGCCGTAGCACGATGTTAGCGTTACCCGAAAAGAAGGTACGCAAAAAGAAACCTGAATAAGGACTGATTCAGGTTTTGCGAGGCGTCCATACAGTGTTGACGCTGCAGTGCAGACGCGAAGGCTAAAGCAGCTGCCACCAGACAAACGCTAAGGCGCTGATGGCGCCAAAAGTCAGCATGGTGCGCAGCCTGAATACCCAGCCAGGAATGAGATTCGGCACGTAGCGCATGAGTAGGCCATCTAAAACCCATTGCAGTGCTAGGCCCGCCATGAGCATGCGCAAACCAATCGCTGGCGTAGTCATGATCGCGACCCATCCAATCAAGGCGGGCACCACGCTCCATACAAACATAGCAGCACGAGGTGCTGTGGGCGCAGCGTGGATCGCCATCCCCCACCAAAGCGCACCCACAAAACTCAAGATAATGGCACCATACATGATGAGTGCCATGAGGGCTAATAAAGGATCGAGTCCTGTTGAGAGATGGGCAGAGAGCGCTAGGCCCCAGAAAGGTATTAGACCGAGCAACCCCGGAATCAGTGCGGCAAGCGGTATTCGCATGGGCAGAGGGGGGGCGGTCGGTGCGGTGTGGGATGAATCAGACATAATTGCAATATTACCAATTGGAACTGTTCATGTTGAGTGAAAAGTGACTGAGCTACGAGAACTTGCGCTTTGCGCATTAGGTTTGACGACTTGGGCGGAAAAAGCTGCGTGTCTATCCCAAGTGGGGCCGAACGCACCCGTTGATGTGTCGCGTGCGCTCCAGGCCTTGGAGACCATACCTGGACGCCCGTCTATTGAGCTGGTGCCTCCAGCAGGTCTGCGCCTGCGTAGCGTCCACACCATTGAAGGTCGAGCCGTATTGCTGCATGCGCTCGCCCACATCGAATTCAATGCGATCAATCTTGCGTTGGATGTGGTCTGGCGCTTTGGCGGCATGCCTGAGAAGTTTTATCGCGAGTGGATGGGTGTGGCGCAGGAGGAGTCCTTGCATTTCCAACTGCTTGAGACGCACCTAATGACATTGGGATATCGATACGGTGATTTTCCCGCACATGATGGCTTATGGGAAATGGCGGAACGCACACAGAATGATGTGTTGGCAAGGCTAGCGTTGGTGCCGCGTACATTAGAGGCACGCGGTTTGGATGCTTCGCCCGCAGTGCGTCATAAGTTGGCGAGTGGAGGGGATCCAAAAGGTGCGGCGATTATTGATTTGATTTTGCGCGATGAAATCGGGCATGTGGCGATAGGTAACCATTGGTATCGATGGCTATGCACGGAACGTGGACTGGATCCAATTCAGACGTATGCGCAACTCGCCGCACAGTATCGAGCACCTAAATTGAAAGGCCCTTTCAATGTGGAGGCACGATTGGCGGCTGGCTTTGAGCCCGAAGAGATCGCAGCACTAAAAACCTGATGTAAAAATATTACCCAAAAAAAAGGGATCCTAAACTGAACTGACTGCATAAAGTTGGACTCCCGTCCCACCTTTTGAGGTCAGTTCAAAACAGGCCCCTTTTTGAATTAAGACTGCTTTAAATGTCGGTTTAACGCACTCAAGACGGCTTTGAATGATGCAGTGACGATATCGCGATCAATGCCGACACCAAACCCTGTCACGCCTTCATCAATACGTGCCTCTACGTAACAGGCGGCTCGTGTATCGGTCCCGATACCGATGGCGTGTTCATGGTAGTCCATGATTCGGACCGGAATGCCCAGACAATCTACAAATGCTGAAATCGCGCCATCACCTGAACCCGTCAGCGCCCGTCGTTGACCGGCGACATCAAACTCTGCTTCGATGGTGAAGAGTTTGCCTTCGGCGGCGGAGGGGTCACCCGTGATGCGGTGCTTGATTAATTTCCAGGGTTCAGTTTGCGTCAGGTACTCGGTATTAAAGATACTAAACACATTAGCGGCCGTGACCTCGCGACCCGTTTCGTCCGTGACGCGTTGAATTGCACGACTAAATTCGATTTGCAAACGACGGGGCAACACTAAACCATGTTCTTGTTCAAGCAGGTAGGAAACGCCGCCCTTGCCGGATTGGCTATTGACCCGAATCACTGCATCGTAGCTGCGACCAAGATCGGCTGGGTCGATTGGCAAGTAGGGCACCTCCCAAACCGCATCCGCCTTTTGAACGGCAAAGCCCTTTTTAATGGCGTCTTGGTGCGAACCTGAAAATGCCGTGAACACCAGATCACCCGCATAGGGATGACGTGGGTGAACGGGAAGTTGGTTGCAAAACTCTACGCACCGTCGGACTTCGTCGATATCTGAGAAATCCAAGCCAGGATGAATGCCTTGAGTGTAGAGATTTAAGGCTAAGGTGACTAAGTCGACGTTGCCCGTCCGCTCGCCATTACCGAACAGACACCCTTCTACACGATCAGCACCTGCCATTAAGCCAAGCTCCGCGGCAGCAACTGCTGTTCCGCGGTCGTTATGTGGATGCAAGCTGATGATAATGCTGTCGCGTTTGTTGAGGTTGTTGTGCATGTATTCGATCTGATCGGCATACATGTTGGGGGTGGTGGCCTCGATCGTCGCTGGCAAGTTGTAAATAATCTTGCGCGCGGGCGTTGGCTTCCAAGTGTCTGTGACTGCGTTGCAGACTTCAAGTGCAAAGTCTGGCTCAGTGGTGCTGAATACCTCTGGTGAGTACTCGTACAACCATTCTGTTTGTGGGTGTTTGGCCATGCAGGCCATGACGCACTTTGTGCCTTCAATTGCCACGTGTTTGACTTCTTCGCGATTCATGTTGAACACGATGCGGCGAAAGCCAGGGGCGCAAGCATTGTACAAATGGATCATGGCGCGTTTGGCGCCTGCTGCGGACTCGACTGTGCGTTCGATTAGTTCGGGGCGTGCTTGAGTCAGTGCAATGATGGTGACATCATCAGGAATCAGATTGTCATCGACGAGCTTACGAACGAAATCAAAGTCTGTCTGTGAGGCGGAGGGGAATCCCACTTCAATTTCTTTGAAACCGATTTTGAGCAAAATATCGAAAAAACGTAATTTGCGCTCGACGCTCATGGGCTCGATCAATGACTGATTGCCATCGCGCAAATCTGTGCTCATCCAGATCGGCGGATGGGTAATCCGCTTGGTGGGCCAAGTGCGTTCTGAAAAATCGCGTTCGAAGGGTTTGAACGGGATGTATTTTGTTGCGGGATTCGAAAGCATGATTTACCTCAAGTCTATTTTGCTGATGCCACGCGCATTGTGAGCGCTAAGACAATCAGGTGCTGGTTTAGGCCAGCAATCCGGTTAAACCGGGTTTAGTACAGGGATGTTTGGTCATACAGGGTGGCCGAGGGCTGCCGGACTGCCACGGGACGCTAGGTCCGGCAACCGATCGCTAGTAGCAGCGGTAGGAGGCCAAGCTTTGAGGAGTGGTTCAGGTGCGCAACGGTCCCACAGCTTTTTGAAGCCGTATTGACCAAAGAGAAGCAGGCCGAGCCTGTAGAGTGAAAGCGCATACGTACAAGTCAAACACAATAGGACGTTAAAAGCAAGACATTAGTGCGTTGGTAGCGCTAAAACGGCTCAATCATTGGGAATTAAGCAACAACTAAGCCAGCAACTTAGGCTCACGCTGACCATCGTGATTGAGAGGTTTGTCTGGCGGGTCTTGGGTTTGAGGCGTTAATGCAAGCTCAAGCTCAAGCTGTTGTGCGCGCGCAAGGTCAAGTTTTCGAATCCGTCCAGAACGAAGTTGGGACAATACGCTTTGCAGGTTGCCAACTGTCAGAGGGGTAGACTTGTCTTTCCAGACCCAATCCAAAACATCGAGTGACTCTCGGCTCAAGCCGGTGCAAAGCTTGCGTACTTCGCCAAGTGGTACAAGGGCTGCGCGGCCTCGTTTGGCGCTACTCTTGAACCAGCCCATCAATCCACTTAAAACAAACAGCACCACTAAGATGACGATGAACCACCAAAAGAATTTCTGATATTGCATGACAAAGTCGATGACGGTCTTGCCTAAAATCTCATTGAGCCCCGAAACATGCAGGCCAAATTCCAGCCAGCCACGCCCTCGAGCGAGAATGCCCTGAACGCAATAAAGCAATACTGCCAGCACACTAAGCAGCACAACCAGGCGAATAATGAGCCGAGGCAATGCAAGCCTCAGCAATGTTGTGCCCAAGAGATTGACATCTTTTCGGATATTTGCGGTGTTTGGTGTGATCATCATGCAAAATATTGTACCTATGAGTCGTAATTTTCTCGAACTTCGTCTCGGTCAGAGTTTGACACTGACTCCAGCACTGCAACAATCCATTCGATTATTGCAGCTGTCAACGCTTGACCTTGAGGCGGAGGTGGCTAAAGCACTCGCTGAAAATCCTTTGCTCGAACAGGAAGGAGAAGGCCTACAAGACCCTGGCGCACTTGGTTCGACTGCGACCGTGGGCGAGACGCACGATGCGCCCGTACAGTCCCCTGAGGAGTCTTACGAGGCATCGCAGCCTGAGGCGAGCCCTGGGACAGAAGACGGCCAGCCAAATGACCGAGAGCGCCTAGAGTTTTCCTCTGAGTCGCGGGGCTCGCGCGATGATGAAATGACCGAGCGCCCTGAGTCTGCCCGCGAGAGCAATTTGCGGGAGTATCTGTTGGAGCAGTTAGGCACGACTCGGTTGAGCGAGCGTGATGCAGCGCTGGTGACCTTGTTGATCGAAGAGCTCAATGAGGATGGCTTGCTAGCCTCACCCCTTGAGGAGATCGTGAGTTGGATGGATCCCGAGCTCGGCTTAGAGGAGGAAGACTTTCGCACGGCCTTGAGATTTTTGCAGTCTTTTGATCCGCCAGGGGTGGGTGCCCGTGATCTCGCGGAGTGTTTGGATTTACAACTGCAGCATGCTGACCCCGAGCGATTACCGGAAATTAACAATGGAGAGGTGTGTGCGTTGGCGCGTCGCCTGTGCCAGCAACACCTGGCGATTTTGGCAACAGGCAACATGGGTAAGCTGCGTGAGGCGCTGCGCTGCGATGCTGATCTGTTGCGTCGTGCGCACGCCTTAGTCTTGCGACTTAATCCTCGGCCGGGGAGTGCATGGAATAAGCCAGCCGCTGACTTTGCGATTCCTGATGTGATTGTGCGAAAGACGCGAAAAGGTTGGGAGGCACACTTAAATGAATCGGTGATGCCGAAGCTTCGTATTAATGCAATGTATGCCGAGGCACTCGGGAGTCCGCGTGGCGGCGCGAGTAGCGCATTGCATGGTCAGCTGCAGGAGGCGCGTTGGATGATTCGTAACGTGGCACAGCGATTTGAGACTATTTTGCGCGTGTCGCAAGTGATTGTGGCACATCAGCAAAGCTTTTTTAGTAAGGGTTGGGCTGCTGTTCGGCCCCTGACGCTTAAGGACGTCGCGACGGAGCTTGGGATGCATGAATCAACAATTTCTCGTGCCACGACACAAAAGTTCATGGTGACGCCCTTTGGCACGCTCGAACTCAAACGATTTTTTAGTACGGGTCTTTCGACCGAGGGCGGCGAGGCGACATCTTCTACCGCGGTTCAAACGCGCATCCAAGCACTGATTAAAAAGGAAGATCGTGCGCGACCATTATCTGATAGCCAGCTGGTGAGCTTATTGGATAAGGATGGCATTACGATAGCTCGGCGCACGGTTGCCAAATATCGCGAACAATTGCGTATCCCGACTGCGCCGTTGCGCAAGTCTCAAGCGGGTGCGGGTTAAGCCGTCAGGCTAGGCTTCAACCGCCAATCTGTACGTCAGAGGAGCGTGCCGGACAACCCGTTACTTTTCCCCACGCATTGTTTGGCCCACAAAACTTGTTTTGAGCCGCATCTATACAGCCAGGGCGTCGGAAGAAGCCGACACTGTTGCACTGGGCGAGCACTTTTGTGAGTGCTTGTTGCCAGCTGTCAGGGGCAAGCGGGGTCACGGGAACAGGGCGCGGTGCGGCTGTGATCGCCGAAGATGAGGAGACATCGAGCGTGCGTACGGTATCCTGATCCCCATCGGAGGAGTCCGTGTCATTTTCGTCGCGACCCTCCCCGTCTCTATCGTAGGAGTTCGCATCCTCACCTGCGGCGAGGACTGAGGCAATGGTCCACTCTATAGGCTCCATTTCGCGAGGGACACCCAGCGTGCCGTCGATACGTGGTTGGGGTGGTTGAGGGGCCACAGGTTTGCCATCCGCATCCAACCGCTGCGAACGATCATCGGTAGGATTGAATGCGGACGCAATTGACTCTGGTGCTTGTTCAATTAGCCATTGACCAAGCTGCCTTCCGCCTTGCCAAGACGCGACAACAGCAAGTAGAAGAAAAATGATGAGAGCGCGCCAGGACATAGTGATCTGTGTAGGGACCTGTAATGAGCGGGGTGTCAGACTTTGTTGGCAAACACTTGACCGCCGTGTTCGCGCATTGCGTGAAAGCGGATCGCCGGATGGCGCTCTTCGGCTACCCGAAGCTGCGCTGTCGACGAAACAAGGAATGCCGGAGCTTCTACAACATCATAGGCGATATGAGAGGCATTCGCATCGATGAATTTGCGCAGTTCTTTAGGGTCTTCGGCCGTAATCCAGCGCGCCATGTTGTAACGAGAGGGCATGAGACGTGCTTCGGCGCCATACTCGGCCTGAAGGCGATGCGCCACGACCTCGAACTGGAGTTGACCGATCGCGCCAAGCAACAGGGAGCCCCCAGCGGCGATGGGCTTAAAGACTTGGATGGCGCCTTCTTCGCCTAGCTGCAACAGGCCTGTTCGGAGCTGTTTGGTACGTAGAGGGTCTTTTGTTTCGACAGCCTGAAAAAGCTCGGGGGCGAAAAAAGGCAGGCCCGTGAAATGGAGGGACTCGCCCTCTGTTAATACATCGCCTAAGTGCAAAATGCCATGGTTTGGGATGCCAATGACATCGCCTGCATAGGCTTCGTCCACCAGCTCACGCCTTTGGGATAAAAAGGAGACGACGTTGTTGGGGCGGATTTCCTTGCCGTTGCGAGAGACTTTGAGGCGCATGCCGCGCTCAAACTTGCCAGAGCTCACGCGCACGAATGCGACGCGATCTCTGTGCGCGGGATCCATGTTGGCCTGGACTTTGAATACTACCCCTGTGAACTTAGGTTCGTCGGGATAGACGACGCGCTCAAGGGCTTGACGTGAGCCGGGTGGAGGCGCCTGATCGACCAAGGCATCCAGAACTTCTTGAACACCGAAGTTGTTGATGGCGGAACCAAAGAAGATGGGCGTTTGTTTGCCGGCCAAAAAGGCTTCTCGGTCAAACGAGGGGGCCGCCGCCTGAATCAGCTCGATTTCTCCCTTAGCTTGTTCAAAGGCGGAGCCAAATCGTTGAGCGATTTCAGGATTATCCAGTCCGTCGATGAAGTCGTCGGTGCGGTCGTTTCGTTTCTCTTGGCCTGATTTAAATAGGCGCATCCGGTTGCGCTGAATATCAAATACGCCGCCAAAGGCCTTGCCCATGCCGACTGGCCATGAAAAGGGCACTGCGTCCATGCCGATGTGTTGTTCGATTTCAGAGAGCAACTCAAGGGGATCACGGACTTCTCGATCCATCTTGTTGATGAAGGTAATGATTGGGGTGTTACGCGCTCGGCAGACTTGCAGCAGGCGGATGGTTTGGGGCTCAACACCATTTGCCGCATCGATCACCATCAGTGCGGCATCGACAGCCGTTAATACCCGATAGGTGTCTTCGGAAAAGTCCTGGTGCCCAGGAGTGTCTAGCAAATTGATCACGCAATCGCGATACTCCATTTGCATGACGGACGAGGCCACGGAAATACCCCGTTGTTTTTCGATTTCCATCCAGTCAGAAGAGGCATGACGTGAAGCCTTGCGCGCTTTGACACTACCGGCGATCTGAATCGCACCCGCAAAAAGCAGGAGCTTTTCGGTGAGCGTCGTTTTACCGGCATCAGGGTGGGAAATAATGGCGAACGTTCTGCGTCGCGCAACTTCAGCTTGAATACTCATGGGTGCGGATTTTACAGGCTGGACGTGCCAGCCTGTTTACGAACAGGTTACTTGTTAAATAAAGCAGGACGGCGGGGGCGATTGGCTTGGCTCGGACCATTCGGACCAGAGCCAGAGCGGACGGGGGCGCCCGAACTTGAGCCAGAGCCTGAGCGCGTCGGGGCATGACCCGTTGGGGCGCTCCGACCGTTGCCTTGAGCATCACGACGAGGCGCCTGACCGGTTCGCGCAGGACGTGGAGCACCGGCGCTTGCCGAGCCTGCTGGACGGGCTGGGCGCTGCTGAGGGCGGCGCTGACCATCACGGCGACCTTCGGCGCGCGCATCATCGTCTGCGCCATGCGCGGAGGGTGGCGATGCCGTCCATCCTGTTGGGGCAGGCAGCTGGGGTATCTGCTTTTTAATGATGCGTTCGATGGCCTTGAGGTATTTAATCTCGCTTGAGTCGACCAGAGATACCGCGGAGCCCGCAGCACCTGCACGACCCGTTCGGCCAATGCGGTGAACGTAGTCTTCAGGGACATTAGGCAATTCGAAGTTGACGACTTGAGGGAGTTGGTCGATGTCCAGACCGCGCGCGGCGATATCTGTGGTAACTAACACGGCGACTTTGCCCTTTTTGAAGTCATCTAAGGCACGGGTGCGAGCTGCTTGGCTCTTGTTGCCATGAATCGCTGAAGCCGACAAACCATCTTTGGCTAATTTTTCGGCTAAACGATTCGCGCCATGTTTGGTGCGGGTGAAGACAAGCACTTGGTGCCAACCACTTTCGCGAATAATGTGGCTCAAAATGTCGCGCTTATGTGCCTGATCAACCATGTGAACAGTCTGTTCAACACGCTCTGCGGTTGTATTGCGTGCGGCAACGGAGACTTCGGTTGCATTGTTCAGCACGCCTTTGGACAACTCACGAATCTCGTCTGAGAATGTCGCAGAAAACAGCAAGTTTTGACGCTGGCGCGGTAAAAGCGCCAGAATTTTGCGGATGTCACGGATGAAACCCATGTCTAGCATGCGGTCTGCCTCGTCGAGTACGAGGATTTCTACGCCAGATAGATCGACGTTTCGCTGTTGGCAATGATCAAGCAGTCGTCCTGGGGTCGCCACCAAAATGTCGATGGGCTTACGTAATGCCGAGGTCTGTGGATTGATGTTGACGCCACCAAAAATCACCATTGAGGAGATTTTTGTATGAATGCCATACGTCTTGACTGACTCTTCGACTTGGGCAGTGAGCTCTCGCGTTGGGGTCAGGATCAGGACGCGTGGGCGGCCCGGCTTGCGCAGCTCAAGGGGCTTGGCAAGCAACATATGTAGGATGGGCAGCGTGAAACCAGCAGTTTTGCCGGTGCCAGTTTGTGCAGCAGCTAGCAAGTCACCGCCTGCGAGTACGCGGGGGATGGCTTGAGCCTGAATAGGAGTGGGTGCGGTATAGCCGGCATCGGCAATGGCGCGCAAAAGGGGATCAGCCAACCCGAGGTCAGCAAAGGTAATAGAAGTAGACAAGAAAACAGCTCCATCGTCGTGCCGGTCCGCAAGTGAATGTGGACTCCAATCGGGGCAGACGAACAGGGAGTAAAACGCCATTGAGGCGAGCGCCCACAGAATTAGGGCTTAGCGAGGCACGAGGACTGGAACGTTGTGCCGTGGCATTATTGTACGCTATGCGCGCGCTGGCAGGGTTTATTTTTGAGCCACTGTGGCGCTGTCTTCTGTTGAGATATCCAAGGGCACCAAGAAATCTTTGCTAATACCTAGACCAACGTCGTTGATTTGACTGAGGAAGTCTGTGAGGTATTCATGTAAACCAATTTCAAGAATCTCTTCGATGGTTTGATCGCGCAATGTTGAAAAAAGACGAAGTGCGGCGAGTTGGGTGCCACGGGAATGATTGTTTCTGATGCGCATTAACGTTTCGACAATTTCATGTAGACACGCGGCTAAAGAGCGAGGCATGTTGAGGCTCAGAATCATCAGTTCAGCAATGCGTTCTGGTGTGATGATGTCACGATAGACTTTGCGGTAGTTTTCAAATGCGGAAACAGAGCGCAATATCGCCGCCCAATAATAAAACTCATCGACAGTATCGATACGTTCATTCTTGGAGGCCGCAGCGGCGAGAAATTTCACATCAAGGAGTCGCGCGGTATTGTCAGCGCGCTCTAGAAAAATTCCAAGTTGAATGAAGTCGTAGACCTCGTCTCGCATCGTGGTGCCGTTGTGCACGCCTCGCGTGAGGTGAGAGCGAAACTTGACCCATTCGAAAAAATCAGAGGGTGAGCGTTGTATGACGCCTGCACGCATCATGCGTTGCGCATCGAGCCAAGTGGTATTGATGGTTTCCCAAAGCTCAGTCGTGATGGCACCCCGCACCGCGCGGGCGTTTTCGCGCGCGGCTTGAAGACAGCGCACAATCGATGACAGATTGTCGACATCGCTCACCATAAACTGAATCACACCAGAGGGTGTAACGGCTTCATGTCTTGATGCGTAGATCTCAGTTAATTCTGAAATTTCTAGCATCGCACGCCATGCATTCTCAATCGTTTGCGCCGACTGTGGAAGCAGAGACATTTGATAGTTCACATCCAGCATGCGGGCAGTGTTTTCTGCACGCTCTGTGTAGCGGGACATCCAATAAAGGTGATCAGCAGTTCTTGAGAGCATTGTCGAGGTCCTAACGTTCAAGAATCCAAGTGTCTTTGGTACCGCCGCCTTGCGACGAGTTCACAACCAGCGAACCCTTCTTTAATGCGACGCGTGTGAGTCCCCCTGGCACCATGCGAATGTGCTCGCCGGACAGAACGAACGGGCGTAAATCGATGTGTCTGGGCGCAATACCTGACTCGACATAGGTCGGACAAGTGGACAGCGCGAGTGTTGGCTGTGCGATGTAATTATTTGGGTTGGCGAGGACGCGCGCCTTGAAGTCATCGATTTCGGCGCGCGTGGATGCGGGGCCTACCAGCATGCCGTAGCCGCCAGCACCGTGCACTTCTTTTACAACGAGTTGCGCCATATTCTGGATGACATAGTCAAGCTCTTCGGGTTTGCGGCACACGAAGGTCGGGACATTTGAAATAATCGGTTCTTCACTTAGATAAAAGCGGATCATGTCCGGCACAAAAGGATAAATTGACTTGTCATCGGCCACACCGGTACCGATGGCGTTGCAAATGGCGACATTGCCTGCGCGATGGGCGCGCAGCAGGCCGGGTGGTCCGAGCGTGGAGTCCTCGATGAACACTTTGGGATCCAAAAAGTCGTCATCGACACGGCGATAGATCACGTCGATGCGTCGTGGACCTTGAGTTGTTCGCATGAATACGCAATCATCTTTGACGAATAGGTCCTGTCCCTCGACGAGCTCAACACCCATTTGTTGCGCTAAGAAAGCATGTTCAAAATAAGCGGAGTTGTACATGCCTGGTGTCAGGACCACGACGTTGGGACGACCAGACGCCATTTTGGACGCGTCACGTAAGGTTTCGAGTAATAAATCAGGATAGTGTGCGACGGGTTCGATACGATGATTCGCAAACAGCTCAGGAAAAAGACGCATCATCATTTTTCGATTTTCGAGCATGTACGACACGCCTGAAGGGACACGTAAGTTGTCCTCCAACACAAATAGTTCACCCGTGTTTGCACCGTGATTCGCGCGGACGATATCGATGCCAGCGATATGTGCATAGATGCCAAGAGGCACATTGATGTTTTGCATTTGCGCACGGTACTGTGCGTTGCCCAACACTTGTTCGGCAGGAATAATGCCCGCTTTGATGATGTGCTGCTCATGGTAGACGTCGTGCAAAAACATATTTAGTGCTTGGACGCGTTGTTTTAAGCCACGTTCAAGGAGATCCCACTCTGCTGCGGGGAAAATGCGCGGAACAATATCAAAAGGGATGGTACGTTCAGTGCCATCACTATCGCCATAAACGGCGAAGGTGATGCCCACACGCCTAAAAATAAGCTCGGCCTCTTCCCGACGCGCCGCGATTAATGGCTCAGGCTGTTGGGCAAGCCATTGGGCAAAGCTTTGGTAATGATCGCGTGTGCCATGCAGCGGAAGGACGTTGTCGCGCAACTCCGACATGTCTATCTCTAGCATTTCATCAAAGATTTTGTTCAAGGCCAGCGTTTGCATAGATTGCCGCATAGGATGTCCGTCTATAAAGCATTCGATGCGCGCGGTCCGCAGCGCAGCGTTTGTCAAATATCCAAGCAAAATCTATGCCACACCTTTTACGGGACACTCACTGGCATGGATATTGCTTTGGCAGAGATATGTCTATCCATGTCGCTCTCCACCACGTCACGTCCTATCGTTATGACAGGCTGATCAATCTGGGACCTCAAGTGATCCGCTTGAGGCCGGCGCCGCATTGCCGCACGCGGATTCTCTCTTATTCGTTGCGGATTGAGCCCGAGAACCATTTTTTGAACTGGCAGCAGGATCCGTTTGCGAACTATTTAGCTCGGGTAATGATTCCGGATAGGACCAAGTCGTTTCAAGTCGTTGTCGATTTGGTCGCAGAGATGGCGGTGTATAACCCGTTCGATTTCTTTCTCGAGCCAGGTTCTGAGCATTTTCCGTTTAGCTATTCGGCAGAATTAAAGGCGGAGTTGGCACCCTATTTGACGGCAGCCCCGATGGGGCCTCAGCTCGCGACGTTTTTTAAAAACGTACCGCGCCGCGCAAGAAGAAGCATCGATTTTTTGGTTGAAATCAACAGTCGAGTCCATCGAAAGGTCAGCTACACGGTTCGCATGGAGCCTGGTGTGCAGACGCCCGAGGAAACACTATCGCTCGGCTCTGGGTCTTGTCGTGACTCTGGTTGGTTATTGGTGCAGTTGTTGCGTCATTTTGGACTCGCTGCGCGCTTTGTCTCAGGCTATCTGATCCAGCTTAAACCCGATGTGGAGGCGGTAGGCGGGCCAACAGGCGCGTCTCATGACTTCACGGATTTACACGCATGGTGTGAGGTTTACTTACCTGGAGCAGGCTGGATCGGTTTGGATCCCACCTCTGGGTTGCTCGCGGGTGAGGGGCATATACCGATTGCTTGCACGCCTGAGCCATCGTCCGCGGCGCCCATTAGTGGTGCATTAGATGAGTGCGAAGTTGAATTTGTGCACCAAATGTCAGCACAGCGGGTATTTGAGACGCCGCGAGTCACGAAGCCCTATGAGGAGGCGCAATGGCAGCGTATTAATCAACTGGGCGCAGAGGTAGACGCCTCTCTTGAGGTGCAGGATGTTCGACTGACGATGGGCGGTGAACCCACCTTTGTGTCGTCGCTTGACCGTGATGGTGATGAATGGAATACGGAAGCGCTCGGGCCGAGTAAGCGCGGATTTGGGCTCGCCTTGATGCATCAACTGCGTGATGAGTATGGTGCGCGGGGCTTTCTTCATTTTGGGCAAGGAAAATGGTATCCAGGAGAGCAGTTGCCTCGGTGGACGCTTTCTGCCTACTGGCGGGCCGACGGTCAGGCCTGTTGGCAAAATCCGGCATTGTTTGCCGATGAGCGTGAAGTGCATCAATACACCACCGCAGATGCGCATGCATTTATAAACGCTGTTGCGCAGCGGCTAGGCGTTGGTTGTCAACACATTCAGCCTGGGTATGAAGACACTTTTTATTACTTGTGGCGCGAGCGTACTCTGCCAGTCAATGTTGATCCTTTCGACTCGAGGCTTGCAGATGAAATGGAGCGGGCGCGGTTACGTCGCGTCTTTGAGCAGGGGTTAGAGGCGCCGAGCGGTTATGCGCTCCCCCTGTCGCGCGCCGAGTCCATTGACCAGACGTCAGGCGGCTCGGACCGTTGGAATTCTGGGCCTTGGTTTTTACGTGATGCGCGCATGCTGTTGATCCCCGGTGACTCGCCGATGGGATACCGGTTGCCGCTGGACTCTTTACCTTGGATGGCGCCTGCTGATCAGATCTATCCCATTGATCGAGATCCTTTTGCAGAGCGCGAGCCACTTCAGTCGTATGTGACACCAGTGCCGCTTGTGCATCAAGCGCGAGAATCCTCCGCAGAGGATAAGGGTCTGTCCGATGAGCAGGCCGCTGAGCAAACGGCTCCTGCAAAGTTTGAGTCGCGTCCTGACTTAACCCGCACAGCGATGTGTGTCGAGGTTCGAAATCCAAATCGCAGCAATGGCCCTAAGCTTGAATTTAGTGAGCCGGAAAGCGCGGTCATGTATGTTTTTATGCCGCCACTTAAGCATCTCGAAGATTATCTTGAGTTGTTGCAGGTTGTGGAGGCCACCGCGCAAGAGATGAATTTTTGCATTGTTCTGGAGGGCTATCCGCCACCTCGAGATCCCCGCTTGACCATGCTCCAAATCACCCCTGACCCCGGCGTGCTTGAGGTCAATATTCATCCGGCCAAAAATTGGTCTGAGTTGGTGCAGCACACTGAGTTTTTGTATAACGCAGCGCATCAAACTCGGTTGAGTACTGAAAAGTTCATGATGGACGGTCGACATACGGGTACCGGAGGCGGGAACCATTTTGTCATGGGGGCGGCTACGCCCGACGATAGTCCATTTTTACGTCGACCCGATGTGTTGGCGAGTTTGCTGACGTTTTGGCATAACCATCCGTCCATGTCTTATCTTTTTTCCTGGCTGTTTGTCGGACCGACGAGCCAAGCGCCACGCGTCGATGAGGCGCGTAATGATCAAGTGTATGAGCTTGAAATTGCACTGCAGGAAATTGATCGTCAGTTGGCTGGCCAAGGAGGATGCCCGCCCTGGATGATTGACCGTGCCTTACGCAATATTCTGATCGACGTGACGGGCAACACGCATCGGGCTGAGTTTAGTATTGATAAGCTCTACTCGCCTGATGGTCCTACCGGAAGGTTGGGTTTGCTTGAGTTGCGAGGATTTGAAATGCCACCGCACGCGCGCATGAGCCTTGTGCAGCAACTGTTGATTCGTGCGTTGGTGGCATGGTTTTGGAAAGCGCCCTACCGGCCCGTCAGTCAGACGCGGTTGACACGCTGGGGGACGCAGTTGCATGATCGATTCATGTTGCCGACATTCATCATGATGGATTTTGAGGATGTATTGGCCGAGCTTAAAGCAGCAGGCTTTGTGTTCGATATGAAATGGTTCGCGCCACACGCTGAGTTCAGATTTCCGTTGATTGGCGAAACGGATGTCCGCGAAATGCACATGAGCTTGCGTACGGCACTTGAGCCTTGGCATGTGATGGGCGAACAAAATTCTGGTGGAGGTACAGTACGTTTTGTGGACGCATCTCTTGAGCGCCTAGAATTAAAAGTCTCAGGCTTTGTTGATAATCGTTTTTCCATTGCAATTAATGGCGTTGTGCCTAAGATGCAACCAACCGGCATCGAAGGCGAGTATGTGATGGGTGTGCGCTACCGTGCCTGGAGCCCACCCTCCGGCTTGCATCCGACAATTGGGGTACATACGCCGCTGACCTTTGACGTGGTGGATAACTGGTTGTCCAGATCAATGGGGGGATGCCGTTACCACGTTGTTCATCCGGGAGGTCGAAATTACGATACCTTGCCTGTGAACGGTTTTGAGGCCGAGAGTCGAAGATTGGCTAGATTTTCACGGCTTGATCACACGCCGGGCTCAATTTCTCTGACGACACGACCCACTGACGCAGAGTTTCCTTATACACTCGACTTGCGGCGTCACCCGTGATTCAGTGTTGAAAAACCATGTTGTCTGATCCCTCAACGAAGCAAAGCATTGACCAGTCCGCCAAGCAAGCGCTTGAGCGAACGTTTGGTCAGGTGAGCCGGCTCACTGCTAAAACTGCCCCAGGTCATTACGATGAACTGCGTCTGGACGCAGGTACATTGCGTCGACCCTGGAAGACTTTTTTTAGTTATCTTGGCGAGTCAGGCATTGCGGATTTGCCTTCAAGTAGTGAAACCATTGCACGCTTGATTCAACAAAATGGCATCACGTATAACGTTTACGCAGACAACCAGGAGCAGGCGAGGCCTTGGTCTTTAAATCCGCTGCCGATGTTGATTGAGCCCGCTGAGTGGAGAACCATTGCAACCAGTTTGGCGCAACGCGCAAAGCTGCTCAATGCGATTGTGCAGGATGCATATGGCCAACAGTCACTGATACGCGGTGGATATTTACCGAGTGCACTTGTATTGGGGCATCCGGGGTATCTGAGAGCGATGCAAGGTGTGCAGCCACCGGGCGGTACGTATTTGCATGTCGTGGCCTTCGATATTGCGCGCGGTCCAAATGGACGGTGGTGGGTGATTGGGCAGCGAACGCAGTCACCGTCAGGGTTAGGTTATGTATTAGAAAATCGCCTGATCATTTCGCGGCTGTTTCCAGAAGCATATCGAGAAATGCGCGTCCAGCATATCGCTTCAAGTTACAAGCGACTGTTAGATTCAATGAAAACAGCTGCCGCGCAGATCGCGCAAGGGTCGCCGAGGTTCGCACTGTTGACGCCAGGTCCTTATAGTGAAACGTATTTTGAGCATGCGTATTTGGCGCGCTATCTTGGACTGCCGCTTGTCGAAGGGGCGGATCTAACAGTCCGTAATGAAAAGCTTTATCTAAAAACCTTACATGGGCTGCAACCGATCCATGGCTTGCTTCGTCGCCTTGACGATGATTTTTGTGATCCTCTAGAGCTGAGAGCGGATTCGAGCCTAGGGGTGCCCGGGCTCTTGCAGGCTGTGCGTGCCGGTAATGTAGTGATGGCCAATGCACTGGGTACGGGTTTTCTTGAGTCCCCTGCCGTTCAAGGGTTTTTACCTGCGATTTCGGAATATCTTTTGGGTGAACCTCTCAAGATGCCGTCTCTCAACACGTGGTGGTGTGGTGAGATCGCGGCATGGAAAGACATTGCGCCTGACTTACACACGCAGGTCATTAAACCGACATATGCCACAACGCCGCGCACTAATTTTCAACCGGCTATTGCAAGCGTTCTGAGTTCGGAAGAAAGAAAAAAGTGGCGTGAACGGATTGATCAGCAGCCCGACTTGTACACGACACAAAGTTACTTGCCATTTTCTCAGGCACCAACATGGCAGACAGATCGAATCACGCCGCGCACGGCGATGTTACGCGTGTATGCGGTGGCATCAGGCAATGGAGAGTGGCAACTCCTACCCGGCGGAATGACACGGATCGCAACCCTTGATCCGCATATCGTATCGATACAAAGCGGTGGTAGCACCCTGGATACGTGGGTCATGACAGACCAGTCTGTTGACACTTATTCTATGTTGCCAAATCGTGAAAAGATTCCGCGTTGGACTGCCTCGCAGCAATTGGTGTCGAGTCGCTCCGCCGAGAGTTTGTTCTGGCTTGGGCGATACACAGAGCGCTGCGAATCGATGGTGCGTTTAGCCAAAGAGGCGCTTGTGTTGGTGAGTACCAACCAGCAGGATAGTTTGCCTGTGTTGAATGAGGCAATTGGTTCGCTCTGTCAGGGACATGGACTGATATCGGAGGGTACGCCAAGCTTGACGAAATCCGCCGCAGCATTTGGTCGTACGCTGATGAGTGGCTTGAGCAAGAAAGGTGGTGGCGGACTCACGGATAATATCGATGCGCTTGAGCAGGCCTTAAAGTCGGTGCGCGACCGATTGCCCGCTGAGCACGCGGAGATTGCTCATACGATGCGTCAGATGCTGGTGCGATCGCCTGCGCGGACTGCTATTGATACGATTGAGGTGCTTGATGCGCTGAGTGTGCAACTCGTCGCCTTAGTCGGCTTTCAGTCAGACCGCATGACGCGAGATCTAGGCTGGCATATGTTGGCCGCGGGTCGTTTAATTGAAAGACTGATCAGTCTCAGCAAAATTATTTCTGCCTTTTTTTCTCATGCCGCGGTGTATACGCCTCGCGGCTTCGAGACCTTGCTGGTCTTGTTCGATAGCTCCATCACATATCGTACGCGCTATCAGCGACAGCAGGACATTACTGCACTCATGGATTTGCTTGTGACGGACGAGACCAATCCACGTTCGTTCAATTGCATTTTGCAAGGCCTTGCAAGCGAGATCCAACACCTGCCAGATAGCGCCTCATTGATGGCATTGTTGCCTGCATTTAATCCCAATGAAGAGTCGGTTTTAAAACAGGTTGAATCGTTGCGCGCACTCGGCGCTTTTGGTGCCCAACTTTCTGATGAAATGAGTCGACGATTTTTTGCGCTGGCCATTGAACGGCATTTTGCATCATGATGGATATTCGGGTTGATCACGAAACACGCTATGAGTATCAAACCGACGTTGAACTAGCACATCATCTTGCGTATTTGCGACCGATACAGTCTGATTGGCAGCAGACGCTATCCAGCGAGGTGAGCATTGTGCCGGCTCCGGATCATCAATCAGAGGATCGGGATGCCTTTGGTAATTATCGAACATTTTTCACATTATCGACGCCCCATAGAACCTTGTTGGTCAGAGCGATTTCTGTCGTTCGATTAAAGGAGCGATATGCAAAGTTTGATCTCAAGGTGAGTCCCCCATGGGGCTTAGTCGCTGAATCACTGGCCTATGCGTTGGATCGTCCCTATGTTGCCGCGAGTGAGTTTTGTTTTCCTAGTCCTTATGTTCCGCGTTTGGCTGAGCTACGTGAGTATGCGTTAACGTCATTTTTTCCGGGTCGCAATATTGCTGAAGCCAGTATGGACTTGTCAAAACGCATCCATCAGGATTTTGAGTACTCGGCCGTTGCAACCGAAGTACAAACGCCGATTCTCGAAGCGTTTAAAAAACGCGCAGGCGTTTGTCAGGATTTTTCACATATTTATATTGGTTGTTTACGAGCACTCGGTTTGGCAGCAAAGTATGTCAGCGGATATCTGATGACGCATCCCGTCGAAGGCGTAGAGAAGTTACGCGGCTCAGATGCCTCTCATGCTTGGGTCGCCGTGTATTGTCCCGGTGCACCGGGACATTGGTTAGAGCTTGATCCAACGAATAATGTGGTCGCAGGTCTTGATCATGTACGCTTAGCGGAGGGCCGTGATTTTGGAGATGTCTCACCACTACGCGGTGTGATACGTGGTGGTGGTGAGCATGAACTGAAGATCGCCGTTACGGTAGAGCGGCTCACGACCGCCCTATAAAAGTTAAGCCAGACGCGCGACGTTGATGAAGGGTTCGCTTCGCGCATAGAATCCGAGGTTTTCTAGGAACTTCTCTGCCATACGTTGCAAAATAGCATCTGAAAACCCTGCAGTATGGGGCGTTGCTATGACGTTTGGCATATCCCAAAGGGGCGACTCAGTGGGGAGAGGCTCTTGGGCAAATACATCCAGATATGCACCCGCCAATCGACCATGTTTAAGCGCATCGATCATCTCAGGCTCATCGATCACGGCTCCGCGAGAAATATTGATGATGTGTGCTGAGTGCTTCATTAGACCGAGCGCTGTGGCGCTGACTAAATTATTCGTCTGTGCAGTGAGCGGGCACGCAAGCAGTAACCAGTCTGTTTCGGGTAGGACACTGTTGAACTCTGCGAACGATACGACGCGTGTATGCGGGATGGTTGAGGCGGCCGATTGACGCACCACAATAATATTTAAGCCGATCGCTTTTAACCATGTCGCTAGCTTTTGACCAATCGGTCCCCAACCCACGATTGTGGCTGTTTGTCCTTCGAGTTCCGGGGGCAAGCCGAC
>Ga0105051_10000469_pt1 | contig 55704 bp, 45 predicted proteins | sample FRY02_FD_78383 | JGI IMG/M metagenome (GOLD analysis project Ga0105051, IMG submission 78383) | Freshwater microbial communities from Lake Fryxell liftoff mats and glacier meltwater in Antarctica - FRY-02 (megahit assembly) | ecosystem: Environmental > Aquatic > Freshwater > Ice > Glacier... | reverse complement strand
TCTTTGAGAGCATCTTTTAGATTGCTATCATGAGTAGAAACTTCTATAGATCTATTTGTATCAAATAACGTGGGATTCGTAGGTTTGACCATCATTTCTATGCATGCAAGGATTGATATATCAGCTAAGCCTTTTAGTCCATAAAAAGATACGATCTTATTGTGTTTATTTATAAATTTCTTATAGTTTTCTAGATAGATGGCCTCATTAAAATAATGATAGTCTTCTATATTAGAAAACTTCATGCTTTTAATTTTAGTATCGTATTCAGAAGATATAGATCCTAAATTATCAATTTCATTTCTGAGATCTTCAGTAAGATAAAATTCTTCAGACAAATCAAGTAATATTTCTCCTTTTGCAAATTTATTCAAAATATTTGTGTCTATAATTTTCATATTTTTGTCTTGTAGTCATTCCACTTATCCTTTCTAAATCGACCAAAAATAATCATCTGGGCCTGATTCGGGTAGATTGCATTATTTTTTATAGCGGTATTAACTTTATTAAAAGCTATATCCCCACAAAACTTTTTTACAGATGTAGAAATATGTGGGTGAGCAAACCACTTTTTTACCTCTATGAAAAGGCTAGGCTCTTTCTGAGGAAGAGTTAGCGACTCTTGAATATCCTTATCTATTTTTTTCCTAAGACGTAACACAAACAAGATTGCGGTATAGGATATTTTATATTGTTCTTTGAGTCTATTAACCAAGTTTTTATTAATATCTTCTGTAGCAAGGTTATCCGTAACCGATCTTGGTAATAGAATTTCCGATACAATGTCATTCATGTGACGAAATTTTTTATCATCTTTTACTTTTTTGAATGAATAGCTTTCAATAGCATGAGAATATTCTTCCATACCGATAACTACTAATAAATACAACAACGTATATATTTGCCTAAAATGATTCTCATCAGGATTTATTTCGCTCGGCAAAAAAATAAAGGGTATTTTTTTATCTTTGACCACAAAACCACTGGTACTTTTAAACAATTCGAAAGTATTTTTTATTTCAGGTAAAATACCGTTTGTTCTTACTCCTTGAGATACATTGATATTTCCCTGTGATTGCACTTTTTCAATAAGATAATTCTTTGATTTTTCAGCAGAATCTCTTGTCCTAAAATGTTCAAGATCTATACTTAAATAATTGATTATATAATTCACAGCATCTTGGACATTTTTTGACTTTAAAGAACCTGAAAAATTACAAACAAAACTATCAGGTAACTGCGATGTTACAAAAGACTGTATTCTAATTTGTCTGTCAATAATTCTTTTTGAGGTTATCTCTCCCTTACCTTTTCGTTTATGTATTACAAGAAGATTTTTAGGAAATTTGTCTAACCTATTAGCCTCAATATTTTCAAGCTCTTTTTTTAGATTATTGAGATTCAACAAAAACATTTGCCATGGGAGGTGAATTTTTTCACTAATGTCTTTTAACTCATTAAATGTTATTGATCCTTTACTAAAAGCATTTTTAAATACCTTGTGTTCAGAAAGTTTTTCCTCAGGATAAAAATTTAATAAAGTTTCAATAACTCTATTATCTAATTCTACTGAACTTATTATTCCAGATTTTAAAATCATAAATTATTACATCTTATCAATTTCTTTCATTAGTTTGCAGGTTTCAAAGAGGACTTTTATTATTTAAATTTTACTCTTAAAGGATGTATATCTAAAAATTTCTGGCTGGTCTTCGTTATAATTATTATTTTTATAAAAATAATCTATTTTTATAAATGGTGATTTAAAGTTCGCATACCATTTATGTCCTTTAAATTTACAAACAATTATTGGCTTATAGTCTTCGCTATCATATAGTCTTATATATTCGATCCATTCAAAAGGAATAGTTGCTATAGGAATCTTTTCATCACTTCCTCTTAAAATACAACGCAAGCCGACCGCAGGCATAACATCGTAAAATTGAGCTTTTTGTTTTCTATAGCTTTTATTATGAGAGTCTTCTTTATGCTCTTTTTTAACATCTAGAAGTATGAAACTTTTACCAAATTTAAGGATTTTACCAATTTCAGAATATATATTTTTCTCATGTTCAAATTTTTGTTTTGCAGATATTTTTTTTGATAAACAAATACCAATAATTGCTATAACAATTGAAGATATCAATGTTAATAAATCTATTAAATTTATAGTACAATCAATTTTCATATTATTTAAAATTTGTATATTTTTTATATAAATCAAAGAGGAATTCTATTCGGTCTTCTTTTGAAATGAAATTTCTTCCGTAGCAGGCATCTACTGCCCTGTCTAGCTCATCATGAGCTTTTACAAGCTCTGGTGGCATTGTATTTGGATCGTACAAATCTGCGAGTGAGCTGTTTGGGAATTTTAATCGAGCATCTAGTACAGCTTGGGCTTTTTCTTCAACCTTCTTCTTATGCTCTTCTGTTGAATTTTCCGGCCAAGGAAAGTTATTATAAACAATATCTTTTGAATATCTAAAATCGCTTTTTAGGCGACCACAGGTATAAGAAACCCAAGCCATATGCATAAATGAGTGTAATACTCCGAAATGATAGAGTTCTCCGTTTGGGACAATATGACAACTATTATTTGCAATATCTTTTTCAGAGAAAAAACCTAACGGAATATATTTTCGATTTTCAGAAGAAGTGCTCGGAACTAGTATATATGTTTTCGGTGTCTGCTTGTCTCTAAATAGCGCAGGCGTTGAAGAAAATTTTTGAGTTGAAGGAGCGACACTCGCTTCACGAAACTCTTTTACTTTTTTAATATGTTCTAAAACCAAAGGCATTTGCTTTAACTCTGAAGGTTCTGCACCAACTAACCACAAACACCATCGTTTCTGATTATTCAAAAATTCTTTTGCACTTATCAATGGTCTGATAAATTTTTCTGCATTTGGCTCTTGTTTTAAGAACTCTTCTTTTTCTTCATTCGATAATAGTAGGTTACCGCCATCAAGAGGCATGTTACCAAAACTCATTTTTGGAACATTACATAATGGTTTTGATCGTTTTGATATTACGACATTTTCACCAGCAACTAGATATCCATTTATACTGGAAACCTCTTTTTCTTTTGGTTCACTTTTTATATTTTCATATTCGAAAAGATATTTCTTTGGAGTATCAAAAGTAGCGAAACCAACGATGACGCAATATACTGCCGCCACTCCTGGCGCGTCGTTGTTCCATTTGAAAGTTTGGTGAGCAAAATGAATAACAGAATTATATTTATTTAAAAATCCCCATAATAATCCAGCTTGTTCTCCCTGACAGATGCTGTTTGTGGAAACGAAAGCTGTTTTGATTTGTGTGCCTTGAATATATTTTATTGCTTTTGCATACCAAGCTGTTACGAAATCAAGAACACCAACACCTTTATTATTATCAAAAATATTTACAACAAGCTCTCTTTGTTCTTTACTCATTAATTTACTTCCAACAAAAGGTGGATTTCCAAGAATATATGAAAGCCTATTTTTTGAAACAACTTCTTCCCAATCTATTTTTAAAGCATCCGCATGAACAATTGTCGCTGGCTCACGAAGTGGAATACGCGCTTGGTATAAACCAAAAGTAGTTGAGAGTTCTAAATTCATTTGGTGATCAACTAAATACATCGCTGTTCGCGCAACGAGTGCTGGGAATTCTTCTATTTCTATTCCGTAAAATTGATTAACATTTATTTTTGAAAGTTCTTCTGTTCCGATAAGTGTCATTCTTTGGTCTTTTCTAAGCTTCTTTAAAACTTCAAGTTCTAAACTACGGAGCTCTCGATATGAAGTAACCAGGAAATTGCCACATCCGCAAGCTGGGTCTAAGAATTTAAGAGTCGTAAGGTATTCATGGAATTTTTCTAGTTTTTTCTTATCATGTTTTGCCTTGTCGAATTCAATATATAGCTCATCAAGGAAAAGTGGGTGGATTACTTTTAGAATATTTATTTCTGACGTGTAATGAGCTCCAAGTTGTCGGCGAGATTTTTCATCCATTACCCCTTGGAAAAGTGAGCCAAAAATAGAAGCAGAAATTCCTGACCAATCAAACTCACAGCATTTTAGAAGTTTTAAATACGCAGTAGCGTCCAAGGAAACCGGCGGAATTGATTCACTGAAAATCCCTCCGTTTATGTAGGGGAATTTCATCAGTTGTTCGTCTGTTGTTGTTTGTCTTTTTTCTGCTGGGGTATTTAAAATATGAAAAATCTGACCCAAGTGAATACCTAGATCTGAGCCATCTTGATTTATTCTTTTTTCAATATAGTTTCTAAATAAACCTTTTTCAAAAATCTCTGTATCGTCTGCAAATAAACAAAACAGTATTCTGATAAGAAAAACTTCTAGCTCGTGACCAGAGTAACCTGTTTTGGCTATTTCATTGTGAAAATCTGCCATCAATTTCGCACCTTTGATGCTCACCTCTTCTTCTTTTTCATAACTTATCAAAGAGGTGTGACCAGAAATAAAATCAAAAAGGTCTATGTGCTTTGAGAAGTCTTTTAAAAGAAATTCTTTTTCTGAATTATCTTCCAGGTCATGCAGGCGAATTTTTTCAAAATCAGAAACGACAACATAACGAGGGAGTTCAGAATCTTTCAGACCAGGAAAATAATCTTTCGCTTGAGTGTAAGCTTTGTCCAAGTCTTTACCTTTTGATTTATGTTCTGCGAGCATTACACCTTTCCATAAAACATCAATATATCCTTGACCTCCATCCTGCTTTTTTACCTGATATTCAAAAGAGGCAACCCTTCGGCGAGACATACCAAAAACATCAAAGAATCCGTCCCAGAAACTTTTTGCTTCTGCGTCTTCGCTTACTTCTCTTTCCCACTCTTTTGAGAAAGCTACTGCTCTGTTTTTAATTTCGTTTAGACTAATCATTTTACCTATTCATCCAAGTAATAGTAAGTTGTAACACCGTTGCGATGCAAACCCACAAAACATACGGGATGTTGGCGTAGATAATCCATGCAAGGCTGGGGGCTCCTGTTTCGATGTGGTTGGTAATCGAGAATTGATACAAAGCAAATAATGCCCAAATGAGTGTGACGAGGACAAGGAGGATGTCGATAGATGCCAGGAGGTTGTTCTTGAGTCCAAATTGAAAATAAGTAAAGGCGAAATTGAAAACAAGGTTCAGCGCGAACGGGAGCGCGACCGTCCAAGGGAGCGCTCCTTTAAAGAACTTGTAAAAAACTGTCCCAAAAGTGATGGCGATGATGATGTACAGCACCGTCCACACAGGACCAAAGACCCACGACGGTGGTGCCCAAGATGGTTTTAATAATGTGCTGTACCAGTTGGAAGTATCTGTGTTCATATTATGTAGTAGTTATTATTAATCAGTCGGACACGTGTTCTTGCCTAGTGCCGCATACAATCCGCACCAAGAAAATATCGCTTCGAAAAATGAAAATCCCGAGAAGAAAAGTAGCCACGGGCTCCACGAAGTAGTGATAGCGAGAAGTAGTAATGCCACTCCGATAGCTACTCGTATCGCTCTACCTTTTTTGTTGATATTTTTACTTGCACCGTGATTTGTATTTCGAGCAATTTTTTTCAGTATTGCGCGATAGACAAATCCGAATATAAACGCCAATACAAACATGATAACAATAAGTCCCCATCCAAATGGCGAGAGGATGAAGTATATGGGAGATTTGTCGAAGAAGTCATTTTTGAGTTGTGGGATGAGGGTGAGCGCATTTACCGTTTCTTTGAAATCAAACGCTTCTATCTCGCCAATGGCAAGTGAGTATTTGCTGTCGTTATTACTACTCCAGACGATAATTTCATAATTACCCGCTTCTGCCGGTGCTTTGTATTCTGGTCCTTGCCAATACGTGTCCCCGCCAAATGGTTCAAAGAATTTCTTCCATTCAAAGCCTGTGCTTTCGAGAACTATTAGCTCTTTTCCGTCTTTTAAAATAACCGCCGAGACATCTTTTTTCTGACCAGCAATATCTGGCACAAGCACGCCGACATACAATGCAAAAGGTTCGTCCGAGGTAATAGTATAGACCGCAGGTTCGCCACCAAGAGTCCCATAATACGCTTTGGAGACATCCGGAGATGTGACAATGGTTGGGTTTTCTGTGGTGATTCTCGGCTGGTGTGCCGAGGTAACGGTTGGTAGTAAAAATACAGGAAGCAATAGTACGATGGTGATTAAAAGTTTTTTCATATATTACATTATACCAGAAAAATACCCAATTTAATCATTTTTTTTGATCAACTAAAACCCTCATAATTTAAAATACTAATGAGGAATCGACAAGGTGAAACTTAATAATGTCTGAGAACACGGATTCGCCCCCGCCTTGGCTAATTTCTGGCGCGCAGAAGGGGTCCAGGAAGGAACGCGGTCGGATTCTTTTTTGAATTTTGGTGCGGACTGGAAATTAAACACTCTAAAAAGAACAAAACCCCTCTCGGGGTTTTGTGTTCGGTTTCTTTGTTTAAAATTTTTATTCTTGGTATGGCTCAACAATTTTAGTTACAACATTATTCTGAACATCAATTCTGATGTAGGTTATTGGTTTTTTGTATGGTGGATTATAAGGTAAATATGAAGTTACCAACGAAACGAGATTTTTGAATTCAGCAAAAGCAGAACTATGGTTGTTTTGGTTTCCTTCATAATCATTATAATAATCTCCACTTGTATAGTAATTACTGCCGTTATTATTAGCTGCATAAGCAACGTCAAATTTTTTAGAGAACAATAAACCACCAATGGTTGTCGAAGCACTATTACCTACTTCAAATGTTCTAACTAAGGGATTTTGATTTATTTTATATCCATTTGGAAAATCATAGCAATCATTTATATTAGGGCATTTGCCGTCTGCGACTTGTGCTTGAAGTGAAGCAGTTCCTGAAAGTACCTCTATATAATCAACATCAATATAATTTTTATTATTTTGTGAGTATGCTGAAATAAGATATGCGGGATAATCTGTGACATTATTAGTTTGTGGCTGTGAAGAAGTGAGATTAAACAACCCGCTACAATGGAAATTATTTCCAACTCCAGTTTCCGTATTTGTTTCTTTTAAACAAATTTTATATGAACCTGCGGAAACTGAAATGGGAATTTCACCAACCCCAGTTCCACAAGTGGCATATCTTTTTGAAGTATCTGTCCAGCTATATGAAGTTTTTCCAGATTCTGTAAGAATTCCAATCGGACCGATCTCTTGACCATTTGCATTGTATAAGTAAAAACCATTAGAGCAATGAAACCATTGCGGACTGGTTTTAATTTTAATTGACATATCACTACCCAAAGTCAGAGTCGATCCTTGTGTAGGTGAAATAAATCCTTGTTGGGCAGAGGGCGTAGGATTTGGAGTGGGCGTTTGAGGCGGAGCAGTTTGTGTTTGCGTATTATTATTAGATGTTGTTGGAGGATTTTGATTCTGCTCAACCGGCGAAACATAATTTGAATTATCACTCGGCTCATTTTTCGGAGCTGAACTTTTTCCCACAAAATATGCAACTCCACCAACCGCCAGAACCCCCAGCACAATTATTAAAATGGTCACTGGCACAAAGCCTTTATTATATTTATTCATAAGTTAATGATAACGTATGTTACTAATAATTACCAGTTAGTATAAAACTTCTGGCCAACACAACGACCTTGTGACCACGTATATAGGTTTCCTTATATGGCCCAAAGTGGACTTAGCACCCACAAGATATGGACCCCAAAAGTCTTTATGAGAAAAAAGCTCATAATAGGTTCGAAATTACTAAAAAATTTTTAAAAGCCAATGTATATACTATGGAATTAGCAAACGAGGGAACATTTGAGACCTATGCAACTGGAAATTTCACTTTGCAACAATAAACACGATAAGTCTAATTCTCTTGGATTGAGTGGAAGTATGGGCTTTTAAATGGTAATATAACTGTATGAAACTCACTAAATTTGAACAATCAGGGTTTATTCTAGAAACGGAAAAAGGATTCCGCCTTGCATTTGATATTGGGAATAAAACGCCAATTGAAAAATTAAACGGTGTAACAGTAGATGCAATGCTCGTGTCGCATATTCATGGTGACCATTTTTCACTTGAACAAATTAAAAAACTTTCACCAAAAAAGTTGTATTTAAATGCTGAGTGTATTGAAACACTGGGTGAAGAAACTTTGTCTTCAGAAATTATTCAAACAAAAATCAGTGATGAGATGATGATTGATACTATTAAAGTACAATTTTTCCATGTCGATCATGGACCTAATGTGTCTGCTCCGCTTAAGGAAAACTTTGGATTTCTGATCACAGCAGATAACCAGACCGTATATTTTGCAGGTGATATGTTTTATGAATCAGGAATTGATGTAACAAATCTTGAAGTAGATATTGCACTGATTCCAGTCGGAACGTTTTACACATTTGGACCACAGGAAGCGTTTGATTTTATAAAGAAATTTAAAAGAATTGGAAAAGTGATCCCAATGCATTATGAGAAAATTCTAGAAACCAAGGATCAATTTTTAGCGTTAACTAACAGCATCCTTGATGCAGAATAATATGAAAAACCAAAAATCAAAACTCGAAATGAAACCTCAATTTGAAATTGCCTACAAAGGTAAGATGTTTGAAGTGGTAACATGGGAAGGAAAACCCGGATTAAAGTTTGAAGCAGCGGTGCGTGCCCCCGGTGTCCGTTTGATTATAGAAACCAAAAAAAATGGGATACAAGCTCTACTTATGACTCGTGAACTTCGTAGAGAAGCAGGAGGAGTAGACTATCGACTACCCGGTGGCAAAGTCTTTGACAGTCTTGATGAACTTGATTCTCACAGAGAAAGTGGCAACGATATTTCTCCTATCGCCCAAAAAGCAGCAGAGAAAGAAGGCAAAGAGGAAGCGGGTATTTCTGGTGGTGAATACAAAGCCCTTGAAGTTTCAAAAGCGGGAGCATCGGTTGAATGGGATTTGCATTATTTCAAAGTAAAAAATGCAAATATTGGTGAACAGGAACTTGAAGAACATGAGCAAGGTGATATTGAAACCGTTATCCTATCAGCAGAAGAAGTTTTTGAAAAACTCTCGAAAAGAGAAATTAAAGAAGGTCGCAGTGCAGATATGTTGTGGTCTTGGCTACAACAAAATGGATTCATAAAGTTTGAAAAATTATGAAACAGAAACCTGTTCTCTGGAAAGAACACCTAAAGAAAGTTTTGAAAAATGAGGGCTATCCAATTGTTTACGAGTGGAAAGATGAACCAAATACAAAATATGAGAATCATTCACATAGAGGGAAAGTTTCTTTTTTTGTACTTGAAGGAGATGTAATATTTTCTGGTGGCATTCAAAAGACTGTTAGGAAAAATGAAAGAATAGATGTGCCTATTGGAGTTGAACATACAGCAATTGTTGGATCAAAAGGTTGCATGTACATAGTCGGACAAGAGATTGAGGGCGATGCGTGAATAATAAAAAAGAGCGACAATAAAGTCACTCTTTTTCTAGAGCAGAAGATTTGGGGGTCTCCGTTACTTTAGTGATACTACCATATTTTTACTTCGGAACCCGATTTCGTTTTTTGGCGGAGGATGAGAGATTCGAACTCTCGAACAGGTTTCCCCATTGCCACCTTTCCAAGGTGGTGCACTAGACCGCTATGCGAATCCTCCTATTTTTTATCTCAGACTACATTGTTTCTGTATTATTATCAAGAACTGACCACGCATACAATGATAATTGTGTATATTCTCCATCATAGGATTTTGCCAATTTTTTAATTTTTATTTCATCAGGTAATGTTTTCAATTTGAATATTTTTTGAAATCCTTTTTGAACACCCAAATCCCCTGTCGGTAATATATTTAATCGATTCAATGCAAAAATCAAAAACATATCAATGGTCCAATTACCAATACCTTTGATAATTATTAAATGACTACGCACTTCATCATCTGACATGTTGACAAGCTTTTTATGCCTTACTGTCCCATCTGTCCATTTTTGAGCTAAATCACGCAAATACGATCGTTTTTGTGGTGAAATACCAACAGATTGAAACGCATCGTCTGTCATACTCATAATATCAACCGGTTTTGGAAAGTGTTTTACCGGAAAATATGCAACAAACTTTTTCTCAATGGATTGTGCTGCTTTTCCAGAAATTTGTTGACAGATAATCGAACGCGTCAAAGATGTAAAAAGATTTTTTGATGGATATAATTTTCTTACTGATACATGATGTATAGGAAGTTTTTTTTGCATGCAAAAAATTATTTTCCTAACAAAGCGTTGATTCTATCCTCTGTCGCGGGATGTGTAGCAAATAATCCTGATACTTTTTTCTTGAATCCTCCACCCTTTGGATCTGCAATATATAAATGCGCAATCGCAGATGATTGTCGTTGTAGTGGACGACCAACAGAGCTAATTTTCTGTAATGCATGTGCCAAACCTTCGGGATACCGGGTTAATAATGCACCTGTGGCATCTGCCAGATATTCACGTTTCCTGGAAATAGCCAATTGAATCAATAATCCAATAAATGGTGCCAAAATTGATAAAATGACCCCAATAATCATCAGTGCATTACCCCCACGTTCATTATCTCGCCCCCCACCACCAAACAACATGCTTCGTAAAAATACATCTGATAAAATTGCAATAAAACCGACCAACACAACCACCACGGTGGAAATCAACATATCTCTGTTTCCAATGTGTGCTAATTCATGTGCTACCACTCCTTCTAATTCATTTTTTTCTAACAATTGTAATAATCCTGTGGTTACTGCAATCACTGCATGATCTTTGTCACGTCCTGTTGCAAATGCATTTGGTGCAGAATCTTGAATCACATACAATTTTGGCATGGGTAGACCAGCAGTTATCGCAAGATTTTCTGTAATGGTATACAAATCAAAATATTCTTTACGAGTCGCAGGTTTTGCACCAGATAAAGAAATTACAATCTTGTGTGAAAACCAATAAGAACCAATATTCATTAAAATACTAAAAGCAACAAAAATATAAAGAATCGTTGGGTCTCCGTAATAATAACTAAAAAACCAACCAATACCAATAACTACAATAAAGAATATCGTCATTAATAACCATGTTTTCCGAATATTTTTTGATTGTTGTGTGTATAGTGTCATCTTATTTACTTAATAAGTCATTAATAATTTCACCCGTTTTTGGATTATAGTAAACACGATCATATATTTCAAAAGCTCTACCAAAACCTTTACCTGATTCTTCTGTTGAAACATCTAGATCCCATTTATCATAATATGAAAGATAAGAACCCTTTTCATCTTCACCAAGAGATATGGTATAGTTATTCAAAAGAGTTTCAATGTCAGTATCATATTCCATATTATTGAACATACCCATGGCATTTATTGTGCACCCAGACTGATCTATTTTTTTAATTAAGTCTAAAAACTTATCATTTTTAAAACCCTCTTTTCCTTTTTCTAAAATAATCTTGAATTGTTCAAATTGATGATGTGGCATTTTTATTTCTGCATGTTCGAGCATCTTATTATTATCACCCTGATATAAATTATTTAAACGTTTTATATAAACTTCAATATTTTCCATCTCATAAGAAATAAATCTTTCTAGCAGGTCAGTCCACATATTAATCTTGTAGTAATACATATCCTGTTTTGAATCTTTTGGCTGATACGAAGAGATACCAAAAGTATGATTTTTTTGAGGTAATCCGAGGTACATTAGCCATGCATCTTCACTATTTGGTATGATATCTGGATTAATAATTTTTTGTACATTATTTTTATCTTTTCCTATTACACCATAGTTCTCTCGACCCATCACGAGATTAGGAATCAATGACCTCCAATAAGTATTCTCAGTATAAAAAACATTATCTTGCTTTTGGGGATATCCTATAGGTGTAATTCCTCTATAGATTAAATCATTAATGCCCAGCTTATAAGTGGAAGCCTGTTCAGAAGTAATTCCTTTTTCTTCCAACTCTTTTCGGGCACGATCTTTTTCAGAAAATTTTCCATCTTCTTTTTGCATGACGTGCCCAGCACCAATATATGCAATATACAGTGGCAAAAGTCTTGTAAGGGTAAGTTTCATTAGCTTTCCTGTTGCTTTTTTTGATGAGACAATAGCACTTTTTACCTTTTTAATATATTCGGTTGATTTACCCTCAAAAGAAACATCTTCAAGTTTTTTGATATCATTAATGGACTGACTTGCATCGAGCAACCGCGGAGAAATATCTTCAACAAAAGCACTCATGTCTTCATGGGGAATAATTTTTTCTCGAGGTTCTTCTATTTTTCCAAAAAATTTATCCATAATCTAATCATTATCTAATAGACTACGGGCATTTTCTATCTCATTTCTAAATTCTATTAAGATATCTTTAGCTTCTTGTTTTATTTCTTCAAACTCTTGTTTTGTAATTTGTACATCCGACATAAGAACAATTAAAATCCTACCTTTACATTTTCTCGCTCTGCAGGGTTTTCATCTAAATCAAAGAATTCTCGTTTGGTAAAATTAAACATACCCGCAATAATATTTGATGGAAATGTTTCTGTTTTAATATTCAAGTCGCGAACATTTCCGTTATAGAATCTTCGTGCTGCTTGGATTTTATTTTCAGTGTCTGAGAGTTCGCGTTGTAATTCCAAGAAATTAGTATTTGCTTTCAAATCTGGGTAATTCTCCGAAACAGCAAAAAGTGATTTCAAGGTTCCCGACAACATGTTTTCAGCTTGTGCTGATTGTGCGGGGTCTCCTGATTTTTCTGCATTCATAGCAGAAGTTCTCGCTTTGGTGACAGCTTCAAATACACCGCTTTCGTGTGCAGCGTACCCTTTGACAGTTTCGATAAGATTTGGAATTAAATCATATCGTCGTTTTAATTGCACATCAATATCTGCCCAAGCTTCTTCGGCACGCGTTCGCAACTGAACAAAACCGTTATATAGTGAAACAATCCAAAGAACAATCAAAACAGCTACAATAATTAATACTAAACCTATGTTCATATTTTTATATTATTAATGAATAAACAATACTATTATAGCACATACTTTAAAAAGTTATTTCTCTTCTTTGTTCAAGTATACCAACAGAGGAGATGCCAAAAAGATAGAAGAATAAGTTCCTACAACCGTTCCGATAAGCAGGACTAAAGCCAGATTTTGTGTTGATTCTGGACCAAATACAAACAAGCTAATCAATACAATAACAAGAGTTATTGAAGTATTTACAGAGCGAACCAATGTTTGCTGAATGCTTTTTCCTACCGTTACGACAAATGTTTCATGTGTATGATTTTTTATATTATCATGAAGATTTTCACGAATTCGATCAAATACCACAATGGTGTCATTTACTGATAACCCTAATATTGATAATATTCCTACAACAAAAAGAGCATCAATCTCTCTACCTAGTACAACAAATATACCAATAGGAATAATAACATCATGAATCAATGCAACAACAGCAACAATTCCATAATTCCAAGAAGAGATGGGTTTTGAAACATGACGAAAGGCAAATGCTACAAATAAAATAATAGCAATCAACACAAGACCTAAAGCAATGATTGCTTTAGATTTTAATTCTTTACCCAAAGAAGGTCCAATAGAAGTAAATCTTTCTTCAGTAGGAATTACATCTTCAAAGGTTAATGCAGACAATAAAGAAAGATACTCTTCATGGGTCAAATCTTGTGTTCTGATAATAAAACCTTTTTCACCAAAAGGTTGCACTTTTGCAGAAAAACCATCTTCAGATAATGCAGACTGTATGTCAGAAATTGTTGGAATTTTTTCTGCATAAGATACCTCGACAAGGGTTCCCCCTGTAAAATCAATACCCAAATTTAATCCTTTGAATAGTAATACACCAAAAGAAGCTACAACAAGAACAGCTGAAATAAAGAAAAAATAATTTCGATAGTGTAATATTTTCATAAAGTTATTAATCGTTATGTTTTGTATGTTTCTTCAACCCAAAACCGTTATTAAATAAAAATCGCAATGTTTTTGACCCCCTAGATGGTGCTAGAACCAAAAGAAATAGTCGAGAAACGGTAATTGCAGAAATCATAGACACTAATACCCCTAATCCAAAAGTAAGAGCAAACCCCTGAATCAAAGAAGTTCCAAACCAAAAGAGAATCAGTGCAGATAAAAGGCTGGAAAGGTTACCGTCTCTGATAGATAGCCACGCACGATCAAAACCAGTTTTTACAGCATCAAAGATGCCTCGCCCAGAATCTAATTCTTCTTTCATTCTTTCAAAAATAAGAATATTTGCATCAACGGCCATTCCCAAGGAAATAATAAACCCCGCAATACCCGCTGCGGTTAATACCACAGGTATCATCTTGAATAAGGCAAACATTGTTAATGTATACACAATCAATGCAACACTGGCAATCAAACCTGGTAATCGATACCAAATAATAAGAAAAAAAGAAACAACGATAAGAGCAATAATACCAGCCAATATACCTGCAGAAACAGCATCAGCCCCCATGCCTGAGCCGATAATATTTGTTTGTACTAATTCAATAGGCACAGGTAATGCACCAGAATTCAATCGTCCAACCATAATTTTTGCTTCTTCTGGGGTGAATACTCCTGTTATTACAGCTTCACCACCTGTTATTTTTTCACGAACCATGGGTGCAGATAATAATGCACCATCAAGATAGATGGCCAATGTTTTATCAATACTTTGTTCAGTCAGTTGTTCAAATAATTTTGATCCTTCTGCATCAAATAATAATCCAATACTGGGTTGTCGAGTTACTGGATCAAATTGCAACGAGGCTCGCTTTAGATATCTTCCAGTCAAATCGGTTGGTTCGTACATGCTGTTAACAGAAATAGCACTCATATCAACAACACCATCTGGACCTACCGTTAACTCAGATATTGATTGTTCCGCCGTTGCTGATTCTGTTTTAAATTCTAACAATGGAGTTAGCCCAATCATAGCAATGGCTTTATCAATATCAGTAATACCAGGTAATTCTACAATCAAACGATATTCGGGGTCACCCCCTTCTGTACCAATACGAGATTCTTCTGTCTGAATATTTGGCTCTGAAACACCAAAAAGGTTTACACGTCTTTCTATAACGTCCCTAAGAGACTCCACTGCAGTCACAGGGTCCTCTGTAACAGCCGATACGTCAGCTTTGTACGTTAATGAAGAACCACCCGATAAATCAAGCCCTAGGCGAAAAGAAAACTTTTCGAGGTTACTTTTTTCACTGTAAATAACAAAAAATGCGATCAGTGCTGATAATATTAGTATAATAATAGCTTTTATTCGTATATTCCACATATATGCCTGATTCTACCGTATTTAAAGCCATATGGCAACAGTAGAATTTATCTACTTTCTTTTTTTAATAGGTGATGAAGCCATGTACGAATCCCTTTTCTTCCCAAAATGCGGATACTCATAGCAACAATAATCCCCAAAAAGAAACCCACTACAATATCTGAAATAAAATGTATCCCTGACATAACTCGTGCTAATCCAATAACAAAAGCTAAAAAACATACCACAACCCCTAATCGTTTATGTTCCCAAAACAATGAAACACCCAAGGCTGTAAAGAATGCAGTATGTCCTGAAGGAAATGACATATCTCTTGTATATTCAAACAATGGTACAATTTCTGGCATAGCAAGAAATGGTCTTTGTATTGCAGTTATAAATTTTATCCATATAACCAATATCCAAGTAATAAAACCCACAGACAAAGACGCCAATACTTCTTTTGCCTGAACGGTAACACGAATAGGATGAAGACATATATACAGATTTTTATGATGATGCACAATAAAAAATATAATCACACCCAAAATAATTACAACATCTCCATATCGAGCAATCCAATATGCTAAAAATTCTAATAAGGCATATTTCTGAGTAAGCGTATTCAAATAAAGAGTGCTAATATAATTCATGTTTTTTTTCTGCAACTCGCACCACGTTATCGCACAACATTAATGTGGTCAAGGGTCCAACACCACCAGGTACAGGCACCAATATGCCTGCAATATTATCCACTGATGCACGATGTATATCACCGACAACAGAACCAGCCATTTCAGATGTACCTGCATCAATTATTGTACAACCCATTTTTATGTGAGAACCTTTTATCCCTTCCGCTATTCCAGTTGCTGATATAATAACATCAGCATGTGCAATGATAATTTCCTTGTTGATTGTTTCTTTATCTACAGCTGTAACATAATATCCCTCTTTTTGTAATATATGAGAAATGGGCTTCCCTACCAATTTTCCTTGTCCAATAACAACTATATGAGATTGCTTTGATATATCTAAATATTTTACTAAAGACATAATAGATCTTGTTGTTGGATATGCGAAAGATGTTTCATTTTTATAAAATAATGATTCTGAATCGGGATGCAAGCAATCTACATCAAGAGTGCGTGGAATAGATGAAAGTACACGAAAAGAATCAATATGTTTTGGTAATGGTAATTGCACTATGCATCCACAACAATTTTTATTCAGCACGGCATCAGAAATTGCATCTACAACATCTTCTGTCAAAGAATCTTTTTCAAGAGTCACAATATGAAAATCTATACCCAAAGATTCGGCTATACGTTTTTTTACTTGTACATATTGTAAAGATACGGGATCATCCCCAACAACAACATCAATCAAAAGAGGCCTAAAGCTCAAAAAACTAATCCTTTGTGTCAGATCTTTATGAATCTTTTCTCTTATTTTTTTACCTAATACGATTCGTGTCATAATTATGTTAATTCTAGAATATCTTTTGTAACATCTTCTTGTCGTGATGGTCGTGCATATCGCCGCATAGCAAGAAGAATTCCAATGGCAAGAAATGATGTCAGCATATTAGATCCCCCATAGCTCATAAATGGTAAAGGGATTCCTGTTACTGGTAGTAATCCAATATTCATACCAATATTAAAAAGAATGTGAACACTAAAATAGATACCAATACCCACACCATATAATGTTTCAAAATTACTTGATCCCATTAATGCATTTGCAAAAATGCGCCAGATAAGAATACCATAACACACCACAAGTAAAAATGATCCAACAAAACCCCACTCTTCGGCAAAGGATGCGAAAATAAAATCAGTTTCTGATTCGGGTAAAAATTGTAATCTGGATTGACTACCATACCCCACACCTTTACCCAGCAACTGCCCTGAACCAACCGCAATGGTTGATTGATATGCATTATATCCAGAACCTTGTATGTCAGATAATGGATTAATAAATGTCATAATTCTTTGTTTTTGATATGGCTGAAATGCAAACAACCATAACAAACCAAAAGCAATAACAATCAGTGACCCAACAAACAAAAGATGTTTTTTTGATATTCCTGCAACTAATACCATCCCCAACCAAATAACCATAAAAACGAGAGATGATTTGAAATCTGGTTGAAAAAAAATTAAAAGCATCATCACCATCATATATGATGCTGACACAATAATATGTCGCACATGAGCAATTTCAATATGACGTCTTGAAAAATATTTTGCTAAAACTAAAATCAATACAATTTTTGCTGGATCAGAAGGTTGAAAGGAGAAAAAACCTAAATCAATCCATCTTATAGAACCCTTGACGGGGTCAGCTACAAAAAACAAAAGACCCAATAAGATAATACTTATTACATACATGGTCATTAATACTGATGTTTGTTTTAAAAATCTTACATCAATACGTGATACCCCAAGCATAACAACAAAAGATACAACAACCCATATAAATTGTCTCGAGAAGAAAGATGTTTCTCCGGTAAAAGAAGACATGGTAACAAGTCCCGCGAGAACAATAGGAATAAGAGATACCACCAACATCCAATCAATACTAAAATTTCTATAATACATATTTTTACAAAATTTTAGCAGCTTCTGTTGCTTGTATATTCATGCGAGGAATAATTTCAATCCGACCAATGGGTTTAGGAAATGGCACTGACCAAGTAAATGAAATTTGTTCACGCCCATTAATAGGTATCACCGGAACCCGAGTATTACTGACTCCTAATGCATTTTCATCAAGGCCATATACAATAAGAATAAATTCTGTATCAATCAAATTAAATTCATAATTATTTCGAACAGATGCAGTAATCAATGGCGCCGTTGTTTGTCGTTCAATTTTTTGATCAGTAATACCCAATTTTGAAAATGACATTTCTGGTGGCAATGTGCTCCATGTGGGTTGACCCAGAATATCAAAAAAGACACGTCCTGGAATACGATTCCCAATATCAATATGTGGTTCAAATATTGCTGTTTTTTCCAAAGGAACAACAAAAGTAGACCCCTCTCGTTCAGCAATTAAAAGATTATTATCATCATAAAAACGAAAACGATAATGCAGATCATGTGTACCAGATGCAGGATTTGGATTTTCAATATACGCAACCAAATGATACACCGAACCACTAACAGGAAGAGCTCGAGACCACCAGGTAACTACAGGTCGAATCTGAAATGGACATAATAAAGCACATGATCCACCACAATCAATCCCTAATTCTTTTCCATTCTTTTTACCATCAAAACAAGTTGGATCTGGGGTAAAATACGCAACATATACAATCCCCAAAAAAACTAAAAATATCAATGCAAAAAAAGCAATAATCTTATTTTTTTTCTTTTGTGCCCAAAGTGTTGACATATAAAAAGATATACTATCTACATCATAGTATAATAAAAAACACCACACAAGGTGTGATGGTTTTTATTGTTTATGATTTCAATACTGTATGTTGGCGTCTACCTACTCTTGCTCCAGAGGAACTACCATTGGCTCAAGAGGGCTTAACTTCTGTGTTCGGAATGAGAACAGGTGTGACCCCTCCGATAAAACACCAACATACAATATTTAAATTATAAAATAATTTAAATACCCTGCAAAAAAGGTAAAAAGAAAAAGAGAACATCATGAACATTCATCATCGTAATGTGAAGCACACGTTTCCTAATAGGAATCGGGTAATTAGTACACCTCAGCTGAACATATTACTATGCTTTCACTTAGTGCCTATCAACCTGATCATCTCTCAGGGCCCTATAATGATTCCTAATCTTAAAGTTGGCTTCCCTCTTAGATGCCTTCAGAGGTTATCCATTCCCAACATAGCTACTCGGCGGTGCCACTGGCGTGACAGCCGATAGACCAGAGGTCAGTTCATCCCGGTCCTCTCGTACTAGGGACAAATCTTTTCAAGAATCCACGCCTACAGTAGATAGGAGACCAACCTGTCTTGCGACGGTCTGAACCCAGCTCGCGTATCTTTTTAATTGGCGAACAGCCAAACCCTTGGCACCTGCTCCAGCGCCAGGATAAGATGAGCCGACATCGAGGTGCCGAACATCGCCGTCGATATGAACTCTCGGGCGATACTAGCCTGTTATCCCCGGGGTAGCTTTTGTCCGTTAATCTTCCACCGCATCTAAAGCGAGTGGTCGGTTCACTATGTTCCACTTTCGTGTCTGCTTGACATGTCCGTCTCACAGTGAAGCCAGCTTATGCCATTGCACTATCGGCACGGTTTCCATTCGCGCCTAGCTGACCTTTGTAAACTCCTCCGTTACTCTTTAGGCATTATGTAACTTGATAATATATATCACCAAGCCTTCTGGTTGTAACATTCCAGAACTTCATGTCGCCATGAAGATCGGACTCTTTCATCACCCTTTTTCAAGGGGTCAGCGTATGGTCTCTAGGGATTCTTGTACCAAAGTACAAGTCTTTCCTGCTGATATTCCGCACTGATCAGGTTGTTACTTTTGCAAGTACTGTCAGATACTCGGATGTATCAGTATATAGCTGATTTTCCATCATCGATTACTCGATGTGGTCCTCCTTTTTTATTTTTTTTCGAGGTGGACTACACCTCTCTGAGGCGGGATAGATCGAAGATTCAAACAATGTTTAAATCCTCGAGGATACCGCCCCAGTAAAACTACCCACCAGACACTGTCTCTGTACGTTTTTTCCGTCCAGGTTAGAATATGCCATCAGAAAGAGTGGTATTTCACTGTCGACTCCATCACAACCGAAATTGTGACTTCAAAGTCTCCCACCTATTCTACGCATTCAAACAACATATTCAATGCCAAGCTGTAGTAAAGCTCCCGGGGTCTTTTCGTCTAACTGTAGGTAACCGGCATCTTCACCGGTATTGTATTTTCACCGAGCAAGTCCTCGAGACAGTTTCCCAGTCATTACACCATTCGTGCGCGTCTGAACTTACCAGACAAGGAATTTCGCTACCTTAGGACCGTTATAGTTACGGCCGACATTCACCAGGGCTTATATCAGCCAGCAAACAAACCGAAGTTTATTCACCACCGATATTTAACCTTCTGGCATTGGTCAGGTGTCACCCCCTATACATCCTCTTGCGAGTTCGCAGGGAGCTGTGTTTTTGATAAACAGTTGCCAGGAAATCTTTCGCTGCGGCCTATATTGCTATAGGCAGGCCTTATCCCGAAGTTACGGCCGATTTTTTGCCGAGTTCCTTGAGGACCTCTCACTCGTTCGCCTTGGTCTTCTCGACCTGACTACCTGTGTCGGTTTACGGTACGGTTTCCATATATCTAATCTTAGAAGATTTTCTTGGAAGGCTCTTCACGTAAATTTATTCTACCGAAGTAAAACATTTCGTCTGTACTGAGTCTTGTGATATCCGGATTTGCCTAAATATCGACTCTTATACCAACAACATCAATCCAATAAGATGCTTACGCTTATTTCCTCCGTCTCTCCATCGAAATATACGGAAGTCATGGAATATTAACCATGTGTCCATCGGATCCGACCCTCGTCATCTCCTTAGGCCCGACTAACCCTTCGTTGATCATCATTGCAAAGGAAACCTTAGTCTTTCGGCGGACAGGGCTCTCACCTGTCTTGCGGTTACTTGTGCCAACATTCTCACTTCTGTACGCTCCACGATGGGTCACCCCTTTCGCTTCAGCGCATACAGAACGCTCTCCTACCACTCCATCGACCCGCAGGTCAACAAAGTCCTCAGTTTCGGTATTATACTTAGCCCCGATTATTTGCGGCGCAAGGTCTCTTGACGAGTGAGCTGTTACGCTATCTTTAAAGGATGGCTGCTTCTAAGCCAACCTCCTCGCTGTCTATGAGACCTCACCTCCTTAAGTGCACTCAGTATAAATTTAGGGACCTTAACTAGAGATCTGGGCTGTTTCCCTTTTGACCAGTGGAGCTTCGCCCCCACGGTCTAACTGCCAAGTTTTTTACTATCTGGTATTCGGAGTTTGATTGGTCTGACGAGATTTCTCCCTATTCAGACCATCCAGTGCTCTACCCCCAGAAGGAACACTTGACGCCAGTCCTAAAACTGTTTCGGAGAGAACCAGCTATTACCAGGTTCGATTAGCTTTTCACTCCATACCACAAGTCATCCCAAGAAGTTGAACGATCTATGGGTTCGGGCCTCCAAGAATCTTTCGATTCCCTTCACCCTGCTCATGGTAAGCTCACCTGGCTTCGGGTCTTATGCATACTACTTAATCGCGCTATTAACACTCGGTTTCCCTTCGGCTCCGCTTCGTTACGAAACTTAACCTTGCAGTATACATAAACTCGTTGGCTCATTCTTCAATAGGCACGCCGTGACGGATATAAATATCCGCTCCGACTCCTTGTAGGCATATGGTTTCAGATCTATTTCACTCCCCTCACCGGGGTTCTTTTCACCTTTCCCTCACGGTACTTGTTCACTATCGGTCTCTCAAAATATTTAGCCTTACCGGTTAGTTCCGGCAGATTCCTCCGAGCTATTCGTGTCTCGAAGTACTCAAGAATACAAACAAAGAAGAGAACAAAATTTCGTTTACAGGAGTATCACCTTCTATGCTATGACTTTCCAATCATTTCAACTATTTTGTTCTTTTGTAACTTCTCTTATATAAATACAACGTTTGCATCTTACAACCCCCATGACCGAAGTCACAGGTTTGGGCTTCTTCCGTTTCGCTCGCCGCTACTTAGGAAATACTTATTAGTCTCTTTTCCTCCAGGTACTGAGATGTTTCACTTCCCTGGGTATACTTCCCGTCCAAAGACAGGATTATCAAGGTTTACTTGATAGGGTTTCCCCATTCGGAAATCTCCGGATCATAGGTTGTTTGTCACCTTCCCGAAGCTTATCGCAGACAGACCACGTCCTTCATCGCTTTTGAGAGCCAAGGCATCCACCATACGCCCTTACGTTCCTATTAGGAAACGTACGTATCACATTTCTTACGAGTTTTTCCTACGTGAATGTGAAATACACGTAGAATTTGAGTTTGCTCATGTGTTTCTACAATTTTTCTTTTTACCCCTATGCAGTTGTAAACGATCTATCGTGCAGTATTCCAAAAAAAATCGCCTTGCGGCGATAGCTAAACGAGAATTCGTCTATGCAATTCGCCTACGTTTTTCTTTGGTTAAACATTATCATAGCTGACAGTTCCCTATTATACTCATAGCGAAAATAAAGTCAAGACTTTCTTTTTTTAACATGTGATGAAGCCAAAAGAACCTTATTCTTGGGGTTTTTCTACTCCCCCTGGTACTTCTTCCGTAATAACAATATCTTGCTCTTGTATATTATTTAATTCTTATTTTTTTCTGATGGAGAATTTTATTCAATGATTAATTCTTCAGGTGATACGGTATCATCAATAATTATTTCGTCATCTACAATTTCTTCTGCTTCCACTTGCTCGGGAACTTCTATAATTTCCACATTAATGACACTCTCTTGTGCTTCGATCAAATCAATCATCTGATTAAATTGTTCTTCGTTAATACAACGATTACCTACACATAATTCTTTTGTTGTAACACGTTCTGCAAAAATATCTTGGATACCATTTCCTATATCAGACAAGAAATTTTTTACTATATTACGCAGTGATGACAGTGAAAAACCTCCCTGAGAAACTGTTTGTTGTTCCAAGAAATCTATTTTTTCATTCATTTCTTGGATAGCGCTTACGATAGGTGAGATCATGTTAGTTTGATTTAACAAAAGTTTTCCATTATTTCCTATACTTACAAACTCAGGAATGACATCTTGAACTTCTTGCGCAATGAATCCATAGTTTATTTGTTGATCAGGATTAGCTAACCAATGATATGTTACTGGATTAAGACGCATAATTAAATCAAGGCCTGATGTTATTTCATTAATATTAGTCTTGAGTGTTCGATCAGAACTACATGAAAAACCCGTGTCTGGATCAATAGCGCAACTATTATCATTATCACTTAAAGTAAGCACCGTACCGTCAAGACCACGATTCATGGTAAAGTTTCCATTATTTTCAATCCTCATTTCACCACCACCACCAACACCTTGAGTTTGTAAAACAATATTTGAACGTATATCAATAGTATTAGTATGGTTATTAGCAATATCATGAATAAATATAGCGTTAACACCATTTTGTGATGCTTCAATACGCGTGATATCTGTAATCACATTTCCTGGGTTAAGTTTACCATAGTATATATTTGCATACTGTTTACCGCCGAGTCCTTCATCTAACGCAGCAAAACCCATTGCATGGTTTTGATTATTTTTAAGCTCTAATATAATAGCTGGAACTGGATCAAACGGAGTTTGAGAAAACTCAGAACGATATATCCCTGCATTAGTAGTGCCATCATTCACTCCTCCGTACCATGCACTCTCTGATGTTATAGAAAGATCTCCTAGGGTTCTTATAGTAGTGGTTCCTTCACTACTTAAGCTTATATCGCCACCTACTCCTGTAGTATTTAAATTAAGGTCCCCACCACCATCAGCGTTAATATCAATATCACCTGTTGCAGTATCAAGAATAATATCTAAATCATACACCGCATCTTGAGCGGATAGTCTTAATACTGGCTGATTTGTCCTCAGGTCACCAGAAATCTGTACAAGAGCAGTTGGTGTGAGGGAATCTACAGCAAGAGAAATAAATCCTTCGTCGTCCCCGTATGCGCTTGTATCCCCTATTTTAGTAATTTGTAAACCACCCGATGGCAATGTTGTTGTTTGTAAAATATCACCTACAACATCAAGGGCAACACTTGGCGTGCTTGTTCCAATACCTACAAGATCTGTATCATTAAAAACATACCCATTCACAAGATCAAGTTGCCATGTTGATGAAATTATACATCCAGGATCTGTTGGACCATTGGGACAATCAAGATTATGTGTAAATACTGGATCCAAAGTTTCTCCTGGGGCAATAGCAAAAACCGCCAATGCAGTAAATGCAATAGAGGAAACAAGGGCTCCAATAATAGAAAGTTTATAATGTAGTGTTTGTGGCATGCGGTTATTATAACATGAGAATTAAAAAATAAAACCCATCATATATGAATGACAGGTTTTATTTTTAGAAATATATATTTCTTGTATTATTTACATGTTTCACAATTCTCTTTACAAGAGCCTTTGTACAAACAATTCAACAAATGTGTTGCTTGTTCTTTTCCACCCAAACCAAATGCCAAACCACCTGCCAATGCCAGCATAGCTACAATACCTGTAAACAAGATTGCTAAAAACTGTGCAGCAATTCCTAATTCTGCTAATGCAAAAATAATTGCAAATACCCAAATTGCCCACTTTGCAATCATTCCTAAAAAACGAGCAGATACAACATGCATTGCTTTTGCTCCACCTTCAACAGCTTCTGCAACAGCATGTGCTAAAATTGATGCTACTAATAAAATCAAAGATGCAACGATAACTTTTGGTAGATATACCAATACTACACCAGAAAGAAATACGTTTACCTGTGATAATCCTAATATATCCAATGATGCTACCAAGAATACGATAACGAAGAACCATTTAACTAATCCTCCCAAAAATGCACCCGAGTTTAATTTAAAACCAGCACTGTGTAATGTTGATTCAAAACCTGCTTGTCTTAAAAGAGTATCTAATTTTACTGATTCGACTAATCGAGCTATCCCTTTTTCCACAAGAGCACCAACAAGCCACCCAACAATAAAAATAATAATCGCAATAATAAGTTTTGGAAGAAACGCAATTGTTCCTATCCACAAACCCTGTAATGCTGATTGAATTTCTATAACACCACTTAATTGTTCCATATACTATATTATTAATTAACTATTAAATACCTAAGACCTTTTTCTATTTTATTATACCATATAAAAAAGAAAAACAACTTATAATTCCACAGATAGGCTATTTACGACAACATGATGAGGAAAATCAAATACATCACGAATTAATTTGTCATACATATCCATGCGGTACATAAACTCTTCTTGGGTAAACAAAGCATATCGGATTTCACTTCCTATTTCTGATTCTACCTCACGAACAGCACGTTCAAAAATATTTTTTTGAACACGATCTCCTACTAATAACATATCGACTCCCCTTTCTCCATCCTGAAGAAATACACCACTGAGAACAACTAATTTTAATTTACCTCCATTTTGTAAACGTTTTCCCAAAGAATTATGGTCAATCAATTGTGTATCAATTAATAATGATCGCAATTGTCTTGTCAAAGGAAAATCCGATGACAATACCCATCCGTCTACTTTTTTTGTTTTATGTGTCACCGGAGCATTTTTCTTTTTTGACCGAGAAGGCACAACAACTTCTTTTGAAAAATTTTTCTTTTTTAAAAAACCTGATTTTACCAATTGCCCTATTTCTTTTTTCAATACTGGAGCTTTTTCACGAGTACGCTCTATAATATCATCGATATCAAAAGGTGTTTGGGGTGAACACAAAAACAACCTCATGGTTTTTACCCGAGAAACACTGCCAAATATTTTTTCTAAAACGTCTATCATATGCCCATTAGTATACCATAACTTTATACAAGATAAAATTATAACCCTAATAAATACATTTTTTATTTTTAGGCCAATAATACCATTCTCTTGTATTCCCTGTGAATCAACGAAACAAAAATACATAATGTATAGGACACACATACAAAAACACAACCCCATCGTTTCCGAAAGGGTTGTGTTATAAGAGCAGGTGCCAAGGTTTTCTATTTTTTGTTTTGTACTTATTTCAAAGTAACTTTTCCTCCAGCTTCTTCGATTTTTGCTTTCAAAGCTTCTGCATCTTCTTTTTTCATTCCTTCTTTCAAGACTGCAGGCAAAGCATCTACGATGTCTTTTGCTTCTTTCAAACCTAATCCAAGAACATCTTTGATTACTTTCATTACTGGAATTTTTGCTCCACCATCTGAAGTCAATTCAACAGCAAATTCAGTTTGTTCATCAACCGCAGCCACCGCAGGACCCGCAGCAGCAACAGCAGTAGCTGATACACCAAATTTCTTTTCGAATGTTTTTACCAATTCATTCAATTCTAAAACTGGCATTTTTTCAACCGCATCAATAATTGCCTTGAACTTTTCTGGAACTTCTACAACTTCTTCAGCAGCGGCTACTGCTTTTGGAGCTTCTGCTACAGGAGCTTCAGCTTGAATTGTTTCTTCTGCCTCTACCTGAGGTGTATTTGTTTCTTCTGACATATATTATCTATTATTTTCTTATAAACACGGAATCTTGTTATGCTTTTGTTTTTGCGACCTCGTTCAATGCAATTGCAAATCGTTGTATTGGTGAATTAATAATATTCACAAGCATACCACGCAATATTTGTAGAGGAGGAATAGTTGCAATTTCAGTCATCTCTGCTTGATTTCGCAATACGTTTTCAAAAATACCACCTAAAAGAGCAAATGTCTTTTTATGAGTTTGTTGAAATTCGTACGCAATACGCGCAGGAGCCAAAGGATCATTTCCATATGCAATAGCAACTTCGCCATCCAAATGTGGAAATTCTCCTGTGATTTTTGAAACTGAATTAACTGCACGACGAAGTAATGTTTTTCGCACTACTTTGTATTGCATTCCCTCTTTTCGCATAGCCAATCGCAATGCAAGTTCTTCCTTTACAGGAAGACCGCGAAAGTGAACGAACACTGCAGATTCTGCATTATTAAAAATGTCAGAAATTTCTTGCACTGATTGTTCTTTGTCTTTTCGTGTAATTGCCATAGCGATATAATAACGCGAACAGATGTTATCTGTTTATCTAATAAAAAAGCACCCATTGGGGTGCAAATGTAGACAGGATATATAACCTTTTATATAAAAGGAAATATGTTCGACCTCGGGAGGCAATTTAATTCACTATTGTGAAAGCCAGCCGTCTACAGTACGCACAAAGAGACTATATCATTTTTTTGAACAAAGTCAATAACCCACTATCTCTGTATATTCTATACACAGACATTATACCCTACTGTTGTTGGGCTGGAGTTGCGGTAATGACAGGCTTATTTGGCTGTCCGTTTGAGTCTTCGTACATTGACGAAAAAATCAATCCCCCAATTCCCAATAACACGAGAAGGGAAAATATAATGACGTTCATAATAAATGCTCGTGTCATGTATATAGTATAGCATGAGTTATGAGGATTTTAAAGAGGGGTAAATTCTAGCGATTCGAGCACTTGTAAAAATATCTTTTCATTCTCTTTATCTTTATTTATAATTTCAGGAGTAATAACACTTTCTTCGTCATATATATATTCTTTGTCTTTAAATTCATTCAAAATATCTTCTGCTATTTTGTATGTTGTGATTTCAAAAATATTACTATCAACAAAGACATACAAATTAATTTTTGCAAAAGTGGTCAAGCCCATTAAAATTCTTTCAGACTCGTAGATAGACAAAACAGATTCATATCCAGAAACAAGCATCTTGTCTTCCACATCAGGACGAGGCGCTTGTCTATGAGTTTGTGGACCCTCAAACCTCCACCAATCTTGCATAGATAACTGATCAGTTTTTCCATATTTAGAAATATAAATAATCTGATCTTGTAATAGATCACCATCCCCTCTAATCAAATAAATACCACCATCATTCTTATCAACAATTTTAAAATCACTAGGATATTTAAAAGTAAACTCATTATCTTTATAAGTCTTCCAAATATCTTTCTCTATATTTATTGAAACCAAAACATTCTCTTGTTTATTTTTTTTTATATACACATATATTAACAATACACCCAAACAAAATACTATTATTAACAAAATAGACGTTATTCTTTTTTTCATAGATACATTTTCTTTCTTATCCCAATAAAAGTCAACACCATAAAAATGAGCCCACCTACTAGGAAAATAGATTTCTTTTGTATGGGGATATTATCAGCTCTGGCCTGTATGTGTATATTATCTATTTCTTTTTTAATTATAACTTCATCTGCATTATTATCTACATGTGATAATTCTACCGCAATAGTAATAGGTTTGATAAAATCAGTGAATGACTGTAACATATTTTGATTAAATATTTCAACCGTTTCATCATTCACTATTATTTTTTGAAATATTTCTAAAAAATCATCTTTTATCTCCTCTTGGGATAATCTAATAAGCCCACCAGTGAATGACTGTTTTTGTTCTAATACTACTTTTATATCGGCATCTTGAGGAAAATCACCTTCTATAAAATTTGATATATATACAATCTCTTCAAATATATCATCAGCATCTTTATCAATTGAAACTTTTACACCATTGCCCCCAACCGCGACGATATCCCAATCGATTTCAAATACATGTCTTTCCCCTATTGTGGTTGGAATATTTATACCCTGGAACACTGTTTCTTTTCCATTCACAACCGATTCTATGGTTATTCCATATGTGGCGTTGTCTGTACCAATTAATTCATACGTTAAATTATCTTCTGAAAAAAATACAACAACAGATTCATCAATACTAGAATATCCAGAATGAGGTATATCCTCCAATTCGATATCTTTTTTTGATCCAGTAATATTACCTTGCGAATCTTTTACGAAGAATTCAACCGGACTGAAAACTTTTATCGAATTCCTATTATTATTAGCGATTATCAATTTTTCTATTAAATTATCTGTATTATTATAAGAAACATTTAAAAAATGAGATCCTACTGTTTTAAGTTTTTGAGAAACTTCTTTCATATAATTCTTTTTTACATCAAATGATTCTCCGTTGTACCACCATACAGCAAGAAGCCTTTCAATGTCGTGACAAGTAAATAATAATCCATTAATCTCTTTTGATTCCCTAGGGCATCGTGTTGGGTGTTTTAAACTCAAAACCCCCATACCATCTTTAAGATTTGCATACATTGATTGTTGAGTATTTGTATATTGTTTATAGGTTGAATTACTAAAATTTTCTTTATAGTGTTTATATGATTTTACAAGATTATTTCCAGTTCCTGCATGCAAATAGCAATCAAAATAATCCAATAAGCCCTGTCCTCCACTCTTTCTAGACGGATCATAGCTTCGACATAAAGAGTTAAAATACTTAGAGTAAACACCTCGATTATCCCAATCATTTTTTATCCAATTATTAGGCTCATTCCAAAGAGCCTTAAATGTTATCTGCATAATCCCATGACCATAATCATGAGATACGTGCATATTATCAAAATTCACTGTATGTGACTCTTGAATAGCGATTGCAAGGATAAGTTCAAATGGAAAATTTCGCTCCTTAAGTAAGGTAATTTTTTTGCCTTGATTATCCTTACCACTATACAAAGATTTTTTTGTATCGGTATTATTATAATAATGATTAATAATTTCGATTATCTTTTCTGCACGCTCTGCTTTTGTAGAAAAAATATGTGATGCAGTATATTCAAATTCATCCTGTTTATTAGAAATAAAAGGTAAAAATTCCACAGACCCATCTACTGTTTTTCCTGGTATCCAACCTGTTACATCATCAGTCGCATCACGAACAAAGAACCAATGATACCCATCAGCAATTACTTGCGTATCTTGAACCTGAACAGCCTGAACATAGATAACCCAATCATTAGGTAATGTTTTTATTGCTTTTCCCGACAAAGATGGTTCTTTTCTCATGGTAATAATACCTCCAGGAAAATTTGTAACTGGCGACCAAAAAGATTGTTGTGTTACTGGTGGAATGTCTTCTTCTACTGGTATTTCTTCTTCAATAATTTCATCATCCCAAATATCATCAATTAATCCATGTAGTAAAGGGTCGTAGCCAATCCATGGAACAAACTGAACATAATTTGATATAGTATCACCTCTACCCTGTTGATTTTTTATCTCATGAAATGGCCCAGAAACCATACCCCAATTATTTTCTTTTGCATCAATAGTACCCAATCCTGATTCTATATATGCACCAAAATTACTATTTCCAGATATTATAGAATCACGCAAAAACGCAATACTGCGTATTACAGAAATACCCACAGAGTTGTTTTGCATCGTTGAATCTAAAATAGAAATTTGCGATACGGGAATATCCTCACCATCAAAAATCCAAACACCAGAACTGTCCATGTTTTTTATCTGACTATTTTCTATTTGAACATCAACATCATTAAAGCCAACAACACCTGATGATTTTCCATCTTGTACTGTTACATTTTTAAATACCGCATTACTACTATTAAATATATTTATCAAGTCACTTGTGTTTTGATTATTACCAGAAAAAAAGCTATTCGAAATATTCATTAATGCATTATCAAATAAAGAAATCGCTGATCCCGAGTTTGTATATATTTGTAAAAAGTCCCCAACAAAAGATGTGTCTCCAAAAATTACTACAGTGTCTCTATTATCTAGAGAGGTCTTTCTTAATGTTACATTAGAAAGAGTAACACTGCTGGCATTATATCCAACAATAGATTCATATATACTATTTTCACTATCAAGATTATCAATATTTAATACTGCAGTATCTGCAATAAATCCTACCGAACGATTCAAAGAAAAATGCTGTACATTCAATATTGTACCCATAAGAAATATGCCCGACTGTACATCAAAAAAATTACCGTAGCTCATAGTATATTCATGTGATTCAGTGGGAATAAACGTAATACCCTGCCATGTATTCCACATGGAAAAATCAGAGAGATCTTGATTTAATAATCTTGCTGAAGATGCCATGATTACAGGATTAGATTTATTCCCCTCTAAAGAAAAATCTCCTAAAACAGTAATTCCCACCGATGCATCAAAAAATAACTGGACACCCTCTAAAATATTAACACTGGAGCCTGATGGAATAATCAAGGATTCTTGAAAGTAAAATGGAATATCACCCTTTATTTCTTTATTAAAAGGATTATGATTGTCATAATCAGGAATACTCATTATCAAGGCTGGAATATCTCCACCCGATAACATATTATTTTGTGCTTCAATATGTGTATCAAAATCAATATATCCCAATGTACTATTATCTATAAACGAATTTTCTTCAAAGGAAAAATTACTCTCTGTGCTGTTTATAACCAAATCATTATTTTCAAAAAGAGAATTTCGGATAATAATATCAGAATTCTGAGTGACAATACTATCGATATTATTACGAAACTGAATGTTCTCTAATAAAATACTGCTATTTTCTATTAACAATGCATGTAATGCATTTTCCATAACAACATATTTCAGTGTAACTTGTGCATTTTCTCCGTAAACTGATATACCTTTCCAGTGGTTATCTTCTGACCCTAGTATTATGGGATTTTCTTCTATTCCCAAAATATTCAATCGTCCTATAACCTCAATTCCAATATCAGCATCAAAAATAACTTGCACACCCGGTTCAATAGTTAAAGAACCTAATTCACTTATAATCACATTCTCTTGTATTATTATAGGAGATTCATTTATACTCCAAATTACATTATCATCCACAAAAAAAGCACCTACAAAAGGCGCTCGAAGGAAAAAGCCGAGGAAAAAGAACACACAACACAAGGCTGTCTTTAGGTATCGATTTATACCCATGTTTTTATTATAAATTACTCTATAAATACTGCAATATTAAAAATTCAAAACTGTGGATTACTTTTTTTACGAGGTCTACTCTTTGTATTCCAATACTAGGTACTATTCTTAATTTTTTATAAAAAAAAACCCAGCTAAGTTGTAGCTGGGGCACTTGATCTATTTTAAAAAATAAACCAGCGGATGAATATCTTACAATAAGGGTGTCTGCAGCGAATGCAATGAATAAAAAGTGAACCCCTTCGCCGAAATAGGTTGCATTCTGTGTGTATCCAGTGACCTCATTGTCAAAATTAAACATCCAATAGAACAAGCTTGCTTTAAATATACTCTTTTTTACATTTTTTGCCAAACAACAAAAACCACCTCAAGAGGTGGTTTTTGTAAATATATATATTCTTTTTTATTTGAACATTGCACAAGTTTCAGGTCCTACTATTCCATCTACTCGTATTCTTTTTTGTGTTTGGAATGCTTTTACTGCATTTTCAGTAATAGATGCAAAGAGTCCTGATTCTGGCTTTACTCCTAATCGTTTTTGAAGTTTTAGAACTTCGTTACCTCGTGCTCCTTTTTTCAAAAGTGGTGAACATACCAATGGTGTACTGTTTGTTGGTGTAATTGATTGTCCTTGTAGTTTTGCTAAAAGGGCTTGAAGTTCGGATATTTGTTTTAGTAAAGATTGAACAGTTGGGGTTTTTTTGTTGAGAAAATTATTGAATTTATTTTCAAGTTTCTCTGATTCTTCTATTTTACCCATTTCTTTCAGATTTTTTATTTGGTTTGAGATTGAATTACCTGAAGATCGACGCGTTGCGACAACTGTTATTTCATTTTCAGTTGCAGGATATGCATCTTGACCTTCTCCTTCCCAATATTGCACACCAAGCATGGCTTCGTTGAATGGTCTATTGGTTCCTGTGTCAGCAAACCCGTTTCCTGTTGAATCAGTAATATCAAATATGGTCCATGCACCATCACCATTCAAGAGATAATAGGTATTTCCAGAATCATTGTCGTTGAACAGGACATTTTCAAGGTCTACTCCAAACACCCACTGTGATGCTTGGATACTATTTCCTATAAAAGTACTATTTATTACCTCATCTAAATCAAGACCAATATTTGATGCATAATCTTCTATGGGTTCACCAAATTCGGCATTTCCTGAAAAATCTCCTGCATATCCAACACCTTCACCATTGATCAATTTTCCAGCCTGATATATTTCGCCGGCTTCAAAATCATATACTCCAGTGAACATATCAAAACCATGGTTGACAAACAACATTTCGTTGAAATTCCACTCTACGGTTCCATTGGGGTACAATATTGTTTGAAAATGTATTAGATTATCTTCTAGATCATTACCATCTAAAATATTTTCTCCATAGAATTCAATTACCACACGCTCACCATCTTCATCATCTAGATAAAATACTGCAACATGTCCATCATTATCCGTAGTGATTAAATCATCGAAGCTCGAGAAGATAACATCATTATCAAGATAGCTGGAATATGATCCATATTCACTACAAATCTCACAACCTTCTCCGTCTATTAATAATTCTATAGAACCATTAGTGCTTATCTCTAGATCAGTAATATCACGGCCCATAAAATTAAAAGTGAAGGGCAATGTATACGTAAATGATTCATCATCACCATTCGTACTACTTGCTGCGTCTATTATATCTAAATCAAGGAAATTAAATTCATTTCCAGGAATAACAAAATAATCTGTTCTTTTTGGCGTAATGGTATTATTATTAAATTCGATATCTTCACTATCATCAACGGCAATACCATCACCCAAGATTTCCATAGCATTTCCTGTAATAGTTGCACCATATACTTCGTCTAATTCAATTCCATTATCACCAATGTTAGTCAACGTATTGTTAATAATCGTAATATCAGTATTACCATCACCATCATCTGAAATATCAATACCATCAGCACCTGTGTCTGAAATTATATTATCACTCACAATCAATTCGTTTATCTCTTCTGCATAGATACCATCAGAATCTATATCTGATAATAGATTACCCGTAATAAGCACATCTGATGAATATGAAATATCAATACCGTCATCATCTATCTCAGAAATAGTGTTATTGCTAATAGTTACACCTGAGCTTTCTATTTCAGTCTCTTCAATATACGAACCAATACTAATCCCATCATCACTAATATTAGAAATAGTATTGCCTGTTATGGTAATATTTGTAACACCCAATCCTTCAATTCCACTATCAAACATATCTGAAACAGTAACACCTGAAATAAAAGACGGACCTTCTGAATCCCGTAATTGAATACCAGCGTAAAATCCACCAAGAATGATATCCTGAATACTAATCCTATCGTATCCTTCTGTACTTATCGCTTGATATTGAGTTTCATGGTCTGACCCATTTCCCGTAATCGCATGTTCGTCACCATTAATAGAAACGTCGTGTGCCTCTATAACAATACAATCCTGATCAATACTTTCAATATCACCAGTGAGAATATAATAACCTGATTGTACAATGGTATAACATCTATTGAGTTGATACGGATCTTGTTCTGTTCCAGAACCTAATATCCCTGTTATCACCATACCTGTACCAGAAAAATACACATTATTTTTATTCGTTGCATTAGAATCAGTCGACCCCCAAGACCCAGCGACCATTAAATTCCCATCAAGCAACAGAGAATCAGTAGTGGAATCGCCCGTAAGAGCGGTACTGACCCCATCATCGATAGACAATGCATCTGCAATAGTAATAGCGCTTGCAATAGTTTTTATACCAGTACCTTCCAAGAAAAGATTAGCGTAATTTGTAGCTTTTACCGTCTGATCAGTTCCTGTGTAGTGAACTTGGTTACCGACTGCAGTAGCAACAAGTCCGACAATAGTCGACGTGCCACCAATATTCAAAATTCCTGTTGCAGAGTTAATAAGAGTACTCGCTCCGGCAAGTGCTGTAGAAACGGTAAGTGTGCCATTGTTTGTTGTTGATCCTGAAATAGTCAAATTAGGAATAGATACAGTACCATTAATTGATCGTACATCTATACCAAAAGTGTGCACGCCAGTAGACGCTGTAAATGTTCCGTTATTGGTCAAATGCCCAAGATAGGTCACAACAGCTGCGTCTGTTTCTGTCCACGTTCCTCCTTCGGTTACTGTCACGTTACCATTGTGCACCTTTGTACCAGTACCATGAGTCAGCGTACCTCCGTCTTCAATAAGAGTGGCTTGAGTAATATCAATATTATGAGTACTGGTGCTAAATTCACCCTCGATTATAATCAAAGCACCCAGAATAAGCCCGTTATCACCCAGTGTTACTGTTCCAGCTGATTTATTTATCGTAACATTATAATAGGCATATCCGCCGATCATCTGAGCTCCAGATCCATCAAAAGTAACAGTGCTTGTTCCAAGAGTTACCGATCCGCCAGAAGTCACATCACCTCCGACAAAAATAGTACTTGATCCTGTAGAAATCAATCTGGTTGCCGATGTGGTGGCACCTTGTAACGCAATATTACCCTCTACATTTATGGTTCCTGTACTGACGCTCACTATAGAGATTTCGTTCACACTGCCCCCACTATTTATTACCAGATCTCCACCTACGACCAAGGTTCCTGCACCTACCGCTATGGTATTCGTAACACCATCTATAGGTACTGCCATAGTAACCGAACCTGATACGGTTAATGTATTCGTTCCACCAATAGTAATTCCTGCATCGTCATTACCCTGGACAGTGACCGACGTCACACTAAAATCACTATCTACCGTAACAGTAAATCCAGCTGGAATAACTACACTGTCACCTGCGCCTGGAATATTTCCAGCGCCGTTACAGGCAGCATCCCATGTAGCATCTGCGCTCCAGAGGCCTGTAGATTCTGCAGTACAAACAGCTGCTGAGACATGCGTAGCATTAAAAGCAAAAACCCCTAAAAAAATAACGGCGGTAAACAAAAAACTTTTAAGACTCAATTTCATATATATAATTTCTACTTATTTTAATAATCTTTTACAAAAAATAACAAAGTAAAGTCCCAATCTAAAAAGATCAGGCAAAACGGCACAGCCATATTATACTATAAAAACAAAAAGAAAACATGGGAAATAATTTTTGTGTGGGGTCTGTCCCCACTTTGCTAGATATCAAGAAAAAGTTTTACGGTATCTTCATCATGAAAGACCTTTTGATAATGTTGCACAACCCAATCCTCTACTGATTTTTGACATCCTTGGTTCCCTTGTAAAAATTTTAGATAATGTTCTCGCTGGGTGACATATGGATTCTGTGTTTTCCCAATATAGTCAGGATAGCTGGACCATGGATATTTGCAGATATATTCTGTCGCTTTTTTAGGATCTTGTACATTAAATTTTTTCCACCCTGGTTCGATTATTTCAACCGGATTTGCATGCACATAATTAAAGACAACACCCATTTGGCGCTCATCTGATATTTCAATTGATTTGAATCGTGATTGAAACAAGGGTCCAACACGATTATATCTATTATTAAAATATACACTATATCCACCCATTTTTTTGAGAAATTGAGAAATACCGTCTGGTTTTATTTCTTTTACAATCAAATGATAATGGTTCGGCATTAATACAAAGGCGAGAATCTCGACCAAAGGTTCTCGCTTTTGTGAACGGAATAATTGTAACTTTTCTTTTAACAAAGATTGAAGACCTTCATGACCGTTATTTAATCTTAAAAAACTCCACAAATTAATACTTTCCAGACAATTAAAACACTCAAGACCTATAATAAACCGACTATAATCTTGTCTATCTAAAAAAATATCTCGCTTTTCAACACCGCGATTGATAATGTGATAGATGCCATATTCTTTGAGAAGTCTTGGTTTTCTGGCCATACGTTTTTTAGTATAACACAAATAAGAAACCCAAGTATCCCGTGCGGGGTCTGTCCCCACACATTGAATTCCGTGCGGGGTCTGTCCCCACACAGCATGGTTGGGTACAGTCTATACAACACAAAACCACCCCGAAGGGTGGTTTTTTGTTTAGACTTTTATATCGTCTGAGATATTTCGATTTATGCTATCGAGAAACTATAGATTAGATAGTGTCGATTTCTCGATCAACTGTATCGTTATCTGTTTCAAGAGTTAGGTCAAAGTTAACCACTGGTCCACCTGAAGTCAAACTGTATCCAAGGTCAAGTAATTGAACTCGGAAGAATCCATTCCGTGCGGGGTCTGTCCCCACACAGCATCTGTCCCCACACATTGAATTCCGTGCGGGGTCTGTCCCCACACAGCATCTTTCCCCACACATTGAATTCCGTGTGGGGTCTGTCCCCACACAGCATTGGTTGGGTACAGTCTATACAACAAAAAACCACCCCGAAGGGTGGTTTTTTGAATTACTTCTACTTTATATCTAACGCTACTTTAAGAATTAAAGTGAGTTTAGAGATAGAGCTCCAGTCTTGTAATTATCAAGATTGAATGTGTAGTAATTAGCGTTTAGATTAGTTAACAATAGTCCCCAGTTTATAGATGCAACTGATACTTCAGCGAATGCTGTTGTAACTGCTGTCGCTTCAACTGTTAGGGTAAAGTTTCGCCAAACACCTTTATCAAGCTCGTACACATCTGCGTTATCTTCTGAATCTGTAGAAGCAGAAGTTAGAACACAAGTAGTATCGTTTGCAGCGTTGTTTGTGATTGTGTATTCAACACCTTGTCCTGCTGCGTCAGCATTAGCTTCTTCACAAGACTTATCTAGTCTCATATCAGAACCAAAAGCTTGTGCTTTGAAGTTGATGTTAAATTGTCCTCGATCATTTTCTAAAGCATCATCTGCTGAGAAAGTTTTTGCTTCTGATTTAGAAACAAATTCTACCATGATTCCTTCTGTTCGAAGTTCATGAGTTTCAGAAGTAGCAGAAACTGTTGGTGTTATATCACCTTCGTCATTTTCGTTAGCATCTGTGAACAAGTCAATAGATGTTACAGAAACAGCGATAGTATTACCTTCAGTATATCGAACTCCGTTGTTTGTATCTTCTAGATCAACCTTAACAGTGAAATCTTCTGTATCGTTACCAGAAATATCAATGTCCATGTTGTCAAATACAACAACACCGTTAGCTGTCATAGATTCTTCACCAACTTTACTGCTTCCTTTGTATAGGTAAGCTCGTTTGATGATTACGTTTTCTGCAATTGGAGTAACAAATGTCAATGTCATTTGTTCAATGTTTACATTAACGTTGTTATCTTCTTCGATTTCAAATTTGTAAATAGCTACACCATCTGTATCAGAAGTTTTGCTAACTTCGATAGTTGTTGCATTCATGTTATCTGATGAATCAGAAACATCTAGAGATGCTAATTCTGAAGATGAATTGATTGAGAAAGAATCTGCAACGTCATAGTTTTCATTTGTTGTGAATCCTGTTCCGTCTACAACTCTCATGTCTCCCAAGTCAACGTTCCATGTAGCACCATCATCATTAGAATCAATATTGTTTAATGAAGAAACAGCAACTGAAACAACTGTTGTTTCATCTGATTCTAGACCAAAGTTTAATCCAGTGAATCGTAGTCGGTATTCCCTTGTTGAAACACCCCCTGAAATATTTCCATTATTAGCTACTGAAGACCAGTCTGAAGAAGAATCAGCATCCATAGATGCTACTTCGTCTCCATCAACTAATAGAGATACTGTTTTAAAGTAATCCCAAGGTTTTTGTGAGTGTCCACCAACATCTGTTTCTGCGAACCAAACGTCAACTGATTGAACCAAAAGGTTACCGTTGTCATCTAATTCAACATCTGCAGCGTAGATTTCAACATCAGAATCTCCTTCGTTCATTTCTGATTCATCAGAAGAACCAACAGTTATATCGTTGATTGTTCCTTGACCATCAAGTGTTCCAGGTGTAACTGGACCTGGTGTAACTGGACCTGGTGTAACTGGAGCCGGAGCTACAACTACAGCCAATTGATTTTGAGCTGCTGTTCGTGAATTGAATCCAAACATACCATCAGCTGTCAAACCTCGAGAAGCTTGCCATGTTTTTACTGCTATTGAAGTTGCAGGACCGAATTTTCCGTCTGCAGTCAACATAGCACCACTATGAGCGTTCAAGAAAGATTGAAGCGCCATAACAGATGAACCTTGTGAACCTGCTTTTAATGTAACCATTCCAAAGTCGTATGACATTGAAGATGCTATTGAAGCTGTTCCTGATAATGCTGCGATTTGTGCCATCAATGTGTTAACCATTGTTTGCAATTCTGCTACAGTCTGAGCTTTTGCTGGAGTTGCGAATGAAAACATTGCACCCAATGCGAAAACTGAAACCAATGATCCTACGAATAGATTCGTAAGGTTAATTTTATTTGTTTGCATATTCTATAATAAAAACTTTTAATACTTATAAGTACTTATAAATATTCATACCTGTATTTCTACAGATATGAATCTGGGGGTGTACACCCCGCACAGGAGGATACGAAACATAATTCATACAATATAATAATTGATTACATGAATACTGTTTCATATATTCTTCTGCGCTGTGTACACTCCTTCTTTTTTTTGATACATAATTCGACCCATGTATCTAAATTCTAAATCACAATAAATGTGAGTTAAGAAACGAAATATTTTTCTCTCTATTTAATTGGAAATGATCCGGACATTCAGAATACATGCACAACAGAAAGTATTACCTGTCTGTTGATTATTTTCAGCGATTCTCTGCACCTACACAATAGTATACGTGGTTTTATATAAAGATGCAACAAGTCAACGTGCACCTGTGGAAAACTTTATATGTTTTAAATCGTGATGCTCTGTTTTTGGGGTACCAGTGGTCTGTAGATAATGACGGGTCGAAAGTGGTTTTATGACAAGATAATTATTTGAAAACAATATAAATACTGTGTCAAATCCCCTGTTTATCTGGTAAATCAATAGGTTTTCATGAGATGTAGTTATGTATGTGGCTTTTTTAATGGTGATATTATTTATTTTTTTACCAGGAAAAGATATTTGTAGACGACTTTTTTGAAACCCTATTTCTTTTTTGGTGACAAAAAATAAATACAAAACCCGCTCTTGCCAACAGCCAAAAAAGAGGACCAGATTGCAGAAAAAGATTAAAATAGAATTCATTGTTTCTCTAAAATAGAAACTTTTTTCTCTTGGGTATATATTTTATTTCACGCAATATTGAATCTGATTTCTTTACGTTTTTTTATGCAATTTCAAAGGGATACACATGCATTTTCAAGTTCATTGATCCTGTAGAAAAAGAGCTAAGAAAATAAATTAAATGATGGGTATAAAACTGTATGTGTTCGAGCAATAATAATTTTATTCTGTTTAGTATTTTTTGAATCTTTTTTATTTTTTTTCTGCGGGTCTGGTTTTTTTGGGTACCTTTTTTATCATAAAAAAAGCACCCTTCCTGATTGAGAATGAATCAGTAATCCTTGTGTGTTAGACAAGTTTATATTTCACCCATCTTTTTTCTCCTGACCGAGCAATTTTTCCTTCGGATACCAATGATACTAAATCACGCTGAATGGTTTTAATGGACACGTGTGGAAATCTGTCAGTGATGTCCTTTATAGAATATTCATGTCCTTTATCAAAAATTGCCAACACCTGTCTTATACGAATATTTTGATTGTCTTTTTGAATCTGAGCAAAGTCTTTTTGTTTTAGTTTTAGATATTTGTTTTCAATAGTTTCCAAGACTGTAGGTATTTTTGATTCTGATACATTGTCTTTTACTGATGATTGAATGTCTTGTTTTGGTGATTCATATCGGACACTGTTCTCTGTCATATTGGACATGATTGTTTGATGTCCTTTATTATGTCCTATAGGATTTTCCTGCTTTCGCGCAGTTCTCAATGTGTCGAACAATGGCATATCAAACAGCTGTGTTGATAATTGTACTGCATCATTATGTACTGACGTTTGTCGTCCGTGAGTATGACCAGATGTCCCGTCTGATACAGCGTGCAGATTCTGTAATTCTGATTCCAATGTTCCCTGCAGTGTAGTTATTTCTTCGATTAAAATGTGTGCATTCATTGATGACATAAACCGCAATGATTCCATCATGGTAATCAAGGAAATCAAAGTTTCACTGTGGGTGATAGACTGTGCCAACATACGCACACGATCATGATGTGACAACGCCATACAAGAAAACAAATCCGTAACCAAGGAAACTCCCAATCCCCTAATCCTTGTCTTTAATGGTTCATTACCTTCAAAAAATCTGTCACCATGTAAATGGCTGTTATAATTTTTTCTGCCTTCTTTCCAAAAGAAAAGAATGTCTGATTGTCTTTGTGAGAATAAAAGAATTCACCCGTATTTACAAGGTTATTTTTAACCGATGTCGTATTGGTGTCTGATAGAGAGACACCAGAATGTCCTTTTGAGATACCGGCAATGTCTTTTTGAGAGATTTCATTTTGGTTCATACTCTGATGTCTTTTATGGTGAATAATGTGTCCATTATAAAGCAACATGGCAAAGAGTGCAAGAAGATGTCAGTACTTATTTTTCATACAAAGAATACTGTCAAGAAAAACAATGTATTGACTTGACCCTGTAGAAAAAAGCATTAAGAAAACAAATCAAATAATGCGTAGGAAGCAGGATGTATTTGAGAGAAACGAGTTTATTCTGTTTGGTATTGTTTGATTTATTTTTAGTCTTTTTACTACGGGTCTGTTTTTTTTGAGTACTTTTTTTGATGGAAAAAAAGTACCCTTTTAAAAATCTATTCATTGGTAATTCATTACTTTTTTTGATATACTGGTCTTATCTATGGCACGAAAAAAAGAATCAACACCCCTGTTCGGCGAGCGCACAAGACGATGGATAGTATTATCCATTCTTTCTTTTATTACCCTTGTATTTTTTTTAGGAAGCATTCAATCATCAGGAATGTTGGGTGTCTACGCACATGATTTTGCAGTATGGTTATTGGGTTATGGATTTCTTATTGTCCCCCTTTCATTAACTGGTATCATTATTGGCATCATCAAAAAAGAATCCTTTTCTGATCACGCATCTGCAACAACAACAGGCTTTCTTACCTTATTTTCTTTGTTGACCTTTGTACATATTTTGTCACCAGATATGACCCACGGGGGCATCATCGGTTCCTTTATCGGAAATACTTTTATTACTCTTATGGGAACAGCTATTGCGGGCATCGTATCAGTGGCAAGCACCAGTGTAGGGATATTATTATTGATGGACCGATCAGTACATGACATGTCATGGTTTCATAAGTTACAAGAAATTTTAGTACGTCCCATTTCCCTATCTGGTAATCATAAGAAAAATGAAACCGACGAGAATGAAAAACCTGAGGCCGAAGAAGATGGAGAAGCATTACCTGCAAAATCAATCAAAACAACTGATGGTATTATTCCACCTATTGTAAAAAAAGTTTTGATGAAAATTGCCGATGATGAAGAAATTGATATTCCCACCCCAAAGCCATTTGTGCGATTGTCACCTTTTACTCCCCCGCCATTGGACCTATTAGAAAACGACAAGGGTAAACCATCTGTTGGAGATATCAAAGCGAATGGAAATATGATTCAACGAACATTAGCTAATTTTGGTATTAATGTTGAGATGGATGAAATATCGATTGGACCAACGGTAACCCGATATTCATTGAAACCTGCCGAAGGGGTAAAATTATCTCGCATTCTTGGATTACAAAATGATTTAGCATTGGCATTGGCTGCTCATCCTATTCGTATCGAAGCTCCGATTCCTGGAAAGTCTTTGGTGGGGATTGAAATTCCAAATAAAACAAAAGCAATGGTTGGGTTGGGTACACTTTTTTCAGATCCACAATTTACAGGTTCTGATAAACCATTATTATTAGCATTAGGTAAAGGAGTATCTGGTCGTGCACATTATGCCAATTTGGCAAAAATGCCCCATCTATTATTGGCTGGTGCAACGGGTTCTGGAAAATCAGTAACCATTCACGCATTGGTGACATCTTTATTGTATCGAAATGCTCCAGAAGATTTACGTCTGATAATGATAGACCCTAAACGTGTAGAATTAACATTATATAATTCAATCCCCCATTTATTGACTCCTGTAATTACCGAAGCGAAAAAATCTATTCTTTCATTGAAATGGGCTGGAAAAGAAATGGATAGAAGATACAATATACTAGAAAATGAAAAAGTTCGAGACATTCAGTCATATCACACTACGATAGTACGACCAGCATATGAAAAAGCTCAGAAAAAAGGTCAAACCGAAGATGATGTCGAATTACCAGAACGGATGCCTTATATTGTTATTATTATCGACGAGTTGGCTGACCTTATGCAGGCATATCCACGAGAATTAGAATCTAGCATTGTTCGATTAGCACAGATGAGCCGTGCTGTTGGTATTCACCTTATTCTCTCTACACAAAGACCTTCGGTAAATGTTATTACTGGTTTAATCAAGGCAAACGTACCATCACGTATTGCATTACAGGTATCGTCACAGATTGATTCACGTACCATTTTGGATGCATCGGGTGCAGAAAAACTATTAGGTGCCGGAGATATGCTGTATCAAACAGGCGATATGTCAAAACCAGAACGAGCACAATCTGCCTTTATTTCAGAAGATGAGGTAAAACGTGTTGTAAAACATCTTGCCCGTGCCTATGCAGACATACCGCCAGATACCAGTATTATATTCCCAGACACATTGGCAGATGAAAAATCAATTAGTTCTCTGTCATTAGAAGACACTGATGATGACGATGATCTTTATGAAGAAGCAAAACAGGTGGTCATCGATGCCAAAAAAGCATCCACATCATATTTACAAAGGAAATTAAAGGTTGGATATGCCCGAGCCGCTCGTCTGATGGATATATTAGAAGAACGTGGAGTTGTTGGACCCGCTGATGGTGCAAAACCAAGAGAAGTATTGATTGGCCAAGAAGATTCTTTTTCTCATGAATCCATTGCTACTGATACCCCAGAAGAAAATGAAAAAGAAGTATTCTAACCATGCAATATAATGACACCCCCTATGCATTAGGTGCTTATAATAAAAAATCATTTTGGTTTTATGTATTTTTTAGCATTGGAGGTGTCGTCGGTATTCTGATTCTTGTTTTTTTAGGTTCTCGTTTATATGGCATCATCATGGGACCACAAATAACCATTATCACCCCTGCCCCCTGGCAAGAAATTACCGAGGGGTGGGTCGAAGTTTCTGGAACCATACAATATGTTTCCAGTGCAAAAATAAATGGCCGGACATTGTTTTTACATACAGATAATTCATTTCGTGAGATTATTGCAGTTATCCCAGGATATACTATACTGGAGATAACTGCACAAGACCGTTTTGGACACGAACAATCCGTATCTATCCCCATTACACGAGATGATATACCCATTTTAATTCCAGAATCCCCAGAAGAGATTTTAGACATCAACGAAGAGATTAATAATTTAACAGTATAATACTATTCATATGGCAAAAAAAGTAGCAAAAGAAAAGATGGTATCAACAGGTGAAGGAGCAAAAGATGTAGCAGCGGCTATAAAAATGATTCAAACAAAATTTGGAGAAGGTTCTATTATGAAATTAGGAGAAGCACCAAGGGTAGATATTGGGGTTGTTTCGACAGGGTCATTAGGTTTGGATCAAGCATTGGGTGTAGGTGGTCTGCCCCGAGGAAGAATCGTTGAAATTTTTGGACCAGAATCATCCGGAAAAACAACATTGACTCTGCATGTTATTGCAGAAGCTCAAAAAGCTGGTGGAACCTGTGCATTTATTGATGCAGAGCATGCCATGGATCCTGAATACGCAAAAAAATTAGGTGTTCAAATTGATGATCTTCTTATTTCTCAGCCAGATACTGGAGAGCAAGCTTTGGAAATTGTTGAAACATTGGTTCGATCTGGAGCTATTGATGTTATTGTAGTCGATTCAGTTGCTGCATTGACCCCAAAAGATGAAATAGAAGGAGATATGGGTGCACATCATGTTGGAAAGCAGGCTCGTTTAATGTCTCAGGCATTACGAAAATTAACTGCAATCACCCATAAATCAAAAACTATTGTTGTTTTCATTAACCAGATTCGTATGCAAATTGGGGTTATGTTTGGAAATCCAGAAACTACCCCAGGTGGAAAAGCATTAAAATTCTATACATCAGTACGGTTGGATATTCGAAGAATTGCACAAATTAAAAAAGGCGAAGAAGTGGTAGGAGCGAGAACTCGTGTCAAAGTAGTAAAAAATAAAGTTGCTGCACCATTTCGACAAACTGAATTTGATATCATTTACAACGAAGGTATTTCAAAACAAGGAGAGATACTTGCTTTGGGTGAAAAATTTGATATTATTCAAAAATCTGGTGCATCATACAGTTATCTGCAAAAAACAAAAGAGGGTGTCGAAGAGAAAATACCGTTGGGTCGTGGATATGATGCATCTCGAACTTTTTTACGTGAAAATCCAAAAATAGAAAAAGAATTGGAAAAACAAATTATGAAAAAACTTCTTGAAGAAGCTTCTGCATAATCAATCAACATTCCCCTATTTAAAAATACCATTAACCCTATAACCGAAATACCAACATGTTAGAATATAACGAAATCACATTACGAAAAATTATTATCTTTGAAGGTGTTCCTCATGAGGTATTAACTTCGCATGTATTTCGAAAACAGCAACGAAAACCTGTGAATGCAACAAAGCTACGCAATCTATTAACTGGAGGTGTCACCGAGGTATCTTTCCAGGTTCAAGACAAGGTAGAAGAAGCTGACATCACAGTACGCAAGGTTATTTTCTTGTACAAAAACGCAAAAAATAATGAATACTGGTTTGCAGAAGAAAAAGACCGAAGTAAGCGATTCATTATTGATGAAACAGTCATTGGATCCCCTGCACAATTTTTAAAAGAAAATGCATTAGTTGATGTGGTTATCTTTACTGACAATAATGATGAAGAAAAAGTTATTGGTGTTCGACTGGCACATAAATTGGATTTAAAAGTTGTTGATGCTCCGCCGTCTATCAAGGGAAACACTGCAACAGGTGGAAACAAACAAGCAACATTAGAAACTGGAGTTGTGGTAAATGTTCCCCTGTTTATTAATATAGGTGACGTTATCAAGGTAAATACAGAAACAGGAGAATACGTAGAACGAGCAGAGAAAAATTAAACGTTTATCCATACAAAAACGTCGCCACAGAGGGCGACGTTTTTGTATGCTGTTTCTTTTATTATGCTTGGATATATGGAAGGAATCCCATAAATCGAGAATGCTTGATAGCCAAAGACAGTTGTCGTTGGTATTTTGAAGAAACACCTGTTCTCTTTCGAGGAAGTATTTTTGCATTTGGTGATAAGAATTTTTTTAGTAATTCTGTATCTTTGTAATCAATATTTTTGATACTATGAGAAATAAAATAACATTGTTTGTTTGTTTTCATAAAGAGTTAAAGGTTACTAATAATTAAAAAGGTATATCATCAGGATTTGCTTCGTCATCTGGATATTCAATAGTATCCATAGCGGGAGGCATTTCTGATTGTGTTGACCCTGGTGTATTTGATTGTGATCCAGTATTTGGTGCCCCACCAGAGCGTGGACCAAACTGTACTCGGTCTGCTACAACCTCTGTTCTGTATTTTTTTGTTCCATCTTTATCATCCCAACTACGTGTAGTTAAACGACCCTCTATCATAGTCATAGCACCTTTTGCAAGATACTGTGCTGATGTTTCTGCCTGACGCCCAAATACAACAACATTGTGATAATCAGTTGATTCTTGACGTTGACCATTCTGGTCTTTCCACACACGATTTGTTGCAAGGGAAAAAGATGTTACCTTTGCCCCGCTTGGCAATGATCGCATTTCTGGTTCTTTGGTTAGGTTTCCAATAAGTAGGACTTTATTCAAATACATATACATAAGGCGCAAAGCGCAATGCCCTATTGGGCGTTATGACTAATCAATGATCAAATTTTCAATACTTTCATCAATCACTTCTTCGTTCATTGGTGCAACTGATTCGGCAACAGGAGTATCAATAGGAGCTACCATAACTGATTCATCAGCCGATGCACGGGTAGATCGTGTTTGAATTCGCCCTGTTACCATAGTATTTTCACGCACGGTAAGAATACACAGATAACGAAGTAACTGATTATTTCCATCCAAAGTTTTTTGGATTTCTGGAATATGATGTGGCATAGCTTCGAATTTAACCCACCCAAAATAAGCAGTGTCAAAACGAGTATGTTTATTATCAAGAACTTTTACCATTGTATATGCCAAAGGTATTAATTTTGGATATTCTTCTGATATAACCTGTGCTTCTTTTGCAAGAATCACTTCTTTTATAGTAGTAACAGCCTGAGGCAATTCTTCTTCTCCTATTGAAGGAATAACAAGATAGCCAACTTCGTAAATACGAGGTTCTTGTGTTTCGTATTTAAGTGCAATATCATCTAATGATGATGATTCTTTTTCGGTTTTTGACATATATTTTTCACCGGTAATCCGCAATCGGATTCCCCAAATAAAGATTGGGGTGCTTTTAATTCATAATATATCCCCTCGACTGGGATAGTTGCAGAATAGCATAGAAAATAACAAAGGTAAAGATTGGATTCAGAAATGCATTTATTTTTTCTTAGTGTAGAAAAATACCCAAAATTAAACATTAAATAATCTTTTTGCGTTTTGTATTAAAGATTCTTGCACTGACTCGATGGATAATTGTTTTATTTCGGCTATCTTTTTTACCATTTCCAATACATATACTGGTTCATTACGTTGTCCGCGATGTGGTATTGGTGCAACATAGGGGCAATCTGTCTCAACATGCAATCGCTCAATCGGTACCGACCGAATTAATTCTTCGTATGGTTTTGCAAATGTAATAACTCCTGTAAATGAAATATCAAATCCGATATCCATAAATTGCTTTGCGATATCAGGCGTTCCTGCAAAAAAGTGAACATCACCACGCAAGATATCGCCTGCTGAGCCTTTGTATTCATGTAATATTTCAAGAACATCTTTATAAGCATCATAAGTACCTAATGATGGTCGAACATGCAACATCAACGGCAGATTTAATGCAATGGCAAGTTCAATTTGGGCGCGGAATGCCGTTTCTTGAATTTGTTTTGTGTCATGATCATTACGGTAATAATCAAAACCACATTCCCCTATGCCGACTACCCGCACAGAAGATTCTGCAAGACTACGATATTTTTCAACATCAAATATTTCTCCTCGCGAAGAAAACCCTTTATTACCCTGACCCAGCTCATCTTCGTCATGATGTGTCGCAGTGGTATGAATCGGATGTAGTCCAATAATTGCGTAACACGTATCATATGTGTTTGCCATTTCTACTGCTTTTTTTGAGGTGTCATATTGTGTTCCAATGTTGATAATAAATACACCAGATTCTTTGGCACGAGAAATTACCTCATCACGATCAGTATCATATGCGGCAAAATTTGTATGCGCGTGAATGTCGATGTATTTCATATAAGATTATTTTTTATTTCTTTTCAAAAGTAGTACAACGACAAGTGCAATCAATCCTAGAAAAAGACCCGCAATTATACCGTATGCAAAGCCAGTATTTTGTTGATACTGTTGGTTTAGTATGATGGGTTCATCATTATCGCCTGTAACTTTTTCTTCCTTCTCCTCTTGATCTTTTTTTGGTTCTTCGGGTTTTGGTTTAGGTTCTAATTCTTTTTCAGGAGACGCAATCACAAGACCCTTAAAAGCTTGGAATCTACTATTTTCTATATTTAGAGACCCGAGTAAACGTATTTTACTTCCTTTTTCGAATATAAGACCTTGTTCTTCTAATGTATTTGTAGACTTCAAAGAAGTAGCGCCTATAATACCAATTGGAAATTTTTGACTACATTGCCCTGTTATACTACTAGCAACCTTTGTAACTTTGAAATCAAGGCTTGTGAAACCATAACATGAGGAACCACCAACTGCTGGCATACAAAAAGCCTGAGCAGGATTACTGATAAGCTCAGCTTCAATTGTGCAAAAATCATCTTGTTCTGGCCTTGGTGTAAATACTATGTCTGATGATAACTCACCATATCTTCCTTTCTTAAAAGAAATATCGTTACCTAGCATTGAGCCCATCGTCATCCCTGCGGATAAGATACTTGTTGGAAATACAAAATTTTTATTATATCCTTCTTTGTAAAAATCTGAACAATTTCCATGTTGACTGTCTCCAAGTAACTCACTGCCCGTAATATGAATTAACATTTGGTATCTATCAGCACGCCCACTACCTGGCAGATAAGGATCATCTGGTTGATTCGCTTGAAAGACTCCTTCTACAACAATACCTTCTACGCGACAATCAGGTGTAGCAACATAAGAAAGAGCGTTCGTATCAGAAGGCATTATTACAGATCCAGAAAGTACAATAAAGGCTATTATTAAAAATGAAAATATTTTTTTAGATATAGTATGCATACATGATTACTTTCTTATGAATAATGGTTCTGCTGGCTTCTTGTTTGCTTTCACTACGCCTTGATAGTCTTTGATGTCTCTGGCAGAATAGGATTTAATATTCGTGCAATCGTATAGAGCTTCACCAGCATTCCTCGCAGTATTTCTTTTGCGGCTTCTGGATCAGTTTTTATTAGCTTGAATGGCTCTTTTTCTGCAATTTCTACATCGAGCCCTCCACTATGTCGCCATACAATGTCGCATGCACGATCTAGTCGAAATTCTTCCATAGCTTGTTTCCAATCATCTGGAATAGTCATCTCTGGAATTACTGGAGCTGCGTCTAAATTCTTTTCACCAAGATTAAGAAGTCGCGAAGCTAAATTACCAATACCGTTTGCTAAGTTTTCATTGTAAGCTTCGGCTCTATCTTTATGAATAGTTCCCACAGGATGCGCTGGTGGTGTATATATTGAATATAATTTCATCGTTGTGTCACCTGTATTTGTAACGTTATGTTTACTTCCCGCAGGAATGATAATCCCAAAATTATTTTCTATAGAATACTCTTTATCATCAATAGACACTATTCCCGACCCCTGTTCAACACGTAAAAATTGATCAATATGAGGATGTGTTTCAACTCCAATATCTTCACCTGCATCAAGAGACATAACCGTCATTTGCATATGGGTTCCCGTAAAAATTTCTTTACGAAAATAATTATTTTCCATTGCCTCTTTTTCAATATTGTTAATATATGGTTGCATAAAGTAAGTGTATATATATTATATTAATACTTGTATTATACTATAAAATAAGTATTTTATCCCTCTATCCGCGCAAAGAGTGACTCTGCTGGTTTTTCTCGTTTCTCTATTAGCATTCGCATTTTCTGTGCAGTTTCGGGCATAATCGGTTGCAATTGTACCGATATTTTTACAAGACCCTGCATCACTTCAAAAACATCTGCCCGTGCTTTTTCTGGGTCTATTTTGAAAACCTTGAATGGTTCTCTTTCTGTAATCAATTTATCTAATGCAGATATTGCATGCCAAATATCATTTGTAACCTCTGCATAATCAAATGCTTCATACGCAGAATTAGCAATAGAAGTAAATTCTGGAAACACCAGTGTTGAACAATCCACATCATAATTTTGAGCCATGGTTAATGTTCGTGAAACTAAATTTCCCAACCCATTCACCAAATTCGAATGATATGCATCTTTAAATCTATCAACAGTAAATGGTGAATCATCCCAAGCACTTATTTCTTTTGCCAAAAATAACCGCAATGCATCCGTACCGTATTGTGCAACCATATCACGAGGATCAACAACATTACCTAATGTTTTTGACATACGAATACCCCCATCCCCTGTTATGAATCCATTAATAATAATCTGATGACTGTTTGGCTTTTCTACCGACATCAACATCGCCTGCCACATTGCTGATTGAAAACGATTATTGTCTTTGCCACAGTATTGTGTCGGATTTCCATTGACCCAATAATGATTAAAGTTCCCATCTCCATCAAATGGATTACCCAATGTTGAAACATAATTTGTCAGCGCATCAAACCATACATACATAACATGTTCGTCATCATTTGGCACAGGAATTCCCCATGGCATTTTTTCACGTTTTCGTGATATAGAAAAATCTTGTAATCCTCTGCCTACAAATTCTTTTATTTCTTTAAAACGAAAATTAGGAATAACAAATGTAGGATGTTCGTTATAAAAATCAATCAGTTTTTCTGTAAAAGCTGAATATTTGAAGAAATAGTTTTCTTCGTCAATCTGTTGTAATTGCTGTCCCGGATGATCTGGACATTCGTCATTTACAAGTTCAGAATCAGTCTTTTCTGATTCGCAACCATTACAATATTTTGCCTGATAAGGAGCTTTATAAATATATCCATTAAGCATGGCGCGATTCCAAAATTCTTTTGCAATTTCAATATGATGTGCATCAGTTGTTCGCACAAAATGAATAGTATCCATAATACCAAATTGAGAAAGCTGTTCTTTGAATGTTACAAAACCTTTATCTACAAATGTCTGGACATCGATACCTTGGGATTGTGCTTTGTCATAGATTTTTACTCCGTGCTCATCGGTGCCTGTATTAAAATATACATCATATCCCATTAATGTTTTATATCGTGCGAGAATATCAGCACGGACAAACTCCAAAGCATGCCCCATATGCAATGGTGCATTTACATACGGCAACGTGGTTGTAAGATAAAAGGGTTTCTTCATACACAATTTATATAGGTCTTAGATGTTTTCTTTTTTCTTTTTCCATATCAGAAATAAATTCAAACAAACCAACAGTTGCTGGCATAGCAATAACAATACCTAATATTCCGCCCAAAGCACCTCCAACAAGAAGAGAAATAATCACAATCAATGGTGGAATTCCCACAACACGTTTCATTACCAAAGGATAGATGATATTACTTTCTATTTGTTGAATTACTACATACAAAATTAATACATAAACAAGCAAAGGAAAACCTCCGGTTAAAAATGCAATAGCTAATGCGGGAATACTAGCAATAATAGAACCAAAAGGAACCAGTTCAAATACAAAGGACAGAAGAGCTAATAATAATGCATAAGGTATTCCAAAAACAAGAAGTCCAAAGTACACTATTATCCCAACAAATAATGCAGCCAATAATTGACCACTGAACCAAATTTCAATTTTACGTTGAACTCGTTTCCATAGATCAATAGCATATTCTTCTTTATCCAAAGGTATTACCAAACGTAAAAACTTTTCAATACCACGATCTTCCACAGCAAGAAAAAATGATAATATAAATACCATAATAGCATTTATAAACCCACCAAATACAACGGTGATACTTTGGAATGCTGTGCCTGCAAACTGTCCAAATTTTAACCGCAAAGATTCAAATACATCCACAGAATTTGCTTGTACACCCGTTTCAGTACCCTGAATGGCATCCTTGATTCCTTGTAAATTTAATTGTTGTAAGAAATCAAAAGAAGTATTATTAGGAAACAACAATGCAATAGTATTTACTTCTAATAAAAAAGCGGGTATTAAAAATGATAGCAATCCCCCAAATAATCCAATAATACCTAGATAAACCATGACCACAGACACAACGCGTGGAATACGAAGATGCATCAACCATCGTGTAGGAGCTTCTACAAATGACGCAATAACAATCGCTGTTAATATAATAAGAACAATACCTCGAACATGATACAACCCAACAGCGATCAAAACAAAGAATAATGCCCATGCAAATGTTTTTGGAGATATGGAAATAGTAGTATGAGACGAATCTTTCATATTCATACTATATCATATCTATTAAAACAATCCATACGAGTATGTTATTTTTTATTATTCGGACCCACTATCACAGAATGAAATTTTTCCGATAGCAAATATTTTTTTGCAACTCGTACGATATCATTACCAGTAACAGAACGAATCTTTTTTTCTCTTTCTGTTAGAGTTTTCAAAGGTAAATGAAGAGTTTCATAATGACCCAAAGAATAGGCAATATCATCTGTTGATTCATGTCCCATATATAATCCTCCTACGAGATATTCCTGTGCACGGGCAATATCAGTAAGTGTTATTTCTTCAGAAGAAAGTTTTTGTATTTCATCAAAGATTGCAGAAATGACTTCAAAAACACGAGAAGGTTCTGTACCTGTCACAATAGACATATCAGAGCCATCATCAAATGCGGTTAATGAAGCACGGATATAGTATCCTGCCCCCATTTCTTCGCGTAGTCGCAAAAATAACCGAGACCCCATACCATTACCTAAAATACATGTAGCAACCACCAAAGCCATCATATCTGGATGTTCTGCATGAGGTAATCGAATCCCCAAAGCAATATGTGACTGATCGGTTTTTTTGGCAATAATAACTTTTGAATCTCCTATGATTTTAGAAGAAAGCTTTTTCTTTTTTACTGCTGATTTTTTTGGCAATTCTTTGAACAGTTTTTTTACCTGCTGGACAACATCCGCATGCGACACATCTCCAACTACAACAACCGATGTTGCGCCTGCTGTGTAATGTTTTTTATAATAGGCAATAAAATCTTTCTGAGAAAAACGAAGAATATTTTCTTTTGGACCCAACACCGTCATTCCTGCTGGCTGATTTCCATATAATGATTTTTGTAAAGCTGTTCCCGCCTGACGCTGAGGAATATCTTGATACATATCTATTTCTCCACAAATGACACCACGTTCTTTTTCTATTTCTTCTTTAGGGAAGGTGGAATGTAAAAAAACATCAGATACAATTTCTAAAAACTTTGATGTGTGACGAGATGCCCCCTTGATATAATATCCCGTATAATCATACCAGGTAAAAGCATTGGTTTCTGCACCCAGTGTTTCTATTTCATAAGCAATTGCTTTTGATACACGATTAGTTGTCCCTTTGAAACACATGTGTTCTAAAAAATGGGACAGCCCATTTGTCTTTTCTGTTTCATATTTTGTACCGGCTTCTACCATTATTAATACAGTAGTTGTTGGACTATCTGACTTAGACACCGTTACCACACGAAGACCATTGTTAAGAATTGTTTTTTTATGTTTCATATTTTTATTATTTTATATATTTAGACGATTTTTTCTTTAAGATATTTTTCTAAATCGGAGATAGCTACCCGTTCTTGTTTTCCTGTGTCTCGGTCACGCACGGTTACGGTATCTTTTGTTTCTCCTTCAAGGGTCTCAAAATCTACCACAATACAAAAAGGTGTCCCAATTTCATCTTGCCTTCGGTAACGCTTTCCGATATTTCCGTTATCATCATATGTTACCCCTGGGAAAATATTTCTTAGCTGAGCAAAGAGTGACTCTGCTTTTTCAACCAACTCTGGTTTATTTTTAAGGAGTGGCGAAATGGCAAGAATATATGGCGCTATATGTGGAGCAAGTTTTAAATAAGTACGGATTTCCCCGTTCATCTCGTCTTCACGATATGCCGAAACAAGCAGTGCGAGAATGGCACGATCAAGACCCATAGAGGGTTCAATGACGTGTGGAATATATGTTTTATTCGTTGTCGCGTCGGTATATTGTAACTTTTGATTACTATCCTGTGCATGTTTTCCAAGATCGTAATCACCACGGTATGCTAAACCAAAAAGCTCTTTCTGCCCAAAAGGAAAATCGAATTCAAAATCAATGGTACGTTTTGAATAGTGCGCAAGGTCATCTCCTGTGACTTCTATGTTGTGCACCTTGTTCATATCAATACCAACCACCTCCATCCATCCTATCATTTCGTCTTTCCAGTACTCAAAATATTTTTCCCATGCATCTACATGAATAAAATACTCAATTTCCATTTGTTCAAATTCACGTTGTCTAAAAATAAAATCGCGTGGCGTAATTTCATTACGATATGCTTTACCAATTTGTGCTACACCAAAAGGAATTTTAGGATGCATTGAGTCCATAATATTTTTATAATTCACAAAAATACCTTGCGCGGTTTCTGGTCGCAAGTATGCCGTTGATGAAGAATCTTCTACAGCACCTAATTGAGTTTTTAGCATCATATTAAATTGACGTGCTATACCCCACTCTAATTTTCCACAATGAGGACATTTAATTTGCGTATCCTTAATAAAGAGAGTTGGAAAAAGTCCGATAAACTTTTTAGCATCTTCATGTCGCGAAATTGACATCTTATCAAATTCTTGACCAGCCTCATACTCAGGCATACTATCTTCGAATTGCTGAATTTGAACTTTTTTTCTATCATCACCCGAAAAATACATTTCCTCAAGCATTTCGAAATATAAAGAATGATTCTCAATAAGAATATCAACTCTTTGTCTCTTTTTACATTTAAGACATTCAATGAGAGGATCTGAAAACCCACCTACATGTCCTGATGCAGTGAGTGGTTTTTCGCCCATAATAATTGCTGTATCAACAAGAAACATATCACTTCGACTATGTACAAATTTAGATAACCACGAGTTCTTTACATTATTTTTCAAAAGTGAACCTAGAGGCCCATAGTCATAAAAACCTGAAAGCCCTCCATATAATTCACCCGCTTGAAAAATAAATCCCCGTCTTTTTGCAAGGCTTACAATTTTTTCCATTGTTACTTCTTCTGGTTTCATATTAAAGCAGTATACAGA
>Ga0105051_10000467_pt1 | contig 55917 bp, 39 predicted proteins | sample FRY02_FD_78383 | JGI IMG/M metagenome (GOLD analysis project Ga0105051, IMG submission 78383) | Freshwater microbial communities from Lake Fryxell liftoff mats and glacier meltwater in Antarctica - FRY-02 (megahit assembly) | ecosystem: Environmental > Aquatic > Freshwater > Ice > Glacier... | reverse complement strand
TTGGGACAAATGGACTTATCTCGCGTCGAAATTGGACGGTGGGCGCCTGCCCATCACCTAGCTTGGCCGGGGATCGTCTCCAGAGCCTCAACGAGCTATGGCGACTACAGCCCCAGCGCCTCCGTGCCCGCAGCCGAGCTTGACGACCGTGATGGTGATGGGGTCGCGGACTCTAACGATCTGTGTCCAAGCTTATCTGGCGTAGCACCCAGCGGGTGTCCGGAGGACGACGGGCCACCGCCCTCCGATGCCAAGACCCAGCGGCGACCGGGCGGCAATGACTTCGCCGCAACATTGGCCGCGATAGTCGATGACTACCCCAATAAATTCGACAATATAAAGGGGGCCGCCGATGGTCCGCCGCGCAACGAGTATAGTTCGATCACAAAGTGGGTCGCCAATCGCTGCTTCGTGGTGGGCGACTCGACGGCGAACGCGCCCCGCCTCGCCCGGTGTTTGGTCCACCACAGGACTGGGCACAGGCGCGAGAGCTTTTATGCCGTCATGCTCGAGACCCTCGATGCGGCGGCGGCGACTCGTCTCTACGATTCGCTTGTCGGTCAGGTCGCAGGCTCACGGCTGCCGTTCGAAAAGGACACCGAGCAGCGCTCTAAGGACCTCTGGTCGCAGGCCTTTAGTGCGTCCAGGGATGCAGACGAGCGCTTTGACGAGGTACGAATTCTGGTCCAGCGCAAGGAAGAGATGTTTACTACTATAAACAACAAAATGACGCCCGGCGGCTGGAGCGTCACGCTCCGCGTCCAGAGCTACAGGGAACCTGCTGAGCCGGGCCTCAATGACGTTAATTGGGATTGATCGAAGTCGCCAACTTGGATCGGCACACGAAGACTCGCGTCTCCCCCGAGAGGATTGGACCTGTTCGAGGTGTGTGTTTTGGCACATTAAGGATGGTTTGGCGCGGGACGTTCATTGCCAGCGAACCACATCTTGAGCCGCACTCGGTCGGAGACGCAGATGGAATGGGCGGTTGATTGAGCGAGTGTGTGAAGGATACGCGCCCATTTAGACACATATCCATCACACCTCGGTCGGTCAGGGGCAGGTGGTCTTGGCCTTCAGCGCGGCCAACTCGGCGTCGCTGCCGGTATCGAGCCGCTCCCTTATAGCCTCGACCCCATCGCGGTTGCATACAGCCCAGATGAGGGCTCCACGGAGCCACGAGAGTTCCCAGCCGTGTAGTTTGCCGTTTCGCACTTCGATGGCACCGCTTTTTTGGCCCCGGCTGTCCCACTCGATGATGGTGCCCGTGCCGCGAGAGAGCGTGAAGCGGCCCAGCTCTTTGCCATTCCAATCGAACCGAGTCCACTCACCGTCGGGCAAGCCATCGACGAACGCCCCGGTCTCGGCGAGCTGGCCGTTTTTGTAGTGATGTTGGAAGGGGCCGTTTGCGACGCCGGCCTTGAGGTGCGCCGACATGTGCGCGTCACCGTTTGGGTATCGCTCGATCCAGACGCCACTGCCCGCGTGGAAGATGCTCTTGGGATACATCGCTTCGCCGTTGACGACCGCGAGATCCCCCTCGATGGGGCCGAAGTGGAAGAAGGCGCGCCCGGGAACCGCATAGCTGAGATCGGCGCGTCCGGCCTCGCGGCCCATGACGAGGCGTATCAAACGATCGCCGGGGGTGATGATGGCCTCGGCGATGGTGGGGCTTGGGTGCATGACGACGCGATCGCCGACCGTGACATCGCCTTTGAGGCACACAAGCGCCCGCCGCTGGAAGCTCGCGTCTTCGGTCTCGGCGAGGCGAGTGCCGGCGGCGCATCGCGGCAGATCTGCGGTGGCCGGCAGCTCGCTAGGGCCCCTCTTCACAACCTGCGGCAGCGCGAAATCACCATCCTCGGCCCCAACCGTCGATGCGAAGACGATGCGCCCGTCGGACAGCCGCGCGATCCCGCCGGCCTCCTGATTCTGTTCGTCGTCCCGCTTTAGCTCTCGGTCGAATGAGCGCAGACCGTCGCTGTTGGCGCCGACGAGGCGCACGCGTCCCTCCTCGATCCGACCGACCGCCACGAAACCGTCCCCGTCCATGACGGCGGCGGCGAATTCGACGCTGGAACGTTCGCGGTACTCTCGCAGCCATTGGCGCGCGCCGTCCGGCCCGAACACCGCGACCCACGAGCCCTTCCCGAACATCATCCAGCGCCCATCTGGCAGCTTTGACACGCCCAGCGGTTCGTCGAAGGTGTCCACATTCGGTGTAAAGTCGATGCGCGCGCCAAGCTCGCCCTTGGCGTTTAGCGCTTGGAGGTAGACGCCCTCTGGCGTGACGAGGTTGGGTTGAGCGTTCTGGCGCACGAGGGCCAACACCCCTTCGCCGTCGGCGATGAGCTGCAAGATGACGTCGTGTTTGCCGGCGGTCCCGAAATGGGCCGATATGACGGGCTTGCCACGCTTATCGACACGCACGACGAGGCCCTGGGTCAAACCAGCGACACGTACCTCGCCGCCGATCCACGCGCCGCCGTCCGTGGCACCGACGACCGCCGTGGCCTCATAGCTGCCCGGCTCGCCCTCTGGCACGAGGTTTTTGCCCTTCGGCCCGACCGTGAGCGTCCAGAGCTGCTTGCCCTTGACGTCCACGGCCATGGCCCAGAAGTGCGACGCCTCGTCCCCGGGACTGGCCTCGCCCGCGAGCACCACGCCACCACTCGTGAGGGCCGCGCCGGTGGTCGGGTGGAAGTGCCCCTTACGCGGGAAGGCTTTGACCCATTTGGGCGCCATGTCGGCGCCGACCTTCGCGACCAATGGCTGGCTGCCGCCTTCGCCTGGGGTCCGCCTCACCCCGACAAGGAAGAAGCCGCCGTCCGGGGTCGCTACGATGTCCGTCCCCCGGGTATTGAACCCCCTGAGTAGAATGGGGACTTCGGCCAGCGCGGCAGTCCCCAGGGAGGCGGTGGCGCAAAGAGCGAGCGCGAGACGCGTAGCAAAGGAGGCGAATGTGCGGGTATGCATGAGTTCCTCGTGGGGCTACGTGGGGAGCGAGGCGCGATCGCACGTCAGAAGGCGCGAGCGGAACCGCGCTGGAGACCATCTTTGTCGTGTAGGAATACGAGGAATTTGAGCCCGTTTGAGGTGCGTGTCAAGGCGCGCAGAGCTCCTGGTGCGTTCTTTGAGTGCGGGGGCACCATAGGGAAGGCGGCATATACGTTCCGATACTCAACGTAACATATTGCGTATAATGCCGTACAATCGGGTTGAGTTTCCGGGCCCCATCATGAATCTTTATTATCGGCGCCGCGGCCTATTCGCGGTCCAAACGCACAAGCACCGAATCGAACATCCCCCTGCCGCCCAAAGCGCTGTCGTCGCTCATTGTGACTAGCAACGCGCCGTCCTTGTCGCGCGTGAGGCCCAGGAGATCCTGATTCGCGCCGCCGTGGGGCCTCACGATGACGGTGGGGCCCCAGGTGAGTCCGCCGTCGTGCGAGGTCGCGACACCGAGGCGCCCAGAGACGTCGCTGCCGCCGACGGTCAGCGTGCCTGACGACACCAAGAGGCGCGGGACGATGGGATAGAGCCTGTTGACGACGATGCGGTCGATGGGGTGGCGCGAGATGCCGGGGACGGGCCGGATCGCGACGGTCGCGAAGCGGTCGGTAGTTTGTGCCACGACCACGCCGTCGTTGTTCCAAGCGACGGCCCAGAGCGCGCCCTCGTCGTCGCGCCCGATCGATGTCGCGATGACGTCATAGCCCCGCAGGGCGTCGCTGGGCGGGGTCTCGTCGACCAATGTGCCGTCGGGGGCGAATAACGCGGTCTGGAGGCGCTCTCGATCGACGAGCAGCAGGCCGCTATCGTCGGCGAGCATTCCGTCGTCGACGGCAAGCCACGACGGGGTGACGGCGACCGCTGTGGCCGTCGTCGCGGTCGGGTCGAGGCGCACGATGGTATTGGTTGTCTCGCGCAGCACGCGGCCGAAGATCCAAGCCAGCCCTGCGCCGGCTGGGCCGGGGCCCGTGCCGACTATACGCTCGGCGTTGACCTCCGGGTTGATGACAGGCGTCCATGTCGCGCCGCCGTGGCGCGACAGAGATGCCATGGCGGCCGCTGATGTGCCCTCGGGGTCATTTAGGATCGCGACGACCGCGTCCCCGACCTCGACGATATTCGCAGTGACGTTCAGGTCCGTGCGGGTCACGATAGGCGCGTCCCGCCCGCCCTGGCGACCGAGGGTCCACCACCGCTCGGCGTTGGGCCAGAAGATGCGCGCGCCGCTTGCGAGCACGAGCGTGGGCGCCGCGAGCCTGTCCGGCCCGAGGTCGATCTTCTTGCCATCCCCCTCAGCATCGTCGGGCAGGGGCACGCGGGGCAGAGTGACGTTGGCATAGGAAAGCCCCTGGTCCGAGCGGTAGAGGAAGTGGAGCGACTGGCCTATGGCCGCGTGGCCCCGGATGGGCCAGTCCGCGTTCGCCGCCGAGAGGTCATACGCGCTCGTGTCGGCCGGCATCAGGCGAAACGCGGGGAAGTCGACGACGGTCCTGCCGTCCGGGCGCCGCCACGTGTGCGCCATATTCGCGCCACCGCGTAGACCCGTCGCGGTCTCGAGGACCCACTGCGCGTTCTGCCAGCCGGGCAGGTCATCGAGGGGCCGCCCGGCGAGGCAGCCGGCCAGGGTACAGTAGTTGGCAGTATGTGCGCCCCACGGATTTTCCAGAAAGTAGGCATCGTTGGGAGCCGCCAGCAGGCCGACCTCGCCTTGCCCGTCTCGTGTGGGGCGCGCGACGCGGCTTATGCCCCAAAGTCCGCCGAGGGTGGGCAACGCCGCGGCCGACCAGCTCGACTCGGTCGCTACGCGCGTCCAGAGCTGCGTCACGCCATCGGTGACCGTCAGGGCTCGCGGCCAGGAAGATCCGTCGGTCGCTGGGACGAGGAAGACACCGGTCGGTCCGAGATCGGCCACGTTGGCCACATCCGCGCAATCGCCGCCCACCCTCGTCGGAACCGAGTAGGTGTGTCTGTCGATCGTCTCGAATGTCGCGGCCTCGGCGGTGACGGTGGCCAAACTTAGCACACGTTCACATGACGTCTGCACGGTGGCCGCGCCGGCCTCAACGGGGAAGTCCTCCACGAATGCCATCGCCACACCTTGATCGGTCGCCAGCACCGCGATGCCCTCGGGTTGAGTGACGTGGCCCATCGGATGCAGACGCCACGCCCCAGGTCCCGAACGATCCGCGGCCGTGAGGGTCGAGGTGTCCCCGTGTGCGACGAAGAAGACCCAAGGCACGCCGTCGCCAGTGACGAACACATGCGCGTGGTCAGCCGCCGCCCATGGCTCGCCGACGAGCTCGACGCCGAAGCCGGTGCCGGTCCAGGTCCGCACGATCACTTGGCGGATGTCAGGGTGATCCTGGAGCGAGAACGGCCACGCGTCGTCGGTCAGCGCGAGGCGATCTTCAATCTCGCTGAGCGCCGGCACACCCCCAGCGGCCAGCAGCACAGACCCCTCGGCAGGAGCGCCTAGCGCGTCGTCGGTCACGGTGATCGCGACTGCGGTCGGGAGCGCGTCCCCGGCCGTCATCACGAGGCGCGTCGCACCGACAGCTACACCACGCACGTTGCCAATGGCGTCGACCGTGGCGATGGTGGCGTCGTCAGTTGTGTAGGTCACGGGCTCGTGGCTCTGGTTGCTGTATCACCCAGGGGCCCTCGCGCGGGCGACCCCTTGAAGAGGCCGGACCTCACTGACGGCGATGCGCGCCCACGAACTCAGCGCCGTGACCCCGACGGCCGGCCCATCCCACACGTCGACTGCGACGACGTTCGAGCGGAAGGTCGGGCACAGGATGTCCGGCAGGCCGTGATGACCTCGAGCTTCACACGAAAGGTGCCGACCACCGTCGGAGCGAGCACGACCCGCTCGACGCCATTGTGGGCGCCCGGCACAGTGATAATTGGGAGCGGTGCGTCGGTATCGGCACCGATCCAGCGCGCCGAGTAGCCGCTTAAGGCGAGGCCAGCAGCGGTCGTGACGCGCGCTTCGAAAGAGACACTAGTCCCGAGCGTGACGCGCTGAAAGTCGGGAGCGTCGATTGTCACGACCACATCACGCAGGACGGGCACCTCTGGGAGATGCCCGTCCTGCCCCGAACCGTCGCAAGCCGAGACAAATATGAGTCCAAGTAGCCCAAGAGTGCGCATCAGGTACGCTCCGGCGAATGGTGAAAGGAGCCCGGATATTAATCCGAAAAACCTTCCAAAGCGAGGGGACTCGCCGGAATATGGGGATGTGTCCGTCGCCGCGCGCTGTTACTGGGCTGCGACGGGCGCCGCCTCGAACGCGAGCGCGAAGGTCGCGGTCGCCTCGACGTCCTCGTCGCACTCGAAGTCCATCGTGCAAGGCGTCCCAGCCGGGCAGGGGTTCGTCAAGCCGTCGATGGTCGCCGTAGGCGGCAGGCCGCTCGCTGTGGGTTCCGCGCCAGCGGCATACAATGACTCGACGGTCAGGGACGCGGTGTGGGTCTTTCCGCCCTCGGGCCAAGGCGTGCTGTCGCACTGAGCCTTGTAGCTTATGTCCGCTGGGCCTCCTGCCGCGACGCCATGAAACTCAGTGCAGATGCTGGCCTGATTGACGAGCTCTTGGTCTTGGCTGTTTGCAACAGCAATCGTGTAACAACCACCGACGACCGGCTCTCCGTCGTCGCCGGTGACCGTCGTGCCAACATTGATATTTGCAACACCAACTGGGTAGATGCGACGGAGCGTCGGGGCAAAGGCCACAGTGATGTCCGAGTTCTGGACGCAGGTCACCTCTCGCACGCAATCATTATCGCAGGTGAAACCATATTCCCCGCGCACGCCCGCGCCCGGGTCGTCCGTCGTGGCGACACGCGACTCAAGGAAGACGCCCGTCAACGAGAGGCTGATCGTATTAACCGCGCGGTCCGGGTGAGCGTCACAAGTGGCGACATAGGACAGAGAGTGCGTGTTAGGCCTGCCAAAGGCGTCATCGCACAAGTTCGCCTGCGTGAAGACGACGGTCCCTTCGGAATCTTTGACTGTCAGCGCATAGCAAAGAAACGCGGGCACGTCGGCCTCCGCGGTCTCGGCAGAGATGGCGGTCTCGACGGCGATGTCCAAGAAACCTTGGTATGCGATCTCGGTCACGGGCAAGTCGAAGGTGACCCGCCTCTCTTTGTCTGCGTCGCAGGACGCCTGAATCGTGCAGCCGTTGGGACAAGGGTTCACGAGCTCGGCGAGATCGCCGGGTCCGTTCGGATCGTCAGTCACGGGGGTGCCATCGGCTAGGTAGGCGGCGACGACGTGGACCGTCACCGCGTGCGTGAGGCGACCAAGCTCGGCGGAGCATTCATTCGACCACGTGAACGCCTGCCCAACAGCGAGACACTCTCTCTTTTTTTCACCGACGAGCGTATTGGCGCCGTCCTTAAGGACCACATCGTAACAGGTCATCGAGATTGGTGCCTTCTGGGCGCCAATCTCGATGACCATCGTCCCGATCTTTGGCGGGGCTTTGACGGGTTTCGGGTCGTCGCCGCAGCCTAGGGCCGTCACGGTGGGTAGGATGATGAGCCAAGCGGATAAGTACTTCATAGTTTTCCTGTGGTTTTGGTGCGTGTGGCGGCGACTAGAAGGGGCGCGTCTCGCCTTTGATAAACGGCAGGTACTTCGGTTCCCAGAAGTGGGCGCGGACATACCCCTCTAGGTTATCAAGCGCGCCCTTCGCGATCCAGCGCTCGGGGATCTTGGCCAGCCCTTCGTCGAGGGAGGTCTTTAAGACCGCGGTCGCGACCGCGATGCTGGCTTCGGCGAGGTGGGACACTGGTGGGTAGACGAGGTTCGGGAAGGTCGCGAGGGAGTAGGTCGCGAGGGCATCGGACGCGGCCATGACCATCGCGTCCGAGATACGTGAGACATACCCGATGATGGCGGCCATTCCTAGACCCGGAAAAATAAAGGCGTTGTTGCCCTGGCCGATGGGGTGGGCCTTGCCGCCGTACATGACCGGCTCAAAGGGGCTGCCCGTTGCGACCAGCGCGCGGCCCTCGGTCCATTCGAAGATGTCGATGGGGGTGGCCTCGGACGAAGATGTCGGATTCGAGAGGGGAAAGATGATGGGGCGGGCCGAATGTGTCGCGCACTGGCGCACGACCGCCTCGGTGAAGGCCCCTGGCTGACCGGAGAGACCAAGCAAGACAGTGGCTTTGGATTCCCGCACGGTCTCAAGGAGGTCCGGGGCTTTGCCGACAAAGGACCAGCCCGCGGTGACGGCATCTGGCTGCACGAAGGGTTCTTTATAGCCAGTGATGCCGCGCGCCGCCGTAAGGAGCCCGCCGGAGTCGAGGACCAGCACCCGCTGAGTGGCCTCGTCGCGGGTCAGGCCCTCGCGCTCAAGGCCATTGCGGATGGCGAGTGCCACGCCGATACCGCCGGCGCCGGCGCCGTGGATGACGATGACCTGGTCCTTGAGCCGCTGGCCCGACATGCGGCAGGCCGAGATGACGCCGGCGAGGGCGACCGCGCCCGTGCCTTGGATGTCGTCGTTGAAGGACGCGATGGAATCCTGATGCCTTTCAAGGACTTCGAAGGCGACCTCCTTGGCGAGGTCCTCCCATTGGATGACGGCGGCGGGCCAGCGCTCTTTGACCATCGCGACGAACTTGTCGATGAAGTCGAGGTAGGCCGGGCCAGTGATGCGTTTCTGGCGGACGCCCAGGTAGTAGGGGTCGTCGATGAGGTCCTGGCGCCCAGTGCCGACGTCGAGGCTGACGGGCAGGGTGTGAAAGGGGCTGACGCCGCCGCCCACCGTGTAAAGGGACAGCTTGCCGATAGGGATCGCGAGCCCGCCATAGCCCTGGTCGCCGATCCCGAGGATCGCCGAGCTGTCCGTGACGACGATCATCCGGACGTCTTCCATCGGATAGTTCTTTGCAACAGCAAGGGCGTTATCGATGTTGCGCGGCGACAGCGAGAGGCCACGCGGGTTCTGGTAGAGCGCGTGGAACATACGCACGGCGTCCCCGACCGTTGGTGTATAAACGATCGGTAGCATGTCCGTCAGAAATCGCTTGAGGACCGCATAAAAGAGCACCTCGTGACGCTCCTGCAAGGCGCGCAGGTACTGGTGACGAGCGATGTCGGTCGTGAGCGTCGCGTAGCCCTTCCAGGCGCGGTCGATCTGCTCGTCGAGGGTGTTGACCGCCGGCGGCAGGAGGCCATCAAGGCCTAGAACTTCCCGTTCTTCATGGGAAAAAGCGGTGCCCTTGTTCGTGAGGACCAGACGCAACAGCGCGATCCCTTCGAGGTAGACGACCATACGCTGCCGGTCGACCGCGGGCATGAACGGCGGGCCGCTGTCGTCCTCAATGATGTCGAAGTAGGGGCTGATCTGGCGAGTACGCAAGTGGACCTCCGGGGGGCGCCTTGGGCATGACCTGCCGATATTGGACAGGCCTTGGGGTGAGAGAGGGAACCACGGTCACCATGGGGCGGCAACGCTTTTCAAAGCTCGGTGGTCGGCTCCGGCGCTGTGACGGGCAGCGGCTCGCAGCGGACGCCGACTGCGTCGATCCCAGTGCCCACGCGGCCGCGAAAGCCGCTTGCGCTCTCGCCTTTGGGGCAGACGAGGCGGAAGACCAGCCCCGTCTCGGGGTGTCCCACGGCGGCCGTGTCATGGATGGCGTCGTCCGACCACGTGCGTCCGGCCTTGAGGCAGATGGGGCCGAGGGAACGGATGAGCACGTCCGCGGTCCCATGGAAACCGAGGAGGGTCTCGTTGCGGCCGCACGCGACGGCTAAGACCGGGGCGAGTGCCTGGACACCCAGCCGAGGTCCCCGCTCGCCGCGCTCTTTGCACAGAGGCTGCAGCGTCTCGACGGAGGCATCACCGACCGCCACCTGAAGGCCAGATAAGTGGCCGAATTCAGGGCAGTCATAAGCGACGTCCGCGCCGCCTGGCCCACCGGCCACGAGGACGAGCCCGTCGGGTCTCGGCATCACTTTGAACATAAACCATCCCGGCGCGCTGTCGACCAGCTCGACCGCCGGGCTGCGGAGGGCCTCGGATGGCGGATTTAGACCGTGGACCAGGACATAGTCCCAGGTGGTCAGGTTCGCCGCGCGCCAAAACTGCGGGCCGGGGCTCTGTGGCGACTTCTCGGGCAGAAACTGTACCGGGCAGTAGGGACGTATCGCGAAGCTGTCGTCGGTCATGCCGCCGTTCTCGACGGCCATGAGTGCCTTCGGGATGTGCCAGAGGGGGCCCATGTAGGTCAGCTTGATCTCGCGGTCGAGCATCACGTAGGCCAAGCGCGAGCGGGGTGGGAGCTCCTGGATTAGCGCGGGCAGGACGCCCACATCCTCGCGGTTGAAGCGCTTGAAGCGGTGATGGACGGCCCAGGGGTAGAGGAGCGCGACCGCTAGGACCGGTAGCATCAGCCAATGTGCGTGGCGCCTCTCGAGGCGCAGGCGAGGCCAGACCGTCAAAAAGAGCAGGATTGGGATGACGACGCGCTCGGCGATGAGCTCGACCTCGCTCATGTGGGAGGGGAGGGCGAAGTAGGCGACGATGCACCCGAAGGTCACGATTTCAAGCGTGTATGTGCGGAGTTGGGCCATGATCCCGACCCCATCGACGTCATCGCGGCCGCGGTTCTGTGACCCGGCAATGAGGCCGAGCCAGCTCAACGCGAGGACGACCGTCACAAACTCGTCGGCGCCGTCGCGGAAGAAGCGCATGCCCCACCCGTAGAAGTTCTCGATCCGGGTGTTGATGGACTCAAAGGCCATGCCGAGGCCGTCCTTGCTGACCATCGTGGCGCCGGCCTCGGTCGCTTCGGCCGAGACATACTTGCGGTAGACCCAGATCAGGAGGAGCGACATCGCGGGCGCCAAGAAGGCCAGGCGGGGCACGTCGCGGAGGCGCCGGACCCCGAGGATGATGACCGGGGTGATGAGGCCGAGCGCCATCACGAACGCGAGGACGTGGGCGTAGAAGAGGGCGATCGACAGGAACGCGAGCCCGATGGCCGTCCTAAGCATCCCGTCGCGCAGATAGGTCCGGGTCATCGCGACGACCATGAACATCAGCGGCATCGCCACGAGGAAGTTCAAGACGCCGAGGTTAAAGAGGGCGCTAAAGGACATCGGGGCGGCGAAGAGGGCCAGCCAGCGCGGTCGACCAAAGGCCTCGGCGACCATCAGGAGGCTGACCGGTAGGCCGACGATGTAGGTTGAGAGCAGGACTTTGGCCGCGAGATTGGCCGGCATGAGGTGCGTAAGCCAGGAGCCGACGTGGATCACGAGGGAGTTCGGTTCGAACCCCTGCGGCAGGGCGTAGTAGTCCGAAAAGAGGGTCGTCGGGTCGCCGTAACGCCCGACGACGTCGATGAGCTCGACCCAGCCGCCAAAATCGCCCATCGGGAGCCACTGCGAGGCCCAGATGACGATCAAGTTGAAGCCAATGGCTAAGCCGAACGCGATCGCGAAGTAGAGGTCCCAGCGGCGAATGACCACGGCGTCGAGGTCGAGATCCTCAGGCGGCGGGGGGGGGAGCATTTGGTCGGGACGCGCGTCGAGCATCGGAGAAGAGCCTAGGCCTAGGTGCTGAAGGTGCGGGACGTTACAGGCCAAACGGCGCCGTCACAACCTCCTTGTGCGTCGCGCTCGGCGCTATTCCGCGGGAAAGTCGCGGCGAGCGCGCCTCCGCTCGCCGTGGCGTGGCTCGAGAGTTTACCCGAGGTCAACTCGAACCGTCTGGATGATCCGCGTGAGGGCCATCTCGACCTCGGCGGTCGTCTCAGCCGCCACGATGACGTGTCCCTCGCCCTCGTAGCCGGTCGCCCGCGGATCGCCCGCGGTGGGTATGGTCGCGCTGACGATCCACTTGCCGACCTCCTCGTGCACGCGATCGAGGCCGCGGACGCCGACAACACGGCTGCCCGCGCCCTGACCGCGCAGGAAGGCGCAGCCCGCGGCGCGCCGCCGGGTAGGGGGATCAAATGTATCAAGCGCCATCAGCCGGACCCACGCTTTGACCATGTCGACGCCGTGCGTGATCGACATCAGGGGCATGATGTTCACACCCGGCGGCCGCGCGCCGACCTCGTTGACCGCCATCGAGCCATCGGGGCGCGTGAACCACTCCATATGCGAGAGCCCCGTCTGCATCCCGAGCGCGTCAAGCGCGGCGTGGTTGATGGGTGAAAACCTCGTAATACTGTCATCTTCGCGCGGAAGGACGACGCAATACTGGATCCATGGGTTCTCCATCGCGGCGAGAGGTCCGGGGAGATAGTGCGTCGAGCTGGACCAGATGTGCTTGCCGCCGATGGTCACGGTCTCGAAGCTGTGCTCGGTCCCGGCGAGGAACTCTTCGATTTGCCACGGGTTTTTCGCCGACGGCCGGGTCCGCCTGAGCGCGTCGGCCAGCTCTTTTGCGTCGCTCACACGAAAGGTCGCGCGCGCCCCGAGGCCGTCGACAGGCTTGATGATGACGGGAAAACCGACCTCGTCGCAGATGCGCTCGGCGTCGGCGTTGGACTCGACACGCGCAAACCGGGCGCACGGTACGCCGGCCGCGCGGAGGTGGGCCTTCATGACGGATTTATCGCGAAAGCGCGTGACGACCTCGAGGCTCATGCCGGGGATGCCGACGACGTCGCGCGCCCCCGCCACGGCAAGCTGGAGCTGCTCAAGGACGCCGAAGACGCGGTCTATCGGTCCGACCCGGGTTGCAGCACGCTTTAGCGCCGACGCTAGCTGCTGGGCGCTGAAACAATCCGTAACTTTTTCAAAAGCGCCGATACGTTCGCGGAGGGCCGGCGGAAAGCGCGCGGCCGGGTCGGCCGAGATGATAACCGATCGCACGCCTGGCAGCTCAGTGAGCGCCAAGACGTAGCGCAGCGTGTTCGGCGTGGCGTATGGGGCGACGAGGGCGACGGTGCGCATAGTGAGTTCCAAGCTTTGGGTGCGTGGTTTGGGTGCGTGGTTTGGGTGCGCCGCGATTGTCACGGCGGCCGCAGGACGTCAAGGGGCCGGCCTCTCCCAAAGAAACTTCACGTCTCTGTCACTAAACTCGGACGCGTCGCCGGCGAACCCGACATTGACGAACGAGGCCCGACTGCGCGAAAAGGGTCCGGCGGCGAGCCGCCCACGGGATCTCCCCTCGGCCCGCCCCGCCGCACCCGCGCACCCATCGGGCCCACGCGGGCCAAGTACAGCGCCACCTGGAGGCCACAGCGACATGTCGAACAAGCCCACGATCATCTACACCCGCACTGACGAGGCTCCGGCGCTCGCCACTTATTCTCTCCTGCCTATCGTGCAGGCCTTCGCGGCCCCGGCCGGGATCGGCATGGAGACCCGCGATATCTCGCTGGCCGGCCGGATCCTGTCCCTCTTTCCGGAATTTCTCAAAGAGGACCAGCGCATCGCCGACGACCTCGACGAGCTCGGCAAGCTGACCCTCGTCCCCGAGGCCAACATCATCAAGCTTCCGAACATCAGCGCGTCCGAGCCCCAGCTGGTGGCCGCCATCGAAGAGCTGCAGGCCGATGGTTATCCGATCCCGAACTATCCGGCTTCGCCGACGACGGACGCCGAGCGCGGCATCAAGTCCCGCTACGATAAGGCCAAGGGCAGCGCCGTGAACCCGGTCCTGCGCGAGGGCAACTCGGACCGCCGCGCGCCGAAGGCCGTCAAGGCCTACGCCCGCCAGCACCCTCACTCTATGGGCGCCTGGGCCAAAGACTCGCGCTCGCATGTCGCGACCATGACGCACGGTGACTTCTTCGCCAACGAGCTGAGTGTCACCGTCTCCGCAGCCACGGCCATCCGCATCGAGCTGGTCGGCGCTGACGGTGCGACGACCGTCCTCAAGGACGGGCTTAAGCTCCAGGCTGGCGAGATCATCGACGGCACCTTTATGAGCAAGGCCGCCCTGACGGACTTCCTTGAGGCCGAGGTCGAAGACGCCCGCCAGAGCGGCATCTTGTTCTCGCTGCACATGAAGGCCACGATGATGAAGGTCTCTGATCCCATCATCTTCGGGCACGCCGTCCGCGTCTTCTTCAAGGACGTCTTCGCGAAATACGCCGGCCTTATCGCCGACCTCAAGGTCGACGTCCGTAATGGTTTCGGTGACTTGGTCGGAAAAATCGCCAACATCCCGGCTGACCAGCGCGCGGCCATCGAGGCCGACATCGCCGCGGTCTACGCCAACGGCCCCCGCATCGCGATGGTCGATTCCGACAAGGGAATCACGAACTTGCACGTGCCCAGCGACGTCATCATTGATGCGTCCATGCCCGCGATGATCCGCTCGTCCGGTCAGATGTGGAACGCGGCCGGCAAGCTCGAGGACGTCAAGGCCGTCATCCCCGACAGCAGCTACGCCGGTGTCTACCAGGCGACCATCGAATTCTGTTGTGAAAACGGCGCCTTCGATCCGACGACCATGGGCAGCTGCCCGAACGTCGGCCTCATGGCGCAAAAAGCCGAAGAGTACGGCTCACACGATAAGACCTTCGAGATCCCGAGCGCCGGTCAGGTGCGCGTCATCGACGCCAGCGGCGCGGTCCTGATGACCCATATTGTGCAAGCCGGCGACATCTGGCGCATGTGCCAGGCCAAGGACGCCCCGATCACCGATTGGGTCAAGCTGGCGGTCAGCCGCGCTCGCGCGACCAAGGTCCCGGCCGTCTTCTGGCTCGACGTGGCGCGCGCCCACGACCGCGAGATCATCAAGAAGGTCAAGGTTGCACTTGAAAGCTTCGACACCAGCGGCCTCGAGATCCTCATCAAGAGCCCTGTCGAGGCGACCCTCTTTACGCTTGCCCGCCTCAAAGGCGGTAAGGACGTCATCTCGGTGACCGGCAACGTGCTCCGCGACTACCTGACGGACCTCTTCCCCATCATCGAGCTGGGCACCAGCGCCAAGATGCTGTCGATCGTCCCGCTGATGGCCGGCGGCGGCCTCTTCGAGACGGGCGCCGGCGGATCGGCCCCCAAGCATGTCCAGCAATTCGTGCAAGAGGACTACCTGCGCTGGGACTCCCTCGGCGAGTTCTTGGCCCTGGCCGTCTCCTTCGAGCACCTCGCGGGCCTCTTTAAGCACCCGAAGGCGGCCGTGCTCGGTCAGACCCTCGACGACGCGACCGGGAAGTTGTTGCAGAACAATAAATCACCGGCACGCCGCCTCGGTCAAATCGATAACCGCGGCAGCCACTTCTTCCTCGCGCTCTATTGGGCTGAGGCCCTGGCGGCCCAAGACGACGACGCGGACCTCAAGGCCCACTTCACGCCCGTCGCGGCGGCCCTCGCGGCCAACGAGGCGACCATCGTGGCCGAGCTCATCGCCGCGCAAGGCAAGCCTGTGGATATCGGCGGCTACTACCACATGGATGACGTCAAGGCCTCGGCGGCCATGCGCCCGTCGGCGACCTTCAACGCCATCATTGACGACATGTAGGAGGGCGTCGCACGCTCGTCGCGAGGCGAGCGTGCGCGCTCCTTTTGAGAAGGCTTCGTAGGGGCGGGGCTCGTCCCCGCCCGCGCTTTACCAAGTGAAATCAATATATTACGAGAGATGGCCATGGGGCGAGCGCGGCTGTTTGGCCTTCACATCTAGCCGACGTGATCGCTCAAATCATGTCGCCCTCCTCATTCTCCTAGCACCTCACGACTGGTGTTAGATCCGCACCTTAACAGCCTCGAGCCGCGGACCCGCAAAGAAAGAGAGACCCTATGGGCACGACATCGATCCACCCTCTGACTCGGATGCTGCTTCTGAACCCTCGGCGGGTGCAGCGCCATCTCGATACCATCGCCGCCTCGCCCGCCGCCGAGCCGCATTTGGCCGCGCTTGGCGGGATGATGCCGAATCTCTGGCAGGTCTCTCAGGGTGTGTTGCGGATGGTCCACCGCATCCTCTTCCGATTTAACTCCATTGGGTTATCGAAGGATAGACCGGTGCGTCCGGGTCTGCGTGCGCGCATCCTGAGGTTTCGGCCGGTGCGGGCGCCCTTTCTGTTCGCCGCGAACGCCCTGCACCCGCACGATCTCTCGGGCCTCCTGTCGACCCCGAAGGACATCGCGGACCACCTCGTCGGGACCCACCACGACAGGCATCAATTCGCGTATGACCTTCAGATCTTGCGGGCCCTGGCGCCCGAGATGCTGCCGGTCATTCGTGACAGGGCTCTGGCAGTCATCGAAGACCGCGACCCGAAATCGAAGTTCTATCGCGACATCGTGACCTTCGAGGGATACCATGAGAACCTAGTCGCCAGCGTCGAGGCCGCCATTGACGGCGAGGAACGCCTGACCCCGAACGAAGAGACCGACCCGGACGTGTCATTTTGGGCATGGCTCGGGTGGTGCAAGGCCCAGCCAGAGACACCATCGGCGACTCTACGCGCTTGGCGCGCGGGCTCGTGGGCCCCAGATACGGGGACGCGGGTCTAAGACGAGGCAATTTGCCATCGTCGCCCGGTCCGAATATTTTGGAGAGTTGTATGGAATCCGAAGAGTTGCGTTATCTCCATTGCCTAGGTCCGGCTTGGGCGCCAGAACTCGACGAGCTTGTCGATAGCGACCACCTTGAGGACCCCGAGGACGCCGACAAGTCCAAGGCTCCGGCCGAGCCTGAGTCGCCACCCGGCGAAAAGCTCATGGAAGCGCTGGCTGAGGGGCTGCGCGGGTTGCAGTGGAACTGCGACTACACGTGGGCCACCTATCGCGGGCACGCCTTTGACGCCCGTCGCGTAAAGCGGCGCTACGACGTCGAGCTCTGGCTAGTCGACGCCGAGGATGGCCGCTGGGAGATTGTCGCCGAGCCGCGGCGTGGCCTCTTTCACAAGATCTTCCCGCAGAAGCGCGACCTCGCCGAGGAGGCCTTGCTGCGCCTGCAGATCGAGGAAGTACTTGGGAAGACTCGTGATATTAGCGACGTCTCGCCATGGCGGGACGTCCCCTACGAGCACTGACGCCGCCTAGCGCCCTTAGGCCACGCGGACCTCGATGGACGCCGCGAGGCCTTCGTGGTCGCTCAGCGGGGCGTGCTGGTCGACGATGACCCGCACCTCGGTCGGCACGAGATGGACGCGCCGACCGTCGTGCATGCCATCGCGCACATAGATGCGGTCAAAGCGCTGGTTTCCCTCGCTAGGCGGCACATAGCGGTTGGTCGTGAGATAGGTCGGGTCTGGACGGTCGATGGACTCGCTGGCGTCGAGAAAGCCGGCGAGATTCAGGGCCTTATGGGCCGCGCGATCTTCGTGGCTGCCGCTAAATAGGTTGAAGTCACCGCACAAAATGATCGGGCCCGTGATGGGATCGAGGGTCAGCAGCAGCTCGTCGAGCTGATGGCGGCGGATCCCGCCGGCCCTTTCGCCAGCCTGGAGGTGCGTGTTCACGAGGGTCACTGGCCCGTGGGCCGCCGTGTGGAGGTCGGCCATATGAAAGCCTTTGGCCTTCAGACGGTCAAAACCCGCTGCGCGCTTAAACGCGTGTGCCGCCCTTTTGATTGCGCCGGCCCCCCGAGACAGGCCGCCACGCAACTTGATGCCGAGGCCCGAGTCGTTGCGGCGGAGACCACGCGGCATCGCCTTGTCGTCCCAAGCCCAATCCAGCCCGTCATCCTCAAGCGCCGTCGGCGAGGTACCCCAGAGCTCTTGCATCGTCACTGCGTCGTACTGATTCGCGACGAGGTGCTCGCGAATACGCGCGAACCGGACGTCGCGATCTTTGGCGAGGGGCCAGCGAAAGCCCCAAGTGTTTAGGGTCATGATATTCAGGGTAGCGGCGTTCATTTGTTCTCGTGCGGCGTGTGCGTGTCGTTTGGTGTCGGGCGACTCATGTCGTTAGGTGAGAACGATACTACGCACTTTTGGCCAGAAATGCTAGGCTCGCTGTGTAAAACATTTCGCACCTCGATGTGGGGATGTCATGATTGCATTGATATCTAAGGCGTATTCTTCGTCGTTCGTGCTGCGGAACCTTTTTCTCACCTTGGCAAATTGATCTCTTCACTCTGGCTCGGGGGTAGCGCGTAGGTCACGGACGCGTGAGCGATTGGGGCGTCGTCACCCGCGGAACGCAGCAGGACGCGCCCGACAGCCAGCTTCTTGCCGAGCTTTAGGAGTTCTGCCGTGGCGATCAGATCCGTTGGGGCCGGGCGGCGCAGAAAGTCGATGTGCAGGCTGGTCGTGACCGCCAACTCGACCGGACCGACGTGGCTCAAAACTAAGAGATACATGGCCGTATCCACGAGGGTCATCATCGTCGGGCCAGAGATCGTCCCGCCGGGCCGGAGGAAGCGGGCGCGATACTTCAGCCGCATATCCAGCCGGCCCGGGCCCACGGCATCGATGACCCACGGCGCCTCCTCGCTTTGGAAGACCTCGGGGAAACGCTCGACCATGAACGTAAAGAGCTCGTCGGCTGTCAGGCGGGGCGTGAACCTTGTCATGACATCACTATGGCGACGTCTGGGCCCAGCGGCAAGCGAGGTCGCTTCGCAAACGCTGAAGATGAACGCCATTTAAAGAGCCGAGCGCGCACAGCGCGACCTGTCTGGTGAGCCGCCCCCGCGACAGCCGCGCTGTCAGGGGGGCGCCTCGTCTCGGTCTGGGGCGGTGCGATCGGCGATAGTCATGACGTATCGGGTGATGAGCTCTTGTTCCGCCTGCGTGAGGCCCGCGCGTTTGCTCATCGCGTCGATCTTGCGCGGCCACACCTCGGGCGCGCAGGAGCTTGGTCTCTCGAGCCGATGGCACGATCCGCAGCGCCCAACGTAGAGGCTCCGCCCGGTCGCGAGGTCTCTTGGCGCCATATCGGGCCACTGGACATACGCACGGGCCAGGTCGGTCTTGGTGGGTTCAGGCACGGACGCGCCGCACGCCACCAAGAAGGATATCGCGACGAAACCTGTTGCGAGAGCCACCCACGCGGACGCGCCCCGTTGTCTTCGTGAGTTTTCTTTGGTGCGACTTAACACAGCACGACTCCGATCCCGCTCGATGCACAGGTCAAGGCTAACACGGGTCGTCGCGACCGGCGGCAACGTGCTTCGAAAAGAGTCACATTTGGTCGTTAGCATTCGGACACAAATGGCGCGCGCGTCCCCATGCGGTGTCGAGAGGCGCCGTCTCGCCGCTCGGAACCTGCGAGGGCCGCACGGAACCCACGCCTCGCGCTCAACGCCGTCGACGCCGCGCCGCCCACTTGATTCACGGACCTCCCGGGCCGATGGTTCCCGGCGGAGGTCGCCCATGCCGTTCGTGCAGGAAGTCTGGTCCGTGATGCTCGAGTTAGCCCCGTGGCTATTCGTGGGCCTCGCCGTGGCTGGCCTTATGCACGTCTTCGTCCCGGCTGAGCTGCTGGTGCGCCACCTCCGTGGGCGCCTCGGCGTCCTCAAGGCCGTCGCCATAGGTATCCCACTTCCCCTGTGTAGTTGCGGGGTTATCCCGGCTGGAATCGGCCTCAAGCGGGACGGCGCCAGCAGCGGCTCGGCCGTCGGGTTTTTAATTGCAACACCGCAGACAGGTCTCGACTCGATCTTCGTCTCAGCGTCCATGCTCGGCTGGCCCTTCGCGATCCTCAAAGTCGTCGCGGCGCTCGTCAGCGGTCTGGCCGGCGGCCTCATCGTCGAGAGCTCCGAGAAGGCGGCCGCTACGCCTGAATCACCAATACCTGCGGCGCACGATGCGCCGCGCCGGACCTTCAGATCCGGCTGGCTGCAGGCCGTTGACATCCTCCGCTCCATCTGGGGCTGGCTCGCGTTCGGCATCCTCATCTCGGCGGCGCTGACGACCTTTTTGCCCGCGAACGCGCTCGGCTCGGTCTTTGGTGACGCGCCTTTGCTGGCGATGCTGGCGGCGCTCGCTATCAGTCTGCCCCTCTACGTCTGCGCGACTGGGTCGGTGCCCATCGCTGCTGCCCTCGTCGCGTCGGGCCTCCCCCTTGGCGCGGCCCTCGTCTTCTTGATGGCCGGGCCCGCCACCAACGTCGCGACTATAGGGGCCGTCCGCCGCACCTTTGGCGGCCAGACGACGCTCATCTACCTCGGGACCATCATCGTCGGATCGATGGCTTTCGGTCTTCTCTTCGAGGGGTTACTCGCCGACCTCTTCACCGGCGGAGCCGCCCATGCCCATCACCACGGTATCGCGGGCGCGAACCTCATCGAACAGCTCGCAGCCGGCCTCCTCGCAGCGGCAATCGCGTTCTTTCTCTGGGAAGACCTCTCTCGCCACCTCCGCGAGCGGCGCGCCCGGACGGCCGCCTTCGACCGCGCCCTCGATGTCGACGGCATGACCTGCCAGAACTGTGTCATGAGCCTCGAGAAGGCCATCATGGCGGTCCCGGCCATCGCCGGCGTCAGCGTGGACCTCGCCTCCGGCCGCGCGCGGGTCCGCTTTTCCCCGGAGAGCCGCGGGGCGGGCCGCTCGGGGGCACACGACCAGCCTCTCCGCGCCGCGATTGAGGGTGCCGGCTTCGATGTCCGCGAGGTGGTTGCCGATGGCGCGCCGTCCAAGGCCGCTTGCTGCGAACACCCGCCTCACTGACGCCGGCCCTTGGTCCTCAAACGCGCTCCTTGACACCGCCCCGCCGCCTTGGGATGACAGCCACATGACGACCACCACGACCCTCACGCTGAACCAAGCGCGCGACAAAGCCATTGATACACTTCAGGATGCGGTCGCGAACGACCAGCTCGAGCTCGACGTCTTCGAAGAGAAGATGGACGCCGTCCTCGCTGCGCGCGACCACAAGGCCATCGCCGAGGTCGTCGAGGGGCTCTCGTCGTCGACGACCGCGCTGGCCGAGGTCCGCTCCTCGTTCGAGGTCAGCGTCGCGCCCATCGAGTTGACGGCCATCTTTGGGGGCACGTCACGTCGCCCCATAGGCGTCGTTCCTCGCGAAATGAAAGCGAAAGCGGTCTTCGGCGGCGTAGACCTCGACCTGCGCGAGGCGCGCTTTCAGCCGGGTATCACGACCATTCGTTGTAAGGCGGTCTTCGGCGGCGTGGACATCCTCGTACCTCCGGGCGTGCGCCTTGAGATGAGCGGCACGGGGATCTTTGGCGGATTCGGCGAGACCCCCGGCGACGACGACAGCCTCCCCGATGCGCCGATTGTGCGCGTGGTCGGCAAGGCCATCTTTGGTGGGGTCTCGGCCAAGAAAAAGAAGAACGAGCGTTCTTGAATTCTTCGGCGAGCCGCTGATGTGCGGGCCAGAGCCGCGTCAATGGACGTTGGGGAGACGATGATGGGCGGGGCTGAGGCGCAATCGAAAACGCATGATGGGCCTGACGCGGCCGACGTCTTCAAGTATTGGCTGGCGATGGTGCGGCAAGAGGAGGCCCTCGGCGGGGTGCTGCGCGCGTCGCTGACCCCCGACAAGGCCGCGCCGGACCTAAAGAACCCGACGAGCGGGCAGCCCTATATCAAGCTCATGGCTGACGGGCTGAGCGAGCTCCACGGGGATTTGAGCCAGCGGCGCGTATCGCTGTCCCGCTACCTCTTGCAACAAGAGCCAACGCTGAGCTTCCCGCTGACGGGCGAGCGCGTCGCGTTCTTGGAGCACGCGCTTGTGCACGCCTATCGCCGCGAGAGGGCCGCGCGTTTTGGGCGCGAGAGCGGCGAGATCCCGATCTACCTGGTCGGCTTTCCCACCATCCACGTGCGGCGCAAGAACACCCTCGCGACCATCCTGCGGTTCCCGATCGAGCCACCAGCCTGGCTCGGGGACGCTGGGGGGGCGTGGACCGCGCCGAACTACGGCGCGCGCCAACGGGCGCCATCGCTCGATGGGCCGACGATGGTGCGCCTCGGGCCGTCGCTTGACGCGTCCAGCGATGAGGGCTCGATCCTGCCGTATATCCTCGACACCCACCAGCTGAGCCACACCTTCGGCGTGCTCGACGAGAATGTTCAGCAACTTATTGATCTGTTAGTAGAAACGCCCGCCCTGACCCCTGCGACTATGATCCTGGCGGTGACCGCGCTGCTGACCTCGGAGGGCTCGGCGTGGCCGGAGGACGCGATCGTCGCGGCCCTTGAGGCGGACGCTGCTGACCTCATGCCTGAGGCCCTCATCGCCGGGCTAGCCGCCGCGGCTGAGAGCCGCCTAGGCGCTGGTCAAGGCGTCCGTATCTATCCCATCGCCCTCGCCTGGGACGGGAGCCTCTTGATGGCCACCCGCAGCCTCCAACAGGACCTTGAGGCCCTCATCGAGCTGCCACCGCGCCCGATCGAGCACACGCCCCTCGCGGCCTATATCTACGGCCAGCGGCGCCCAGCGGTGGTCGGCACCCACGCGGGTCTTCGCAGCGCCCACCCGCTGACGGCGGACCAGCGCGCGGTGGCAGATCAGGTCGCCGAGAGCCCCTTCACGGTCGCGAGCGGCCCGCCCGGGACCGGCAAGACCGAGCTCATCCTGAATCTGGCGGCGCACGCCCTAATCGAGTGCGTCACCCGTCTTTCCGAGGGGTGGCCGGTCGGCGCGCCGATGGTCGTCATGTCGACGAACAACCGCGCCGTGGATAACGTCTTGGACCCCCTCACGCGGGACCTGCCTGACTCGCGTCTGCCCCTCGGTCTCCGCGTCGGCAGCATGTCGGTCATGGCCGAGGTGACCCTGCCGACCTTGAGGCGGGTCCTCGGATGGTTTGATAACCAACGATTGACCGAGGCCGCAGCGCTCGCCCGCTGGAAAGAGTTAGGCACCGAACTCATCGCAGCACGTAACGAGTGGTTCGGTAAGCGCACTCGCAAACGCCTAGCCACCGAGGCCCCGGAGGCGCTCCCGATCATCTTGGGGCGGCTGAAGACACTTTCAATTGCGAGTGATCTGGTTAAGAGCCCGGAGGCGCGCGCCGAGTTTGAAAAGCAGGCCGTCATCTTCGAGCTTTCGAGCGAGTGTCAGCGCCTCTCTGAGGCGGTGACGAAGATCGCCGGCGGCCTCGAGCCCACGGCCTCAACCCGCGCGCAGCGCCTCTGGCGAAAATACGACACAGGGCCTCTGGAGGGGCTCGTGAAACGCTTAAAGTCTGAGGGATTGCCCTGGCCGGTCCTTAAAGGACCCCTTGACACGCCGAAGCACGCCGACGCCTTCTTCGGCCTCGCGGCGGCTCTTACGAAGGCGGTCGCGGCGCTCCAGTCGCGCATCGAGCACCCCCTGTCGCTACCCGACGGCATCAGCTCTCCCGCCGAGCTGGACGCAGAGCTTATGCGCCTCACCGAAGAGTTCACCGCGATGGAGGAGGCCGCGGCCGAGTTTGGGACCACCGTCGATCTGTCCCCCAGTCCCGCTGATCTCGCCGCCGAGCACGCGCTCTACCGGCTGGCCCTTGAGGCCCGCGAGGCCTTCGCCCTCGCGAACCGCGAGCTCGTCGTCGCGGCCCTCCGCACCCTCGCGACGACCCTCAGCGAGAGCCCACACCTCTTCAAGGTCCACCTCGTCGAAAAAGAGCTCGACCGGGTGCTCTTTTCGCTCTTTCCGGTCCTCGGCTCGACCCTTCTGTCCGTCGGCAACACCTTCGCGCTTGAGCCCGACGTCATCGGCCTCGCCGTCATCGACGAGGCTGGCCAGTGCCACCCGGCCTATGCGATTAGCGCTCTCGCCCGCGCTGAACGCGCCCTCATTATCGGCGACGTGAACCAGCTCGAGCCCGTCATCGGCCTCGACGACAGCGAGGAGGCCCGCCTCCTCAAGCGCCTCGGCTTCGCCGGCGCCCTCGGGCTGCCCTCTGCCCGCCACCGCCTCGCCCCTTATCGCGCCACCGCGACCGCGGCCCGATCGGCCCAGACCTTGGCCGGGCATTCGGCGAGTGAAGTGCTCGTCTTACATGATCATTTCCGATGCCAAGCCCCGATCATCGCGATCAGTGATGCCCTGTGCGCCTATGGACTCCGCGTTCGCACGCCCCTCGCCTCACTCGGCGACCGCACCCGCCACCTCCGCGGACCGTTGGTGCTGCATGATATTCGCGGCGAGCAGCGCCCCAGCGCCGGCAGCTGGTCCAACGAGGCGGAGGTCGAGCGCGTCGGCCTCTTCGTCAAGGCCCTCCTGCGCGAGGGCCTTGGCGCAGGTCAGATCGCCGTCCTGACGCCCTACCGCGGCCAGCTCGCGGCCCTGAGGGCCCGCCTCCGGGCCGATGGCGTGACCCTTGAAGAGGACCTCGCCGAGATGGACGCCCAACAGTCCCTCTTTGATACGGGGGCCACGACAGGCCTCGCCTTAGGCACGGTGCACCGCTTCCAAGGCGGCGAGCGTGACGTCGTCATCTTCTCGACGGTCATCACCGAGGCGCGCTCGTTGGGCTTCCTCAATGAGCGCGTGAACCTCGTCAATGTGGCTGTCTCGCGGGCCAAGAAGCACCTCGTCGTGGTTGGCCACGCGGATGTGTTGGCGCGCGGACGGATCACGCGTCAGCTGCTGGACGCCATCCCAATCGAGCTGCGGATCCCGCACGCACCCCAGTAGCCGGAAATTATGCGGCCGGAGGCTCGGGCGTCTGGGCGGCGTCCATGATGACCGTCGCGACCGAGTCCGACCACACGTTGACGGTCGTACGGCACATGTCGAGGATGCGGTCGACGGCCAAGATGAGGCCGACGGCGGTCGTCGGTAGGCCCACGGCTGAGAGGACCACGACCATCATGACGGTGCCCGCGTGGGGGATCCCAGCGGCGCCGACGCTGGCCAGGAGGGCCGTGAACGCGACAATCGCCTGCTGGCCGAGCGAGAGGTCGAGGCCATAGACTTGGGCGATAAAGAGGACCGCGACGGCCTCATAGAGAGCTGTCCCATCCATGTTGATCGTGGCCCCGAGGGGCAGCACAAATGAGCTGGTCTTCTGAGACACGCCAGCGCGCTTCTCTACGCACTGCATGGTCAAAGGAAGGGTGCCATTGGACGAAGCCGTCGAAAAGGCCGTCAGCAGCGCAGGGGCCATCGCCTGGGCGAATTTCTTTGGGGACCGCCGGGTGAAAAACCACAGGATGAGGGGCAGGGTGATAAAGGCGTGAAAGCCGAGGGCTGACGCGACCGTGAGCGCGTACATGCCGAGGGCCTCAAAGGCGCTAAAACCGCGCCCGGCGGCCGCGAAGAGCATGAACCCAAAGACGCCGAAGGGGGCGAGGGTGATGACCCACAGCGTCATGCGCATCATGATCTCGAAGAGGGACGCGAAGAACTCGCGCATCACGGTGCCGGCGTTCCGTTTGCCGGGGGCGTCGGGGTCCCCGGCGTGCTCGACCGCGCTGATGAAGACGCCCAGCAGGACCGAGAAGAAGATGAGGGGCAGCATGTCGCCGGACGCGGCCGCCTGGATCGGGTTTTTCGGGATCATCGACCGGATCTGTTCCCAAAGGACCGAGAGCACATCACCGCCGCCACTCACGGCGACCTCCGGGAGTTTTTCGCCCGCGGCGCCCGCCTCAAGGAGACCGAGGTCCACACCGACGCCGGGCTGGAAGAGGTTGACGAAGAAGAGACCCGTGAGGATCGCCACGAAGCTGGTCAGCAAATAGAATGAGAGGGTCCTGCGGCCTAGGCGCCCGAGCTCTTTGAGGTTGCCCATGCCGGTCACGCCCGTGATGAGCGAGCTGACGATCAGCGGCACGACCAGCATCTGTAGGAGGCGCAGGAAGAGGCCGCCGACCTCGTTGGCGACCGCGGCCACATCGCGCACAAAGCCCGCGTCGATGTGGCCCCTCTCGGCCGCCCAGTTCAGCGGCAGGCCGACGGCCGCGCCGAGGCCCATGGCGATGAGGATCCAGTGGTGGAGTTTGAGTTTGGCCATCGGCGTGCTCGGGGTCAGGCGGACGTGGGTTCGGCGCCTCTCGCAGGCGGCCCGAATCTCGCACGAAAGCTCAAACCGCACAAAAGACCGGGCTATCGCCGCTGTGGCCGTGGCACGGGAAGGAGGACCGGGACGGGAACTGGAACCCGAACAACCTCAGGTCTTTGGGGGCACAGCGCCCTCTGCGCGGTGTGATTGAGGTGTAAGGCCCACGCGCAGCGGACATCTGGGGGCACGGTCGTCATCTGCAGGTCGTCGCCATGCCGAAGGCCGATGGGCATGCCCGTCTCGACGACCTCGCGCATGATGTGGGTGGCGGCCTCGGGCAGCACCTCGCCATTGGGCATCACCGGGAATCGCTCGAGGCCCAACTCAAAGGCCAGTCCGGTCGGGCAGAGGTCGGTCTCCGAGGTGCGGCCGAGGAGGACTTCACTCCGATGAACCGGTTTTTTCGGGATGGCGGCCGCCATAATCAACGCGGCGAGCCCGTCAGCGGCGACCATGCTGAGCGCCACGATCCCGCCAGGGCCGAGCTCGCCATCGTCGGCGGTGACCATGGACAGGATCCCACCGGTCATCTCGACGATGCCGCTCAAGATCGTGGCGACTCGAACCCCGTCGGTGAACACGACCTCGTCGAAGTGATTGATGGCGGGGGGCTGGTCAATTCGTTGGTGGCAGAGGGCGCGCGGCGGAGTCGTGAGCCGGGCCTCGACCTCGATCGTGTGGGTCGGGGCGCCGTTGATCCATTCGGTCTGCTTAGACTGCGAAACCGCGAACCATTCGCCTTGGCTGAGCCGATGCACGGTATGAATTGTGGCGCACGCGGAAAGGAGGGTCATGGAAACGATTGCAATACAAATAGTGGATTGCGCAGAAATGCGGTGAAAGTATCTGATAGCCATAGCAATATTTCGCATGATGACCTCGTCATTGTGAGGTCAGTCAAGACGGTCATTGCCCCGCACTATTCACACTACTCTCACAAAAACGAGCGTTCCGTCTGGCGGTCGAAGCGGGCATGGAGGTGCAGAAACCGATTCATCGGGCTCTCATCGCGCCGCGGCCCTATTCCTGACAGGGATCTCCAGCGACCTTCCCGCCGCCGTCCATGGGAGCGCCGCCAATGGGGCGGCTCTTGGAGCCTGCGATATGCGCCTCGACACGACTATTCGCGGGGCTTCGAACCGGCGCGACCGCCTTCGTATCCCCAAACCCGACTGGCAAGAGGCGCGCACAAGCGATGCCCTTGTCGGCGATGGCCTTGGCGACCACGAGGGCCCTCTTCTCGGACAGTGTCTGAGCCGCGACCGCGGTGCCGGCCTCCGCCGTATCCACATGCGATGCGACCCGCATCGTCGTGACGCCCTCTTTTTCATCCAGGAAGGCCGCGATACGGCCAATGGCCCGCAGACTCTTGGGCTCAAGCTCGTCGGTACCATGTTTGAACACGATGGACATGTAGGCCGGCAAGATGAGCTGACCACGCTCGACCTCGTAGGAGGGGCGCGGTGGGCCAAGATCCGCGAATGCCGGGCCGGCGAGGGCGACTGATGTCAGGGCGATAGAGAGGGCGAGGAACGGACGCATGAGACCTCCTGTCTGTCGTGCCATCTATAAAACATTTGTCTACAATCCGCCATTTCCCGCGAGGATAGGCCTAACCGAATGACTTTCAACCGAGAACCATGCGGCGCCCGAGGGTTGGGGCGGTCGTCTCGCTGTCCGCTTCGCGGCCTTGAGGCTTCGCCGACCACCCCAACCCTCGGGCGTGCGGGGAACGAGAGTTGGGGTGGTCGTCTCGCTGTCCGCTTCGCGGCCTTGAGGCTTCGCCGACCACCCCAAGCGGCCTGCGCCACGTGGACGCGATTTGAAAGTCATCCGTTTAGCGTCGGGGCGGAGGTCGCCGAGACGGAACAGGGACCGGTACGGCCACCGGGACCCGGACTGGTACATGAATGACTCCGGGTGCTTGCGGGCAAAGAGCGCGCTCGGCCGCGTGGCCCAGATGTACCGCCCAGGCGCAGCGAGTCTCCGGCGGGACCGTCGTCATCGTGAGAAGATCCCCATTGCGAAGGCCAAGGGGCATGCCGGTCTCGACGATCTCGCGCATGACGTAGGTCGCGTCGGCGGGCAGCAGCTCGCCGTTGGGAAGGATCGGGAAGCTCTCCATGCCTAGCTCGAAGGAGAGCCCCGGCGGACACTCGTTTATCGTGTATCGCGCCGGATAGCGGTCATGGACTGACTCGCGGAACTTGCTAGGCACCGCAGCGGCCAAGATGACCGCCGTGAGGCCGTCTAGCGCGACGAAAGACAGCGCGGCGATGCCGGCTGGGCCGAGGTTTTCCTGGTCTGTCAGGAGCAGGGGGAGCCCACCGAGGGCGAGCTCGCTGACCCCCATGAACGCGGTCGCGATGCGGATGCCCGTGCTAAAAACCTCATTGCCTCGGTGGGTAAGCGCCGCAGGTTCATTGACAACCTGTCGACATACGACGCGCGGCGGCGTCGTGAGCCGCGCCTCAACCGTGATGTCGTGGGATGGCTTGCCGTTAATCCACTCGACGGTCTCCCAAGTCTGGGACTCCATCCAGTCGTCCGAGGCGAGGCGCACAATCACGTGGGTCGTCGCGCAGCCAGACGCCAACACGGCGGAGATAGTCAGAGCACAAAGGAGTGCCGCTGGCCGCGGGCGCTTAACGCCCGCGGCACATCTTGAAATCCAGTTCATCGCGACCTCGGCTTGGGAGGTTGGCAAGACGGCAGAGCCATGCGAACTATTCACAGCTTTCTTACAAGACGGTGATGCACCGCGCTAACGGCCGGAGAGCGCGTGCAAAATTTTCGCGAGATGCTGCACGGCCGGGCTCTCTGAGGGCGCGGCGCCGAGGCGCGCGAGCACGTCGCCAATATCAGCCGCCGTCAGCTCGTCGATAGCGAGGGCTACCTTGTCCTCACGCTCGGTGAGCGGAGTCGCGAGCGCCACAGTGATCCAGTTACCAGTCCACAGCCACGGGTCATCAAAGAAAGAACGGCGAGGAAAACCCGCGATATCAAGAGCCTCTGGATAGAGTCCGGTGAAGCGGGTCTCGACAATCAGCCCAAGGATATCTGCAAATTCCGGCGAGATACGCTTGGACCACCAGCGACCGACGAAGCGACGGAGGAGCCGGCGCTCTTGGTCCGTAAGCTCGCGGAGGGCGCTGTCGAGGCGTGACCCACGGTCGCGGACCCAGTCGAGCCAGCTCGCGACCCAGGCCGTCTCGTAGGCCGTGGACTTCGTGGCCTCGGCATTCGCGAACATGCGGATCTCATTGATGATGGGCACCTGAAGGATGTTGAGGACGGCCGTGACGGGGGCCGGGAGTTTATTGAAGAGGTGCCGCGCGTGCCACGACGCGGCCTGAAAACACGTCAGCGTGGGGGCGCGCTCAAGCATGGCGGTCGAGGTGACCTCTTCCACGCACGACGAGGTCAGGGCGGGCGGCGAGAAGGTGATGCTGCCCGGGTTCCACTGGCCTTGGTTCACCGCGCGAAAGACCTGCGGTAGCGGGTCGGCCGTCCGCATCCGGCTGTCGTCAAAGGGGTTTTTGAGGTTATCGAGGGCGCGATCAGACTCGGCGGGTTCGGCCGAGCGCAGGGGTGAGAGCGCCGCGCCGGCCTCAAGAGCGCTCGTCGGCAGGAGGGGATCGCGCCACGGGGTACGCCCGATCGTCTCGCGCCACTCTAAGTGCCGCTGTTCAAGGTCATCGGGGATAAACTCGCGGAGGATCTGCCAGGGCTCAGACCCAATCCGAATGCGCATGAGCGTGCCCGTGGAAGGCGGCCGCTCGGGTGGATCAGGGTCGCTCGGCGACGGGCTCACGGGCCGCGGCCGCCGCGGTTTGCGGACGGACCAGAGCCCGCGGTCCAACTCAAGGGTGCGAGGTCCGCCGTCATCGGGCCTGAGCGGGCAGGGGGCGCCTGTGGCGGGGTCATCTGCTGCGCGCGTGCCGGATTCACCATTTGTGAGGCCAACTTTGCAGCTGCGGCTCGCGGTCTTGACCTCCACCCGGAGCCCCGTCTTCGTGGCGCGCACGACGAGGCTATCGCCGTCGCCATCGTAGCTCTTGAGCAGCAACTCGACCGCCGCGTCGATGCCTTGAATGGCCCGAATCCGCGCGAGGTTGTTGGGCTCTAGGGTCTCACCCAGCTGGGTCCAAAACGCCTCGGGCCCGGGCGTGGGCTCGGCTCGCGCGACTTGACCAGCCAAAATCACGAGACTCGTCAGGGCCACGATCACACAGAGGCCCAAACCGCGCGTTCGAACACGGGCTCTAAGGCAGGGTTGTGACGTGGCATGCACTTTGGGGCGACCTTTGCGGGCTGCCTAAGCTGCCGTCAGCGGTTGAGCGGATGAACCCAATGCTCACGCCCGCCATTCCCCGACCAGATTCGGTCATTGATGTTCGCCATGGTGCCGGTTGAGACATCTCTCGGGCCGCCGACCTCGCCCTGTGGCTCTGCAACAGAGCCTAGGTTTCGATATCGCCCCGTTTTTCGCGGGCATCCTTCAAAGCGCCACCACGTCTCGGCCGAAAGCCAGTTTGATACTTTGGGTTACGGCGCGAGACTTCGTGACGTACGGCGCGTTGCTACTTGATTGACGGTCTCGTTACCTTGGTCCCCGCAAGCCGTGACGACCGACCTCGCACCGTCGTGCACGCTTTCGATTCCCTGCGCGGGCCAGTCATCATTGCCCATCGATACCGGAGCAACCCACCATGAGCGACAACGAGACCGTGCAGCGCGAAGCGACCCCGACACCCGCAGCAGCACCCTCCAGCACTCGCGCGGAGACTCCGAGGGGGGGCGCCCTGAAGCAGGCGCTCCGCACGGCCACTTACGCCGAGGGCGCCGCGATGTTGAGCCCCGTCCAGCAGAAGGGGGGCGGTGGACAAGGGGATGTGCACGCGGTGGCAGCAGACGGCCTCAAGGGTGGGGGCGGCGCCATGCCGCATCTCGACCCCATCCAACGCAGCTTCGGCGGCTATGACATCAGCAACGTCCAGGCCCACACTGGGTCCGACGCACAGAGCGCAGCCGGCCGGATGGGGGCCGACGCCTACGCGACCGGTAACAACGTCGTCTTCGGCAAGACGCCGGACCTCCATACGGCCGCTCACGAGGCGGCCCACGTCGTGCAACAGAAGGCCGGTGTGTCGCTCAAGGGTGGCGTCGGCGCCGCTGGCGACATGTATGAACAGCACGCAGATCAGGTCGCAGACGCGGTCGTCCAAGGCAAGTCAGCCGAGCCTCTGCTCGCGAAGTTCGGCGGCGGTGGTGGCGGCGATGGCGTGCAGATGAAGGGCAATAAGAGTGGGGGCGAGACCTCGCCGAAGAAGGGCGCCAAAGAGGCGACTTCGAAATCGACCAAGACCACGACCTCGAAAACCGAGGGGAGCGGTACAGACAGCAAAGACGCGACCGGTAAAGCCGGTGCGAAAGGTGAGGCGGGCGGCGGCGTTGACGGGGCCAAGCTCCTTGAGATGGAGGCCGCGACGACTGAGAAGTTCAGGAAGAAGGCGGAGGCCGAGCTGCGTGCTGGCGCCAAGGCTAATGGTGTTGCTCTCTCCGAGCACGCCATCGACCTTCTCATGGAGGCCACCGGAAAACCCGACCGCGCGCTGCTCAAGACTTATTTCAAAGGGCGGGACCTGCGCGAGCTGACGGACAAAGAGATCGCCGCGGCCAAGGTGGAGATCACCGCTAATATGCTGGCGAGTCAGCCCGACAATCGGGCCTTGTGGGACAGGGTCGCCGCTGCCCTCGACTTCGCCACGCCGCCATCTGGCGCGGTCTTCTGGTCGGGCTTCCCTTGGGCTCAGCACGCCGCGATGAATTTCCCTGGCGTTCAGGCCGGCGAGGGTGGCGGTGGGTTCGCGGCGCTGGAGAACACCGGCGCTGGCAAGCTGATGAACGCCGCGAATTTCATTCGGGCTTCGTACGGTATCGGCCAGACGAACATGTGGAACGCCTTCTCGGCGCGCCTCGCCTCTCTCGCGACGGGCGAGATCCACTGCGTGCTCGCGGCCTGGCGTCCAGACACGATCTGGGAAAAAGAAGAATACCCAAAGCTTCGCGAGCGATTCGGCAAGGATGGCGCGACCGGCTGGAAGAAGACCATCAAGTATCACCGCGTCCTGCCGCATGACCCAACCGACCGCGACATCAAGAACGCGCCGAACTTCGATTGGGGTGCCAAGACAACCGACGAGAGCCGGTCGGTGTTGGGTACTTGGGTGTTGCCTAACCCCAAGCAAGACGGGAAGTTGGGGGCCGCGGGCAAGGACAAGGGCGACGGCGCTGAGGCCGACCGGAACGCGGAGAACGACCAGCACCTGATGGCCGACATCACGGCAAAGCTTAGCAATATCGGCGATGACATGGGTCAGGATGGGCTCAAGGCTTCGCAGAACCCGTGGCTGCAGTACTCGGTGTTGACATTGAAGTTGGGGCCGTCGCCGGTACTGTCCGCCGCCGTCGGCGGGACGGGTGAGCAGGCGGCCATTGATGTCTACAAACAATTGCCGCCCAGCAAGCAGGCGAAGTTCCTCTACGACGCCGGTAAGGCGCGTCAACCGACCCTCGTCCTGTTTCTCCTCGACCGGGTGCGCAACGAGGCGCTCCTCGACGCTAGTAAAGGCGGGGGTCCGGAAGGGGGCATGGACAGCGATTCGGCGGAAAATAAGGCGCTGATCGCCGCGATTCAGTCGCGTATGGCGGCCGAGGGTGAGGCCGCAAAGAAGCTCGGAAAGTTGCTCGGGTTGCCGACACAGAAAGAGATGGACTCCCTGTCCTCTGGCAAGACTCTAGCGCCGGCGTCGTCACGCGCAGCCGGCGCGGGCGAGTGCAAGAGCTTCATTGAGAGCAAGGTCGTCGGTAAAAACCGAGGTTTTCTCGACGCTCACGGGCGGGCAGCGTGGGAGGTTCTGGTCTTGGCCAAGCGCGCCACCGCCGAAGAGAAGCCCTACGTGAAAAACATGGGTGAGGCCGTGTGGAGTCTGGCGTCCGGTTACCAAGTAAAAACGGAGGCACGCGAGGCCGTGGTCGGTTGGAACGGCCGGCTCGCCGACGAGGACTGGAAGACCGTGAACGAGCTCGTCGAGAGCCTGCGTTTCTTCGCGATGCCTTGGGCCGAGGCGACAGGAACCCTTGGTCTCGACCCGAGAGGCAACATGATTACCGACGCGCTAAGTATCCGCTCGGATGAATATAAAGATGGGGCAGACGACAAGAAACATCAAACGACCGAGGGCGAGAAGAGCGGCAAGGAGATCCTCTCGAACTACGCTGAGAAGATCGCTGCAACCAAGACGCGGAATGGCAAGAAGAAGGTGGACGTCAACGTGTGGTCCGACATGTTCATGCCTTGGTCGATGTGGTCGATGGCAGGAAACATCAGTCGGTACATGGATAAGGACGTACATCTATTCGGTGGTGAAAAGGGTTCGCGCCTCAACAAGAACCCCGGCGAGACCGTCACATCCATGGAGGTCCACGCAGGCAAGAGCGCCACACACATCGACGCCAACCAGCAGGTGAAGGAAGAGAACATTGACGTCACAGAATACATCGGCCTCAGTCCGACAGGTAACCCCCTGAAAGTGATGAATGTTGGGCCCTCTGGGTACGAGTATCGTGAGGATGGCACCGTGACACGCAAAGGCAAGGTCGTGAAGGCTGGCCCCCGGGTTGCCGAATACCTCACAGCGATGAAACAGAACGCAGCCATGGAAGCCGAAGAGGCGACTGCAGTGAAGGACAAGGACAAGAAGGCCGGCAAGGGCAGCAAGGCTGCCTGACCGAAGCTCGACCCCGCAATCCGGACGTGGCACGCTGATGCCGCCCCTGGGAATGCCCGCCGAGACGCAGGCCGGGGCATAATCCGCCTCGCGTTTGGTCGGGGCCGATGTGACTAAATAAGGACCCAGAAATGTCGGTTGAAGCTCCATCTGATGATTTTAAGGCTGTAAAGAGCCTTCTTGAGAGTCCCCCATGCAACGACGAATATTTCGTCCCAAATGCTTCGTCCGAGTTCAAACGATTGACCGGAGACGAGCTCGAGGCCGCGTGGAATCTCGGGGTGGCGAATCTGCACCTCGATATACGGGCGACCCGGACGATGCTTGGTCGTCGCGACGACCCGCGGCTGCCCGAGGTGTTCCGTGCAGCGCGCGCACACCCTGATGTTGATGACATCGTGGCGATTCAGCTGGATACGGCGCTCTGGGCCCTAGGCGACGAGGCTGCGCACACGCGCACCGTGTCGGGGTTGGAGGACGCCGAACCCGAGGTTTTACGCGCCGGCATCCAGGGCTTGCGGTATATCCGCTCAGCCGATGCGGTCGCGTTGGCGGATACGTTCCTCAACGACGAGAGCCCGAGTGTCCGCGCCATGGCCTTTGATACGCTCTTCGAGATGCTGGGCGTGCCCCAGTCCGAGCTCCCATCTCGTAGCTACTCCGACGAGTTCCGCGAGATAATGACACCCTTTCCGACCCTGCTCTCGGCCGCGCAGCAGCGTCTGCGGGCGGTCTTTCGCGGGCGCACGGTGGTGGCGTGACCGAGGCCGCGGCGCCGAATTTACTCGCGGGGCCCTTCGCGGCCTTCGTGGAGAGCCTCAGAAGCCCCACCTCGGCTTGGCGTGACAGCGTCGATTTGGAGATGTTGGCGCGTCTTCAGGGCGACGAGCGCACGCTGGCCCGGGCGATGTTGCTAGAGGCCTTGGTTCTTCAACGAGACACGCGTGGGGCGCGCGGGCTGTGGGCGCTCAACGGGGTGGCGGCCCTTGATGACCTCCGCCTCCTCACAGAGCACGATGATGATTTGGTTGCTGCTGCATCTGGTTTCGTGGTCTTCGAGCAGATCCCGGATCCGTCGATAACCCAACGGATGATTGACGTTCTCGCTGGTGACGATGACGACGCGCGTGTGCTTGCGGCCCTGCATCTGGCGTTTGCCCGGGGGGTCGATAGCGAGCTGGCTTGGGCGACATTGGCGGACTGTGTGGGCGACGACCACATCGGCGTCCGGCACAACGTGGCGCGCGGGCTGCTGCGGCATGCACACATCGACGACCAATGGTGCAGCAATGCGGCGGTCGGGGCGGGACTCTACGAGACGCTCGTCAGTCATCCCCATCCAGCTGTGGCATCGTTTGGGTTGCAATGGCTCTCGGGCGCGCGCCACATCCTGGGCCGCGACGCCGACCCTATTGCGCTGGGTCTCGATGGCCGCGCTCGGCAGTCTCACCCGGGTCTTGAGGCGGTGATCGCGGCTATTCTGGCGGCTGGTCACGACACAGGCGAGTTTGATGTCGCGACGGTCGAGGCGCTTGACGCCGAAGCCATGATATTTGCAGCTGCATTGATGGCGCGACACCTCGCTGACCGGAGAGTGACAGCGCTGGTGGCGCCTCTCGTGGCGACTCGGGTCGGGTTCGTGGAGCCGGTCCTAGAGTCGCTATTGAACGAGGTGACGGACGTCGACACGCGCAATGGCGCTAGGTCCCACGCGTTTGTCGTCGCGGTCGCGCGAGCCCTCTTGCACACAGCCGACGCTGACAGCGAGGGCGCCGCGCTCGCCTTCAACGTGCTCAAGCGCTATGGCGTAACTTGGTGACGGGTTTTCCGATTTGAGTCACAGAATCGGCCGCATGTCGCTGACCCGGCCGCGAAACCCGCTACAGGACCTCTCGCGATCGGCTCCCACACGGCGGCGAGTGGCATAGGCAGTGCGGCCGACAAGCCAGGAATCATCCTGCGCGCCGTGTGTCCGTTCGCCACACACCAAGGACGCTGTCTCCGGGCCCTCTTCGCATGCGATTGTCTCCGTGTTAGAGAACCTTCACGAGGGGTCCTCGCTCGTCAAAACCTCACAGGAGTCTCGTCATGCGGCTATTGCGTTCTTCCACTCGGCTCTCCCTTGTGTCGTTGGCCTCGGCCAGCATCGCCCTTGGCGTCTCGGCGTGCGGCTCAAAGACGCCCGAACCCGCCAAACCCAGCGCTCCAGCCCCCGTGGTGGCTGAGGCCCCCGCCACCAAGACCGCGCCGGCTGGGGAGACGCCACCCGCGGTGGTCGCCGCCCCGGCAGTCAACGATCCCGCCGTCGTGCCAACAGTCGAGCCTCCAGCGGTGGTCGACGCGCCGCCCGTCGCCGCTGACTCCGGCCTGCCGGGCTTGTGGGCGCCCCTCTTTGTCGTTGGCCACGAGTCGACCTGGGAGGTCAAGGTCCACCTCAAGACCCTGGATATTGACCGCGATCCTAGCGAGCCTTCCGTCTACAAAGAAGAGGACAAGGGCGGCGACCTCACGTGCCGCGTGGCGTCCGTTGAACAGCTTGAAAACAAGTTTCAAAAGTCGACGGTCACCTGCGAGGGTTTCGATGACACCGGCACGGGGGACTCGCCGGCCGGGATCTGGATGACCGATGGCACCCGCGTGTGGATCCCGTCTGAAGGGGACCTCCCCGACCAGCTGACCCTCCCTGCCGAGCCCGCGCCAAAGAAGTGGCAGTTGGGCGAGGGTGAGGAGGTCGAGATCGTTTACGAGATCAAGGCGGGCGAGGACGCGGGCGCGTGGTGCTTCTCGGCCGGATACCAGATGGGCGATGGCGGTGTCTCTGAGGTCTGCTTCTCGAAGGACAAAGGCCCGTATCTCTACAAGATTCTGACCGGTTCCGCCGTTCAAGATATTACCGTCACCATGCGGGTCAAGTAGGAACAGCAATGACTTGGGCAGGGGCCGCCCCCCTTCCGGGTGCCATCGCGATATTGAACTCAAAGCGGCTATCTGACGTCCGGATCTACCAAGTCTCGGGCATCACATGGCCGCTTTGGCCTTCAATAATGGAGTGCGTCGTGACGACCGCGTGCTCAGTTACGGGCGCATACAGATGCGGAAAGCGTTTACCGCCGCGGCTCTCTTCCCAGCGGAGGGCTCCGGCCGGCAATCGTCCGGGATCCAAACCCAAGGCCATCAGATCGCCCGCGCCGACAAAATGCGCGGCCAGCGTGCCCGTCACCTGCCCGCGGGCGGACAGGTGAACGAAGCCATCGCGAACATCATCGGCGCTACCCACCCAAGGCTTGGGTGCTGCCGCCCACATGTTGGCCGGGACTAGCTTGTAGACGAGCGGATCCGTACCGCCGTGGGCCGCGAGATGGCCAAGCAGCGCGGCGTTGAAGGTCGGCGCGCCCTCCGCGGGGCTCCAGTGCGACACCCCAGGCAGCTCCACGACCCGGCCATCATCGCATTCGGCCAAGGTCGGCCCGATGAGCTCGGTCCCAAGGGCTGCGTCATTCATGCCCCACAGCACCAGCGTCGGCGGTCTAATACGCGTCAGCGCCGACCTCGGCCGGACTACGCGGTTGGCACGGTAGTAGTTCAGCATCGCGGTCAGCGCACCCGGCCGCGCCCAAGCCTCTTCGTAGACCGCGATGTCGGCCTCAGTGAAGGTCCCCGGCGCGCTTGAGCCTTGAAAGAGCCTCTTCGCGCCGACCGCCATAAGGAACCCCTCGCCCAAGAGCGGCGCCTGAAACATCAAGATGTACCAGCTGCGCCTTAGCTGCCTGAGTGACCGTCGCACGACCGCGAGCAACACGTGCGCCCGAGGGCTATTCGCGATCGTGAGGGTCCGGATGACGTCTGGGTACGTGGCGGCCACTTCCCACGCGATCGCGGCCCCCCAATCGTGGCCGACGAGGTGGCAGGTCGTGATGCCTAGATTCGTAAGCAAGACCCGCACGTCCTCCACCAGCGCGTCGATGCGGTAGGCCGCCAGCGCCTTCGGCCGGGACGAGCGGTGGTACCCGCGCAGATCCGGCGCGATGACCCGGAAGCCGGATTTCGCGAGGGCCTCGATTTGATGACGCCAGCCGTACCAACACTCGGGAAAACCATGCAGCAGCAAGACCGGCGTCCCCGCCGGGGGTCCGGCAAAGACGACATGCAACGTGGTCGGATTGCCGTCGGGGGCCGACGCCCCGGGGACGTCGCGATGTTCAAGGAGCATCTCGGTGAGCGGCATGGTGGTTCCTTTGGGAGGGCTTAAACTAGCGCGCCGGCGCACGGGTTGACAAGTCGCATTGTCGTTCGCGTTGCGCCGCAACCTAGAGTAGCGTCCGCCGCTACGGGGCGACCCGTCTGAGGGATCCCAAGGAGCACACGATGGGCGAGACACCGGGAAACGACGGGGAAATCAAAGAGCAGCGCGGTCTCATCACCGTCGGCGTGTTGATCATCACAGCGGTGGCGCTCGGCGCCGCGTTGAGCGTCCTCCAGAGCGTGGCCCTGCCCTTCGTCGTGGCTCTCCTCCTGACCTACGTGGCGACGCCTCTTGTCGATTTCGTCCAGATGCGGTTGCGCCTCCCGCGGTGGGTCGGTCTCGTGCTGTCGCTGCTAATTACCAACGGCCTCTTTGCCGGGCTCGTGCTGCTCATCGTGCAGTCCGTGTCCTCAATGCAGGTTAACGCTGGCCTTTACGTGCAACGCCTCACGGAGTTCTCGACGAATATCATCGTCTGGATGCAGGCTCAGGGGCTCAACATCGATCCAGACTTAGTCAGCAAAGAGATCGAGACCCTGCCGTTCGCAGAGATGGCGACGGACGCCCTCGGCTCCGCGGCTGACATCGTGTCAAAAGCCGCCCTGACCCTCCTCTTCTTCATCTTCATCGTCATCAGCCGCAGCCCTTGGGAGCACACGGGCGGCGTGTGGGAGAAGATCGACGGCAGCATCAATCGTTATTTGCGGGTGAAACTATTCACATCGGTCATGATCGGCGTCGCCACGGGTGGGGTTCTGTTCGCCTTCGGCATCGATTTGGCTTTGGTATTCGGGATCTTGGGGATGTTGCTAAACTTCATCCCCACGATCGGCAGCGTCATCGGGATCGTCGCGACGGTGCCGCTCATCTTCGTCAGCCTCGATCCGCTGACGGGGCTAGCGGCTGTGGGATGCCTAGTCCTAGCGCAAAACGTAATCGGCAACGGCCTCGAACCCAAACTGATGGGCGAGGGCCTCGATCTGCATCCGGCGACGATTCTCCTAGGCCTCGGCCTCTGGGGCATGATCTGGGGCGTCATCGGGATGCTGCTGTCTGCGCCGCTCATGGCCATCATCAAGATCCTCATGCAGCGCTACGAGACCACGCGTCCCTTCGCCGAGCTTCTGGCGGGACGCATTGGCAGCAACGCTCGCAAATAGAGTCACGTCCTCATGCTGAGCGCCGCCACGCGCTCGGGGTCTTGCCCACCCAGCGCACAAAGGCGCGCGTGAAATTCGCCGCGTCCGAATAGCCGAGACGGTCGGCGATGCTCTCGACCGTGAGGTCGTGGTTTAGGAGCAGCGCCGTCGCGCGGTCTCGTAGCCAGGTATCTCGAATCGCTGAGAAGGTCGTCTGCTCCTCGGCCAGCCGGCGTTTTAGCGTCCTAGCGGAGATCCCGAGCGCCCTCGCGACCCCCTCTTGGTTGCGAAGGGCTTGGTCCGGGCCGACCAGGGCGGCGATGACGCGCGGCAGGATGCCTGTGCCGAAGCCGAGGGCCTCTAGCTCGCGCTCGCACTGCGCGCGGGCCAGAGTCTCCGCGGGGGCGTCGGCCATTTTTAACGGCAGATCAAGGAGTTTGGCGTCGAAAATCAACCGATGCTCGGGCTGTGAGAAGCGCAGGGCCCCTGGCACAAGGTGCGCGACGCGTTTCAGGTATGCGGGCTCGGGATAGGCGAACTCAGCCGACCCGGTCAGTGGCCGTCCCGTGAGGCCCGCACCGATCTGCCAGATCCCGGTCAGCAGCGCGCTGATGACGACATCCCGCGCGGTGCCGAAGTCCGCGTGTTCATGGATCGTTAGGCAGGCGAGCCCGTCGTGGACATCCAGACTCAGCGATAGGGCGTCGGTCCGCGTCGGCGTAAAGCGCGTCGCGATTCCGAGGGCCTGGCGCAAGGTCGGCGCGACCATCGCGGCGAACCCGAGGAAGCCGTGGGCCGACAGTCGCATTTTGAGTCCCAAGTAAAAGCCGAGGGCTGGTTCGCCCGTCAGAGATCGCGCGCGGGCAATCAGGGGGACGATTGTCGTAAGCGGCAGCCGCGCCCCCGGGACGCTGAGCGACGCGACGGTGTGAGGGAGACCCTGCATTAGGTCCGCTGGCGTGACGCCCCACCGCCACACAAGGTCAATCAAATCAATCGTATGTACGGCCGGAAGTGTTGCGCTCATGCTGCAATGCTGCGCTGGATGGCCTAAATTGACAAGGCTAGGGCGTGCGTCCGGGGTCGTGTGACCCCGGACGCGTTCTGTCGGCCTATTGCGGGGTCCCGATCGGCGCGAGCGACATGTCGTCCACCCAGATCGTCGCGGCCTTCCCTAGGTTGTATTGGATTTCAACCACGGTGTTGGCGTTGGACGCGAAGTCGGGCGTGAAAGACCCGCCGAAGTCGAACCAAGCGGTCCCAACGTCGATCGTCTGATAGAGGGGCGTGCCCGCCCGCGGGTCATAGACAGCGACGATGACGCGCGTCGGTGCGTCCGCGCGGATCTTAAAGCTCAGGTTGTAGGTTATGCGGGCCGCCAGCGTCACCCCACCCTGGGTAAAGGACACCCCGTCGCCGCCGCTGCCCGGCGCATACTGAAGCCGGACTGACGGAGCGGCGCTGCCAAAGGTCGTGGAGTCCGTGGTCGCGTCGAACCGGACCGTGTCCCAATTCAGCGCCAGGCCCCAACACACGTAGCTGTTCGCGAATGAGCCGTTCGCGAGGAGTTGGCCGATAGGACGCGCGCATGGGTTGGCGCCGAGGTCGGTCAGCGACAGGTCATCGAACCATGTCGACCCCGTCGCCAGCAAGCCGCCAAAACCAATCTCAAATTTCGCAGGCTCGACCTCGACGCCAGGGGTCGTGACGAAGGGGAACTCGTGGTCTTTCCAGCGCGTCTCGAAATAGACCGGCGTATTAAAGAAGAACCCGGATACGTTCTGGAAATTCGAGTAGCCACGTCGCGCGGCTTGGGCCTTCGACCGAAATCGCACGAGATACCCGTGGTTGGCCACGATAGAATGGCCGAAGCGGGCGAGGCGGGTGTCGTAGTCGTGCGTTGTGCTGTTGTTCGCGAGTTCAGCCCGAAGCGCACCGCCCTCGGCAGGGTCAGTCTGGGCGAAGACGTCGAGCACGTTCCAATCCCATTCGAAGCCCCAACAGGTCGACCCTAGCGCGAAGTCGCCGTTGCTGAACCTACCACCCGCACAGGGGTCGGGCTCCAGCGCCTCGATACGCAGTTTGGCGATCAGAAACTGGCCGGGCGCTGCGTCGCCAAAGGCGAACTCAAGGGTCGCGCCTCCTGATGGCGTGTCGCTGGCTGCGACAAAGTCGTAGCTGTAGCGTCGCCACTCGGCGCTGGCGCTCAGTTCGGTGTTGAACCACTCTCCCGCGCCGATGTCCCAGCGGTTGATGTTCAGCCAGAAGTGCTCCGACCCTGGGCCCTTGGCCCAGAACTCGATCCCATAGCGTTTCCCGCCCTGGAGGTGCACGTCGTGTCGGCGCATGGTCGTCCACCAAGATTCACCGGGGCCTCCGAAATTCTCGAGCACAAAGGCCGGCCCGCCGGTCGGGCCCGCTGTCGCATCGATGCGCGACGAAGCTAGGCGTTCGACGTAGTTGTTCCCGAACCGCCAGCACGCCCTGCCGGCCGCGAAGTCTCCGTTTCCGATGATGTTTCCGTTCGAGGTGGGGCCGCACGGCGACAGACCTTCGTCGGTCAACGCGATCGCGTCGAGCCAGATGGCCGCGGTCGAGCTCTCGGCGAGCTGCATGTCTAGCTGCGTACTCCAAAAGTCCTTCGTCGGCACAAACCCGAACTCGAAGCGCTGCCACTCGGTTCCGACCGTGACGTCCTCATAGAAGATGGCCTCGTCATAGGTAGTCGGCTGTACGAACAGGCGAAACGACCGGCGCTCTGCCGCCTTGGACCAGAAAGCCACCTTGTAGGACCGTCCCTTGATGAGCGTGAAGGGGCGCTGGGCCGCGTTCATATGATAGATAAAGTTGCCAAGGGTGGGGTTGTCTGCCCGCATCGATGGGGCCGTGCCGCCGGGGGGGACCTCGTCCATGTCCAGCGTGAAAGCGTCCATGAAGCCGTTGGGGCCACGCATCGACCAGCACGGCGATTCCCAGTAGTTATCGGTCCGTCGAATCTGCGAAAACTCGCCGTCGCCGATGAGACTGCCGTCGTCAGGCTTGCAATAGGTCGAGCGAAACCACACGTCGACATCGGACACACAGCTATTAACTCCGCCCGCGAACGCGTCCGGCGGGGCCTGACAGACCGTCGTTTTGCCGGTGGCCACGTTGTAGCCCCCGCCCGTCGCGTCGGGTAGGACCCGACCAAGCGTCGCGCTGGCGATGCCTGAGGGCAGTGGTCCACAGCCGACGCCGTGGTCGCCGTCGCCACCGCCGGAGCAGCGGAAGACACCAGCGGCGCCGGTACCCTGTTGGAAGAACCAGAATCCCATGGCCTCATCGAAGGCCTCAGCGCTCCAGACGGCCACAGTTGGGGGAGAACGGTAGAAGGCATTACCCTTTGAATAGAAATATTCGCGCAAGCCGCCTCGGGCGCTCTCGAGCGCGGCGAGTACGTTGGGCGACATGTGGGTCCAGCCGCCTCGCTCGAGGTCGAAGCGGCACTCGGCCTCGAAGGGCGGTAGACCCTGCGTGCCGTCGGGATCGATCATCCGTCGACCATTGCTTCTCAAAATACCGTTGATGGCGATACACTCCTCCGGGAAACGCACAGGCGTGCGCGTCGGGCGGAGATAAAGGGCGCCGCCCCAACGCGCGGGGTTCTGCACGTGTTGGGCCGTGTTGCCGCCGCAGGGGTCGTGTGCTGGCCAGTCCCCCGCCGTGTTCCCGTCAAAATAGTAGTAGACGTCGGCTGCGCGGAGGCTGGGGCCAAACGCACCGAACTGCAGGTTAAATGGCAGGGTGCCGTCGCAGGTGGGCGTCACATCGACGATGGTGCGGCATTGAACGCCGCCAGAGAAGCCATGGGTGATGCTGCCGCGACCCGGCTCACAGGCGATGCCGTCGTTGAGGTCGCTGAGGATCGCGAAGGAGTCGCCGAGCTGACCCCAGAGGGCCCAGTCGATCGCGCCTGGGGTCGTCGGGCTCGTCGGCACGGTCGTCGAGATGGGTACGTTGGCGGTCGTCACAGGCCAGGCGGGGCGCGGAGTGACGGCGTTGGCGTCGTTCATGAAGTCGCCGCTCTGGGTGAAACCATAGACCCACGCGAGGGTCCAACCGCCGCCGTCCGTCGTCATGTCGCAGTAGACCTCGAAGGCCGGGCGGGTGCCGTCACCGTCGACGTCGACCCAGTAGGTCCCGTTCGTCGAGGCGCCGGCGGCGTCACGCGCATGGAGGCACGACTGCGCGGGGCGGTTCTTAAGGCCGGCGTCTTCGATGCCGCCCAGACGGTAGAGCTTCTCGATGTCCGCGGCCGAGAGGAGGCGGTCATAGACGCGAAGATCGTCGATAACGCCGTAGAACTGTTCAAAAACATTGCCGACCTCGAAGCGCGACAGGCCGATCGCGAGCGTCGAGCTCTCGATGTTCTGACCCGCGGCGGTCTCGGCGGTGCGTTGTAGGCGGCCATCGAGGTAGATGCTGACCGAGCGGCCGTCTTTGACCACCGCGAGGAAGCTCCAATGTCCGGCCGGCGCGCAGGCGGACCCGCTGTCGATATCATTCCTCTCGCCGATGTAGGCCGCGCAGTTTTCGCCCTCGAACAAGACGAGCGAGCTGCGCTGGTTCTCGGCCCAGACCTCGCCGAAGGAGAAGACCCCATCGCGCTCGAAGCGGTGGCCGGTGTCGGGGCGCACCCAGACCGTATACGTCGCGGTCGTCTCGCCAAGCGGGTGGTGGGTGTTGGCGACCTCGATGCGGTCGCCGGGCGCCGCAAAGCGCATCGCCTTATTGGCGGTGCCGAAGCGGTCAGCGGCGGGCTTGGCGCCACTGACGACGCCGTGGTCAGCGTGGGGGCTGCTGTCTTGGCCATCGCCATCGAGGGCCCAGTGGCCGATGAGGCCCTGCTCAAGCGGATCACAGAACTCGTCGGTCACACCGTCGCAGTCGTTATCCTTTTCATCACAACTGATCTCCTGGGCCTCGTAGCCGACGACGGCTGTGTATTCACAGGCCGCGCTGTCGAGGCCGGTGCGACACATCACAGCCAGCTTGGCGTCGGCTACGGCGCAGACGCCCTCTTGCTCGCAGAGCTCAGGGATGCGTGCCGAGGTCGCGCCGTCACTGATGGTGTTGCGCGCGTCCAGCTCGTCGACGATACAGTCGAAGTCCTCGTCTTTTATCGCGCTCTCAAGGGCGTCGACGACGCCGTCGCCGTCGGTGTCTTTGGCCTTGCCGCTCTCGTATTCTTCGCCATCGGGCTTGCCGTCGTCGTCGGAGTCGGCCTTGTTCGGGTTCGAGCCCTGGGCCACCTCGACGCGGTTAATCAGGCCGTCGCCGTCATTGTCGGCCTCCGGATCCAGACATTGGCTGTCATAACAAAGACCAGACGCGCAGTCCGCGTCGGCGTCGCACGTCGAGCCGACGATCCCCCGCTTTGAGCCGTCGCCGCACGCGGTCGCTGCTACAGAAAGCGATATAAAAGCACCCCAAAGTACAATTCGGTTCATGCGCACCCCCCCCATTCCCGGATAGCATAGCCCGGAAGTCACGCCGGTCGCAAGGGCCTGAGAGCATGGTAAGACGAGGAAACGACGTCTTCATCATTCACAACACTCACGTGACATGGCGCTTCGCCGCGGGCTTGTCGCTGCCGCACGTCTTGCAAGGCGGGGGGCTAGCAACTACCCTCCCGGCGCATCCACGAGGAGTCGCCACGATGAGCCAAGCCAAAGCCTATGTGTCCGCGCTCTTAGAGAGGGAGACCGCCTACGCGTCGGAGGCGGCTGCCCTAAAGACCGAGCTCGAGCGCCACGACGACGCGGCCTCGCGCCTCGACGGGCAGATCGAACGGAACCGTCGGGAGATGGGCGGCTATCTCGTACCGGATATCGACGACGAGACCCTCAGGGGCTTAGAGAGACGCTTTCATTATCCGGCGCTCATGGCGCAAAAGGCGACCTATGTCGCCGCCATCACGGCCGCCGAGACCGAGCGTGAGGCCCTTGAAGCCGACGAGACCTTTATCAACCGAGAGATTAGCCGGATTGAAGCCCAGACGACGATGGCGGACGTCGGCCCGTCCTATGATGAGGTCTGCACGCTGAAGGAACCTTGGGACGCCGAGCCACGGCACGCGACCTTGATTAAGGGCGGGTTCTACGACGCTTCCCCGCCGACGGGGTTGATGCGTGGGTTGTCCTACTGGCGTCAAGGTTCGCTGCTGATGGCCGCGCTTGAGAAGAGGCAGCTCCCGCGATTCAAAGATCTCAACGACCTGCGGGGCAGGTGGACCGCAATAATGGACGACTACACGCCTTTGCACGGGGCGGTGACCTCGGCCACGGCGACCCTACAACATATGGACATGCTGGAGGCGCGTCACCAGCTGCTGCTCGCCGAGCCGGCGAACCAGTTCAAGGCCTGCTTCGAGGCCGTCGGGCGGTCCTTGGTCGAGCACCTCTTGGCCATCGCCGAGGACTCCCTCGTGCAATATGCGCGCACTGATCCAAACCTTGCGAGTTTTCTCAAGAAAGACGCGGGTCTTCGTAAGCAGGTCGCCTACCTCCGCGAGCTGGCCCAGGTCCGCCTCGCCCCCGCGATCAACGCCTTGGAGGCCGAGTCGATCAAGGCCGGCTCGAAGGCGAGGCGGGTCAAAGGAAAGATCGCGCGCGGCCGCTCGGTGCGCGTCTCGCAGCAGGATGTGGCGAGGACGCGCACTTTTCCGCACGAGAAATGGCAAAAGCGCCGAGATTCATACGAGAAAACGCGCGACCGCATCGTGACCTATCACGACTACGACCGGGGTAGCTTCGTGACCGAATACCTCTGGTGGGACGTGATGACGCGGGGTTCCCGGGGCGACGATCTCTATGAGGTCCGCACCTTTCACGAGAGGCACCCCGACTGGTCAGCGGCGGCCTTTGTCGACCCGGCGGCGGTCGGGCTATCGGCGTCCGAGACCTACCCTGACGACGCGGCGGCGGCCTTCGCCGACCAGCTGATGAGCGAAGACCCAGCAGACGGACTCTTCGATGCCTCCTGAGGCGGGCCCCGCGCTCGCCGTCCGCCCTCGGCGTATCGTCTGCTACGCGGTCAACGGCGCTGGGCTTGGTCATGTCAGCCGCCTCCTGCACCTAGCGCGCTGGATGCGACACATCGTGTCCTTTATCGATGGGCGCCCGCCGGAGATCATCTTTTTGACCTCCACCGAGGCCACGCAGCTCATCTCCGACGCTGGGTTCGCGGCCTTTAAGCTGCCGTCCAAGGGCACGGCGCGCAAGACCCAGCTCGCCGTCCCCGAGTTTCGGCGCCTCGCGCGGCAGTTCGTCTGGCAGGTCCTGTCTGATTTTGCCCCGGATCTGCTCGTCGTGGACACCTTCGCGCAGGGCAGCCTCGACGAGCTCTTCCCGATTCTGGATGCGCCCTACGCCCGCTCGCTGGTGCTCCGCCGGATTAAACCTTCCGAGGCTAAGCGTCCGATCTTTCAAGCGTCCTATCGATTCTATCATGCCGTGGTCTTTCCCCACACGCGGGACGAGGTGCTGCCGCTGTTGGCCGAGCTTCCACCGGGACCCGAGCAGACCTTTGTCGGGCCTGTCTTCTTTGACCCTCCGGGCCCCGGTGAGCGGGACGCCGTGAGGGAGGCCTTGAGGGCCGAACTCGGCCTAAAAAATGGGATTCCGCTCATCTACCTGTCGGCCGGCGGCGGTGGTGATCCCCACGCCGAGGCCCTCCTAATCGAGCTTGTCCGAGTCGCCTCGAACGCGTTGCCGGCTGCGGCTTTGCTCGTCGGGGCGGGGCCTCTGTATCGCGGAAGACGCGTCTTCGCGCCGAACGTCATTTGGTATTCCGATCCAGGCATCTCGCGCCTCTTTCCGGCCGTCGACGCGGCCATCTCAGCGGCCGGCTACAACTCATTTCACGAGCTCGCGGCGGCCGGCGTCCCTACCGCGTTCTTTGGACTTGAAAAGATCGCCGACGACCAAGACGAGCGTGTCAGGCGTCTTGAGGCGCTCGGCGCGTGCCTGCGTCTCGCCTACCCGCTGGACTCCGAGGCCGTCGCGACGGCGCTGTTGGCTCTTCTCCGCCCAGCGACGGCCAGCGGTCTGGCCGAATCGGCACGCAAGACCGTCGGCACTAGCCAGGCCGCGGCGGGCGCGGCAGCCCTGTTGGTCCCGCTCTTCGGTGACGACGCAGCGCGCGCGGCCTCTGTCCTGAGTCCTCAGTTGATAAGGGCAATCGAGTCCTTGGGCGCGCAGGCCGTCGCTTTTGTGGCAGATGTCTTGCCGCGCCTCCTCCCGGCGGCCGGGACCAACACCCACGACCGCGCCGTCATCACCCGCCTCATGGTGCACCTGTCCCCGCTGGCTCAAGCCGAGATAGAGGCCAGCCTCGAGGCCCGGCCCGACGACCTCACCCGCGTGACACAGGCCATCATCGGCCTTCTGACGAGCCTACCAGACGGAATCGATCCAGCGCTCGTCGTTTCAGCGTTCGACGCCATCTATCGGCGCCACGTCGCCGCATCCCGGCCCGACGAAGGCACCATCTCCCTCGAGGTCGTCGCGGGGGTCCGGCGTATCTTCGTCCTCTGCGATACCGCCGCCTCATACACCGCCGACGATCGTGTCTCGATTCTTAAGGCTTTTCCGGCAATCAACGACGCCAGCCTGCGTGAATTCTTCGGTGCTTTCTTCGGGTTCCTCGCGACCGGGGCCTCGCGCCACGAGGACGCCACGACCCTCTGTCGGCGCCTCCAGCTGGCCAAGGCGACCGGCCAGGGTCTAAGCCTCGCGCGCCTCGAACGCATCTTCGAGTGGGTGCTATGAACAGCATGGATATAAAATTGGACCTCAAGTCGATTCGGAAGGCTCGCCTCAGGGGTCTCTATCAGAATGTGCCCGAGGTTGGACCTCAAACGGTACACTTCGACATCGCCAACGCCTGTAATACGCGCTGCACGACCTGTTGGCACCACAGCCCTTTCCTGTCCGAGGCCCACCGGCCAACCACCGCGTGGAAAAAAGAGCGCCTCGCCTTCACCGATTTTGAGCGGGTCTTTAGCGACATCCTCGCCCTCGGGGGCCTCGAGAATATCGTATTGTCGGGGATGGGTGACCCGACGATGAACGATGAACTCTACGATATGGTCGCGTTGGCACATCGGCACAATATCGGCGTGACGATTATCACCAACCTCCTCCGCCTCGATATTGATAGGCTATTCGCCGCGGCGCGCTGGCCCGAGGTGCAGCTCGACCTGCTGACCTCCATCTGCGGCGTCACCCCCGAGTCCTGGCAGGCCTTTCACGCGCATCCCACGCCGCGTGGCTACGAGATCATGCTCGAACGCCTCGCGGCCCTTGAGCTTCGCGACTTTCGCCCGAAACACGTCCAGGTCATCAACCGCGACAACTTCTTCGAATTGCCCGAGATGGTGCGCTTCGCCGCGGCGCACCCGGTCAAACGCGTGAACTTCAAATATGCCTCGCTGCTCTACGGGACCGAGGCGGTCGCTCTCACCGAGAGTGATGATCGCCGCCTCGCCGCCGAGCTCATCTCTGAAGCCAAGAGACTAGCCGCCGAGCTTGGCGTCGACACAGACCTCGACGCCTTCGCGATGCAGGTTAACCCGGGGTCTCACGCCACCGCGCCCATCGCGGATGTGGGCTGTTTTATGGGGTTTCTCTACGCGCGGGTGACGGTCGCGGGCGAGATCCTTTACTGCTGTAACACCCGCCTCGACGTCGGCCATGTGCTTGAGCCAGGCGGCTTTGAGGCCGCGTGGCGTGGTGCGCGTTGGCAAGCCAGGCGCGACGCCCTCCGTCAAGGCCAATACTTCGAGGGCTGTGAGCAATGTGGCAAATTCAAAGAGAACCTCAAGTGGTCGAAGAAGATCGCTGAAAAGGTCACACCCTCGGTCTTCCAGACCCTCATCGGCAAGGGGGACGGCACATGACCGGCCTCTTGCAACGGCTCCAACACCCGGGACGCTGGTTTACCCGCAGCGCGCCAGAAGGCGTCTTCCCGACCGTCGAGTGGCAGGTCGGCGGCCATTGTAACTACGATTGTTCCTACTGCATCCAATCGCGGGCCTACCGCGTCGGCCAAGCTGAGGCCGGGACAGTCGACGCGATTATGAAGGGGCTCGCCTCATTGCCAGGCCGCTGGGATATCAAGATGTCTGGGGGGGAACCCTTCGCGTCCAAGCGCTTCATGACCGATATTGTGCCCCGTCTCGTCGCCGAGACCCCGCATCGCGTCTCGGTCCTGACGAACTTCTCCGCGCCGAAGACCATCCTGGAGCGTTTCGCGCGGCTCACCGGCGCCCGCCTCGGGGTCGTCAGCGCCTCCTTGCACCTCGAGAGCGTCGTCGCCGCTGATTTTGTCGAAAAAGCCATCTGGTTTAGAGACTTGCGACACGACCTCTGCCCCGAGTCTAGCTTCGTCGTCAACTCCGTGCTGGTCCCGGGCATTATCCGGCAGATTTTTGACATCAAGGCCGCCGTCGAATCGGCCGGGCTGCGCTGGTTTCCGCAGTTCATGAAGGTCAAGACCGGCGTCTTTCCCTACGATGCGGATGAAAAACGCCTCATCGAGACCCTCGTCGACGCTAGCCACGACCCCTTCGCCGTCAACCGCGCCCCCAGCTATCGCGGGCACTTTTGTCACGCCGGCGCCTGGTACTTTGTGCTCGACCAGCGCGGGCACGCTTGGAGCTGCCGGACCGCCAAACGCTTCGGTACCGATCCTAGCGAACCCGAATACTCCGACCTCGGGTCCATGGTCGATGGCACCTTCGCCCTTCGCAAAAAGGGCGCCGCCTGTGGGTTTGATATCTGCCCTTGCACGGTCCCGGCCAACCGCGGGATCGTCGTCGGCGTCCACCGCGACGACCCCGAGTGGGGCGAGGATGTCCCGGACGCCCCGGCGGGCGCAACCATATGAGCACCACCGATCCCATGAAGGCCCTGCGCCTCGCCGCCGAACCGCCTCCGCTCACGATGTTGGGGCGGGCCGTGCATGGGGTTATTAGTTGGAATATCAACGACACGTGCAACTACCGCTGCTCCTATTGCACGCAGCGCTTCATGCCTTGGCGCGGTAAGATCCTCAAAGGCACCGACGAGGTCGACCGCTATCTGCACGCCTTCGAGGCCCTCCCCGGCGGCACCTGGGAGATCAAGCTCTCGGGCGGCGAGCCCTTCGCCCAGCCGGGTCTTGAAGATATCGCGGGCGGGCTGGTGCGCCTCGGACACATCGTGTCTATCCAGACCAACTTCTCGGCACCGGAGAGGCGTCTCAAGGCCTTTCTGGAAGCCACCGAGGGGGCCCTCAATGTCTTTTCGGCCAGCCTTCACCTCGAATATGCCGATGTCGACGCGTTCATCGCCCGGCGGGCCATCTTGGCACCGTGGATTGAGCATCACGGCGTGCATTTCAATGTGACATCGGTCGCGACCCCCGCCAAACTTCGGGATCTGCACGATAGGGTCGCGCCCGCGTTCGCGGCCGCTGGCATCTCGTTTAAGGTCCAGCCCGAAAAGCAGCGGGGCTACGTGCGCGATTACTCGCCGGACGAGCTCGCGATCCTCGAATCCCTCGGCGGCCATAACCGGATGGGCGAGGTAAGCCCGGACTTCCAAGGGCGCCTCTGTTGGGCCGGCGCGCGTTATATCGTCATCAAGTCCACCGGCGAGGCCTTCCGCTGCTACCCGGCCTCCCGCGTGGGCGGCACCTACGCCAAGTGCGGGTCCATCCAAGACGGCATCACGCTGTCGGACGGCCCGCGTCCTTGCCCGTATACGTACTGCAACTGTTCAGTCCCTATCGAACGCGGCATGGTGCAGGGCATTCGTCCCCGCCCCGGCGCCTTCGAGTAGGCAGGAAATATCAGGAGTTTCAATATGTTCATTCGCTATCAGGTCGTCCGGAACATCGCCCTCCTCGTCGGTGCTGGGTCCATTATCGCGGTCTGTGCTGGCGGCGACCCAGCGGCCCCGCCCGCCAAGGTGGCCACCGCGCCTCCTGCCACTGCTCCCCCGGCGGCCCACCTCGTCAACGTCCAGGTCACCGACGCCGTCATCATCGCCGCCGCTGATAAGCCCGTCCCGGGCGGCAAAATCAAAGACGCGTTCAATGGGAAGACGCCGGTAAAGGTCAATATCTACGACGATAACGGCGACGGTGTGGCCGACCGGGTGAAGCTTGATCGCAACCGCGATGAGACCTGGGACGAGAGCTGGACGCGCAAGGACGGCGTCTGGGAGCGTGGCGACGGCACCGTCTGGAAGAACGGGGCGTGGACCGGACCCGGTGCGGCGCTAACGCCGATGGAGGCCGTCCCAGCAGCCACCCCGGCGGTCAGCGGGGTCGAGGGACTCAAGCTCGAGGTCGCCAAGGTCATCCTCGAAGGCAAGGCCACCAGCGAGAAGATCAAAGACTACACCAAGGGTCGGGGGCCGAAGTTCAACATCTATGATGATGACAAGGACGGCCGCTGGGACCGCGCCAAGGCGGACTATGACCGCGACGATACCTGGGACGAGAGCTGGACGCGGACCGGGAACTCCCTCGAGCGCAAGGACACCAAGACCAATAAGATCATGGTCTTCGAGGGCGGCGTCTGGAAGGACAAGTAGGACACACCGCGGGACTCGCGCATCGGCTTGGCCCGAAATGACAAGAAGTTGGCATCTCGGGACCTGTTTCGACGACCCATCGGGGGGCAAGGTCATGATGCAGCGTGACAACATCCGCTGCATCTCCACCGACCAAGGAGTCTTGGATGTCCGCTCTAATCAAAACGAAGCCTCTTGACCGCCTCCAGCGCCTCTTCGCGCGTGGTCGTCGGCCCGCTCGTCACACATCTACCCATCAGTCCGATGATGTCTCCGGGATCGTCGTCCGTGACCGGCGCTTTAACCACGGCGCCCATGACCCCGAAGGCGCGCCTGAACGCTTCTGGCATGCCGCCGGGCCGGCCGTCTCGGTATACTTTGACAATATGTCAATCTTCTTTCCTCTCGGCGAGCGATTCTTTATTCAGTCCGTCAAGGCCCTCGAGGACGCGGCCCCCGAGGGCTCCGAGCTACGCGCAGCGGTGAAGGCATTTTACGCGCAGGAGGCCTACCATGGCCGCGAACATCGAGCGTACAACGCGCGCCTCGCCGAGCTGGGCTACCCTGTCGAGGCTCAGGAGGCGCGCATCTCGCGACTCCTAGGGCGCGCGACTCAGAGGACGTCCAAGCGTTTTCAACTGGCAGTGACGTCCGCACTTGAACACTTCACGGCGATGATGGGCTTTCACCTCTTGTCGACTCCCGAGCTCATCGAGGGGAGTGACCCGGAGTTGACCGCGTTGTGGCTCTGGCACGCGGTCGAAGAGAGCGAGCATAAGGCGGTCGCCTTTGACCTCTTTAAGGCCGCCGGCGGCACTGAACTCGAGCGCTCAGTGGCGATGCTGGCCGCGTCCCTCCTCTTCTGGCAGGGGGTCGTCCGACAACAGGTTCGCATGATGCAATCCGCTGGAATCGCTAGGGATTGGCAGCAGTGGCGGGCCCTCTTTCGCTTCCTGTTTGTCGCTCCGGGAAATCTTGGCGAGATGCCACTCTGGATCGCCGACTACCTGCGCCCTGGTTTTCATCCCAACGACCTCGACAGCTCGGCCGTCATCGCGGCCTGGCGTGAGGCCACAAGCGACCTCAAACCAGTCCAGCAGGCGTGAAGACGCGATGTCTCAGACAGGGAGACCACCCATGAATCCAATAGCTTCGGGTCCACCGGAGGGTCGAGTCATTGACGTCGTCATCGTAGGCGCTGGCTTCGCGGGGCTCGGCATGGCCCTTGGCCTCGTCCGCGCCGGACACCGCGACTTCGTGATCCTCGACGCCGACGCGGGGCCAGGCGGCACGTGGCGGGTCAACACCTATCCAGGCTGCGCCTGCGACGTGCCCTCGCATCTCTACTCATTCTCGTTCCGTCCGAACCCGGCCTGGTCCCGCGCCTTCGCACCGCAGGGCGAGATTCTGCGCTATCTCGAAGACTGTATCACCGACTATCAGCTCGGCCCCCAAATGCGCTTCGAGACGCGCGTCGTCGCGGCGCGCTGGGATGAGTCCGGCGCCCTCTGGCGTGTTGAGACGGCCACCGGCCGAGTCTATCGGGCGCGGCATCTGGTGATGGGGATCGGGGGGCTATCACGGCCGCAGATCCCCGACATCCGGGGCGCGGCAGACTTCGCTGGGCCGGCCTTCCACACCGCCCGCTGGCGCCACGATGTGTCTCTTTCAGATCAGAAGGTTGCGGTCATCGGCACCGGGGCCAGCGCGATCCAGGTTGTGCCTCAGATCGTGGGTGAGGTCGCGCGTCTCGACCTCTACCAACGGACCCCGCCGTGGGTCCTTCCCAAGCCCGACCGTGCCTTCACCGAGGCCGAGAAGACCCTCTTTGAGAGGATCCCCGCCGCCGGGCGCCTCATGCGGTGGGCCACCTATTGGAAGCTTGAGGCCCGCGCCCTCGGCTTCGCGATTGACCCACGACTCATGGTCGTCGCCAAAAAAGCCGGACTAAAACACTTGCAAGCGCAAGTACCAGATCCAGACCTCCGCGCGCGCCTGACCCCAAGCTATATGCCCGGCTGCAAACGTATCCTGATGGCCAATGACTACTACCCCGCGTTCTCTCGCAATAATGTGGAACTGCACACAGATGCCATCGATCGAATCGGCGCTGACGGCATCTACCTCGCCGACGGCACCTTCAAACCGGCCGATGTGCTCATCTGGGCGACCGGCTTTCAAGTGTCCGATCTCTTGACGTCTTTGGTGGTCATCGGTCGTGACGGGCAGGACCTCAACGCCCGCTGGGCCGAAAAGGCGGAGGCCTATCTCGGGACGATGGTCTCGGGTTACCCGAACCTCTTCATCCTTACTGGCCCAAACACCGGGCTTGGGCACAACTCGTTGGTCTTTATGATCGAGAGCCAAGTGCAGTTCATACTATCCGCGCTGACATCACGTCGCTCAAGGGGCGCCCGCAGTATCGACGTTGAGCCCACCGTCGAGGCGGCCTACAATGAGGATCTGCAGGCTCGCCTCGCCAAATCGGTGTGGGCCTCAGGCTGCGCCAGCTGGTATCTCGACGCGCGCGGCTACAACAGCACCCTGTGGCCCGGATTTACTTTCGATTTCCGGCGACGGACGCGTAGACTCGAACCATCAGAATATCGCTGGACCGCCTAGAGACCGTCTAGAGCTTTTCGCGCCTCAAACGCATTGAACACCAAGTACTGGAGAAACCCTCATGGCCCTCTCTCATCCGCTCCCCCCGCGTCCTCGCGTCTTCCTCACCGGCGGCGCCAGCGGTCTCGGACGGGCGTTCGCCCTCAAGTTAGCGCAACGCCAGGCGCGCCTCCTCGTCACGGACATCAACCTCGCCGGCGCCGAGGAGACAGCCGCCGAGGTGACACGCCTCGGCGGCGAGGCCTTCGCGTTGGCGCTCGACGTCCGCGACCGAACCGCATTCGCGGCCATGGCGGACGCGATGGACGAGCGCTTCGGTGGTACCGACCTCATCATCAATAACGCTGGGGTCGCCGTCGCCGGGCCGGTCGGCGATGTGTCCCTCGCGGACTGGGACTTCGCGATGGAGATCAACCTCTATGGCGTCATCTACGGGTGTCACACCTTCATCCCGCGCATGAAGGCCGCCGGCAGCGGGGCTGTGCTCAATGTGGCCTCCGCGGCCGGGTTCGCGTGTATGCCTGAGATGGGGCCTTATAACGTGTCCAAGGCCGGCGTCATCGCCCTGTCCGAGACCCTCTTCGCCGAGCTGTCACCGCTCAAGATGGGCGTCACGGTCCTGTGCCCGACCTTCTTCCCGACGAACATCATGGAGAGCTTCCGGTCTTCCTCCGAGAGGCAGCGCCGCCTCGCGGAGGCCCTCTTTCGGCGCTCCACGACGACGGCTGAGGCTGTCGCCGAGGCCGCGCTCAACGGCCTTGAGCAAGGTGAGCTCGTCGTCACGCCGCAGCGCGACGCCCAGGCGGTGCGTCGTCTCAAGGGGCTGGCCCCCGGAGTGTTCGTCCGCCTCATGGCTGGCGGGGCGTTCAAGAAGGTCGCATCGCGACTCCTAGGTCGTTGAAATTCTCACGATGTAGGCCGATGTCCGGCCGGTCAGCCCCGATCGTCGCGGGCCGTTTAAACCCTTTGAATTGCAGGTGGTTCTTCGATGGGCGTCTCTCGAATTCTGTCCAATATTTGCGCCGATGACCTCTCGGCCACGCGCGATTTCTACATCGATCTTCTGGGATTAGAGGTCACCTACGACAGCGCATGGTATGTGCTGCTGCGTTCGCCTACGCACCCGACCCTTGAGCTCGGTATCATCGCACGCGACCACGAGCTGGTGCCCGCAGGCTATCGTCACGCACCGACTGGGATGTACTTGACCTTCGTCGTGGACGACGTCGACGCGACTCATGAAAAAGCCATTGCTTCTGAAATGGATCTCATCCAAGGGCCCGTCGACGAATTCTATGGCCAGCGCCGCTTTCTTGTCCGGGACCCCGCCGGGACCCTCGTCGACGTGTCCAGCCCGTGGAAGAAGAAGGACTAGCACAATATACGCCCCCGGTCCTCGGCGCCTTGCCTGTGCCTTGGTCCGCGCGCATTCTGCGCGCTCATCGTTCTCGCTCGGTCGACTCTCCAAATAGAGACGCCCCTGATGCATCGCGGGCTAAAAGCCCGCGGAGCATCGGTCCTCGGCGCCTTGCCGGTGCCTTGGTCCGCGCGCATTCTGCGCGCTCAGCGTTCTCGCTCGGTCGACTCTCCAAATAGAGACGCCCCTGAGCGCATCGCGGGCTAAAAGCCCGCGGAGCATCGGTCCTCGGCGCCTTGCCTGTGCCTTGGTCCGCGC
>Ga0105051_10000458_pt1 | contig 56569 bp, 50 predicted proteins | sample FRY02_FD_78383 | JGI IMG/M metagenome (GOLD analysis project Ga0105051, IMG submission 78383) | Freshwater microbial communities from Lake Fryxell liftoff mats and glacier meltwater in Antarctica - FRY-02 (megahit assembly) | ecosystem: Environmental > Aquatic > Freshwater > Ice > Glacier... | reverse complement strand
TAGGAAATAGAAACACACAACTTTTGTTGTCGTTTGATAAAATCAATGTGCCAGTTTTCGTTGGGAAAGTCCCAAGGGTCTTCAACGGTTGAATTAGGATTTTTCCTGAAGAATAAAAAATTATTACATCTTTATTTTTCAATTTCAATGCGGCGTAATTCACTCCCTTTTTTTTCACCTTATTTATTACCCATATTTTACTAGAATTACTATGAAATAAGGCTTCACTGTTAATTTTCTTAATTTCCGAATAATCAGTTGTACAAGAGAATAAAACAAATAATCCTAGAAAAATAGCACGGAAATTCATTTAGAATATCATTTCATTGTTCATTATATTCTGATAGATCTCCTTGGAGATGGAATCTTTATATATTGCTTTGACTGGACCCCCCCAATTCGCTCCCTGAATGACTTCAACTTGTTTGTATTGATATTTTCCATCTTGCCAAATGAACAAGCAATTGTAGAACATGTCTTCGCCTTGGTCATTATCGTTAAACCTTAACAATAAATCATCGTAACCACTGCTGCTTTTTGTTCGTCCAATTATGTTTGCAACAAAACCATTTGTTTTGACCAAGTTTCCTCTTTCTCTTTGAAAAATAAGCAATCTTCTCAATGGAAATCCTGCGGTTTCAGCTTTGATTAATAAGATAAATCCATTTTTCAATGAAAGATCCTCTCTTAGTGGAAGAAATTTAAATTTTTCTGCAGAACAAGGAGGGATTTCGGAAGTGGCAATTAGATTTTCATCATCACTACAGATTTTCAATTCCAATAACAATTTTTTCATTTCGGGATCTGTAAATTCAGTTTCATCAAATAAAACTTCAATATCCTGAAAATTTTCGCTGTCCTCAATTCTCTCAAGTTTAATCCCATCAACCTCTTTTGGGTCGCTCTTACATGCTGAAAATAAAATAAAAGATGTCAAAAAGTAAATTACAAGTTTTTTCATATTATATAAATATAGATGTCGTCATAGCCTCTGCTTCTAAAAAACGCTCTTTTACGATTTGGTTACTGATTCCATTCTCGTTTAAGTATTCTAAAATCTTCTCTGTTGGCATATTTCCTATCAAATCATCTTTCGCCATAGGACAACCACCGAAACCTTTTATTGCCCCGTCAAATCTTCGCACTCCGCTTTCATAGGCTGAAGCGATTAGATTTATTGTGTTTTCTGGAATTGTATGCAAGTGAGCTCCGAATTCTACTGAAAAGTTCTCAGGAATGATTTGTTTGAACAATTTTTCAACAATTTTAGGAGTTGCACATCCAATTGTGTCAGACAGTGCAATAATCTTAATATCGAAATCCTTATTTAATCGTTCAGACCAATAAGAAACTAAATCCGGGTGCCAATTTTCACCATAAGGGTTTCCAAAACCCATTGATAAATATACAACTAGTTTCTTCTTACTCTTTAAACAAAGTGTTTGTATTTCTTCCAGTCTATGCAATGATTTTTCAATCGTTGCATTTGTATTTCTTTTTTGAAATTCTTCCGATATTGAAAACGGATAGCCTAAATAATCAATTTCCTCAAATTTAATAGCATCTTCGGCTCCACGTGTATTTGCAATAATAGCCAATAGTTTTGTCGCTGATTTCAAGTTTAAACCTGCTAAAACCTCAGCTGTGTCTCTCATCTGTGGAATTGCTTTTGGTGAAACGAAACTGCCGAAATCTATTGTGTCAAATCCACATTCCAGAAGAATATTTTGGTAGGCTATCTTTTTTTTAGTTGGAATGAAATCATGCCAGCCTTGCATTGCATCTCGTGGACATTCGATTATTTTAAGACCTTTTTCCATTTTATTTTCTGGCTAAAATTGCTTTGTTTATTCTTTTTACAAGCCTAGGACCTTCATAAATGAAGCCAGAATATATCTGAATTAAGTCTGCACCGGCATCAATTTTTTCAAGCGCATCTTTTTCAGAATGTATCCCTCCCACTCCAATAATTGGAAATGATTTATTCGATTTTACTGACAGATAACGGATTACTTCAGTTGATCTTTCTTTTAAAGGTTTGCCAGAAAGTCCACCAGCACCAATTTTATTCAATACCGTAGAATCCGTTTTTAAATTATCTCGACTTATAGTTGTGTTTGTGGCAATGACTCCGTTGATTCCAGATTCTTGAACGATTTCAATGATATCGTCCAATTGTGTATCAGTTAAATCAGGAGCAATTTTTAAAAAGATTGGTTTTTGACTTTCTTTATCGGAGTTGAGTTTCATTAACCGTTTCAATAATTTTGTTAACGGCTCTTTTTCCTGCAGGTCTCTTAAATTCGGGGTATTTGGCGAAGAAACATTGACAGCAAAATAATCCACGTAAGGAAATAGCGCTTCAAAGCATATCTGATAATCTGAATCAGCATTTTCATTTGTTGTAATTTTGTTTTTGCCAATGTTACCACCGATAATCAAATCAATATTTTTCTTTTTTAAGTTTTTAATGGCGACCTCAACCCCTTCGTTGTTAAAGCCCATTCTATTGATGATTCCGCTGTCGTCCTTAACACGGAAAAGTCTAGGTTTATCGTTTCCCGGCTGACCAACGGGTGTAACTGTTCCGATTTCTATGAAGCCGAATCCGCAATAGTACATTTCATTGAACATTGTAGCATTCTTATCAAACCCTGCAGCTAATCCCACTGGGTTTTTGAATGTCAACCCAGCAACTGTTGTTTCCAGTTTTTTATCTTCGATAAAAAACAGTTTTTTGAAAAGCACTTTAAAACCAGGAATTGATAGGGTTGTTTTTAAAAGTCCAACAGTAAAATAGTGAACTTTTTCAGGATCAAAACGAAAGAGGATAGAACGAAGAAGACCGTACATGTTTTTTCTGCAAAATTAATACACCGTCAGAAAGGAGATGAAAATTTTCAATAAAAGTTTTGATATTTTTAAAACTTTTAACGTCCTCCTACTCTATACTAAAAAGTATAATAAGAAAAGATGAATTAAATGTTCTCATAAACTATTCTCCAGGTGAAAATAGCTAAAGTTTACTTCATTCTCAAAACAATTTTAAATGGAAATTCATTTTTTCCGAAATCAATAATCAGTTTTCTTGTATTCAGAGTTGGAATTAAAGCTTTATTGATTTTTTTTTTACTGCCGACAATATGCTACTCGATTAATCTTGAAATTTTCTAATCTTTACTTTCATTGTATCTCCTGCTGGTTTACTATTTAAAGAATTAGCAGGTATGTGTATGGTTGTTTCATATGCAGCCTCTGTATATAAGCCTTTTTCAGGAAGCACTTTAAATGTTTGAAAGTCTAAATCTTGACCAGATATTGGAGTTTTTATACACGGAGTTTCACCAGAAAAGGATTGTTTTGAAGCAGAAGATATTATTAAAGTAGAGTTGTTTTCATATACGTTTATTTGTGATTGTAATGTTGTTACTAGGATTGCTGCTAAACTTGTTAGTCCAACGGGACCATAAAACCATGGATTTTTCCAAATTGGAGGTTTTAGGGCTTCAAATCCATTCAGGACCTTTTTATAGTCCTGCTTGGATTTAATGTAGTCGCTATTTAATTTGTCACGATCGAGATTAAATTTTGTCTTCATACTCACTTATTTATGAAATAAAATATTTTTTCAGCTTTTCCAAGGCCCTAAAGCATTTAACTTTAGCATTGTTTTCTGTCAATTCAAGAATTTCACCAATTTCTCTAAATGCTCTTTTTTCAAAATAACGCATCTCAATTAATTGAAGATCATTCTCGTTTAACTTTTTGAGCATTTCAAAAAGTTTTTTACGGTTTAATTCATTTTGTTCATCGTCCATTTCTTCAACCATATCCGCTAGGTTTAAGGTATCCATATTGACGGTTCGCGTTGCTTTTCGATTTCGAAAAGTTTGGTAGAGCTCACTTTTAGCTATACGATATAACCACGATGATAACGGTACTCCTCTATATTCATATTTCTTGATATTTTTCAAGGCTTTCATGAATACTTGTGAAGTAACATCAAAAGCTAATTCTTGATCGTCCATTCTTTGGTGGACATATCTAAAAATTTGCTCATGGTACTTTTCGTACAGCGGACCGAACTCCTCCGGATCTTTCTGTGCTCTCCGAATCCAGCCTTGTTCCTCCTCTAACTTGGCTGAAGTCTGGTGATACAATAGGTTCACTGACATACTAATAGGGTTTTTATTCAAGCAATTAAAGTGTGTTTTTCTTGCACACCTCCTTTTTATAAGTGAATCAATATTGATTCGTTACAGGCTGAACGATATTATTTCAAAAATATTGCTCACACAGGGTGAAAACCCGACTAAATTGTATAGGCAGTTTTGATGAATTAGAATGTAGTATTTAAGCTATTTAGATAGTACTTGGCGGTATATCTTTTCGTACATAGGAAGCACTTTTTCCAAGCTGAAATCTTTCGATCTGTTCAATGCATTGATTTTAAATTCAGCCATCTTTTCTTTTGATTCCAATAATTTAATTGCGTTTTGAGCCATATCTTGAATGTCGCCAACATTTGATAAGTAGCCGGTTACTTCATGGATATTGACTTCTGGGATTCCTCCAGTATTGGAAGAAATAACGGGAACTGACATAGCCATTGCCTCTAAAGCCACAAGACCGAAGCTTTCGGTTTCAGAAGGTAAAATAAACAAGTCCGAAATACTTAAAACATGAGCAGTGTCTCTGACTTTTCCAATCATTATTACTCTATCACATAAATTAAGCTGTCGACAAAGAAGGTCTAAATTTGCTCTTTCCGGACCATCGCCTACCAATAAAAGTTTTGAAGGGATTTTTTTATTGACTTCATTGAAAACGAAAAGCACGTCCTCTACCCTTTTTACTTTTCGGAAATTAGAAATATGACAGAGTATAGGTTCGTCATCAAGTGCATATCTTTTTCGAATAAGCTTCACTTGACTTTCATCTTCATCCTTATCTTCGATTTGAATGAAATTAGGCACAACATGTACTTCTGTTTTGGTTTTAAAATGTTCCAAAGTGTCCTTTTTTAAACTTTCAGATACAGCTGTGACAGCATCACTTTGATTTAAACAGAAAGTAATAACAGGCTCAAAAGAAGGATCTTTTCCGACTAAAGTTATGTCCGTTCCGTGTAAAGTTGTAACATAGGGAATTTTTATTCCTTGAGAAAGCAATATTTGTTTTGCCATATATGCAGCCGAGGCATGGGGAATGGCATAATGTACATGCAATAAGTCTAACTTTTCATATTTTACAACATCAACCATTTTACTAGCCAATTCTGTTTCATATGGTTGATATTCGAATAAAGGATAATCAGAAACAGCTACTTCATGATAAAAAATATTCGCTCTAAAACTCCCTAACCGAACAGGTTGGGAATAGGTGATAAAATGAATTTCATGACCTTTTCTCGCCAATGCTTTACCCAATTCAGTTGCAACAACACCAGACCCACCAAAAGTTGGATACAATACTATTCCTATTTTCATTTTGTCCATTTGTACAATTTGTCTTTATATCGAAGTGAAACTTACAGTAAAAAATTAAAATTAGAAGCACTTTGCACAGCTTCATATATTTTAGTTTGTATTCTAGTTCTAATATCCATCTTTACTATTTTCCAATTTTCTGCACTCGGATATACGCGATTGGAAAGAAATACGTAGTTGATTTTATATTTTGGATCGGCCCATGTCAATGTTCCTGTAAAGCCAGAATGGCCATAACTTACTGGTGAGGCCATAGCGCAAGCGGTCCCCTCAGTCCCATTTAAATTTGGTTTGTCAAATCCAGCCCCTCGTTTATTGGAATTTGGAAACTGTACCGATGTAAACTCGTCCAAAACTTCTTTTTCAATAATTTGTTTTCCGCCATAACAGCCTCCATTTAGCATCATTTGCATCAGTATTGCTAAGTCATTTGCTGTTGAGAAAACCCCTGCATGACCTCCTACTCCACCAATCATTGCTGCTCCTGGGTCGTGCACATATCCGTGTAAAACTTGTTTTCTAAAACCTTTATCGTCTTCCGTGGGTGCAATTCTTGAAAGATCAAATTTTAAATAAGGATTATAAGACATGGTTTGCAATCCCAATTGTTTGTAGATGGAATCACAAACATAATTCTCCATAGATTCTTTTGCTAATTTTTCTATTATTTTTTTCACAAAGTAATAGCCTAAATCAGAATACAAATAAGTTCTATTTTTCAATTGAGAAGAAAGAATTTGATTATAGATTGTATCCGTATAATCGTTTCTTATCCACAAATCTTTTGCGACGGGAACTGAAAATTCCGGAGTTTTTATTTTTGAATAATAATAGCTGCTTGGTTTTCCTCCTGATAATGTTTTTGTATAAAATGGTATCCATGCAGGCAGGCCAGCTTGGTGAGCCATCATATCCTTTAGTTTAATCTTTTCAAATTCGGTATTTTCAACTAATTCAGGTAAATAATCACCAAGTGTTTTGTCTAAAGAGAAAAGTCCATCACTTTGTAGTTTCATCAACGATGATGTTGATGCTGCTATTTTTGTTATGGAAGCAATGTCGTAAATTGTTTGTTGGTCAATTTTTATATTTCCAGTGTAATCTTGGTGCCCAAAAGATTTTTTGTAAATTATCTTACCATCAAAACCCACCAAAACTTGACATCCAGGAAAAGCTTTCGCTTCTATACCTGCATCAATTATTTCATCTATTTCATCCAGTTTTGTTTGAGAAATCCCAACATGTTTGGGTGAAACATAAGCTAGCCGTCCAATTGACTTTAGTGAAATTCCAGCTCCGATTGGGTGAGTTGGCGAAAGGTAAAATGGTAATTTTCCTTCTATAGAATAGGCGCCAAAAATAGATTGAATAGAAATTTCTTTACTCAATTTTGAATCATCACCTGCAATGATAACACCTTCAAAATGATCCAAATTTTCTGCCCTATTTTTTAATACACTAATTTGATCAGTTACCAATATGAACTTCAAATTGCCTTTGTTCTTTTTAGTCCATGCTATAGCATCAACTAGACTTTCATTGAAACCATCTACTATGCAAATGCCTTTCGCACCAGTCGAGTTGTCTTTAATAGATGTAACTTCAGTATAATTTAGAAGTTGTTCTTTGAAAAATCCGTTTTCCGTACTTAAAGTTAAGTAATAGATAGGACTATTTAAATTACTTATTGGCAATATTTTATCTTTATTTTTTACGCAATTTAATGCGGCTTGTTTCGTTTGGTATTCAAATTGATTTTCAAACTTTTTATAATTTGTTTTTTTAGAGGCACTTGCAGATAAATCATATTTTAGGCTTAACACGCGCTCGCATTTTTCCTTCAATTCGGCTTCTCTTTTTTCGAAGTATTTGGTTAATAAAGAATCCAATTTGAATTTTGAGGATTGATTAATACAAACCAAATCAGATCCAGCTTTAATGCTTTCAAATGCTCTGCTATAGGCGCTATCTATGGAGACTTTCGAAAAGTCTGGACTTATGATAATTCCGTTAAATCGAAAGTTTTCTCTTAAAAACGACTGTTCATTTTTATCATTTTCAGAGGAAATACGGTTTTTGTAGTTGATGAAATTGTTATTCATCTGAATAATATCATGTCCTTTTCTAGCGTAATATCTATTCCCAGATAATCCAATTGCCAAAAAATCTTTAATGCTAGATGAATCAATTTCAAGGTTCAGCATAAATGGATCTGTAACACCCATTTTTAGGCCATTTTCTTCGGCTCCCTCTAAAATAGCGTCCCAATATTTTTCAGAACTCAAAGGTGATTGTGTAAATGCTATATTTTCATTGTTTAATTTGATGTCGTATGTTTGAAAATAATTACCGAGTATTATATTAATCCCTTGGTTTTTAATATTTTCAATGTTTAATGCTTGTGCGTATTTTGCTAAATTACTACGGTTAGTTTGACCAATCATCAAGTTGTTTATACCTGTTGTGTCTGTTTCTGTAATTCTAAGTTGTAAGCTTACAAATGAATTTGCATTTACCTCTTTATTGAAATTATATAAACCAAAATCAACTCCTTTTGAGAATAAAAAACCATTGGAATTCAATAATAAAGAATCTTTTAGTTCAGTAGAATCAGAGCTTAATGTGATGACAGACAGTAAATTAATCCTCTCTGCTAAGGTCATTTTTAAGTACGCACTGTCGAGAGCAAGATTTTTCTGCTCTTGCTGACTTATTTTTTCGGTCTGTAACGTTTGAAAATCGAAAACAGTATTTGTGAAATACATGAACGAGAGTGCTACGTAGGTCCAGATGATGGATCTTAATTTCATTGTTTACAAAATTAAGGTTGAAACTGGTTTAACTTGAATCTAACCCGAATAATTATTAACAATAATCTAACCAAAACATGAAAGCTACTGACCTTTTGTCAGAAAAAAAGTAAAAGGAATGATTATTGACGAAAAATCTTCTAAAACCTTGATATTTTTATCTTTGTCCTTAAGTTTTAATTTATGAAATTTCAGTTTCTCAATAAAACATTCAAAAATAAGCAATATGACTACGTTCCTCGATACTACGATGAGCGGAAAGAACGTTTGGCGCTCAAAAAAAAGCAGTTTGAAAAATTAGAAGATAACAGCTTAAATGCAGAAGATCGAAAATCAATTTTGCGTTCGAATATGCAAAGTACGTGGTCTCGTGCCCAAAACTCTCAAAAACAAAAGCAAACTTCAAATCTCAGAGTACTTTTGCTAATAGCAATTTTAATTTTCTTAGGATATTTTATATTTAATGGCATCAATGAGGTTGATACAGTTGTTAAAAAACTCTGGTAAATGAGCGGAATAATTAAACTCCTCCCAGATCACATCGCGAATCAAATTGCTGCTGGTGAAGTAATCCAGAGGCCAAGTTCTGTTGTAAAAGAATTGGTTGAAAATGCTATTGACGCAGGTGCTACTAAAATTGACATTATCGTCAAGGATGCTGGCCGAACGTTGATACAAATAATCGATAATGGTTTTGGCATGAGTATGTTTGATGCTGAAATGTGCTTTGAGCGACATGCAACGAGTAAACTAAAAAATGCTGAGGATCTATTTCATTTAACTACGAAAGGTTTTCGTGGAGAAGCTTTAGCATCAATAGCGGCGATTGCTCATGTAACAATGAATACTTGTTTGAAGGCAGAGCAATTAGGCACCCGTATTGAAATTGAAGGGAGCGAAATAAAGAAAAATGAACCTGAGGTTTGTCCCATTGGAACTTCTTTCGAAATTAAAAACTTATTCTTCAATGTTCCAGCAAGACGTAATTTTTTAAAATCTGATTCTGTCGAGTTTAAACATATCATTCAAGAATTTGAAAGAATAGCACTTCCCCATCATGAAGTTCAATTCTCCTTAGTTCACAATGGTGAAGTTGTTTATCATCTGAACCCGGCGAATTTACGTAAGCGGATAGTAGATTTAAATAGTAAAAGCTACAACGATAAATTGGTGCCTGTTGCTGAATCAACTCAAATTGTTCAAATCCAGGGTTTTGTCGGTAAACCGGAAGCAGCCCGGAAGTCAAGAGGTGAACAGTTTTTATTCGTCAACAACCGATATTTTAAGGATAGTTATTTGAATAATGCTGTTCAGAAAGCTTTCGATCAACTCTTACAACCAGGAACTTTTCCTAGTTACTATTTGTTTCTGATAGTGGATCCCGAGCGTATTGATGTGAATGTTCACCCTACAAAAACAGAAATTAAATTCGAAGAAGAACGGTTGATCTATTCTATCATTCGAACAGCGGTAAAGCAAGCATTAGGTAAATTTAATATTACCCCAACTATTGATTTCGAGCAAGAGCATAGTTTTGATTTACCGTATAGCCACACAAAATCTGAAATTAGACAACCAGAAATTCAGGTAAATAAAAACTACAATCCATTTCATGCAAGTTCTTCTCAGCCCAACTCAGGCGCTAAATTTGAGAAATCAAATGCGATTTCAAATGCTGGGTTTGGACAAAATGAGGCTTCAACTTGGGAAAAATTTTATACAATTTCCGATGAAGAACAAGCAGATGATCAAGCACTCGATTTGGAATTTGAGTCAGTTGAACACATCAATTTTCTTATAGCAGGCAATTTTTTAATTACCAATGCGAAATCCGGCTTGATGAGTATCCATTTCCGGCGGGCATATGAACGTATAGTTTATGATGAACTCATGGAACAGTTCATTTCTCAGCCTATCGCTTCTCAAGGAATGTTATTTCCTTATGAATGGGAATTGAAAAAATCCGAAAAGATTATTTGGGAATCAAATAGCTTGCTTTTAAAACAGTTAGGGTTAGTTTGGGAGTTTTCGAATGAAATTTTGGTTATCAACTCTATCCCTACTATCTTACCTGAAGATGGTATTCCAACTTTTTTACAGTTGCTTATAGAGCAAATGATGCTGGAACAAATGGACAAAGGTGAAATTGCGCATCATTTTGTTTTGAGTCTCGCAAAGGCAGCATCTATGCAAAAGAAGCTTGTGCAAAACAATGAAAATGCTTCTGACTTGGTGCAAAACCTTTTCGCCTGTGCCAATCATGTTTACTCTCCTTCCGGAAAATTAATATTAAAGACTATTACATTTGAACAATTAGAAAACAATTAATTTATGTTCTCCTTTTTAAATAATATTCCTCAAGTAACTAAGAATTTTTTACTGCTAAATGTTCTTTTGTTCGTGCTAATGCAATTATTTCTCACAAGTGGTGGCATCGATTTGAGTCGATACCTTGCGGCTCATTATATTGGTACTCCTTTATTTGAGCCCTATCAAGTTATCACTCATATGTTCATGCATAGTCCTATCGATATTATGCATATCATTTTTAACATGTTGCTTCTAGTAATGTTTGGCGCTCATTTGGAAAGACTCTGGGGACCTAAACGTTTTTTTATCTTTTATTTTGCGGCAGGTTTTGGGGCTTTTGCTATTGACAATATTGTTAATGGGATTAAAATCTATGAAATGAAACAAACCTTAGCTGCTGCTAATGTAAATATAGAATCACTTAATAATCTGATTATTAACATAAAAGGCATGTCAAACCAATCAATTAATGAGACCTATTCTCAAATTATTCAAGGAGCAAGTGCGCATGAAGCTGCTTCCGAGTATATTAATTTGAGTTTGTTATCAGGTGTTGGTGCTTCTGGTGCCATATTTGGCTTACTAGCCGCTTTCGCGATACTTTTTCCAAATACAGAGTTATATTTAATGTTCATTCCTATTCCAATAAAAGCAAAATATTTAATTGGTGTCTACGTTCTTTATGAATTGTACAATAGTTTTGCAGCGAATGACAACATAAATCATTTGGCGCATATTGGTGGTGCTTTGGTGGGCGCAATAATTGTGTTAATTTGGAGAAAAAGAAGTAGAAATTTCTACTAGAGAACTTATGGAACGAAATTCTTTTCTTGAAGAAATTAGACACAGCTATTATTCTGGTGGTATGCATATTCGCTTGGTTATTATTAATGCAATCGTTTTCGTTGCGATTGGATTGCTAGAACTTGTTGCACGACTTTTAGGAGAAGCTGGTTTTGCACAGTCTGTTCTCGAGATAATATTTACCTTAAAAACGGACATTGTTGGATTCTTGATGTATCCTTGGGGAATAATTACAAGCATATTTGCCCATTTTGGTTTTTGGCATTTTGCCATGAACATGTTGTTTTTGTTTTTTGCTGGACAAATGTTTCTCCAATTTTTTTCAGGAAAACGTTTATTGCTAACCTATATACTTGGGGGATTGTTTGGCGGTGCTTTAGAGATTTTGACACATTTAATCTTCCCGACTATTGGAGTTCAAGGTGCTGTAGTTGTTGGAGCGTCTGGTTCAATAATGGCTATTTTTATGGCTTTGGCTTTTTATCGACCGCAACTTCAGATTATGTTGTTTGGGGTAGTACCAATAAGGCTCTTTATTTTGGCCATTGTGTTTTTATTAAGTGATTTATTTGCGATTGGAACCAATGATAACACCGCGCATTTTGCCCATTTAGGAGGCGCGCTATTAGGTTATCTTTCAGTAAAAAACATCAATTCCTCTAAGAATATTATTACCAAATTCTCAAAGTATATTGACCAACTTGTCTTTTTATTTAAAAGAGTTTTCGGGAAGAAAAAATTGAGAGTTGTCAAAACAGATAGACGTTCAGATTTTAAATCCGATGAGCAATATGCTCTAGATAAAAAAATAAATCAAGAAAAGATTGATACGATTCTAGACAAAATAAGTCGTTCCGGTTATGATTCTTTGTCGAAGCATGAAAAAGACTTTTTATTTAAACAAAGCGGAAAATGAAAAACGGAAAGTTTTATAATATAGGTGCTGCAGTATTTAAATTTCTGACTGTTCTTGCTTTATTATGCTTGCTTATTTCCTATTTCGCTCCTTTTGTTCATCCTAAAACGATTCCTTTTTTACCTTTTTTCGGGCTATTTTATCCTATATTTCTTCTAATAAATCTTTTGCTTTTAATCATATATTCTTTTGCTCGATCGAGATGGGTATTAGTGATATTGGCGTTAGTTGTAATTGGCGGGAATCTACATTTTCGTCAATTCGTTTTTGGTTCAGATAATTTAACCGAGGAAGGAGAAAAAGACATAAAAGTTATGAGCTTTAATGTTCGCTTATTTGATCTGTACAATTGGTCCGAAGATGAGAGTAATCAAAATCGGCACAAAATATTCGATTTTCTTGAGAAAGTCTCGCCAGATGTAGTCTGCTTTCAAGAATTTTATCAGCAAGATAAAACGACAAACTTCCCAACTCGAGATAGTTTAATAGAGCGCATGCATATTATTGATTATCATGAGCGTTACAGTTATAAGTCTCGTGGAAGACAGCATTTTGGCATTGCCATGTTGTCAAAGTATCCTATGATTTCAAAAGGAGAAGTGCCGTTGCAATTGGAAGAAGGAGAAAAAAGTGATAATTATTGCATATTCGCCGATATAGTGAAAAATGGAGATACGATAAGGGTTTACAATATTCACCTTCAATCAATAAAACTGAAGAAAGATGATTACATGCTTTTTGATGAAGAAGGAAATCCAATTTCTAATCAAAAGAATGCGATTGAGAATACGGTGTTTAAACTTAGTGCTGCTTATCCCCGAAGAGCTAGTCAGGCCAAGTTAGTTGTTAACCACACTGAAACTTCACCATATCCAGTGATTATCTGTGGAGATTTTAATGATACACCTTTATCTTACACGTATAATCAGTTTTATAAAAAATATCTAGATGCATTCAGAGAGTCTTCATGGGGTATTGGTTCCACTTATGCTGGAAAAATACCCGCAGGCAGAATAGATTATATTTTTCACAGTGAAGATTTGGAGGCCTCGAACTTCCATATACAAAAAACGAATGTTAGTGATCATAGAGCTATCTGGTGTTCCATTCGTCTTAAGAAAATTGAATAACTTTTTGTAAATTAATTCCATGTTAATAGAAATCAACGAATTTAATATCGATAAACGTTTTATAAATCAAGCTGCTAAAATATTACAGGGCGGTGGTATTATCATATTTCCAACAGATACCGTTTACGCAATGGGTTGCGATTTATACAATAAGAAAGCACTTGCTCAACTCGCAGCAATTAAAGGCGAAAGATTGAACAAAGTAAATTTCTCGATTCTTTGTCATAATCTTAAACACGTGTCAGATTATGTTAAACCTATAGACAGACCAACCTTTAAATTATTAAAGCAAAATACACCAGGTCCGTTTACATTTATTTTAAATGCTAATAATGATGTTCCAAAGTTATTTGATTCAAAAAAGAAAGAAATAGGTATTCGTATACCAGCAAACAATATCATATTAGCGGTAATTGAGGAGCTTGGCAGGCCAATTGCCAGCACTTCGCTTCACGATGAAGAAGATACGCTTCTGGACTATTTTACAGACCCATATGCGATATATGAGCGTTTTGACGATAATCAGCATATTGAAATGATAATTGATGGCGGTCTTGGACGTTTGGAAGCGAGTACAATTGTCGATTGTACAAAAGATGAGTTTGAAATTGTTCGACAAGGACTAGGTCAAATAGACATATGATAGCCATATTAGACAGTGGAAGCAACAAGGTTCCTTCTATAGAAAGAGCTGTAGATGAATTTATGGATTTCAAAACATTTCCGATTCTCAATTTTAATCCTGAATCAACAAGTGATTTCATTGGTATTATAATTTCAGGAGCACCTCTTTTAATTACAGAAATGGATATGACGCCATATTTGGAAAAAACAAAATGGATTAAAGAAATCGATATACCAATATTGGGAATATGTTTTGGGCACCAATTAATAGGTTTAAATTACGGAGCCTTTGGAAGTATGATGCGCGAAGACAGAGATTGGCAAGAAATAGAAGTTCTTTTTGATGACCCACTTTTTAATCGCATGCCTAATGTGACCGAAATGATGGAAGATCATTGTGAAGTGATTTCGATACCTCCAAACTTTAAACTTTTAGCAAGTTCAGATTCGTGCATCAATGAAGCGATGAAACACAACCAAAAAGCACTGTATGGCGTTCAGTTTCATCCAGAAGTTTCAGGAAATATGGGTCGCGTTTTAATTGAAAATTTCATTAAAATTTGTGAACACAAGGCTAATGGACATTCAGATGTGGAAAGATAAGTTAGCCCCTTCAGATTATTTGATTGATTATTCAGATATTTACTAAATGCTATTAAACAGAATTTTTATTGCAATGTTTTTGATAGGCTTTTCTATGGCTGCTGGAAAGTTATTGTTTTATCAAGACGTTAATATCTTTAAAAGTATGGTCGACTCCTTATTCGATTCTGCTAAAACAGGATTCGAATTGGCTTTATTTCTCACGGGTGCGCTCTGCCTTTGGATGGGGTTTATGCGTGTTGGAGAAAAAGGTGGCGCTGTAAATATTCTTTCAAAACTTGTTTCACCTCTTTTTAAAAAGTTATTTCCGGAAGTTCCATCGAATCATCCAGCTGTTGGATCAATAATGATGAATTTTAGTGCGAATATGTTAGGTTTAGATAATGCAGCGACTCCTTTGGGATTAAAGGCAATGAAGGAGTTGCAAGAATTAAATCCGGAGCCTGAAAAAGCAACCAATGCCCAAATTATGTTTTTGGTTTTGAATACTTCTGGATTGACATTAGTTCCCGTTTCGATACTTGCTTATCGCAGTGTTGCAGGCTCAACGGCTCCATCAGAGGTGTTTTTACCTATTTTATTAGCAACATTTTGTTCTACAATTATTGGGATGCTTTATGTTAGTATTCGTCAAAAAGTGAATTTATTTCACCCAGTAATTTTAGCCTATTTAGGTGGTTTAATTGCTTTTGTTATCGGACTTTTGCTTTTTGTTTGGACATATCCAGAATACACGGCGACAATTTCTAATGTTGGCGGTAATTTATTCCTCATTTTAATCATTGCTAGTTTTTTAATTATGGCAATACGGAAAAAAGTAAATGTCTATGAAGAATTTATCGAAGGAGCCAAAGGTGGATTCGAAGTCGCTATCACTATAGTTCCCTATTTGGTAGCAATGCTAGCCGCACTTGCCATTTTCAGGACTTCTGGGGCGCTAAATGAAGTCTTGAAAGGAATTGAATTCACATTGATTTTTGCAGGAATTACAGCAACTGAATTCGTCGAAGCTCTACCCGTAGCTTTGATGAAGCCGTTTAGTGGTTCTGGAGCGCGAGGACTAATGCTGGAAATATTTGATACCCATGGAGTTGATTCATTTGTAGGCAAAGTAGCCGCAACTTTTCAAGGCAGTACGGAGACAACATTCTATGTATTAGCTGTTTACTTTGGTTCAGTTGGAGTAAAAGATACTAGATATGCTGCTGGTGCTGGTTTAATCGCAGACTTTGCCGGAATCATTGCTGCTATTTTTATTTCTTATTTGTTTTATACGATTTAATCAATGTTTGGCCGAAATAAAAATAAAAGTAAAAAGTCTATTGAGGTTAAACCTTTGAACGACATTTCGTATCCAGTCAAAATCATTTTGGCTTGGACCAAGTCTCTTGAGGGAAATGTAGAAATTACTAAATGGTTACTGGACAATGGCTACAAGGAATTAGTTATGGCTAATCAAGCGATACATTTAAAGAATGAAGCACGAGATTGGCTAATGAATAATGGTTATGCGCATCTTATGGCAATGATTAATGCTGCAGAAGGAAAGGTTCAAGCTCAAAATTGGTTAAAAGCGAATGGATTCGATCAGTTGTATCATATGGCTTTATCTATTGACGGCGAACGGGAAAGTTGGGAGTGGTTAGGGAATAATGTCCCTGTTGATATATTTCTTTTAACCAAAGCGATAGAGAAAATTAAGGATGGAATTGAAGAAAATCACAACGATGTCCATTCCTTCGGTAAAGATTAACGGATATTGTATTTTCTTTCAATGATACTTGCTCCTCGCCCATATTCAGAATAGTTCGCATCAAATATTTCAGCTCCATCCATTCCATTAACGAATTGAATTATTTCACCTTTTAGTTTCCCAGTACCTACTCCATGAACAATCACCATTCGACCAATTCTAGCTTTTTTGGCTGTAATTAAAAATTTTTTGAAGTGATTCAGTTGAATCGTCACAATTTCATGATTGGTCATATTGCGATGAGAATCAACTAAATTCTCCATGTGTAGGTCAATTTTCCATTCCTTTTCCCCTTTCCGTTTCGGAGTGATAAGAGGCTTATTGATTGAAATATTTATTTTGGATTGATTTTCAATTTTTCCTAATAATTCATCGTCAGATACTTTCATACTAGGTACCAAATGTGAAATCGGGTATTCCATTTCGAATCCATTTTCATCTTCAAGAATAAGTGTCGAAGATTTAATTTCTAGAACGACACCTGACCCTACATCGTGTAGGAAGCGGACTTGATCACCAATTTTGAATTGCATCTATATACCAATCAAAAGTTGAATTAAAGAACAAGTAAATAGGCAAAGCAAAAGAAAGTATCCAAATAAATATGACTATAAATTGTTGTATTCTAGATGCATCCCTAGTCATTGGTGAGACTAATATATTTCGAACTTGTGAAGCAATAATAGGTTCAACGTCGTCGTCTATATTTAGGGAAACGTATTTTTGAAGTGCAGGTGTATTTCGAAGAACGATTTGTTTTATATCTGCATATTGCTTATTGTTCAACTCTTCATAAGTTGCTTCAAACTCAATTTTTTCGTTCGTTAGGTCCTTACGAATTATATAATTTCGTTGTAAACTTCTTACCCTAAAGGCCATTAGAAATCCAAATAGTGTTAATACAAGACTGTCAATATAAAGCCCTACAGTTATTAATCCAAGCGAGGTAACCAGGCTTAAAATTAATTGAAATAAGTCTTGATTTCGCTTAATTAATAGTTTTAATAGCTGTCCGCCATCGAGTGGATCAAGAGGTAATAAATTGATCCCATTCAAAAAGATGAAAAGCAAGGAAACTGTCATCATCCAGTCTGATTGGTAGTTTTGAGCTAATATAAAAAATAGTATTCCCAAAGCTAATCCTGGAATTGGCCCAGCCATTACCACTAAAAAGCTTTGTAATTGCGAATATCTATCCTTCATTCCTTGAACAAATGCACCCATTAAAGGGACGAACAACATTCGAACATTTTCATACTTATATAGTCGCATGAATGAATAATGACCAAGTTCATGAACTAATAGCACAAAAACTAGTAACAAAATAAAAAGTAGACTATCGGAGAATAACCATAGCATAGAGGATACAAAGAGTATAATCGAGAAAATTGTCATTCCAAAACCATCTCCTTTTTTATTTTTCTTTGTCTCTAATTGAGGTTTTTCGGGATACATGTTATATTCGTCCATGAAATTAATTTAAACTATTTATTCAATTCTACCTACAGATTTCTTGCCAATTTTGCGAAATCCTTGGCAAAATAAGTTAAAATACCATCTGCCCCTGCTCTTTTTATGGATAATAGCATTTCTGACATTGCGTCATCGTAATTCAACCAACCCTTTTGAGCCGCTGCGTGAATCATAGCGTATTCACCACTAACGTTGTAAGCTGTGATCGGTGTTTCAAAATTTTGTTTTAGTGAATGGATGACGTCAAGATATAGTGTAGCCGGTTTTACCATTATCATATCAGCGCCTTCAGAAATATCTAATTCAGCTTCAATTAATGCCTCTCTCTTATTCGCTGGATTCATTTGATATGTTTTTTTATCTCCGAATTTCGGTGCTGAATTCAATGCATCTCTGAAAGGTCCATAAAATGCACTGGCATATTTTGCGCAATAGGACATAATACTTGTCTCGCTAAACCCATTTAGATCGAGCTCTTCGCGTATATAACCTACTCTACCGTCCATCATGTCAGATGGCCCGATTATGTCAATGCCTGCTTGAGCTTGAGCAACTGACATTTTCGCTAAAATGGGTAATGTTCTGTCATTGTGTATTTTCCCATCGATGATTAAGCCATCATGGCCGTCAGAACTATAGGGATCCATGGCCACATCGCTCATAAGAACACATTCAGGAAATCGTTCTTTAATTTTCTGAATACCTTTCAAATAAAAATTATCCTCAGCGTAACTATAGCTGGCAATGGAATCTTTTAGATTATCATCCACTGCAGGAAAAATATCAAATATTCTAATTCCAAGCTCTAAACACTCTTCTATTTCTTTTAGCAATAAATCAATTGACCATCTGTAAATATTTGGTAATGAGTTAATACTCTCTTTTTTATTTTTACCATCAACTATGAAAACCGGGAAAATCAAATGGTCGGTCGATAAATGAGTTTCTTGGATAAGCTCTCTAATTACTGCATTTTTTCGATTTCTGCGAGGTCTAGTGTACATTGTTTTTTTCTCAAAGTTACTTTATTCTTATTTTTGAACTCGCAAAAACGATTTTTTTTTCGCAGATTTTAAGATATATGGCAATTTTATCTATTTTTAGTGTTAGTAATAAAACCTGCATGTATAAAGTATATAGTTATTTTTTATTAATTGTCTTTGTACTGCCACTTTTAGTTTCTTGTTCAGGTGACACAAGCACGAAAGAGGTAGATGAGGAGGTATTAGATCAAAATAGTGTGCTGAATACTGCTTTTGATGGAGAAATATTTAGTATCCCTTCACCAATACAAACGTCCATTTTACTAAAAGGTTTAGAAGTTCCTTTTAATTCGGGCGTGTTGAATACTGTTGATTACTTGGATTCTTACACAACCGAATATAAACAATCTCTAAATTTAGGAGTTTATGAGACGGATTTAGGTTATTCCATTCTTTACAATCAAAATTCATATTCAATTAGATACTTAGCCGCAGTTCAAAAAATGACTGATAAATTAAGGTTAGATGCTATATTTGATAAAGAATTTATAATTCAATTTAAAAAAAATCTATCTAACCAAGATTCAATGCTTGTAGTTCTATCTGATGCCTTTAAAAAATCAGATTATTTCCTAAAGAACTCCAATAGAAAAGTCACTTCAGCTTTAATTTTAACTGGTGGCTGGATTGAGTCAATGTATTTGGCGAGTGAATTAAATATTCAGAAACCAAGTGTGGAAATTGTTGAAAGAATTGGAGAGCAACAATTGACATTAGCCAGTATTATAGAGGCATTGACAAAATATAACAGCAATAAAGTAAACGACATACTGATTCGAGATTTAAAAGACTTGCAATTCTATTTTGAAAAAATAGAATTTAAGTATACCTACAAAGAACCAAAAACTAACGTGGCAACAAAGACGACAACTTTGAAGCACGATTTGGAGATAAAAATTGATACGGATATTTTGAATCAGATAAACATGAAAATACGCTCAATTCGTGAAACAATTATCGCTTAAAAGAAAATCATGAAGAATCTACTCAAAGCAACGCTGATTGTTTTTTTCTCGTCTTTCACTGTGTTTTCGCAGAATTGCGAACAAATAGTAAAAGACTGCGCAGATTACCTTGAAGGCAAAAAAGGCAAAACAAGATTTATTTCTGATGGACAAGTTTATACGGTATTCCTTAATCGAGAAAAAGCTGAATTTAAAACAACTTTGTACGGAGGTTTCACCTATAGAATTGCAGCAAGTGCTGGAGATAAAGAGGACTACGTTGTTTTTACAATAATTGATTTGGACGGAAATATTTTATTCACGAATAGAGATTATAAAAACTCCCCTTATTGGGATTTCAAAGTGCCTAAATCTATTCCAGTTGTTATTACTGCAGAATTGGATTTGGATTTAAAAGTTTCAGGTTGTGCAGTTATGCTAATTGGTTTCAGGAAAAAATAAAAGAGTCGCCTTAAAAAAGCGACTCTTAAAATAGTAATCAATCCTTTGTTACATCAACATACCACCGCAAACATTGATTGTTTGTCCTGTTATGTAGGATGACATATCTGAGGCTAAAAATATCGTTAAATTGGCAACATCTTCTGGAGTCCCTCCCCTTTTTAAGGGAATTGAATTCCTCCATTCTTGTACAACTTTCTCGTCTAATGCGCTTGTCATTTCAGTTTCAATAAATCCAGGAGCAATAGCATTACAACGAATATTTCTTGATCCTAATTCCTGTGCAATAGACTTTGTAAATCCGATTAGCCCTGCCTTTGATGCTGCGTAATTTGATTGACCTGCGTTTCCACTTACTCCAACTACAGAAGACATATTTATAATACTTCCTTTTCTCGCCTTCAACATAGGACGTTGGACAGCTTTCGTTAAATTAAAAGCAGATTTCAAATTGGTATTAATAACTTCATCCCACTGCTCTTCTGACATTCTCATTAAAAGCGTATCTCTTGTGATACCTGCATTATTAACCAATGCATCAATAGTACCAAACTCTTCAACTACTTGATCAACGAGTGTTTGTGCTTCATTAAATTTTGCGGCATCGGATTTAAACCCTTTTGCCTTTACACCATTGGCTGATAATTCAGCTTCGAGCGCTTTTGCTTTTTCGTCTGAAGATAGATAAGTAAAGGCGATTGACGCACCTTGTTTTGCGCATTCCTCTGCAATTGATTTACCAATACCCCTTGAGGCTCCCGTTATCAGTATTACTTTGTCCTGTAATAATTTCATTTACTTTAGTTTAATAATCTGGGTAAAGATAACATTTATGTAAAAAAGGAAGGATAGATTAAAATCGGTTTACGATAATTTATTCTTAATTGAAAAAGTCCCAACAAATTCCTAGCCTCAATAGAAAAGTTGGTCGATAATAATTTTGTGCTATCTCAATATTTCTATCCGTCCAAAAAGCTTGAAGGTTCTCTGCACGGATAAAGAATTTAAATTCCTCTATATGTAAAGTGAAGGTGCTATGTAATGTAAAAACTTGACCTCCTGAACGATTATTTGAATCAAAATACCAATTATCCAAAAGCGTATTGTAACTCATAAGTTGATATTTATCACTCAATTGTGGGTCAAGTGCAAACATTAATTCAAGCTTCTTTGCGGTGAAGACTTTCTTTTTCACAAGTAATCTACCTGATAAAAATGTTTTTGGCAAGTAGTTACTACCATTTGTAATGCGTAATTCTGGGTAAAGATGAAGCCAATCAAAATCAAAATGAATTTTTGCTTTTATATAGTTAATTGTGCGATTGGATTCACTTCCAATTTTCCAATTTTCATTTTCCCAAACTAAATTGTTTTTCCAAGCAAGCGACCCTAGCGTCAATGATCCATCAATTTTCCAAAATGAATAGGAACCAGTAGCGCATACATCCACTCTACCCTGTTTCTCGAGTTGATTTAAATAATTTAAATTATTAGCGAAATAAAAACGTTGGATTAATGAAGGAAGCATGGATTCGAATGAAGTAGATACAGCTAAATACTTGTAAGCCCCGCCCCACTTGGCTGAATTTTTAGAAGAATATTCATTTTTCGCACCAATTATATTAAAGTAGTTTGTTGATTCTATGGAAAGTTTTTTCTGGCTAAATCCAAAATTAAATTCTGTCGATATTTCGTTCGTATCTTTGTTTCTGCCTAAATTCTGAAACCTCCAATAACGATGTGAAATGAACATGGATGCACTGAATTGCTTGCTTTCTCCAAAAATACCAATTGAGTTTTTCAATTTAGTATCTTGGAATTGATCGCGGGTGATAGAGCTGTCAATGTTTATTGTAGAATAAATCCCAGCCAAAGTATCGCTTTCATTGTACTCTCTATTCCAAATTGAGAAATGATGCTTAGAAATTAATCCTATTTGTGTGCTAGATGAATCTTTGAGAAGACCATATTTCAACTCACCATTGATATTAACTCTCTTTTGCAGGCTATTAGCGTTTGCCTTAAAAACAGGAGCAAAACCTATACCTTGTTTAATCCAAGTACTGTCATTTGAAATACCACTATTAAGCGAAAGTGTATTTTGATAATACTTTCCATTAAGATGACCTGTTAGTTTTTTTGTTCCAAAACGGTATGCTAGTTGAAAACTTTGGTTTGAAAATCCACCATTTCTAATCATCGAATTTCCTGCCGACGAGCCACTGCGGTCAACAGCCAAATTTAATAATGATTTATTCCGAAATGTTTGTTGATAATCTGCATGTAAAAATTGTATTCCCTTAGTCCCGAAAGAATAGAAAAAACCAATATGTGGAAGCCCGCTTATTTTCCAAATCGGTTTATTTTCGCTAGGTGAGTAAAGGAAAAGACTCGGTGCGCTTTTGAAAAAATCGAAACTAGGCACGGCATTTTGTTGGCCAATAGCTCCTCCAGGCAAGGTCGATAATGGGAAGGTATATGTTAGGTCAAATGTATCTATCTTTCCTCCTGTGCGGGACAGAAATGTTAAGGTGTCATCACCGGGATTATATAGATTGTTTTGACCGTTTGCATCCAGAAGCGTCAGTGCTCCAAATATTACAGTAAGTACAATCGTTTTCAATACTAGTTGTTTTGGGATAAAATTACAAAAAAAAAGGGGCCAGAAGCCCCTTTACATCACTAGTGTGAAATATCTTAAAGATTATTAATCTTAACTTGTAATCCTGATTTCAAATTAGCCGCTTTCTTATAATGAATAACGTTATTTTTAGCTAAACGATCCAGCATTGAAGTAACAGACGCTAACATTTCAGCAGCTTCACTTTTATCAGTTATAGTACGCAAAGTTCGAACAGCGTTACGTGCTGTTTTGTGTTGATACTTGTTACGAAGTCTTTTCGTTTCGTTTGATCTAATTCTTTTTTTTGACGACTTATGATTTGCCATTTTTTATCTTTTTTTTTAGTCTTTTTGCTCTGTAGCCCATAGGAGAATCGAACTCCTATTTTACGGATGAAAACCGCATGTCCTAACCGTTAGACGAATGGGCCAAAATATGTTCCTTTGTTGTTTTCGGAGTGCAAATATAATTTGAATTTCTTTAATTACAACCGCTTTTCAGAAAAATATTTATTTATTTTCCTCTACTATTGTTTAAATCCCATCCTTTTACTCGTTTTCATCTGAATGTCAGCACTTATCTCTAAAATTTGAGCTAAGGAAACTTCTTCGATCACTTCATAAGGAGGACTGATTAAATCAAAATCCAGCGCATTTGAAAATGAGCATTGGATGATATGTTTTAAAATTTCAGGATCAGAAGTATTTGTTTCAGGATCTTTGAATAGAAATCCGAGTTGACCAGAACCCTCAACTAAAATATGAGACTCATGATTAATGAAAATTCGACCAATTAAAAAACCACTATCGTTTAGCCTATTGTATATAAAAGAATCCGCAAGAAAGTTGTAAATATTGATAATCCCGAAATAACCATTATTGGGGTTGTCTTTTAAATAATTTCCTTTCCAAGCTTCATGTTCATCTTGAAGTTTAAAAACATTTGTATGCATCTGAAAAACCAGCGCATCACTTCCTATCATTACTTTTAATTCATTATCGCTTTTTTCCTCAGAATACAATCGAATTCTGTCATCATCGATAGAAGGTTTGATGCCTAAAATCTCATTTTCTATGGTGCTTTTGAGTTTTAAAAAAACCTTTTGAGTTTCTTGACTTACATCCTGTTTTAACTTCGATTTTGATTCTAATAGATTTAATATAGTTTGGCGATTTATCTCCATATCGTTAAATATTAATAGGATTTTGCAAAAACAACTCTGCCTACTGAAGGTTTGCCTGAATACATGCAAATTCCTACTTCTTCTTCAGAATCCAGAGGAATACATCTTATTGTTGCTTTGGTTTCTTCTTTTATTTTGGTTTCTGTTTCAGTTGTTCCATCCCAATGCGCCAAAAAGAACCCGCTTTCTTTGTCTAAACGTGTTTTAAACTCTTCATAGGAGTCAACAACGTGTGTATTGTCTAATCTAAAACTTCTTGCTCGTTCGAGTAGATTGATTTGAATGTCATCAAGAAGTGTTTTCATTGTTTTAGCGAAACCGTCTAAGCTAACTGTATTTTTTTCCTTTGTATCTCGTCGAGCAACTTCAGCTTGATTGTTATTTAGATCTCTTGGACCAATTGCAACACGAATAGGCACACCTTTTGCTTCATATTCTGCAAATTTCCATCCTGGTCGTTTAATAGAGTCATCATCATACTTCACAGAAATGCCAATGGACTTCATTTCCTTCATTAATTCATGAACTTTCTCATCAATTGCCTTTTGCTCTTCTTCTGTTTTAAAAATCGGAACAAATACAACTTGAATTGGGGCTAATGCAGGAGGTAAAACGAGACCTGCGTCGTCAGAATGCGTCATAATTAACGCGCCTATTAACCTCGTACTTACACCCCAAGATGTTGCCCAAACATACCCTAATTTACCTGTTTTATCCGTAAATTTAACATCGAAAGCTTTTGCAAAATTTTGACCTAAAAAATGAGAGGTACCTGCTTGTAAAGCCTTCCCATCTTGCATCATAGCTTCAATGCAATAAGTGTCTAATGCTCCTGCGAATCTTTCGCTTTCTGTTTTCTTGCCTTTAATTACAGGCATCGCCATGAAGTCTTGTGCAAAATCTGCGTATACCTCGAGCATTTTTTCTGTTTCTTCAATAGCCTCTTCTTTAGTTGCATGAGCTGTATGCCCTTCTTGCCAAAGGAATTCAGTTGTTCTTAAAAATAAGCGAGTCCGCATTTCCCATCGCACTACATTTGCCCATTGATTAATTAGGATGGGTAAATCTCGATAGGATTGAATCCATTTTTTGTAAGAATTCCATATAATTGTTTCAGAAGTAGGCCTTACGATTAACTCTTCTTCTAATTTCGCATCGGGATCGACAATAACACCTGATCCGTCTTCAGCATTTTTTAATCTATAGTGTGTTACAACAGCGCACTCCTTGGCGAATCCATCAATATGCGAAGCTTCTTTACTAAAATAAGATTTTGGAATAAATAACGGAAAATAGGCATTTGAATGGCCTGTTTCTTTAAATTTAGCATCTAAAGCGTCCTTCATTTTTTCCCAAATGGCGTATCCATACGGCTTTATGACCATGCATCCTTTTACGTCTGAATGTTCGGCTAAATCAGCGCGATCTACTATTTCATTATACCATTTTGAATAATCGTCTGCTCTTTTTGTATATTCTTGTGCCATTTTTTGATTTTGTACTATTTTAACGGAAAAAGTTTGTAAAAATAGGAAGAAAACTATAATTTCGGTATATAAAATTTTCCCTGATGCAAACTAAACTTAATATATTCGGATTTATTGTGATGCTAACGTTCTTGAGCTCATGTTCAAGTTCCAGACCTATTTTAGATGATGACGTTTACATTTTGAAAACAGCAGCCATTCCCATAGGTGAAAATTTATTAGATGAAACTTCCTATGCCACATTTAAATATCGTGAAGATAGCAATAATCCTACAACAGGATATTACAACCCTATGAATGAGTCCCTAAGAAACAATAATGGATCTATTTCTTATGTGCCGTCTTATTTTTACACTGGAATGATGTATTCAATTTACAATGTGGGTGGTTTTGGAAATTACATGACTCTTAATCCTTATACAAACTATAACCCTTATGGTTATTATCACAATTCAGGTTTTAATGGGTATAATTCATTCTACAATAATTCATATGTAGGTTATGGCTCCAATAGTCAGTATTGCGGAGGATATAATAATGGGTCCGGCTTTTCATCCAGCACCCAAGGTTTTGTTGGGAATGGGCACTACGTCAGTGGTCCCAGGTCTACTAACTCGGGTTACTTTTCTGGAACGAGTCGAGGTGGAACGCAGCAACTTAAAGTTCAAATACCTAATCAACAATCAAATTCTTCAAGTTTTGGGAATGCGAATCCCTACTCTACTGTAAATAGACAAAAAATTTCTCGCACAAGTACTGTTCAAAATTCTTCAGCGACAACTCGCCTAAAAGATTCCTCTTACGAAAGAGTAAATTCTAATCCAAATTCATCGGCAACTAAATATAACAATCAACAGGCACGTTCTGTTCAATCAAGAGGGAACGGTAATTATTATAGCACAGAGTCAAGGTCTAATTCTGTACGTTCAACTACCTACAACAACTCTAGTAGCAGAAGTAGTGGTTCTGTTTCGGTTCCATCCCAAAGATCTACAGGTGGTTCAACGACAACTCCAAGTCGATCAACTTCAACTCCTGCTTCATCCTCTGGTGGCCGAAGACAATAAACCCCATTATCCATGAAAATTTTAATGAGCACTTTGGTGCTTTTTATATCCATAGTTTCTTTTAGTCAAGGTGATGCTGATTTGTATAGATATTCTAAAACAGACATACAAGGCGGGGCTCGATTTGAAGCAATGGGGGGTTCTTTCGGAGCTTTAGGAGCAGACTTGAGCTCTTCCCAAATCAATCCTGCTGGTTTCGGACGATATTCAACATCTCAATTTAGCTCATCTTTAGGGTATTCAAAAATAAACAACAACTTACTTTTTAACGGAAACCAGTCACATACAAATGGTAATTTGTTTAAATTGAACACATTGGGATTTGTTTTTGTTGTTGACGAATCTAAAAACCAAAAAGGATTTTTGTTTTCGCAATTCGGATTTGGGTACAATAAATTACAAAACTACACCAATTCCTATCGATATGAAGGAGAGCAATTCGAGTCTTTACTTGATGACTTTGCCGCCAAAGCTTATGGCTACCAGTCGTCAGATTTATTTGTAACACATCCTTATACATCCTCATTGGCTTGGGAGACTTACGCCATTAACCCAGCACCGAATGATGCAAACGGATATATTCCCGCTTTGTATAATAACGGCAATCAGTATCACCACAGACAAATTGACACTAAAGGCGGGATGAATGAGTACTACATTTCCTTTTCTAAAAATTATATTAACTCTTTATATATTGGAGGTAATATTGGAATCCGTACTATTCGTTATGATGAAAGCATGACGCATCGTGAAGATGTTATGGATACCACGGGAAATACATTACGTAGTTTTGAGTACGCTTATCATTTGAACACAAAAGGCAATGGATTTAATTTAAAATTGGGTGCTATATATCTGCCTCAAGATAATATACGTATTGGATTTGCATTTCATTCTGCCACATATTACGATTTAACGGATAAAACAGATGCAGATATGGTGACTTTTTTTACAGATCAAACCCACACCTTGAATGATTCATTAAAGCCTTATGGGGATTATAATTATCGATTAAAAACTCCACCTAAATTCATTGGTTCGATAGCGTATATTTTCGGAACGAAGGGTTGTATAAATGCGGATTTGGAATACATCAATTATCGTTGGGCAAATTTACGTTCAACAAAGGATGTCGAGAACTATCAGCCTTATGATTTCACTACTGAAAATGCGGATGCTGAAAAAGTGCTGAAAAGCGCATTAAATCTCCGTTTGGGAACTGAAATTGTTCTTAATTCTATTTTTTATTTAAGAGGAGGTCTTAGGCTGTATGGTAATGCTTATAAAAAGAGTGTCGGCGTGGAAATAGGTATCGATAAAAGTTACTCTATGGGTCTTGGGTTTAAACAAGGAAAGATGAACATTGATTTAAGCTATAGAATTTCAAATTATTCAAGAAATTATACCGCGTTTTACGGGAGTTCTGCAGAACATAAAATGAGCACACAAGGAATAGTTCTTTCTGCAAATTATGCATTCAATTAATTTCCAATTTCACAGCTTCGCTGAATGAAATCTTGTTCGACTTCATTTCTATCCAAGCCATAATATTAAAATATTCAAGCACGACACTTTCGTTTTCGTCTTTTAATAAATTAATTAACTCGAATTTAAATTCCTTGTAAATTAGAATTCTATCCTTTTCAATTAAAGTTTTTGATAATTTTCTTAAGTGCTTAATCAGAGAAGTTTCCAATTCCAAAGTACGTTCTTGCTTATTGAGATAACGATTAGTTGACTTTATAATGTATTCCATGAAATCGTAGTTTTCCAATTCATAATGAAGAATTAAATTGAAAACGTGTGCGAAACCATAAATATCTTGGCGTAAATTTTGTTCATTATCGTTTAAAACATAATTTAAATATACCAAGGCTTTTTTATTTTCATTAACAGCGAAACAACTGTATGCTTTATTATAGTTAAAAAGAACAGCCTGTTCCTTGTTGATCATTTCGCCATATTCAGCATTCTTGCCTTCTATCTCAGGAATTAATGCGACTGCTTTGTTAAAGTCCCCCTGGATTTGGGCAAGCTTTACTTCAAGATTGTACGAGTTTGTAAATATTTTAACTTCAATATCCATGGAATTAAAACCTTTTTGTGCTTTTAACGCCCTAATTTCACTTATTAATTCTACTGATTTTGTGAAATCCTTATTTTCAATATGACATCGACATAAATGAGATAATGTCATTAAATACCGTTGTGGGGAATCCTCCTTTATTTTTATGTTTTTGTCGTATACAGCCCTTGTTTTGTTAAAAAAGATGAAGGCATCGTCGTAATTTCGATTTGTTGCAGCACAAAGTCCTTTTATGTAATAGCACATAGTTGTGGCTCGTGTTGAAATCGCCGTATTTTTCCCTTTTATCAGATGATAATCCGAAATTTTCTCTACCTCTTCTCTTTCTTTTTTATTTCTAGCGAAACCTCCACTTCTAAATAGAAGATTTATTTTTGAATAAATTATTTGGTATTCAGCCAAATTGCGTAATCTATCTATAACCCTTTTTTCTTCTTCAATTAAGTCATCAAGATTCACGGAAAATTCTCCTGCTTCGTATGCTTCCTCTAGTAATTTTTTCTCCCAGGAAAGAAGCTCAAACCAATAATAAAACTTTTCGTATTCTTTAGCCATTTCTTTTGCCCTTGACACAAACTTTTCACATTCTTTGAAAAGAGCCTTATTGTAAAGAATCTCAACATTTTTAATCTCTTGTTTCAATAAGCTAGAAACGGTATGTTCGCTATAAAAAGCTCTTAAACTCTTTAATATAAGTCGATACAAGTGATTTTTTTCAGAAGGAAGATGCTTAATGAAGCGTTCTTTAGCAAAATGAAGTTTTAATTCATCTTCATTGTAGCTAGATTGCTTTTCGATAAAATCAAATATTTTTAAATAATTTTTTTCTCCAGATTGCAGAGAAGAAGAAAGTTTAAAAAACCGCTTCTCAGATTTGGTCATGGAGTTTATTAATTTGAATAATTCGTTTGAAGGTTTCATTTTCGTGTGTTAACGGTGTTGTTTTCTAAAAATCAGTTTGAAAATCCTAATTATTGGAATGCTAAAATACGAATAAAAAAAAATGCCCGAATAAATCCGGACATTTTTAGTTAATATTTTTGACTTTTTTAGAGTCGTAATTTGGTGCCTTTTGGTAAAATCTGAGTTGATGTAAAATTTGAATTTTTTCTTTCCAAGATTTTTAGCTTTATTCCTAACTCCTGTGAAATCGTAATCATGGATTCCAAGACTTCTTTAGTTACATATTCTTTAGATTTACTTGAATTCCTTCTTTTGGGCTGAATGTATACAATATCACCATCTTCAAGCACATCTTTTTTTGCTTCGAAATCATTATACTGTCTTAGCTCCCACATTGCCATGCTGAACTCTTGAGAAATTCTGTAGTAAGTATCTCCTTTTTGAGCGACTATATATTTGCTTCTATTGTCGTTTGATTGAACAACATGTAATTGATCAAATGTATTTTTGCTTGAACTCAAGAATTCATTTTTCTTTTGCTGAAGTAAAAAACTAGCATCATAATCATCTAAATGAAATTCTTCTATTAATTTGATTAGCATGTTTGCATATTGTGGATTTGTAGCATAACCAGCCTTTTTTAAACCTTTTGCCCATCCAATGTAATCTGTTGCATTTAATGTGAATAGTTCTGCATAACGCGGACGACCAGTTAAAAATTCACTGTGATCTACAAAAGATAATTCAGCAGTTCCATATACACGGAAACATTCACCAGCCAAATCATCATCGTGAAACATTCGATCTCCCTTCCAGTTGTGACACTTAATCCCAAAATGATTATTTCCTTTAGTAGCAAGTTCAGAAGTCCCAGAAGCACTTTCAATAATTCCTTGAGCCAAAGTAATACTTGCTGGAATTTTATTATTTATCATTTGCTGAATTGCAGTGGACCTCCATTTATCTATGTAGTCCATTTTTAAGGCTTGACGATCGATAGTTTCTGCATAAAGATTACTCAAACAAAGAACAGACAGTAAAAGTAAATTTCGTTTCATCGGATATAAATTTAAAAGTTCTATTATAGCACTATGTACGGAGTTCTCTTTAATAGGTTACAGTTATTAACATTCAAATTTAAAAAAATTGTTGATAACTCATCTGTCGAAAGCCCTGAATTAGAAGTCTAGCATGACAAACTCTCCAATTTGCTGTTTTGGATTAGTATTTGACAACAAAAAATTCGACCAGGATTCTTAAATAGAATTGATGAAAAACAAAGGATACACTTTGGTTATAATAGCAAGATGCACATGAATGGATAGCTATTGCTGGTTATGACTCCTGTTTTGGAACCAACCAGTAAAAAGGCTCATTCAGAAACTAATTCTTAATGAGTTATCAAAATCTATTCTGGCACAGAAAGTAAGTGTAGATGAAAATATTATTATGGCTGTATTTGACGGAAAAGTTGTTTTCCGGAAACCAATAAACGAACAAGAAGAGCTTAAGACTGTTTAACATGAAAGTAAAGGTTAGTTTCGTAAATTAGCCTTACTTTTGCAAGGAATTTCAGAGAAAATGAGTGGAAAGTTAAATACGATTGAAGAAGCAATCGAAGATATAAAAAACGGTAAAGTCATTATCGTTGTAGATGATGAAGATCGTGAAAATGAAGGTGATTTTCTTACGGCGGCGCGCAATGTGACACCGGAGATTATCAATTTCATGGCAACCCATGGAAGAGGTTTGATTTGCGCTCCTATTGTAGAAGATAAGTGCGATGAGTTAGGCTTGAGCTTGATGGTACAGAGCAATACGGCGGCATATGAAACTCCTTTTACGGTTTCTGTTGATTTAATCGGGCATGGCTGTACTACCGGGATTTCAGCTTCGGATAGATCTAAAACCGTATTAGCGCTCATTGATCCTAAAATAAAACCAGAAGAACTAGGTAAGCCAGGACATATATTTCCTTTACGCGCTAAAAAAGGTGGTGTTCTAAGAAGAGCGGGGCATACCGAGGCGGCTATTGATTTCTCTAGGTTAGCAGGTTTTGAGCCAGCAGGTGTTATTGTTGAAATTTTGAATGAGGATGGCACAATGGCGAGACTACCACAATTAATGGAAATTGCCAAGCGTTTTGAGTTGAAAATTGTCTCCATTGAAGATCTTATTCAGTATCGATTGGTACACGAATCATTAATTGAAAGATTAGTTGAGGTACAATTGCCAACGGCTCAAGGCGATTTCAAAATGGTTGCATACCGAGAAATTAATACAGGGAAGGAACATTTAGTTCTATATAAAGGGGAATGGACAAAGGAAGAACCGATTTTGGTTCGAGTACACTCCTCTTGTATGACAGGTGATATTTTTGGCTCTTGTCGCTGTGATTGTGGGCCTCAATTACACAAGGCAATGGAAATGATTGAAGCAGATGGCAAAGGAGCTATTATTTATTTGAATCAAGAAGGTCGTGGAATAGGCTTAGTAAATAAATTAAAAGCGTACAAATTGCAAGAGCAAGGGCGCGATACTGTTGAGGCAAATATTGAATTAGGATTCAAAGCGGATAGTCGCGATTATGGAATCGGCGCTCAGATCATTCGAGATATGGGTATTACAAAAATACGTTTGATGTCAAATAATCCAAAAAAACGATCAGGATTGATTGGATATGGTTTAGAAATTGTTGATAATGTTGCCATTGAAATCGATAGCAATGCCCACAACGATGCTTATTTGAAAACAAAAAGAGATAAAATGGGTCATCGCATTAAATTAGAAAAATAATGCTTAAAGCCAACGGAATCTATAAAAATTATGGTGAATTGGAAATTTTGAAAGGAATTGATTTACACGTACAGCCCGGAGAAATTGTATCCATTGTTGGGTCTTCTGGAGCAGGGAAAACGACCTTGCTTCAAATATTAGGCACTTTGGATAGAGCGGATAAAGGCTCTGTTTCAATTGCTGATACAAATCTTTCAGGACTTTCAGATCGTAAAATGGCTCAATTCAGAAATGAAAATATTGGTTTTATTTTCCAGTTTCATCAGTTGTTACCTGAGTTTACTGCGATTGAAAATATAATGTTGCCAGCTTTGATAAAAGGAGATTCTAAGTCAGAAGCGAGAATTAAAGCCGAAAAATATTTAGAAATCCTAGGATTATCAGATAGAGCTAATCACCAACCCCAGGAACTTTCAGGAGGTGAGCAGCAAAGAATTTCGGTTGCTCGAGCATTGATAAATCAACCAAAAGTTATTTTTGCTGATGAACCTTCCGGAAATTTAGATTCAGCAAACTCTGAGGCATTGCACAAATTATTTTTTGATTTGAGAGATCAATTCAATCATACATTTGTTATCGTAACACATAACGAGAGTTTAGCAAATATGGCTGATATAAAATTGAAAATGTCGGATGGATTATTTGTATAATTCAATGACTTTTAGTGAATTAAAATCTTTCCTCGACGAAAAAGTCGAACAATTCAACACAACAGATTTTTTACCGGATGATCCTCTCGGGATAGTACATCAATTCTCAAAGAAACAGGACATAGAAATAATGGGGTTACTCATGGCAACAATTGCTTGGGGAAACCGAAAATCCATTATCACGAGTGGAAAACGTTTAATGGAAATTTTTAAAAATGAGCCGTATGAATTTGTCATGAAGCATACTGATGAAGATTTTAAAAATATTCATTTTGTCCATAGAACATTCCGGACAAGTGATTTGCAATTTTTTCTAGGTGCGTTGAAACGAGTTTACGAGAAATCTAATTCACTTGAAGATATTTTTAGCGTAAATACAGAAATTCCGGGTGTTAAGGGAAGAATAGTCAATTTCAGGAATAGCCTTCTCGCCTATCCTCATGAGAAACGAACTGAAAAGCATTTGGCAAATCCACTTAAGAAATCAGCAGCTAAACGATTGAACATGTTTCTAAGATGGATGGTGAGAGACGATAAAAAAGGTGTCGACTTTGGAATCTGGAAAAACATTTCTCCTTCTGAATTGTATTTGCCTTTGGATGTTCATACGAGCACTGTTGGCAGAAAACTTGGGCTAATCGATCGCAAACAAGATGACTGGTTAGCTTTGGAGGAATTGATGGGGAATCTGAGAGAATTCGACCCTATTGATCCTTGTAAGTATGACTTTGCTCTTTTTGGTTTGGGCGCAATTGAACAATTCTAAAAAGTAAATAATACTAAGAGAAGGATTCATTTGGTTAAATATGAAGGAACATTTGAAATTTGAATCCCTATTTCGCCTTGATTTATTTATTAACCAATATATTTGTGCTCCAATAAAACGATAATAAAATGAGTGTAGCTTTAGGAAATCACATTTTGGTTGAATTCATGAATTGCGATCCGAAACTGATGAATGATGTAGCGGGCATAGAACGAGATATGGTAGCGGCAGCAAGGGCCGCGGGTGCAACGGTTATTAATTCGACTTTTCATCATTTTTCACCCTACGGTGTTTCTGGAGTTGTAGTTATTGAGGAAAGTCACTTAGCGATTCATACATGGCCAGAATATGGTTATGCGGCAGTAGACTTATTTACTTGCGGCGACATGGATTCTTGGGTTTCATTCGACTTGTTGAAAGAAGCATTTAAATCTAAATCTTATTCTGCAATAGAAATGAAACGCGGTTCAGTTAACTTGTTAACCAGAAACGATTTTGACATGACTTCCATGCGTCAAAAAGCGCAAGAAGAAGGAACGGTTTGGAAAAATCCTGATTTCTATACACGTAACGTATGGTTTACAGATAAAGATGACAATCAAGCTTTGTCTTTACGCTTTACAGGTGAGGTATTCTATGATGTTCAATCACCTTTTCAACGTGTAAGAATCTTGGAATCATATAAATATGGTAAAATGTTAGCATTGGACGATATGGTTATGACTACTATCGACGATGAATTCCATTACCATGAAATGATTTCGCACCCGTCAATATTTACACACGGCAACGTGAAAAATGTACTAGTAATTGGCGGTGGTGACGGAGGTACTGTTCGTGAAATTTTGCGCCATGAATCCATTGAGAAAGTGACTATGGTTGAGATTGATAACGAAGTGATAAAGTCTTGTAAAGAATTTTTACCAGAAATTGCTGCTGCTTTTGATAATCCAAAATTAGAGTTAATCGTTGACGATGGAATTGCATTTGTTAAAAGTGCGAAACAAGATTTCTACGATTTAATTATTGTTGATGGTTCCGATCCAGTTGGCCCAGCAGAAGGATTGTTTTCTAAAGAATTCTATACTAATTGCTATAATGCATTGAAAAAAGATGGAATTTTAGTAGCGCAAGGAGAGTCTCCTAAATTCAATGAAAAAGCGTTCGCAGAATTAAACCATACTTTACAGGGAATTTTTGGAAAAGATAAAGCCCCAATAAGTTTGTTCTTTGTACCTACTTACCCGACTGGAATGTGGAGTTTCCAATATGGAATTAAAGGAGATAAATTTCCTAAAAATGTAACAAATCATTCAGAAATAGATGAATTTGTTGAAACTAAAGGTTTGCGTTATTACAACTCAGATGTTCATGTTGGTAGTTTTGCAACACCGAACTTTGTAAAAGAAATGGTGAAATAATTTTATGTCGACTTACGATCCAAATGGCATCGCGCTTCCTAATGGAAATATCTTTGGTTTCCCTGTTGAAGAGAGTGAAGCAAATATTGTTTTAATTCCAGTTCCATGGGATGCTACGGCGTCCTACGGAAAAGGCACAAGTGATGGTCCAAAAGCTATTTTAGACGCCTCACTTCAATTGGATTTTTTCCATCCTAGGTTAAAAAATGCACACGAAACAAAAGTTTTCATGGCGCCCATTTCGAAAGAATGGAAAGAGATCAACGAGCGATTTTGTTTGGATTGTATTGAGTACATTGATTTTCTAGAAAATGGCGGTCAAGTAAGTGCTAACCCACATTTCAAAGATGTTGTTAATCAGATTAATAACGGTCATCTTGTTCTTAAGGAGAACTTAAAGGAAAGAGTAAAAAAACTCCTTGATTCGGGTAAATTAGTCGCAATTTTGGGCGGTGAACATAGTACGCCATTGGGTTTAATAGAAGCATTAAACGATCGCGGCGAAGAATTTGGAATTTTACAAATAGATGCTCACGCAGATTTAAGAATTGCTTACGAAGGCTTCGAACAATCACATGCGAGTATAATGTATAATGCACTTCATTCATGTGATAAATTGATTCGTTTAGTCCAAATTGGAATTCGAGATATTGCTCCTTCTGAAGTGGAAATGATTGAAAAAAGCAATGGTCGAATTCAAACTTTCTTTGATTGGCAATTGAAACAAGACCAGTTCGAAGGTAAAACTTGGAAAGCTCAAGTGAATGATATTATTAATGAATTGCCTCAAAAAGTTTACATTTCATTTGATATAGATGGTTTAAATCCAGCACTTTGCCCGAATACAGGTACGCCTGTAGCTGGTGGATTTCAATTAGAAGAGATTAATTATTTGTTGTTCTCCCTTTTAGAATCAGGAAGAGAAATAATAGGGTTCGACTTAAATGAAGTTGCGCCCGGCAAAGAGGATGAATGGGATGCAAACGTAGGTGCCAGAGTATTGTGGAACTTAGTCGTTCTTGTTGAAAAACAACGTAGAGCAAAAGAATCGTCGAATAGATAATACCATTTAAGGTAAAATGATTTTCTTATTTTCGTAGGCATGAAATTGATTCTTCGTATTTTACTATTTATTCATTTGGGACTTATTCTTTATGGATTGTATTCCATTCTTTTTAATGAAGAATTTATTATTGCGTCTAAATACATTTTTATTGGATCTACTGGAGTCCTGGTATTCTTGAATACGCTTTTACTCTTCCCTATTCATTTGAAGTTTCAGAATGTTTTACTCCTACTAGGCTTTTTACTCTATACTTTAACGGCTAGTGGTTTTTTGTTTCCAATAATTTTTAAAAATTATTGGGGTGTACTCTTTGGTGGAGCAATGTTTTTATTCTTAATGTCTTTGTATACTTATACTGGAAAAATATTATTCGAATCGAAGATGGATTATTTGTTTTTATGCGGTTGCCTCCTATCCGCACTTCCATTTATATTTGAAATAAAGCATAACGCTTTTGTGCTTACTACTGGTGCTGTTTTAGTCGTACTTACAGTAGTAATAGTTTTCAGAATTTTTAAATTTCAATCCAAATAAGTCCCAAAACTATCCAATCTGTTTTTCCAATAGGAAGAACTCTCAAGATCAGTTATCACAACCCCTTTAGAAGAGCTAGCATGAATCATTTTTAAACTTTCACCTCTTTCTGAAACAACAATCCCTACATGACTAATTCCGGACCCGCTATTAAAAAAGATTAAATCACCCTTTTCTGCATTTTTCTCTTTTATCTTTTTAGAGGATTTTTGTTGGTCAACTGCTCGTCTTGGGATAGGATGGCCAAATTCACTCATTACGTAACCTGTAAAACCACTACAATCAAATCCTTTCGGAGTAGTGCCCGACCATTGATAAGGCACTCCTATTTGCTTCTCTGCAAAAGCTATGATTTGTGAGCGTTTGTCTTTCCCAACTGGCGTTGTTCGAGTTTTTGGATTTACATTTTTTTCTTTTATGCTAGGGACTTTATCAAAAAGTGTAATCAATATCTTTTCCAATTGATCCGCAGTATCGTCATGACCTGTTCGTTTTAAGTCCTCTCCCCATGAAGTCAAATCTGCTTTTAACTCTGAAACTTCATTGATATGAGCATTAAAAATTTTATAACCATCTTCAGAGCTTTTAATTTCTTCAAAAAGTTCAGAGGCAACCTTTAATGCCGTTTTATTTCTTCTTAACCAACGATCGTTTTGTGCCAATTGAAATAAACTAAGGCTCTTGTAAAATTTAGGTAACTGTGAAAAATCATTATCCGGTCGATCTAATAATTTGATTGATTTTAGATAAACCAATTTATAATGCTGTTGCGCATATAATTGCTCTAACTTATCAAACTGCTTTATTTGCGCATGTAAATTGTTGTAAAAGCAAGAAAAGGCAGTTAAAATTATCAGTAATGCATATTTCATCTTCACTATGCGAAGTAACGAAGATTGATTAAGGAATTTTACAAGTAATAAAAATTTCTCTCAACAGACTAATGTTTATGATTTTGTTTAACATTTATTTAAGGTATGGGGTTTGCATTCAAAGAATAAAACGATAAAACTTCTTATTTTAGCCTAAAGTTTATACAACATGAATCTTGCAAAAAAACTCTCCTTAATTATTTCTCTGCTTATTTCAATTCCGTTGACAAGCTTTGGACAAGTGAAATCATCTAATTCTGATAAATTTAACGAAGTACTTCAATACATCACAAGGATGTACGTTGATAATATTGATAGTGAGACCCTTACTGAAAAAGCTATTATCAATATGCTTAGTGAATTAGATCCTCACTCTTCCTATATTGCAAAAGACGATGTAGACGATGCCAATGAGCGTATCAATGGCAGTTTTGTTGGAATAGGTATTCGTTTTCAAATTTTGAAAGATACTTTATTGGTTGTTCAAACAATTCAAGGTGGCCCATCAGAAAGTGTTGGACTTTTGCCTGGAGATAAAATAATTACTATCGCCTCTGAAATTGTTGCCGGAACTGGACTGAAAAACAGTCAAGTTCGGGAAAAACTAATGGGTGAAAAGGGGACCAAAGTAAAGATTCAAGTTGTAAGAGGAAGTGCTAAGAAACCAATTGACTTTACAATTACAAGGGATAAAATACCTGTATTGTCTGTTGACAGTTATTACATGATAGATACTGAAATAGGCTATATCAAACTAAATAGTTTCTCAAGAACGACTTTGGATGAATTACGCACGAGTATTGACGCTTTGCGCAAAAGAGGAATGAAAGAGTTAATACTTGATTTACAGGGAAATGGCGGCGGTTTGCTATATGGTGCGCAAGAAGTAGCTGATGAATTCTTGTCGGGTAATAAATTAATTGTTTACTCTGAGGGAAGAATGCAACCAAGAAGTGAATTAAAAGCAGGCGTAAAAGGTCTTTGGGAAGATGGTAAAGTGGTTATTTTAACAGATGAGTACACTGCCTCTTCAAGTGAAATTGTTTCTGGTGCAATTCAAGATTGGGATAGAGGTTTAATTGTTGGAAGAAGAACTTTTGGCAAAGGTTTAGTTCAGCGACCCATTAATTTAAGTGATGGAGCACAAATAAGATTGACAATTGCACGTTATTACACACCCTCTGGAAGATTCATTCAAAAACCATATGATGATATAGAAGGTTACAGGGACGATATCACCCAACGTTATCTACATGGTGAATTCATGAATGCTGATAGCATTAAATTTCCTGATTCATTGAAACATAGCACTTTACTTACGAATAGAACCGTATATAGCGGTGGTGGGATTATGCCCGATGTTTTTGTTCCATTGGATACAACAGGAATCAATAATATGTTTCGTTTGTTGGCTCGCAGTGGTTACTTTAGTTCATTTGCCCTCACCTATCTGAATTCAAATAGAAAAAAAATGGCTAAGTCTTATCCAGAATTTGAGTCATTTAAGAATGATTTTCAGTGCGACAAAAAATTGATGGATGAATTTTTTGAATATGTCAGGAAGGAAAATTCAGATTTTAAATTTAATGAAGAAGAATATAAATTAGCGCAAAAATTAATTGATATCCGATTGAAAGCAACGTTTGCACAAGATTTGTGGGGTTATTCAGAGTTTTATGAAATCTACAATATCAACAATGAAATCCTGCAAAAAGCCATTGAAGTGCTGAAAAATAAGGATTATGATAAAATGAATTTAGCGATTGTACATTAATCAAAAAAATAAAGTTTGATATGAAAAGAATTTGGTTATTTATCGGTTTGGTCTTAGTGGTTGTATCATGTGGTGTCCCTAGTGCTGATTCAAAAAAAAGAGAAATTGTATCTGCTTTAGTGGCAGGTGAGCAAACGGATGAAGAAATTCAAGCTGAACTTAAAGGCATAGAAAAAGAGGAACTAGAGAGAATGAAAATTGAAAAAGCCAATAAAACAACCTTGAGTTTTGATAGATTGGATCATGATTATGGTAATGTGAAACCAGAATCAGATAACAAAACTTATTTTATTGTCACCAATACAGGCGATAAACCGCTGATAATAGAAGATGTTTCTGCAAGTTGCGGATGTACGACACCTGAAAAACCAGAAAAGCCAATTGCACCTGGGAAAAGCGATAAACTGGCTGTTAATTTTCACCCGAAACCAGATCAGAAGAATGAAATAAGAAAAACTGTAACGGTTACTGCGAATACAGAACCAAAGGTTCACACTTTGAATATTCGTGCTTTTGTGAAATAGTTATTTGACGATTTTCAATCTATTCAAGACCTTGACAATATAATCGCTGGTATTGTGTTCAATTTTGAGAACAAAAATTGGAATAACCGTTAAAGCAATTAATACTCCTGTTTTCATAATCATCCATAGTATGTCAAAATCATTGCTAGATGGCATGTATGAAAGCGCAAGCAATCCTATTGAAAAAATGGCCATCAAAGCAAATTGTGATTTTTCGAAAGGATGAAGTTTGAACTTCCAATACACATATCCCACTCGTAAAAAACTGTAAAGTAATGTTACTATCGTAGTTGAAATAGCCGCACCATCAATACCATAATGTGGTATAAAGATTAAATTTAAGGAGAATACCCCAACAAAAAGAATGCCGGTAAATATTAAATCAATCCTATATTTTCTTGAAGAGCTGAGTATTAAGGTGTTCAGTCCAAAATAAACATCAACTATTCGACCGATCATGATTATTCCAAATACACTTATTCCAGACTTATATGTGTCAGGAAATAGGCTAAATATTTCAGATCTATTTATCCAAACAATTGAGAAAAGGAGTAAGATTATATACAAAGAAACAGAGCTAAATTGCTTGTAAATTTTGTTCATTTCTATCATATTTTTCTCTTTCCAATATTTAACAACGAGTGCAGAACCAACTCTTTGCATCGAACGGTATGGAACTTGAAGTGCGGAGACTAAATAAATCATGGTCGTATAAATCCCAGTTGCTTCCAGACCAATAATGGTTGAAATCATAATTGAATCGATTGTTAATACTGCGATTGAACCAAAAGTGTTTAAATAGGAAAAAAGACTGAATTTGATAATGATTTTCTGAAAACGTTTTGCAATGTTTATGGAACTGAATCTAACATGAAATTCACCAATTTTTATAATGTAAAACATCAAGTAAAGGGCAGGAAGCAAATAGATTAAGCTATGCCATACAATGAAACATTTAAAACTAATCAAGTTAAATCCAAAAGCAAGTATAATCATGCTAATGCACACGCGTAATAGCAATTCATATGCGAAAACGGATACAATATTGATGAACATTACTTTTAAATAACTATCAAAAAGAAGATAGAAAACATAGCCAATCCCGATAGGAATAACCCATAATGCATATTCTGAAAAGATCGCACTTTTATCTTTGTAATAATAAGTAATGTCATTTTGCAGTAATAGATAGAATAAAGAGAAGATGACGATTCCCACCAGCACAACTCCTATCATCAAACCTAAGAATCCGTAATTTTTTTTGTCTTTGTTTTGAAAAAACGGAAAGAATTTCCAAGTGGCAAAAACGGAACCTAGACTTGTTGCTTGACCAAACAAAACTCCTATTCCTAAAAGTAAATTGATCAATCCAACTTCTTCAAGGGAAAGAAACATTACAAGTAGCACGACTTTGTTAATGTAACCAAGCCCCAATCCAATATAATTTATTGCCGCAGTCCGTAAAGCATCTCGTTGTACTATTCCCATTCTACTGGTAAATTTAGGAATGTATACCAAATGATTAACAATTGTGATGAAAAAAGATAAAATTGAATAAAGGAAATTAACATTTGTACTAACTTTATGACCACAATGAAATTAACAGCTTCCATTTGCACGTATAACCGAGAGAAGTATCTACCTCAAATTTTTGAGAGTATACGAAAGCAGACTTTATCGGCTGACCTTTTTGAGGTTATCTTGATAAATAACAATTCTCCCGGAAATACAAAGGAACTCTGTGATGCTTTTAAATCAGGAAATCCAGATATAAATTTTAGATATTTCGAAGAATTTCAGCAAGGATTATCTTATGCTAGAAATCGATCAATTAATGAAGCTAGATGTAACTTTATTGCTTTTCTGGATGACGATGCTTTTATAGATCAAGACTACTTTAAGATAGTAGTAGATAAATTTGAGGAAAACCCGAATTTAAGTGCTCTTGGGGGGAAAATATTATTACATTATGAAGATGAAATACCAAGCTGGGAGACCAAGTATTTAAACTCTATACTTGGTTATTTCGATATTGGTGATAAAGAGAAATTTTTAAAGCATCCTCAATACCCAAGAGGTTCGAACATGGCTTTTCGAATATCGTTGTTTGAAAAAATAGGTCAATTTGATACGGATTTTGGAAGAACTGGTGGAAACATGATGGGTGGAGAAGAAAAGGAGTTATTTAACCGTATTTATAAAAATGGAAGTTTGGTTAAATACGTTCCAAATGCCGTGGTTTATCATTGTGTGCCTATTGAAAGAACAACGACGAAGTTTGTAAAGATACAAGCAATAGGTGTTGGTTATAGTCAGCAATTGTCAAGTAAAAAAGATGGTTTTTTAGGCTACCTGAACGCTATTTTGTCTGAAAAGCTAAAGTGGGTTGCTTCCTTTGCACTGTCCTTTATTTACTTGATTCAAGGTAAAACCGGTCGCAGCTTAATGCTACTTCGTTTTAGATATTGGGTCACACTGGGATTACTTATGAAAGATCCGAAAAAGCTTCTTTAAAAAGTGAGTTATAATCTGTTCTATCGAAAAGATCTAGCTTCCCTCCTTTTGTTGCATTTATAATTTTCCGGCCATCTTTTTCAAATTCTACTTTCGCTAGTTTATAACTTTGAAGCACTAAATCTAATTTTGGATCATTCCATTTTTTTCCTTTTCCGAAATAATCAGGGTGGAAATGATTTACGTCAGCTTCTGTACTAGTAATTTGATTTCCCTCTACAACTGCGCTCTTTGGGATTTGGTAATTGAAATCCATTCCGATTAGATAAACTTCTGTAAAACCTAAGTAATAAGCCAATTGAAAATTTATCATGGTAACAGTCTGGCCGCAATAAATTTGCCTCGCACAGTCTTTTGAAAACATAGATTTTTTAAAAAAACGATTACTGCTGATATAAAAACCATAATCTAAATTGGCGAAATATCTATTCAGCCTTTTTCCAATTTTGCTTTTATACTTACTCGGAAAAAACATGTATTCACAATCATAATCAATTAATTCATTCAGATTGTCATTTATAATATGATTGTCTTCCACAACGAAAAAGCTGGGCTTGTATCCCATTTCTTTCGTTTTATAAAAGATTGAATTGACAGCGAAACTGTATTCATCTTTTAAAAGAGTTAAATCCATCTCGTTTAAAGAAGGTCCATTTCCGAGGATAAAACACCTATGTCCTTTGAATTTGTCTTTCAATTTTAAAATTCGTGTTTTATCCCTCTTTAAAAGCCCAGGTTGACTCATAAGTATTTGAGGAATGAGTCTTTTTACGAATTCTTTTAATCTTGTTTTCAATTTATTGTTGTTGAATGTGTAAAAATAGCAATACTTTGAGGATGTTGGGTTTCAAGACAAATATTTACTATTTTGGACTTACTACATTTCACTTTATCTTAACCCAGTAAATGATTCTTTAAATTTAGAAGTTAAGAATGGTTCAGTAAAACATATGGTAATTTATAATTTGGATGGGAATTGTATAGACATGAATCAACCTTTGTCAATATGAAGTTTTATTTTTTAAAATGAATTGTTAATTTCACAGTCTTGAACACAGAATCTGATGTTATTTAATTCCATTGAATTTGCGTTATTTCTCCCTATCACATTTGTCATTTATTGGTTTGTCGTAGGGAATAATTTAAAAATTCAGAATTTATTTCTCGTTGCTGCCGGGTATTTCTTTTATGCTTGGTGGGATTGGAGGTTTTTAAGTTTATTGATTTTAAGTTCCTTAATTGATTTTGGAATTGGTCTGACGTTATCTAAAACGGAATCAAAGAATAAACGTAAAATCCTTTTATGGCTGAGTATCCTAATGAATATTGGTATACTCGGATTCTTCAAATATTTCAACTTCTTCATTGACTCTTTTCAAGATGCTTTTACATTTTTCGGATATCAAATTGAGGCACATCATATTAATTTAATTTTACCACTTGGTATTTCTTTTTATACTTTTCAAACACTAAGTTATACGATTGATGTTTATAAGGGAAAAATGAAGGCGACAAATGATGTTGTAGCTTTTTTGGCTTTCATTTGTTTTTTTCCCCAACTAGTTGCAGGACCCATTGAAAGAGCGGCGAATTTATTACCACAATTTTATAAAAAACGTATTTTCGAGTACGCCCAGGCATCGGATGGCGTGCGTCAAATACTATGGGGACTTTTCAAGAAAGTAGTTATTTCGAATAATTGCTCCATTTATGTTGCAGAAATTTTCACAAATTATGATTCGTATTCAGGTAGCACTTTATTTTTAGGCACTGTCTTTTTCGCATTCCAAATCTACGCGGACTTTTCAGGATATTCGGATATGGCAATTGGAACAGCCAGGTTATTTGGTTTTGATTTGATGAAAAATTTCAATTTCCCATATTTTTCATCAAATATCGCAGAGTTTTGGAGACGATGGCATATATCTCTAACGACTTGGTTTAGGGATTACATTTATTATCCTTTAGGAGGAAGTCTCTTTAGCAAATGGAAAACTGCAAGAAATGTGATGATCATTTTTTTAGTTAGTGGTTTTTGGCATGGTGCCAATTGGACATTTTTGGTTTGGGGCTTTTTGAATGCATTGTATTTTTTACCTTCCCTATTGCTTGAAAGAAAAAAAGAAGTGAACTCTAATAAATGGAGTATTCAAAAGCCTTTTAAAATCCTGGGAACATTTTTTATTGTATGTGTTGCGTGGGTCTTTTTTCGCGCACCGAATGTTTCCACTGCTTTTCAATATTTAAATAGGTTATTTTCAAGTTCATTTTTTGAATTACCTTCAATTCTGACGCCAAAGCTTGATATGGTTTATTTGATGTTTAATATTCTATTTCTTATTGGAATAGAATGGATTCAGCAAGAAAAAGAACACGGCTTGGACTTAAAGAATGTCAGCACTATAAAAAGGAGGATTCTTTACTTACTTGTTTTCAGTTCAATACTCTTATTTGGGACATTTGGTAAAGAAGAGTTTATATATTTTCAATTTTAAATAATGAAAGAATTTATTCGGAAGATTTCTATTTATTTAATTATTGCCATAGGAATTCATGTGCTTCTGGGTTTTTTTGCGGATGGTTCAACTGATGATTTTTATCAGCGGTTCACCTCAAAAACTCAAAGTTCACTAATTGTCGGGTCTTCCCGTGCTGCTCAAGGAATTCAACCAGAAGTAATAAATAAGATTTTATCAGATAGAGAATTTTACAATTTTTCATTTACATTGAATAATTCGTCTTATGGGGAAATATACAACAATGCAATTCTCAAAAAAATTGATAAAAAAACGAGAAATGGTAGTTTCATATTATCTGTTGAACCATGGGGGTTTATTGTTAATAAAACCAGCAAACTTTTATCTGATAACATTGATAGCATTTCAATTCTATCAAAAATGCACTATCTGAGTCTTTACCCGAATTATGAATATTTGTATCGATTTATTAAAAGAGGTTGGGGTAATATTCTAATTAAACGTTTTGAAAACAAAATTCTAAATTCTCAAAAAGCTAATTTATCTTCAATTTCAGGAAGTTGGGCTCTCCTGCATAATGATGGCTGGTTGGAGGTTAATACAACTATCGATCAAGTAAATTTTGCGAAAAAACTTAAGAGTGCTCAAAATTTATATCAAAACACATTTGACAACTCAAAGATTTCTAAACTTAGGATATTGGCATTTGAAAACTTAATTGAAGAATTAAAAAAATACGGAAAAGTATATATTGTTAGGCTTCCCGCTCATCCTGAGTTATTAAAGTTAGACAATAAAATGATGCCAAATTTCAATGCCGACATGCTAGTTATAAGTAAAAATCACAAAGTTGGCTTTCTTGATATGACCGTAAACGCAAATAAATATATATACACTGATGGAATCCATATGTTTAAAACCTCTGGCGCGTCTGTATCTAGAGAAATTGCCCTTAGAATTATAGAATTAGAAAAACATAATTAGACATAGAAATAGCTTATTTGTTAAGCTATTTCTATTTGATGTACTTTCCAAAGTTTGAGGCTGACTAAGTATAAATACTTCTACCGGTTAATCAAAATAATGTTAAAAATAACAGAAAGTTAGAATTTCACAGTTGATTTATCGCTATTACCTCAACAAAACAAAAATCAATGGTTACTTTTAACAGTTGAAGAAACACATTTATTTGATATTTCAAATCACATTAAATTAAATTGTCAAAAATGAAGATATTGGATTGTACTTTGCGCGATGGTGGTTATTATACCAATTGGGATTTCGACAGTCAACTTGTTGAAACTTACATGCAATCTATGAATTCATTGCCAATTGAGTACTTAGAAGTTGGCTACAGGGCCAAACCAAAACCAGGTTACCTTGGAGAGTATTTTTATTTACCAGTGTACGTTCTTGAAAAGTTAAAATCATTGACAACAAAAAAACTGGTTGTTATTTTAGATGAAAAAGACACAAAACTTGAAGATTTAGATGAACTAATTGGACCTTGTGTTGGACTTGTTACTATGATCAGAATGGCAATTGACCCCAACCATTTTGAACGAGCAATTTTATTAGCAAAAAAGATTAAAAAAATGGGCTTTGAAGTTGGTTTCAATGTCATGTACATGTCTAAATGGAAAGGATTAACGGGTTTTTGGGATTTATTGCCACAGATTGATGATGTTGCCGACTATTTTTATATGGTAGATTCTTATGGAGGAGTTTATCCAGAAGATGTTCGTGAAATTTATGGACTGGTCTCGTCTAAAACGATTGTTCCAATAGGTTTTCATGGACACAATAACTTGGAATTAGGTTTAATTAATACACTGACAGCGCTCGAATGTGGTGCGAAGATTGTTGACTCTACCATAACTGGAATGGGTAGAGGTGCGGGGAACTTAAAAACTGAATTACTTCTTACTTCATTAAATGCTAAAAATGGATTAGAATTTGATTTTAATGCACTTTCCAAAACAGTTGCAGACTTTGACGAATTAAAAGAAAAATATAGATGGGGTACTAACTTACCTTACATGGTTTCTGGCGCAAATAGTTTACCTCAAAAAGATGTAATGGACTGGGTAAGTAAACGGTATTATTCATTCAACAGTATCATCCGTGCTTTGCATAACCAATCAAAAGGAATAAAAGATAACCAAGAATTGCCAAAATTAAAACTTACAATTTTCGCTAAAGATGTCCTAATCGTTGGTGGAGGTGAATCAGTCAAAAATAATGTGGAAGGTATTCGAACCTTATTGAAAAAAAACCCAGAAATGATTGTTATTCATTCAAGTTCAAAAAATGCCTTAGTCTTTTCTGAAATCTCTAATCTACAATTCTTTTGTTTGGTTGGAAATGAAGGTCATCGAATGGAAGAAGTGTTTAAAGGACAATTGCCAGAAGAAGCTATTTGTGTATTACCGCCATTTCCAAGAAAAATGGGGACTTATATTCCCAACCTCTTAAGTAATAATTCGTATGAGTTGGCGGATATTAATTTCACTGATTCGTTCAAAGATTCACATAGTGCTATTGCTATGCAGCTTTGTCTTGAAATAAACCCGAAAAAAGTTTACTTGGTTGGTTATGATGGGTATAGCGAGAAACCAATTGGTCAAAAAGAGCAAGAATTATATCTTGAAAATGAATATTTATTTGAAAAGATAAAAGAACACCAACTTAACTTAACAAGTTTGACACCAACATCTTACACTAAAATTAACCACGAATCTATATTTTCTTTACTTTAATTTTTTTATAGACTTTGAATAAAATAAGTACAATTTTTTGGGATTTTGATGGAGTTCTTATGAATTCCAATTTGGTTAGAGATTACGGGTTCAAAACAGTACTTTCTGACTTCCCACAAAACGAAGTAGATCAGTTAATGGCTTTTCATCAAAGTAATGGTGGTCTTTCTCGTTATGTAAAATTCAAATATTTTTTCGAGGAGATACGAAATGAAGAGATTACGGAAATTGAAATAAAAGTTTGGGCCAATAAATTTTCGAATATTATGCTGGAAAGTTTATGTAAGTCCGAACTGCTTATCGATGAAACCATTTCTTTTGTAAAAGAGCAATTCAAAAACTATGATATGCACATTGTTTCCGGGTCAGACGGTGAAGAATTAAAGATTATATGTGAAAAATTAAATATCTCACAGTATTTCAAATCGATCAATGGATCCCCTACTCCAAAAACGACCTTAGTAAAAATGATTCTGGATCAGAATAACTATCCGAATGATAGTTGTGTATTGATTGGAGATTCTATAAATGATTATTATGCCGCAATGGATCATTCCATTTATTTCAAAGCCTATAACAATCCTATTTTGGAGGTGAAAACTAATTTAAATTTCAGCTTTTAATGACAGAATTTAAGTGCTTGTGAATAACCTCTGCAATGATAAAGTCCTCTGGCTCATCAATATCAATCGCTTCTATTTTACTTACCTCCTGCATTAAAGGTGTTTTCCCTATTCTTGTTTTCCCGTTTTGAGTAAAACTATTGGCTGTAAAAATGAAGTAATTAGAATTCTCTTCAAATACACTTGGCAAGTCTTGAGTCCGAAGTAATTCTGTCAATTTATGGTTAATCGGATTGCCGTCCTTCCAGTATAACCTTGCCTGTATTTTTGTTACAGAAAATAGAGAATCATTTGATTCTATTGAAGCTTCGAACTGGTCTAGTGCTGATTGAATAGTTTCAGCCTTTAACAATGGGTTGGTACTATGCGTTTGAATAAAATTCGCATCACCCGATTTTTCAATATCATATTCAATAATAGAGTTCATTGGAACCAAACCACCGATTAAATAATCAGGCCTTTCGTGTATCACAACTTTGTCAAACCCTTCAGCTAATTTCTTGATTTTATCTGAATCAGTATTGATGATGATCTTTTCAATACTTTCAACAGAAATTAGAGTTTTTAGAATGTGAAAAAAAAGTGGTTGCCCATTGAAATTACGAATATTCTTATTCGGAACTCTTTCTGACTCGCCCTTCATGGGCAACAAGGCTGTAAATTTCATTTGTTTTATTTTTCCGAAGACTCAAATAAAGAATTCTCTTTTTTCTTGTTACGTTTCCATTGCCAAAAACCAGCAAATCCGAATGCTCCAATCAACAATAATGAAAGAATCAAGTTCATCGTATTCGCCATATGGTATTTCGGAAGGTCGAATTTAAATTCGATTTTACATTTCCCTGATGGGATTTTCAAACCACGTAATAAATAATCAACCTTTAAAATTTCAGTTTCCTTCCCGTCGATATAAGCTTTCCATCCTTCTGGGTAATATACTTCAGAAAAAACCGCCAATTGCTCACTCTGAGAGCTTGAAGTGTACTCCATATGTTTTGGATTGTATTGAGTCATTTTAACTTCTCCTTCGCCTGTAAATTGTGCACGCCCAATTTTAGAAGCCCAATCCTTCGTCATAAATACTTCTGAAGCCGGATTGAATTGATCTACCAATTTAATCTCTATCAATTTGTTGAATGAATTGGTTTGGTCCGCATCCAATATTTGTTTTGGGATATAGTTGGTTTTACCGTTTATGTCAACAACAAAATAGGCTTCCATTCCTTCTTGCATGCCATTTGTTAAGCGGACATCAATCGTATCATTTGAAGCGAGTACGTATTTTATAGTTTCTGAGCCATATACAGATTTAGCAGTTGTCTTTTCGTTATTCACCAATAAGACACCTTGCCCTATGTTTTTAACATTAAACTGACTTCCTAAAGAAAGAATTTCAGTATTCACATCACTAACAGATTTCACTTCTTTTACAAACCAAACATTTCCGAGAGCAGAAGGATTTGATCGAGCAATAGGTCCATTTTCTCCGTTTTGAATGAAATATTTCACATTCATCATATCCAAAACTTTGTTGTTTGAGTTGCTAATATGAAATTCGTATAAATTTTGGATATTTCTCAATTTGGCACCGTGATATCCTCCTAACGACTTATGGAAATAACTTGCATCAGAGCTTTGGAAACCACCATTAAAATCAAAGACCCGGTAGTTTGTGTTTCTATTTAGCGCTGCAAATATGTACCCATCCTCAACACGTTGTTTAGCAATTCCTGTTAGTTCAAGTTCATTTGCTTTACCACTACCAAGTTGTCTTGCATTTTCAATTTTAACTTTTAAACTTGGGTTTTCAGAAACTTCCTGGTTTAAAATTGTAGTATTTGCTTCACTGGAGTCGAATGGAAAATCTGTTTTCCCTGACTCTTCCCAGTATTTGTATCCACTTCCCTCTTCTTGATCTCCTAAGTATTGTCGTGCAATTGGAACTAAATCGGCAAGTATTAGCACTCCTAAACCAGCAAATACAAGTTCAGCTGAAATGGCAGTATAAAGCATTAACGCTAGTAAGCCCATCGTGAATATTCCAAAACCAATAGAACGAAGCATACTTTTTTGAAAAATCTCTGCTCTTACTTCTTTTACTTTAGCAAAACCAGAAATATATGGCTCTGTTTGCGCAGCAATAAATTGTTCTACTTGTACTTGATTATTTACATCCACATTGAATTGAGATTTCAATTGAGCTGGATCCATATTAAGTATTTGATTGTAAAAGTTTTGCTCCATTCTAGCGACTTGATTTTTGTCGTTATCAGAAGAATAGTTGTCACCCAATCCAGCAGCCATAACAACAATCAAGAACAATAAAATACTTCCTCCAGTAATCAAGAATTTTTTCTTTTGTTCACGAATAAGTTCTCTTTCCTTATAAAGCATTTGCAAGAACAAAACTCCAAGTAGAGGAACAGTTAATTGTATAATAACCAAAATAATCGTTACCGTTCTGAATTTATTATAACCAGGAATATTATCAATAAAAAAGTCTGTCAGCCCCATATAGTTTTTACCCCACGAAAGCATTAATGCAAGTATAGATGCAATGAGTAATCCCCATTTCAATTTCCCTTTCAGGAAGACCATTCCCATCATAGCAAGGAAGAAAACTACTATTCCAATATAAACTGGACCTGAAGTAAAAGGTTGTTCTCCCCAATATGCAGGTGAACTCATTACTGTTCTTCTTTCTTCAGAAGTCAAATCAACGTTATCAGCCAAATCTTCAAATTGACTGCCACCAATTGCGAATGAACCTCCTCCTTTTACATTTGGAGAAATTAATGTGAAAGATTCACCGATTCCATAAGACCACTGCGTGATGTAATCTTTATCTAAACCAGTATTCGTTGCTTCTTTTGCCGGACTTCCATCCGAATTAATAGAAATATCATTTCCACCTCTAATTGTCTTTTTAGCATAATCATTTGTCAATGAGATGTTACCGGAATTTATTGCAACTGAAAACAGTAGCGCGACAATAAGCAATCCAGAAGTGGTAATGAATTTTTTAATTTCTTTTTTTTGCAAAGCTTCAACAAACAAAGCCAATCCAACAAACAAGAGTAAAATTCCAAAATAGTAGGTAACTTGAACGTGATTTGCGCCGATTTGCAAAGTCATAAATAATGCAGTTAAAAGCACTCCCCAAATAAGACTTCGTTTATATGCCATAATAAAGGCTCCAAATGCAGGAGCCATTAAAGCTATTGCTAAAGCTTTAGTATTATGTCCAGCTTGAAGTATGATGATGTCATAAGATGTAAATCCAAAGGCAAGACCACCGATTAGTCCAATCCAAGGGTTAATGCCAAGGCAAATAGCCATAATGTAGAATCCAAGTATAGATACGAAAACAAAAGCAGCCGGTATTCCTATTCCTTTTATTACTTTATCAAATGTCTGCTTTATGATATTTCCAGTGTAAATAACACTAATCTGTATGGCTGGCATACCACCAAACATGGAATTTGTCCATAGAATCTCCTCGTTATTGGTTTCGCGATAGTCAATAATTTCATGAGCAGCACCTTTGTATTGTTTTACATCATGCTGTTTCAATCCATATCCATCAAATTGTAATTTGAAGTAGGAGAAGACAACGATGATAATTACAAGTAAACTAGCAAAGTGCTTCCAGTTTTTGGTGAAAAAAGATTTTATATTCATGGATTTAGTTGATTCTTAAACGGGTTGAAGATAACTAAAAAAAAGAAAAGCCAAAGTCTTTTAATCCATATTTTGGGGCTAATCTTTCACATCAGTATAGTCAACGTCAATAAATGGCTCATCCGATTTTGGACTTTGTTTGTCGCGAAGTATTTTAGTTTTGCCAGAATTCTGTTTTGCTCTTAACTTTTCATTAGCGATGGCCTCTTCCCTTTTACGCATATCTCTTTCGCGAGTAATGTTGTTTTTTGCAACAATTATTTGACCAATAAATCTTAGAACAATAAATATCCCTATTATTATAAGTATCATTCGAAATAAACCAGAAACACTAGCCTCAACCATTTTTATTTGGATAAGTGCATATTTCTTTCACTGTAAATTTTCGTGAAGAATGGGTCTTTTAAGTCTTTAATGAAACGAATTGCTTCACCTGTAGATTTCATTTCTGGACCAAGTTCTTTCTTGACATCAGGGAATTTTTCATATGAAAATACTGGAATTTTAATAGCATAACCTTCTTTCCGAGGGTTAAAATTAAAATCTTTCACTTTCTTCTCGCCGAGCATCACTTTTGTTGCGTAATTCACATATGGCTCATCGTATGCTTTTGCAATAAACGGAACGGTTCTCGATGCTCGTGGATTTGCCTCGATGACGTACACTTGATCATCTTTTATTGCAAACTGTATATTGATTAAACCAACGGTTTTCAATTCAACCGCTATTTTCCGAGTAATATCTTCTATTTGCTGCATCACAAAGTCTCCCAAATTATATGGAGGCAAAACGGCATAAGAATCACCTGAATGTATTCCAGCTGGCTCGATATGTTGCATCACACCAATAATGTAGACGTCTTTACCATCACATATAGCATCCGCTTCTGCCTCAATAGCCCCACCAATGAAATGATCTAAAAGAATTTGATTGTTCCCCATTTCGTTAATGATATCAACGACATGATGTTCCAATTCTTCTTTGTTAATCACAATTTTCATTTTTTGTCCACCGAGAACATATGAAGGTCTAACCAATAACGGAAATCCAAGTTCATCTGCTAATTCCAAAGCCTGTTCGGCATTTTCTACAATTCCGTATTTTGGAAATGGTATGTTGTTAGCTTCTAATACCTTAGAGAATCTACCTCTATCCTCAGCTAAATCTAAAGCTTCGAACGATGTACCCATTATTTTAATTCCGTAACGTTCAAGCTTTTTAGCTAGTTTAAGCGCTGTTTGTCCACCTAATTGAACAATAACGCCCTCCGGTTTTTCATGCTTAATAATATCGTAAATATGTTCCCAGAAAACAGGTTCGAAATACAATTTATCCGCTGTATCGAAATCTGTAGAAACAGTTTCCGGGTTACAGTTGATCATAATTGTTTCATAACCACATTCTTTAGCAGCTAGAACACCATGAACACATGAATAGTCAAATTCAATTCCTTGACCAATTCTATTTGGACCTGAACCTAGTACGACAATTTTCTTTTTGTCAGAAACGATACTTTCATTTTCTAACTCAAATGTTGAATAATAGTAAGGTGTTTTTGCATCAAATTCCGCAGCACAAGTATCAACCAGTTTGTAAACTCGATTAATACCCATTTCTTCTCTTTTGGTATAAACTTCTGATTCTAAACATCTTAATAGATGTGCTATTTGTCTATCTGCATATCCTTTTTGTTTAGCTTCAAATAATAAATCTATTGGAAGAGAATCCAAATGATGTTTTTCAATTTTATCTTCAAGCTTGATTAAATCTTCAATTTGTTTCAAGAACCAGATATCAATCTTAGTTTTTTCAACAATCGTTTTGAATGGTATTCCAAGTTTAATGGCATCGTATATATGAAACAATCTATTCCAACTTGGATGTTCCAAACTGTATAATATGTCATTTTGATTGGTCATTTCCTTACCATCAGCACCAAGACCATTTCTGTTTATTTCCAATGATTGGCAAGCCTTTTGAAGAGCTTCTTGAAAAGATCGGCCAATTCCCATAACCTCACCCACGGATTTCATCTGAAGACCTAAACTACGGTTGGTGCCTGGAAATTTATCAAAGTTCCATCGAGGAATTTTCACTATAACATAATCCAAAGTGGGTTCGAAAAGAGCCGAAGTTGTTTTGGTGATTTGATTGCTTAATTCATCTAAATGATAGCCAATAGCCAATTTAGATGCAATTTTCGCGATAGGATAACCTGTTGCTTTAGAGGCTAATGCAGATGATCTAGAAACTCTGGGGTTAATTTCAATTGCAATTATATCCTCTTTTTCATCTGGCGAAATTGCAAATTGAACATTACATCCTCCAGCGAAATTCCCAATAGAGCGCATCATTTTTATTGCCATATCCCTCATTCGCTGATAAGTAGTATCAGATAAGGTCATAGCTGGGGCAACTGTAATAGAGTCGCCAGTATGAATACCTATTGGGTCGAAATTTTCGATTGAGCAAATAATGACTACGTTATCGTTTGCATCTCTCAATAATTCAAGTTCATATTCTTTCCACCCCAATAGAGCCTTGTCTATCATTACCTCATGAATGGGTGAAAGATGTAAGCCTCTTTCTAAAAGTGTGTCGAACTCTTTTGGGTCATATACTATGGCAGCTCCAGAACCTCCTAGTGTGTATGAAGGTCGAATGCATAAAGGAAAACCAAAGTCTTGAGCGATTTCTTTTCCTTCTAAAAATGACCTTGCCGTCCTTTGAGGTGCCATTCCAATATCAATTGTACCCATCAAATTACGAAATGCCTCACGGTTTTCTGTAATTTCAATGGCGGCAATATCAACCCCAATGATATCTACATTGTGCTCTTCCCAGATACCCATTTCATCACATTGGATGCATAGATTCAATGCTGTTTGTCCACCCATGGTTGGTAGTACAGCATCAATTTTATGTTTAGAAAGGATCTCAATAATACTTTCTGGTTCTAAAGGAAGTAAATATACATTGTCCGCTATAACCTTATCGGTCATAATTGTAGCCGGATTGGAGTTAATCAAAGTAACTTCGATTCCTTCTTCACGGAGAGAACGAGCTGCTTGTGAACCAGCGTAGTCGAACTCGCAAGCTTGACCAATAACGATTGGGCCGCTTCCGATAATTAAAATAGATTTAAGGGCGTTGTTTTTAGGCATGTTTCAGCACTTTTAGAGTTTCAATTTATTACTATTCGTTGCAAATTGAGCACAAATTTACAAATAAGTTATTGAGTAGCATAGCGTTTTACTTAATGAGTTTTGCACAAAAAAAAAGGACAACTTAATTGTCCTTAATTTGCTTATCTGACAACGGTTACATGACCATTGTATGTCCGCCGTTCATCATTAATGTTCATTAAAAAATCTATCTGATAAGTATACACACCATCTTGAACGATTTTTCCCGTACTAAAATGAGTTCCATCCCAACCAATATTTATATCTTTTGAATGAAACAACAAGCCCCCCCATCTATCGTAAATTCTTAGATTATATGAATCGGGTATGAAACCTGATGTGATAATTGGCAGGAAGAACTTGTTGAATTCGTCGTTGTTAGGCGTAAATGAATTTGGAATATAAAAAATTAATTCAGGCACAATTCGCAAATATTGTTGCATCGAATCCTGACAACCAGCAGCAGAAAAGGCATATAATTCCACCAAAAACTCTTCGTTTTCATCTAAATTTAGATTCAGGACAGGTGAGTTTGCTGTTGAAGAAGTATTATTAGCAAAAAACCAAACGTAATTCGTCGCACCTGTAGAAGTATTATTTAAAATTACAGTTTGATCAATTGAAGGTATAACACTTGGATTCGGAATAAAGTTAGCAAATGGTTGAGCGTCTACTTGCACCAAATTTGTCTGGACAAAAGTAGCTTGACAACCATTAATATCAGTAATTGTCAGTTGAGGACTATAATTACCATCATTTGTATACACATGACCGATTGGTCCACATCCAGTAAAAGAGTTTCCGTCCCCAAAATCCCAAATACAGCTGATAGAACTCGGTGAAAGATTTGTAAATAAAGTGGTCAAAGGTTCACAACCTAAAAAGTTTACTGCTGAAAAGTTAGCTACGGTGCTATTTACAATTATTGTTGTTGTAAATATGGTTGGACAACTAGATCCAGGTGTTAGATAACTAATATCATACGTACCAACAACAGCTAATGTCAAATTAATAGTGCCAGTTAATGCGTTTATTGGCAACCCATTGGCTGCATTAAAAACTCCCCCAGGTATACCTATAATTGTCGGTGTTGGGTTTGGGTTATTCGTACAATACATAGCTTGAGCATAAGAAAATGACGCATCATCTGAAGGGAAAACATCGAAACAAATCGTTGTATCATAAACACAACCGAATGCATCAGCAGATTGAAAAGT